>Ga0194129_10002083_pt1 | contig 30822 bp, 25 predicted proteins | sample TA2KigCa35mmetaG_FD_150862 | JGI IMG/M metagenome (GOLD analysis project Ga0194129, IMG submission 150862) | Freshwater microbial communities from Lake Tanganyika, Tanzania - TA2015038 Kigoma Deep Cast 35m | ecosystem: Environmental > Aquatic > Freshwater > Lake | place: Tanzania: Lake...
GATTTGCATCGCTGGGTCATGACGCTGCCGGGCTTTAGCGATGATGCCAATCGTTCAAATGAGAAAATTCTAGAAGCGATTCAAATGACCTGGATTGAGGAGTCGGAATGATGAAACTGTTTTACAAGTCGGGCTCATGCTCGCTGGCCCCGCACATTGTGCTCAAAGAATCCGGACTGGCCTTTCAGACCGAGGCAGTGGATCTGAAATCCAAGCAAACAGCCTCCGGTGCAGATTACTGGCAGATTAATGCCAAGGGCTATGTGCCTGCTTTGATGCTGGATTCTGGTGAGGTGATTACCGAGGGCCCGGCAATTGGCCAATACATTGCCGATCAGGCCCCCCAGAAAAAGCTGGCTCCCGCCAATGGCACGATCGAGCGCGTTCGCCTACAGAGCTGGCTCACGTTCATCGGCACAGAAATGCACAAGACATTTGCGCCGTTTTTCAACCCCAAGGCCACGCAGGAATGGAAAGACATTGCGATGGCCAATCTCGAACGCCGCCTGGGCTATGTGGATCAGCAGCTGACAGGCCGCAGTTACCTGATGGGCGAGGACTTCTCGGTCGCCGATGCCTATTTGTTTACCGTGCTGAGCTGGGCAAAATACGCCAAGATCGATCTCGGCCGTTGGCCCGCGGTGCAGGCCTTTCAGGCCCGGGTTGCCGCCCGGCCGGCAGTCCAGTCCGCCTTAAAAGATGAAGGCCTGATTTAGTGTTCTTCTTTGCGCAGCGCCGGGAAGAGAATCACATCCCGGATGCTGGCGCTATCGGTCAGCAGCATCACTAACCGATCGATGCCGATGCCGCAGCCACCTGCGGGCGGCATGCCGTATTCCAGCGCACGGATGTAGTCGGCATCGAAATACATGGCCTCTTCATCGCCTGAGTCTTTGGCCTGCACCTGAAGATGAAAGCGGCGGGCCTGATCCTCGGGATCATTGAGCTCGGAAAATCCGTTGGCGATCTCGCGGCCAGTGATAAACAACTCAAAGCGCTCAGTGATCTCGGGCCGATGATCAGAGGCACGGGCCAGTGGCGAGACCTCAACGGGGTAGTCAATGATGAAGGTCGGATCCCAGAGTTTGTCCTCGGCGACTTCTTCAAAAAGTGCAAGCTGCAGCGTGCCCAGGGCGGCCTGTTTAAGCGCAGGTGACTGAAGGTCGACCTTTAGGCCGCGCAGGATGTCTCGCAGCGCGTTGGGCTCGGTGAGTTGGGCCTCCGAGTACTGCGGCGCATGGCGCATGATGGCCTGCAGAATCGTCAGCCGCTCAAAGGGCCGGGAGAGATCGACCGTCTTGCCTTGGTAGTTGAGCACTGCAGCGCCTGTCGCAGTCTCTGCCGCATGGCGCAGCACCTGCTCAGTAAAATCCATCAGCCACTGATAATCCGTGTAGGCCGCATAGAACTCCATCATCGTGAATTCAGGGTTGTGCCTCGGGCTGAGGCCCTCGTTACGGAAATTCCGATTAATCTCATAGACCCGCTCAAAGCCACCCACAATCAGTCGCTTTAAAAAAAGCTCGGGCGCGATGCGCAGAAACATCTGCTGATCCAGCGCGTTGTGATGGGTCACAAAGGGCTTGGCAGCCGCTCCGCCCGGAATCCGCTGCAGCATGGGCGTCTCGACTTCCAAAAAGCCATGGTCATTCATGAAATGCCGAATCGCTGAGAGGGTCTTGGATCGGGCAGTAAAGATCTCGCGGGATTCACTATTGACAATCAAATCGACATAACGCTGCCGATAGCGGGTCTCGGTGTCGTGCAGGCCGTGGAACTTATCGGGCAGGGGCCGCAGTGATTTACTGATCAGCCGAATCAGCCGGCAGCGAATCGAGAGCTCGCCTTTCATGGTTTTAAAAAGCACCCCATCGGCAAATAGGATATCGCCCAGGTCCCAGTGTTTGAAGGCCTCGTGGGAGTCTGTGCCAACCCCTTCGTCATTAAGATAAATCTGAATCCGGCCCGTGGCATCTTGCAGGGTGGCAAAGCTGGCCTTGCCCTGTACACGCTTAAGCATCATCCTGCCGGCAACGGTCACCTGTACATGCTCGGACTCAAGCTGCTCTCGGCTGTGCTGCTCATAGCGCTGATGCAAAGCTGCTGCCCGGTGGGCCGGCCGAACATCGTTGGGAAAGGCAGTCGTGCTGGCCCTGAGGGCCTCGAGCTTGGCCCGACGCTCGGCCATGATTTGATGTTCATCAAAGCCGGATTGCTCAAGCAGCTTATCGCTATCGGACGGTGGAGTAGATTCGCTCATCTCAGACTCCCTGTTTTAGGCTTGCTTCAATAAAGGCATCAAGATCTCCGTCCAGCACCCGCTGGGTATTGGAAATTTCAACATGGGTTCGGAGATCCTTGATGCGTGATTGGTCCAGCACATAGCTGCGGATCTGATGGCCCCAGCCGACATCAGTCTTGCTGTCTTCGAGTTTTTGCTGCTGCTCGAGCCGTTTACGCATTTCATGCTCATACAGACGGGACTTCAGCATTTTCCAGGCCTCATCACGATTGCGGTGCTGGCTGCGATCATTCTGGCACTGGACCACGATGCCGGTGGGCACATGGGTGAGCCGAACGGCCGAGTCGGTTTTGTTGATGTGCTGGCCGCCGGCACCACTGGCCCGAAAGGTGTCGGTGCGGACATCCGCCGGATTGATCTCGATTTCGATCGAATCATCGACCTCGGGATACACAAAGACCGATGCAAACGAGGTATGTCGGCCGCCGCTAGAATCAAAGGGCGATTTGCGCACCAGGCGGTGAACGCCAGTTTCAGTGCGCAGAAAGCCAAACGCATAATCGCCTGAGATTTTAATGGTGGCCGACTTGATGCCGGCAACATCACCTTCGGATTCCTCGAGCAGCTCTGATTTAAATCCTTTTCGCTCGGCATAGCGCAGATATTGACGCAGCAGCATTGAGGCCCAGTCACAGGCCTCGGTCCCGCCCGCACCTGCCTGGATATCAAGAAAGCAGTTACTCGGGTCAGCCGGATTGGAAAACATACGGCGAAATTCCATCTCGCCAACCTCTTTTTCAATGCCGCTGACATCTTCTTCGACGGCCAGCAGGGTGGCATCGTCGTTTTCGGAGCGGGCCATCTCCAGTAGCTCGCTGGATTCGTCGACCCGGCCCGTCAGGCCGCGCAGGGCCTCGACGACTGCCTCAAGCGATTTTTTCTCCCGGCCCATCTCCTGGGCCCGCTTTGGGTCATTCCAGAGCTGAGGATCCTCGAGCAGCTGATTGACTTCAATCAGCCGTGCGGATTTAGCATCAAAGTCAAAGAAACCCCCGTAGTTCCCTGACCCGCTGGCCAAGAGAATCAAGCGACTGGGAGATTTGATTGATGCGTTCAGCTTCCATTGTGGTTCCGCGTAAAAGCCAGGATTTTACGCTAGGCCAACAATCTCAAGCTGCAGCGAAGTGCGGCCCTGCCAGTCATTGACCCCGAGTCGATATGCCAGTCGGCTGCGGGGGGCACAAAGGCCCGATGCACGAAACCAGATGGCCTCAAGGGCCGGCCCTTGGCCTGCGTTCGGATTGGCAGGCCGCAGTGTCAGCCGCAGATGCTGCTCTTTGATTCGGCGCTGGGATAAGACTTCAAAATCGTTAATAAAGACTGGCTCCGGAAATCCCTGGCCCCAGATCTGGCTGCCCAAGAGCTGGGCCAGATCAAGCCGAAACTCCTCGGCGTTTAACGCACCATCAAACTCCAGGATCTGCTGCAAATCCGCAGGATCGGCGAATTCCTGTAGCGCTGCTTCAAAGGCCTGGCTAAAACGCTCCAGATCTTTTGCTGCAAGGCTAAGTCCTGCGGCCATCGCATGCCCACCAAAGGCCCGAAGCAGGCCGGGATGACGCGAATCAATGCGCTCCAGCACATCGCGAATATGAACACCTGGGATCGATCGGCATGAGCCTTTGATGAGTGATGATTCGGCATCGGAGGCGAAGATAATGGTTGGGCGATAAAAGGTTTCTTTCAGCCGGCCGGCAACCAGGCCGATCACGCCTTGATGCCATTGGGCATCGTGCAGCACGATACCGAGCGGCGCAGATTTCTGATCTTGAGACGGTCCGATGCCAATTGCGGCGAGTTTATCCTGGGCCAGCTTGAGTGCCGACTCGCGGGCTTCGGATTCAATTTCCTGCCGTTCGCGATTGAGCTGATCCAGCGTGATGGCGAGTTCTCGGGCCTGCTCAGGATCGTCTTCAATTAGACAGCGAATGCCGATGGCCATATCCGATAATCGGCCGGCCGCATTGATACGCGGACCAATTGCGAATCCGAGATCGCGGGCACTCGCATCACGTGGTGAGCGGTTCGCGACTTCAAAGAGGGCATTCAGGCCTGCAAATGCAGTGCCGCGCCGCAGACGCTTAAGGCCCTGGGCAACAAGCCGGCGATTATTGGCATCGAGCTTCACCAGGTCAGCCACCGTACCCAGCGCCACAATGGGCAGCAGATCGTCAAGCCGGGGCAGTTGCTCTGACGGCCACTGATGCTGCACGCGAAATTGGGCCCGCAAGGCCATCAGCAGATAAAACATGACCCCGACGCCAGCCAAGTGTTTGCTTGGAAATGCACAGCCCGGCTGATTCGGATTGACGATCAAGGCCTTCGGCAGTGTCGGGCCTGGCAGATGATGGTCAGTAACCAAGACTTTGATATTGAGTTCTGCTGCCCGATTTACGCCAGCAAGACTGGAGATGCCGTTATCGACGGTAATGATCCAGTCGGGAAGCTCCTGCTGATGCAAGGCGGCTGCATGATCGACTAAGGCAGCGGTCAGACCATAGCCAAATGCAAAGCGATCGGGAACTAAAAACTCCACCCTTGCACCGAAACGCCGCAGGCCACGGATGGCCACCGCACAGGCAGTCGCGCCATCGGCATCAAAATCGGCAACCACCAGAAGTTTTTCGCCGTTCACAATCGCCTGGGCGAGCACCTCGGCTGCATGTGTGAGATTGAGCATCTGATTGGGTAAGAGCAGGCCATCGAGATCGGTTGCAACTTCATCGGCCGATCGGACCTCGCGGCCGGCCAGCAGTCGGGCCATGACAGGGTGAATGCCCGCCTGAGTCAGCGCGGCGCTGACGGCCGGGTCCACATGCCGCTTGCGCGAAGCAAGCCGCGGGCCGGCGGCAGCGATATCGGGGGCGTTCATGCTGCCTAGTATGGCAAACTCATCGCATGCTGCCTTATGAAATCATGATTGGCCTGCGGTATACCCGGGCGGGCCGAGCGGCGCGCTCACAGCGTCGTCTGGCGGGCGGGGCGGGCCGTTCGCGACGCAATCGATTCATCTCATTTATATCGGGCTTAGCGACCGCGGGGATTGCACTGGGGGTGGCCGCACTCATCGTGGTGCTCTCGGTGATGAATGGATTTCAAAAAGAAGTCCGTGATCGCATGCTCAGCGTGCTCTCGCATGCTGAGGTCATGATTCCCGGGGGTGATCTCGCGCTGGCCGATCGCCTGCAGCCCCAGGTGGCGGGACATTCCGCAGTGCGGGCTGCTGCCCCCTTTGTGATGGCCCAGTCGATGATCTCTCGCGATGGTCAGATGCGCGGGATTCTGGTGCGCGGCATTGATCCGGCCCAAGAGCCCTTGGTCAGCGACGGCTTAGCCCGGCTGCTGACCGGAAGGCTTGATGCCTTAACACCGCGATCGTTTCAGATCGTGCTGGGCCGTGATCTCGCAGCACAGCTGGGCGCTGCAGTTGGAGATTCGGTGGTACTGGTGGCGGCCGATGGTGTGGTTTCACCGAGTGGCGTCACGCCGCGGCTGCGACAGTTCACAGTCGCGGGCGTATTTGCCTCAGGCCACCACGAGTACGACAGCAATCTGGCCTTAATTCATGCTGCCGATGCATCGGTTTTTTTTCGGGATCAGGCCACCGTTGGGATACGGCTTAAGTTAGATGATATGCAGCGGGCACCCATTGTGGCCCGCGAGATCTCGGTTGCGCTGTCACAAGATCCCAGCCTGCGGCATGTCATTGTTCGCGACTGGTCCTACGAGAATCGCAATTGGTTTGCTGCGGTTCAGGTCGAAAAGCGCATGATGTTTATCATTCTGACGCTGATCATTGCAGTAGCCGCATTTAATCTGGTCTCCATGCTGGTCATGACCGTGACGGATAAGCGCGGCGACATCGCGATACTGCGCACACTGGGTGCTCAGCGCGGCAGCATCATGGCGATCTTTGTGGTGCAAGGCGCCTGGCTTGGGCTGCTCGGTGTCGGCTTCGGTGTCGCGGCAGGCGTATTGATTGCGGGCAATATTGATTTGGTGATGGCCTGGATTGAGACCATCTTCGGCTTTCAGGTGCTGCCAAAGGGCATTTACTTTATTGATCGACTGCCGTCGGATCTGCGTGCTGCGGATGTCACTCAAATTGGGCTGATGGCGCTGGTGTTGTCGTTTCTGGCAACGCTGTATCCCAGCTGGCGGGCCTCGCGGCTTGAGCCTGCCGAGGCACTGCGTTATGAGTAATCGGGCCCGCGATGATGGCACGCGAAGGGGCGGGCGATGACACTGCTTGAGGGCAAGGCCCTAAAAATGGTGTTCGGTGACGGCGCGGGCGAGGTCGTGGCGCTGCCGGGTGTTGACCTCATGCTCTCGCGCGGTGAAACCGTGGCCGTAGTTGGCGCTTCTGGTGCAGGAAAAAGTACGCTGTTGCATATTCTTGGCGGCCTTGAGCGGCCCACCTCTGGCGGGGTCTGGCTTGAAGGTCGATCTTTATATGACATGCCGGATGCTGGGCGGACACGGCTTCGAAACACGGCATTGGGATTCGTGTATCAGTTCCATCATCTTTTGCCGGAATTTACTGCTGAAGAAAATGTCGCCATGCCGCTTTTGATTCGACGGCTGCCGGCTGGCCAGGCCCGACAGCAGGCCGCCGAGATGCTGGCGGCTGTGGGCCTGGAGGCCCGGCGCAGTCACACGCCCGCGATGCTGTCGGGCGGCGAGCGTCAGCGGGTTGCGATTGCCCGCGCGCTGGTGACGCAGCCGTCGTGCGTGCTGGCCGATGAGCCGACCGGCAATCTTGATCGGCAGACTGCATCGCGCGTGTTTGAGCTGTTCTTAGATCGGGTACGCAATCAGCAGTGCGGCTTGGTCGTGGTCACCCACGACCCTGAGCTTGCCCAGCGTTGTGATCGGGTCATCTCGCTTTAGATAGCTGCGAAAGCATCAGCTGCGGCGCTTGCGCCGCTGAATAACTTCCCAGCGCACCCAGAGGTTCCAGCCCAAGCGGGTAAGGACATAGCCTGTCACGCCAAGGCTTAACGCCAGCGTGAACACACCCACCACCAATGGCCAGCCCATGCCGAGCGCCCATTCTCCGAGCTGTGTAAATGAGCCAATCGGCTGACTTAAATCAAAATCCGGCGGTGGCGGAAACGATTCCGTAGTTTTGCCTTGGCCTTCTTGGGCGGGCAGCACGAGATTGAGCAGTCCAATGCCCAACTGAAGGGCAAGCACATACAAAGGAATAAAGGTGATCGGGTTGGTGTAAAAGGTCATCAACACGGCCACGGGCAGATTCCAGTGAAACAGAAATGAAAACAAGGCAGCACCGAACATCTGAAAAGGTGCCGGGAAAAGTCCGCAGAAAAGACCCGCAGCGACCCCGCCGGCAACGCTTCGACGATGCAGCGTCCAGACCGCAGGGTGCAGCACCCAGGGCCCAAGCGCCCGCAATACTCTGCTCTGTTCGAGTTTGGATTGGTCCGGCAGAATGCGATGAAGAAACTTGCGCGCCATAGCAGCCTATTCTAGCCATGCTCATTGATAGCCATTGCCACTTGGATTATTTGGATGCACCCGGCATTGAAGGGGGCATTCTGGGTGCGATTGGCCGGGCCCGCAGTGTGGGTGTGCGGGCGGTGATTCTTCCGTCGGTGATGCCGGACAATTTCGAGCGTGTCGTGGCCCTGGCCGAGCAGATTCCCGAGGTCTTTTTTGCCCTCGGCATTCACCCGATGTATGTCCAAAGCATGAGCGACAGCAGCCTTGCCGACCTTCAAAATGCCCTGCAGCGTTATCAGGGCCATCCGAAGCTTGTCGCCGTGGGCGAGATCGGTCTTGATCACTATGTTCCAGATCTCGACCGGGAGAAGATGAATATGTTTTATCTGGCGCAGTGTAAGTTGGCACGGGATTATTCCTTGCCGGTAGTCCTCCATGTGCGCAAGGCCCAGGATCAGGTGCTCAAGGGCCTGCGTCGTTTTGGAATCGTGCAGGGCATTGCCCATGCCTTTAATGGCAGCCTGGTGCAGGCCCAGGCCTATGTGCGTCAGGGCCTCGTTCTTGGGTTTGGGGGTGCGGCGACATTTACTCGCGCAACGCAAATCCGCAGGCTGGCAGCGGCGCTGCCAGCCTCGGCCCTGGTGCTGGAGACCGATTCACCGGATATTGCGCCAGCATGGCGTTCCCGTGGCGAACTCAATGAGCCTGCTGAACTGCAGCAGATCGCCAAGTGCGTGGCGCAGCTTCGTGGTGAGTCGACCGAGCAGCTGATTCAGACCACGGGCGCAAATGTCATGCGCGTATTACCCCGGCTCACAAACCAGCTGCAATAGATCTTGTTGGCGGTCGCGCTGGGCGCACTCTTGGGCATCTGTTGGATTCAGACCCGACAGGCCCTTCCGGATCCCGTGCTTTTGGCAGGCCTTTGCCTGGCGGCCGGATGCTTTCTGGCGATGCTCTGGGCTGGCACTCGGCTGGCCTTGCGCTTGAGGCCACCTTTACTGGCACAGCGCTTTCATGGGCTTTGGCTAAGCGCACTGCTGCTTGCAGTTTCGTCTGGCTTATTTGCCTTTCGCGCCGCCGATGATGCAGCCGCTGGGCTATCGAGTCGTCTTTCGGCAGCGATGGACGGCCGGTCGGTCTGGCTTGAGGTGGTGGTGCGTGATCTCCCAACACTGCAGGAGCGCGGCTGGCGCTTTGAGGCTGAAGTCCGTCTGGCGCGTGTCGCGCCGGATGGTCCAGTGATTTCCGTGCCCGAGCGGGGGCTGATGTTTTGGCCTAAAAGCGTAATGCAGGAGTTTCCAGAACATCTATCGCCCGGGCAGCGCTGGGGATTCGAGGCCCGGATTCGTCAGCCGCATGGAACATTAAATCCGCAGGCCTTTGATGCAGAGGCCTGGATGATGGAGCAGGGCTTTCATTTTGTCGGCAGCGTGAAGACCGGCAAGTCCGCATCCCGGCCGCGTTTGATTGGCATGGAGACCGACTTTGGTCTGCGGATTGATCAAATGCGTGACCGGATTCGAGCCTTAATCGGCGCGCACAGTCAATCCAGTGCAGTTGGCGTACTGAGCGCTTTGGTGGTTGGCGATCAGCGTGCGATTGGAGTGGCCGAGTGGGCGGTCTTTCGAAAGACGGGCGTCTCGCATCTGATGAGCATTTCGGGATTACATGTCACGATGTTTGCGGCGATGGCTGCTGCAGTCGGCGCAGTCCTCTGGCGTGCACTGTGTCTGACACGGCTTGCCGCAGGCCTATGGATCCCCGTGCAGTCCGTGGCCGCAGGCTTTGCGATTGTTGGTGCTGTTGGCTATGCACTGCTTGCCGGCTTTGCGATTCCGGCCCAACGCACGGCCTTGATGGTGACGGTTCTGGGCCTTGCCCGCATTCTTGGTGTGCAGGCCAGTAGTTACTCGGTGCTGGCTTTGGCCATGCTGGTGGTGCTGGCGGCCCATCCGATGGCCGTGCTGTCGGTAGGATTTTGGTTGTCGTTCATTGCAGTCGGATTTTTATTCACCCTGGGCGAAGGCCAAACCATACGCCGACACACTGGGTTCCTCAAGCGCTGTGCAGGTGTGCTGAAGCGCGCGGCTTACACCCAGTGGGCAATCACCCTGGGCCTACTGCCGCTGACGATTTTCTTTTTTCAGCAGGTCTCTTTGGTGGGGCCGATTGCCAATGCGCTGGCAATTCCGGTGGTGAGTTTTTTGGTAACCCCGCTGGCAATGGCCGGAGTGGTTCAGGCCGCTTGGATCGGAAGTGCCTGGCTTTTGGGCATTGCTGCGGGCATCCAAGAGCGGCTCTTTGAATTTTTGGCGTGGAGCGCCACACAGCCCTTTGCAGTGTTGGATTGGCCAGGCCCCGGCTGGCCTGCGGCAGCAGTTGCCACCATCGGCATGGTGATGGTTTTCGGGAAATGTTTGCATGGCCGGGTCTATCGGTGGCGGCATATCGGCTGGCTCGGCCTGCTCGCACTCTGTCTGCCTGCTGCGACGACGCCCGCCGAGGGAGAGATGCAGGTCACGCTGATGGATGTCGGCCAAGGCAGTGCGGTGTTGATTCGAACGCGCGATCACACCGTGCTTTTTGATACCGGCCCAGTCACGGGGCAAAGCGATGCGGCTGAGCGGGTAATTCTGCCAACGCTGCGTCGCTATGGCGTGCGGCGTATTGACCATCTCGTAATCTCGCATGCCGATCAGGATCACAGTGGCGGACTGGCAAGCCTGCTGCTTGCAATGCCGACCGTCTCGATCGTAGCACCCGAGTTTCAGTCGCTCGATGAATCACTGCAATCTGCTTTTACTGCAGAGGCTGCCGTGATGCGACCACGTCAGACACTTTGCCGCGCAGGACAAAAATGGAGTATCAACGGGGTTGATTTTCAGTTTCTGCATCCCGGCACGCTGCCGCCTTCGATTACGCCAACACAGCGCAATCGTTATTCCTGTGTGTTGCATGTTCAGACCGCCGACGGCGGCAGCCTTTTGCTGGCCGGTGATATTCCGCTAAAAACGGATCGTGAGTTGGTGGGCCGATTCATTGGCCTGCAGGATCCAGAAAATCCAGAAGCCTTGGCCTTAGCCGGCGCTCGACTCGCATCACAGGTCTTGGTAGCACCCCATCACGGCAGTAAAACCTCTTTAAGCGAAGACCTTCTGCGGGCAGCTGCGCCGCAGTTTGTGGTGATTCAGGCAGGCTATCGCAATCGGTTTGGCCATCCACATCAGGAGATACTGGATCGCATCGCGCGCGCCCAGGTCAATGCCCCCGCAGTACTGCGGACGGATTTGCAGGGCGCAATCGAGCTGCGCTGGAGTGCTGGCCAGCTGATGCACTGGGATTTCTGGCGCGATCATCGGCGCTGGTGGCACTTGAACCGGGCCACCGAGCCGATGCGCTAGGGCCTACTGCGCTGTCCAGCCGCCATCCATTGCCCAGGCCACGCCGCGGACCTGTGCCGCAGCATCTGAGCAAAGAAATACTGCCAGCTGCCCCAATTGTTCCGGCGTCACGAATTCACCAGAGGGCTGTTTTTCTGCAAGCAGATCCCGCTTAGCATCTTCGTTGGAGAATTTCTTTTCGTTCGCGCGGGCATCGACTTGCTTTTGCACCAGTGGCGTGAGCACCCAGCCCGGGCAGATCGCATTGCAGGTAACAGCAGTCGTGGCGCATTCGAGTGCAACCGTTTTTGTCAGGCCTACAATGCCGTGCTTGGCGGCAACGTAAGCGCTTTTATTTGCTGAGGCCACAAGGCCATGGGCGGAGGCAATATTCACGATCCGACCAAAGCCGCGTTTTTTCATACCCGGCAGCGCACAGCGCGTGGTGTGAAACGCCGAGGAGAGATTAATGGCGATGATGGCATCCCAGCGCTCGACCGGAAATGTCTCTATCGCTGAGACATGCTGGATGCCGGCGTTATTAATCAGAAAATCAATTCGGCCCAGCTTTGATTCTGTCGACCGAATCATGTCCTCGATTTCAGCGGGCTTGCTCATGTCGGCACCATGGTGGAGCACGCGCACGCCATAGCGCGAGGCGAGCTCACTGATCAGGCTGCTGATGGCGGCAGGCTCACCAAAGCCATTGAGCATGATGTCTGCGCCTTGATCGGCAAGGGCCCGCGCAATTCCAAGGCCAATGCCGCTGGTGGAGCCCGTAACGAGGGCGACTTTTGATCGGTGAGGTTTCGACTCCGACATGAATACTCCTTTGGCTATCGAGAGGGTGTTAGGATCAATTCATGGCAATGATAAAGCTTAGCGAGCAAGGCGCCGTCGGACCCCGACGGGGCTCAGTGGCCTGCATCAGCACGGCAGGCCTGCATCGCATGGCCTATCAGGAGTGGGGCGATCCGCAGAATACGGATGTCGTGATTTGTGTGCATGGCCTGACAAGGGTGAGCGAGGATTTTCAGGATCTTGCCCAGGCCTTATCGGATCGTTTTCGCGTGGTCTGCCCCGATGTGGTGGGCCGGGGCCGATCCTCATGGCTTAAAAATCCGACGCTCTACGGCATCCCCCAATACACCGCCGATATGGTGACACTCATTGCCCGCCTCAATGTCGATCGGGTAAAGTGGGTCGGCACCTCCATGGGCGGCTTAATCGGAATGTCGCTTGCCGCCTTAGAACAGTCTCCTCTTGAACGACTGGTTTTAAATGATGTGGGCGCAGTCTTAAGCGGTGCTGCCTTGGGCAGAATCGCAGCGTATGTGGGTGTGAAGACTGAGTTTGATTCCTATGCACAGGCCAGCGCCTTTTTGAGAATGGTCTTTGCGAGTTTTGGCCCACACTCCGAGGCCCAGTGGCGGCAGTTAATTGATCCAGTGGTCGTCGTGCAGCCCGATGGCCGCACCCGTCTGCACTATGACCCCGCGATTGCGGAGCCGTTTCGGCAGGCCTATGGCGCCCAGGCTGCGGCAGGGCAGACGCCAGAAGATTTAAGCATGTGGCCCTTATATGACCTAGTGCGCTGCCCAACACTGCTGCTGCGTGGGGCCGACAGTGATTTGCTCACCCGCGATGTTGCCCAGCAGATGGCGGCCCGCGGACCCAAGCCCAGTGTCATTGAGTTTGCCGGCATTGGCCATGCGCCGAGCCTGATGCATGCCGATCAGATCAGTGTGATCCGCGATTTTTTACTTCATACCGATGCGGACGAACGCTAAACACGATCCGTTGATGGCCAAGCCACTCGCGATGGGGCAGCCCGTGCAGCAGCGGCGTCATCTGATCCTGGCAGCACTCGCGGGCGGTGTTTTGGCGGGCTGCGCGGGCACAACACCCGCGCCCACTGATCGGCGAGAGAAATTTGCCTTGGTGCTGGGTGGCGGGGCAGCGCGGGGCTTTGCGCACATCGGTGTGATTAAAGTGCTCGAGGCCAATGGCATTGTTCCAGATTTGATTGTGGGCACCAGCGCGGGAAGCCTTGTGGGCGCGCTGTATGCATCGGGTGTGGATGCATTTGAATTACAGCGGCTGGGTCTGGCATTGGATGAGAGCACATTTGCAGACTGGACGATTGGCAGCCGCGGATTACTGAAGGGCGAGGCATTGGCCGCCTACGTGAATCAGCAGTTAAAACAGCAGCCCATCGAGCGGCTGAAGCGACCGCTGGCCATTGTCGCTACGGATTTAAGATCGGGTGAGCCGATGGTGTTTCAGCGTGGTGATGTGGGCACTGCAGTGCGGGCTTCTAGCGCAGTGCCTGGAATTTTTAGCCCCGTGAAAATTGCCGACCGCGATTATGTCGATGGCGGCCTGACCCATCCTGTTCCGGTTGCGATTGCCCGCAGGCTCGGTGCGGATGTTGTGCTGGCCGTGGACATTTCCGCAAGGCCGCGCAATCAAGAAGTGGGTGGCACGCTCGATGTCTTACTGCAGACCTTCACGATTATGGGTAGCAGAATTGGCCAATACGAACTCGCTGCAGCCGATTTTGTGATTCGTCCTGCCATTGGGCAGATTCGCGGCACTGATTTTTCCGCTCGAAACATCGCCATTCTTGAGGGCGAGAAGGCCGCGCTGGCAGTGGTGCCTGAACTGCGAAAGCGGTTAAAGCTCAGTCCTTCTGGGCAATAAGCCGTCGGGCCTGATCGAATCGCTTCGCCCAGTAGTCCTGGGTCAGCGACTCGATTCGCACAACGCCACGTGAGGTCGGTGCATGCACAAAGCGGCGCTCGCCGAGATAGACCCCTACATGTGAGTTCGGCCTGCCGGTGGTATTGAAAAACACCAGGTCTCCGGGGGCGAGGGCATGCATCGGAATTGGCGCGCCCAGAGTTGCTTGCTCTTCGGTGGTGCGGGGAAAGCGGACCCGGAAGGCCTCTTGAACGACATGGGCAACCAGCCCCGAGCAGTCCAGGCCCTCCGCGGGCGAGCTGCCCCCCAGGCGATACGGTGTGCCCAGTAGCAGCACGGATCGGGAGGTGATCTCCGAGACCGCCTGATCCCGCGACATGCCCGCTGGTGGCTGAATGAAGGCACCGATCTGGGCCTCCGCACGCCAAGCGGGCGGTCCCGCCGAGGGCGCAGGCTTTGGCGGGCTTGCGCAGCCGATCACCAGTACAAGCGGCAGTGCCGCAGCGGCAATCAAAAGTCGGTCGGCTATCATGGGATCAATTATCAAACATCAAGGAGCCATCATGATTCAACGCCCTGTTCTGACCGAGGATGATGTCCAGCGCATTGGTGATGCAGCGGTCGCCGAGGCAAAAAAGAATGGCTGGAATGTATCGATTGCGATCTGCGATGAGGGCGGCCATCTGCTGTGGCTCAAGCGCCTTGATGGAGCGCCAGCCATCTCCGCCTACATCGCGCCGCAGAAAGCCAAGACCGCGGCGATGGGCCGCCGCGAATCAAAAATTTACGAAGAAGTGATCAATCAGGGCCGCACATCGTTTCTCTCGGTACCCGAGTTGCAGGCCATGCTTGAAGGCGGCGTGCCGATCATGGTGGAGGGCCACTGCATTGGTGCAGTGGGAGTCTCGGCCGTGAAATCCAGCGAAGACGCCCAAATCGCAAAGGCTGGAATCGCAGCGCTGTAAAAGATCACGCCACCATTTTTTCGATTTTGATTTTCCACTCTTTTGGGCCGGTCTCATGGACCGAAGTGCCAGAGGAGTCGACCGCAACGGTCACCGGCATATCTTTGACTTCAAACTCATAGATGGCCTCCATGCCGAGGTCCTCAAAGCCCACTACTCGGGCAGACCGAATGGCTTTGCTCACCAAATAGGCAGCGCCTCCGACGGCCATCAGATAGGCTGACTTGTGGCGGCGGATCGCCTCGATGGCCTCGGGGCCACGTTCGGCCTTTCCGATCATCGCAATGAGCCCGGTCTTTGCAAGCATCGTTTCGGTGAACTTATCCATTCGGGTTGCGGTGGTTGGTCCAGCTGGGCCCACCACCTCATCGCGCACAGGATCGACGGGGCCAACGTAATAAATCACGCGGTTGGTGAAATCGACTGGAAGTTTTTCGCCTTTTGCCAGCATGTCCGAGATGCGTTTATGGGCGGCATCGCGGCCAGTCAGCATTTTCCCGTTCAATAGCAGTGTCTGCCCGGGCTTCCAGGAGGCGACCTCCTCGGGTGTGAGCGTGTCTAAGTTAACGCGCTTTGATTTTTCGACATCGGCTGACCACGAGACCTTGGGCCAGTCTGCAAGTGCCGGTGGCTCCAGCTGGGCAGGGCCCGAGCCATCCAGATGAAAGTGGACATGCCGAGTCGCAGCGCAATTGGGAATCATTGCTACCGGGAGGTTAGCAGCGTGGGTCGGATAGTCCAGAATCTTTACATCCACCACCGTGGTCAGACCACCTAGGCCTTGTGCGCCGATGCCCAATGCGTTGACTTTGTTGTAAAGCTCGATGCGCAGCTCTTCAATGCGATTGCGTGCCCCGCGCTTCAGCAGCTCTGGCATATCGACAGGATCCATTAAGGCCTCCTTCGCAAGCAGGGCGGCTTTCTCCGGCGTGCCGCCAATGCCAATGCCCAAAATCCCTGGCGGGCACCAGCCGGCGCCCATGGTGGGCACGGTCTTCACCACCCAGTCCACAACTGAATCACTCGGGTTGAGCATGACGAGCTTACTTTTGGCCTCTGATCCGCCGCCTTTGGCCGCGCAGATCACCTCGACCCCATCACCGGCCACGATGTCGTAGTGAATTACTGCAGGCGTGTTATCCCGCGTATTTTTTCGGCTGCCTGCGGGGTCAGCCAGCACGGAGGCCCGCAGCACATTGTCTTTATCGCCATAGGCCTGCCGCACACCTTCATTGACCATCTCGGCCACGGTCATGGTGGCGCCCTCCCACCGGGTATTCATGCCGACTTTTAGAAACACGGTGGCAATGCCAGTGTCTTGGCAGATTGGCCGTCTGCCTTCGGCACTCATTCGGCTATTGGTCAGGATCTGTGCGATTGCATCTTTTGCCGCAGGACTCTGCTCGCGCTCATAGGCGCTGCCGAGGGCTTGGATGTAGTCCAGTGGATGGTAGTAGCTGATGAATTGAAAGGCATCGGCAATGCTCTGGATAAAGTCGTCTTGTCGGATCGCGGCCATGGCAGAACTCCTTGTTTTGCTGTAGATTTTAGAAGCAGGCGCACAATCCTATGGGCCATCTGAGCTCTTGTCGCGCTGCAACATAATAATTCTAAACCGCTAAGTCCATCAGCGAGGGAGCAGAAAAACATGGCAATTGAATCGGTACTTCACGAGTCCCGCGTATTTCCTCCGCCCAAAGCGTTCGCGGCCAAGGCCAGACTGGGCAGCATGCAGGCCTATCAGGCGATGTGCAAGGAGGCCGAGACGAACTATGCCGAGTTTTGGGCCAAGCAGGCCCGCGAGGAAATCATCTGGAAAAAACCCTTTACGCGCGCCCTCGATGAAAGTAAGGCGCCGTTTTACAAGTGGTTCGATGATGGCACGCTCAATGTCTCCTATAACTGCCTTGATCGGCACCTCGAAGCCGGCAATGGAGATCGCGTTGCGCTGATTTTTGAGGCTGACGACGGCACGGTCAACCGGGTGACGTATCGGCAGCTGCATCTGCAGGTCTGCCAGCTTGCAAATGCAATCAAGTCGATGGGCTACAAAAAGGGCGACCGCGCCCTGATCTATATGCCGATGTCGGTGGAAGGCGTCGTGGCCATGCAGGCCTGCGCGCGTCTGGGAGTGATTCACTCGGTGGTGTTTGGCGGCTTTTCTGCCAAGAGCCTGCAGGAGCGGGTGGTCGATGCAGGCGCCACGCTCATCATTGCCGCAGATGAACAGTGCCGTGGCGGAAAAGCAATTCCATTAAAGCCGGCTGTCGATGAGGCCATCGGATTGGGCGGATGCGAGGGCGTCAAAAACGTGATCGTTTATCGTCGCACTGGCGGCAAGATCCCCATGACTGCAGGCCGCGATGTCTATATGGATGACATCTGCAAGGGCCAGCCGGAGACTTGTGAGCCTGAGTGGGTCGAGGCCGAGCATCCCTTATTTATTTTGTACACCTCGGGCTCAACGGGTAAGCCCAAAGGCGTGCAGCACTCTTCAGCGGGCTATCTGCTGCATGCCATTCTCACCATGAAGTACACCTTTGACATTCAGCACAGCGATGTCTTCTGGTGTACTGCAGACATCGGCTGGGTGACTGGCCACACCTACATTACCTATGGTCCCTTGGCCTGCGGCGCGACCGAAATTGTTTTTGAGGGCGTGCCCACCTATCCGGATGCTGGACGGTTTTGGAAAATGATTCAGGACCACAAGGTCTCGATTTTCTACACCGCACCGACTGCAATTCGTTCGTTAATTAAGGCCAATGAGGCCAATCCCGCCACCGCGCCGAAGAGCTACAACTTGAATTCTTTAAGGCTACTGGGTTCGGTGGGGGAGCCGATTAACCCCGAGGCATGGATGTGGTACCACAACAATGTCGGCGGCGGACGCTGCCCGATTGTCGATACCTTCTGGCAGACCGAGACCGGCGGCCACATGATCACGCCGATGCCAGGCGCAACACCCTTGGTGCCCGGCTCTTGCACACTGCCATTTCCGGGCATACAGGCCGCGATTGTTGATGAAGCGGGCAGCGATGTTCCGAACGGGCAGGGCGGAATTCTGGTGGTGAAAAAGCCTTGGCCATCGATGATTCGCACGATCTGGGGAGATCCCGATCGTTTTGTGAAAAGCTATTACCCCGAAGAACTCGGCGGCCGACTCTATCTCGCAGGCGATGGCGCGATTCGCCACAAAGACACCGGCTACTTCACCATCATGGGCCGAATCGACGATGTGCTCAATGTCTCTGGCCACCGCATGGGAACCATGGAGATTGAATCGGCGCTGGTGGCCAATCCAATCGTTGCTGAGGCAGCCGTTGTGGGCCGGCCGGATGACACGACCGGAGAGGCTGTGGTGGCCTTTGTGGTCTTGAAGTCAGCGCGGCCTGCTGGCGATGAGGCCAAGAAAATTGCAACTGACTTGAGGAACTGGGTGGGCAAAGAAATTGGGCCAATTGCCAAGCCAAAGGAAATTCGTTTTGGCGACAATCTTCCCAAGACACGTTCGGGCAAGATTATGCGCAGACTGTTGCGCACCCTTGCCAAGGGCGAGGAGATCACACAGGACACCTCAACGCTTGAAAATCCGGCAATTCTTGATCAGTTGAAGCAGTCGGCATAAGGGCTGGCCGAGGGTGTGGACACCCTCGGTCTCTGTTACACTCCCCAGCGCTGAACCTGCCTAGCCAGAAGACTTCCGGGCTGCGGCTTGTCTTCCTCTCGCGGAGAGATGGATGAGTGGTTTAAGTCGCACGCCTGGAAAGCGTGTATGGGTTAATAGCCCATCGGGGGTTCGAATCCCCCTCTCTCCGCCACAACACTTTTATTTATGAATACGGCCCTAGCCAAACAAGTACTTGAGGCCGCCTTGCTCGCCCACACCGAACCGATGCCGGTGTCCGAACTAAGACGGCTCTTTGATGACGAACTCGACGCAGACACGATTCGCCTGCTGCTTGAAGATTTGCAGCGCGAGTGGGTCGGCCGCGGCGTGGAACTCGTGCCGCTGGCCTCGGGCTGGCGATTCCAGACCCGGCCGGAGATGCGTGAGTATCTGGACAAATTGAAAAATGAAAAACCACCCCGATATTCGCGGGCCACGATGGAGACCTTGGCCATCATTGCCTATCGTCAGCCGGTGACGCGTGGTGATATTGAAGACATTCGCGGCGTTGCTGTGGCGACACAAGTCATCAAATCACTCGAAGATCGCGGCTGGATTGAGGCCATCGGCCATCGGGATGCGCCGGGACGCCCAGCGCTTTACGCCACGACCCGGCATTTTCTTGATGATCTTGGATTGCGGTCGCTGGAAGAGCTTCCCACCTTAGATGCCAATTGGAGTGATACCGCAGCCAATCTGCTGCCAGGCCTATCGGAGACCGCATCTTGAGTGAGCAGGATCAGGAGTTCATCGTTGCAGAGCCCGAACCCGAGGCCGAACCAATTCCGTTTTTTGCGCAGCAGGGCACCAGCCCGCGCACTGATGGTCCTTCACGGGCAGGTCTTGATTACGATCCGCCAAAGCTACATAAGGTCTTGGCCGATGCCGGCGTAGGCTCGCGCCGCGAGATGGAAGAGTTGATTCTTGCGGGCCGCGTATCGGTCAATGGCACACCCGCGCATATTGGCCAACGCATCCTGCATTCTGATCAGGTCAAGGTCAACGGCAAGCCCATTCGCATTCGCGTGGCGCCACCGCCCGTCCGGGTGTTGGCGTATCACAAGCCGTCTGGCGAGATCGTCACCCGCGATGATCCGCAGCAGCGGATTACTGTCTTTAAAAAGCTGCCGCCCGTCCGGTTTGGCCGCTGGATCGCCGTCGGCCGGCTGGACATGAATACCGAAGGCCTGCTGCTTTTTACAACTTCAGGTGAGCTGGCCAATCGGCTCATGCATCCGCGTTCACAAGTCGAGCGCGAATATGCGGTTCGCATTCTGGGTGAGTTAAGTGCCGAGGGCCGCGAGCAGCTGCTCGCAGGCGTGACACTCGAAGATGGCCCCGCGAAATTTGAATCAATTGAAGATGCAGGCGGGGAAGGTGCCAATCGTTGGGTCCGCGTGGTCATCAACGAGGGCCGCAATCGCGAAGTCCGCAGAATGTTTGAATCGGTTGGCCTGACGGTGAGCCGGCTGATTCGAATTCGTTATGGCCAGGTGGCCCTGCCGTCGGGCCTGCGCCGTGGGCAGGCGGTCGATCTTGCCGAGACCGAGGTCCAGGCGCTGTGTCAGTCCGTGGGCCTGCGTGGCGGAGGCCAGGATCAGGCGCGTGGCCAGGGCCCGCGTCGCGGAGCCAACCCGCGTGGCGGCCGGCCCCCCAATAAAGGCCCACGTCGCCCGGGCGCACAGGAATGGCACTCACCGAGTAGCGTTGCACGTGTGCAGTCTGACGACCGGCCGCTGATTGATGATGAGGATTTATCGCAGCCGCATCCCGACGATGAATGGCAGCCCCCCGGGCCCGATGCCCATCTCTCGCACCTTGGCGGCGGCATGAAAAAGCGGCCCCAGGGCCCCAAAAAGCCGAATCCGTTGCAGACCTCTTGGGGCAATGCCAAGCCTGCGGGCGCCTCGTTATCAGCGCCCCAGCGGCCAGATGGCGGCAATCGCAACAAGCCCCGTGGGGGCCGACCCGGCCGCAAGCCCGGATTCAAAGGCCGTAAGGGCCCATAGCGCCTTGCGCCAGGGGTGAGAGTCCAGTAAAATCAAACACATACGACGCGCTTTTCGGCAGTTTGAGCAGCGTCCTTAATAAGAAATGGGCTTCACAAAGCCCATTTTTTTTTGCTGTTGGAAAGGCGTTGTGGGCATGGCGGATCTCTGGCAGGTCGTGGAATCGGCGGCCCGCGATGTGGGCTTTGAGTTAGTGGACCTGGAGCGGACTCCCGGCGGGATGGTGCGGGTGTTTATTGACACCTTGGACCACAGCCGCATGGTCACGGTGGATGACTGTGAGCTGGTCTCCAAGCAGCTGGTGCATCAGCTGCCCGTTGAGGGCTTTGATTTTCAGCGGCTTGAGGTGTCGTCACCCGGCATGGATCGTCCGCTGACCAAGCTGGAGCACTACCTGCGGTTTGCGGGCCAGGCCATCAAGCTGCGGCTCAAGCTGCCGCTTGAGGGTCGGCGCAATTTCGAGGGCCTGCTGGTGGTGGGCCCGGATCAGGCGCTGTCGCTGCACTGGGAAAGTAAGCCCGGCGAGGTGCTGGAGTTGAAGTTTGAATTACAGGATGTGGATCGGGCGCGTCTGGTGCCCCAAGTCAAGTTTTAGGAGAGTGGAAGATGAGTCGTGAACTGATGATGCTGGCAGATGCCCTGGCCCGTGAAAAAAACGTTGAGCGGGAAATCGTGTTTCAGGCCCTGGAAAGCGCCCTTGCATCGGCGACAAAGAAACGCTTTTCTGAAGAAGTCGATGTTCGCGTCTCGATTGATCGCGATACGGGCGATTACGAGAGCTTTCGCCGTTGGCAGGTGGTTCCCGATGGCGAACTCGAGGACCACGACCTGCAGATTATTCTCGCCGAGGCCCGTAAGCAGATTTCAGATATCGAGGTGGGCGACTACATTGAAGAGGAGCTCGAGCCAATCGAATTTGGCCGCATTGGGGCCCAGGCCGCCAAGCAGGTCATCCTGCAGCGTATCCGTGAGGCTGAGCGTGAGCAGATCCTGAAAGATTTTCTGGAGCGCGGCGAAGTCATCATCAATGGCACCGTCAAGCGGCTTGAGCGTGGCGATGTGATTGTTGAGTCCGGCAAGATTGAAGCCAGACTGCCGCGGGATCAGATGATTCCGAAAGAAAATCTTCGCCCCGGTGATCGCGTGCGCGCCTACATGCTGCGTGTTGAGCGCAGTCAGCGTGGCCCGCAGATCATTTTGTCGCGTACTGCACCCGAATTCATCATGAAGCTCTTTGAGCTGGAGGTGCCTGAGATCGAGCAGGGCATGCTGATCATCAAGTCCGCTGCCCGAGATGCGGGCGTTCGGGCCAAGATCGCAGTCTTTACGGCTGACCGTCGTATTGATCCGATTGGCACCTGTGTGGGTGTGCGCGGCTCCCGCGTGCAGGCAGTGACCCATGAGCTCGCCGGGGAGCGGGTGGATATCGTGCTGTGGTCAGAAGACCCCGCTGAGTTTGTGATCGGCGCGCTGGCACCGGCCAATGTGTCGTCGATCGTGGTCGATGAAGAGCGTCATGCTATGGATGTGGTGGTCGATGAGGCCGAGTTGGCGGTGGCCATTGGCCGCGGCGGCCAGAATGTGCGGCTTGCATCGGAGTTAACCGGCTGGCAGATCAACATCATGACAGCCGATGAATCGGCCCAAAAATCTGAAACCGAACGACAAAAGCTTCGCGAGTCGTTTATGCAAAAGCTCGATGTTGATGGTGAGGTCGCCGATATTCTGATTGATGAGGGCTTCTCCACGCTCGAGGAAGTGGCCTATGTGCCCGTGGCCGAGATGATGGAAATCGAGGCCCTTGATGAAGATACCGTCAACGAACTGCGTAACCGTGCCCGCAATGCGCTGCTGACAGCGGCAATTGCCCAGGAAGAAAAGCTTGAGACCACGACCCAGGATCTGCTGGATCTTGAAGGCATGGATCGCGAGCTCGCAGTCAAACTTGCCGATTCGAAGATCTTCAGCCGAGATGATTTAGCCGACTTAGGCGTTGATGAGCTCGTGGAAATTACTGGCCTAGATGAAGAGCGGGCAAAAGAGTTGATCATGAAGGCCCGCGCCCACTGGTTTGCATCCGAAGAAGCCGGGGCAGGAGGTGCCGCCGATGGCCGCTAATAATGTTGAGAAATTTGCTGCTGAGCTAAAGCTGCCGGTTGAGACGCTGCTTGATCAGCTGCGCGCTGCAGGCGTGGTGAAGTTGGCGGGCACCGATTCGCTGACCGAGACCGATAAAGAGCAGCTGCTGAGCTCTTTGCGTAAGGCCCATGGTTCGGATGAGGCGCCGCGCAAGAAAATTACGCTCACCAAGCGCCAGACCACCGAAATCCGTCAGGCCGATGGCTCGGGCAAGTCCCGCACCATTCAGGTCGAAGTTCGCAAAAAACGGGTCTTTGTAAAACGCGAGGCCGGTGAGGCTGCTGAGCCAGCGGCTGCCGAGCCCGCCGCACCGGTGGTGTCAGAGCAGGAGCTCGCCCAGCGTGAGGCAGAAAGCCGCCGTCAGTCGGAGCTGCTTGCCCGCCAAGAGGCAGAGTTAAAAGAAAAGCAGGAGCGGCTTGAGCGTGAGCGTGAGCGTGAGGCCCGCGCCCTTCAAGAGGCCGAAGAGGCTGCCCGCGCCGTTGAGGCCACTAAGGAATCCTCCAAAAAATCATCGTCTGCTGCTGCAAAGGCAAGCGCTGTTCAGGAGCGGGCCCGCAAGGCAGCCGAGGATGCTGCAAAAAGTGTTGAGGCCCGAAGAGCGGTAGAAGACGAAGTCGCAGCAATCAACAAGTTGATGACCGCGGCCCGAAGCGGCAAGCTCGCTGGGACTGCGCGGGCCCCGGAGAAGGCGGCAGAAGAGGCAGCGCCTTCGACAACCCTGCATAAGCCTGCTGTTAAAAAAGCAGAAGGCAAGGCGGAGGGTGACGAGCGGCCCAAAGAAAAGAAAAACGAAAAGCAGCTCAAAGCTTCTCAACTCTCATCAACCTGGCAGGACGATGCTGCCAAGCGCCGCACCATTAAAACCCGTGGCGATTTATCGGGCGGTGCGGGCGGCTGGCGCGGTGGTCCACGATCAAAGTCCAAACAGAGTGCTTCGGATGCCCCCGCGTTTGTGCCACCGGTCGAGCCCCAGACCCGCGAGATTCATGTGCCTGAGACCATCACGGTGGCTGACCTCGCCCACAAGATGTCGGTAAAGGGCGCTGAGGTTGTGAAGACACTCATGCAGATGGGCCAGATGGTCACCATCAATCAGGTCTTAGATCAAGAGACCGCGATGATTGTGGTGGAAGAGATGGGACACAAGGCCTTTGCTGCAAAGCTTGATGATCCCGAGGCATTTCTGGAGGAGACCGAGGCGGAGAAAGTCGCCCAGGCCTCCGCCATTACGCGGCCGCCGGTGGTCACCATCATGGGCCACGTTGATCATGGCAAGACTTCGCTTCTTGATTACATTCGGGCGACGAAGGTCGCTGCCGGTGAGGCTGGCGGCATCACGCAGCATATTGGCGCCTATCACGTCGATACGCCCCGTGGTGTGGTGACCTTCCTGGATACGCCGGGCCACGAGGCCTTCACGGCCATGCGTGCACGGGGTGCCAATGCCACCGATATTGTGGTGTTGGTGGTTGCAGCTGATGATGGTGTTATGCCGCAGACCAAGGAAGCCATTGCCCATGCAAAGGCAGCCAAGGTGCCCATTGTGGTGGCGATTAACAAGATCGATAAGCCCGAGGCCAATCCGGATCGTGTGAAGACCGAGCTTGTAGCAGAGGAGGTTGTGCCCGAGGAATATGGCGGGGACTCGCCGTTTGTTGCGGTATCAGCGAAAACTGGCCAGGGCGTTGAGTCATTGCTGGAAAACGTCTTGCTGCAGGCCGAGGTCTTGGAACTGAAGGCCCCGGTCGATGCATTGGCCAAGGGCTTAATCGTTGAGGCCCGTATCGACAAAGGCCGCGGCCCTGTGGCCACTGTCTTGGTCCAGTCCGGCACCTTGAAAAAAGGCGATGTCATTCTTGCGGGTGCTGCCTTCGGCCGTGTGCGTGCCATGCTGGATGAAAATGGACGGCAGGTCGAGCAGGCGGGCCCTTCCATTCCGGTAGAGATACTTGGCATGACTGAGGTACCGCAGGCAGGTGATGAAATGATGGTCTTAGGCGATGAGCGCAAAGCGCGCGAGATCGCGCTTTTCCGCCAAGGTAAGTTCCGTGATGTACGGCTTGCCAAGCAGCAGGCCGCGAAGCTGGAAAACATCTTTGAGAATATGGGCGATGGCGTGAAGACCCTGTCGCTGATTGTGAAGTCAGATGTTCAGGGCTCACAAGAGGCGTTGGCTTCTGCCATGCAGAAACTCTCGACTGAAGAAGTTAAGGTCAACATCGTGCACGCCGCAGTTGGCGCAATTACGGAGTCAGACATCAACCTGGCGATTGCTTCGAAGGCAGTCGTGATCGGCTTTAATGTGCGGGCCGATCAATCTGCAAAACGGCTCGCCGAGGGCAATGGCATTGACTTGCGTTACTACAACATCATTTATGACGCAGTTGATGATGTGAAAAACGCGATGCAAGGCATGCTGGCGCCGGAGCGTCGTGAAAACGTGATTGGTCTGGTGGAGATTCGTCAGGTCTTTAAGGTCTCCCGACTGGGCAATATCGCTGGCTGTATGGTGGTCGAAGGCCTGGTGCGACGTGGTGCCAGTGTGCGACTGCTGCGCGATAACGTTGTGGTCTGGACAGGCGAGCTCGATTCATTAAAGCGCTTTAAGGATGATGTCAAAGAAGTTAAAGAGGGCTTTGAGTGCGGTCTGACTCTCAAGAACTACGACGATATCCAAGAGGGCGACCAGCTCGAAGTCTTTGAGATCCAAGAAATTGCGCGGACACTCCAATAGAACTTCTGAGCGCGGCCATCGAATAGCGGATCAGATTCAGCGTGACCTCTCCGAGTTAATTCGTCTGGAAGTCAAGGATCCGCGGCTTGGCCTGGTGACCTTAACGGATGTAGAGGTCTCGCCGGATTACGCCCACGCGCGGGTCTTTTATAGCGTGCTGCCCGATGATCCCGCGCAGCTTGCCCGGACGGAAGAGGGCCTTACGGCCTGCCGTGGATTTCTCCGGGCGCGGCTTGGGCGTCTTTTGAAAATTCATCAGACACCGGAGCTTCATTTTGTACGGGATGACTCGACCGCAAGGGCGATCGCGATGAGTGAGTTAATTGATCGGGCCCTGGCAGGTAAATCTAATGGTTGATGGCGTGTTACTTCTCGATAAGCCGGTCGGCCCCTCGTCACAGCGGGTCTTGGGCCACGTGAAGCATTTACTGGGCGCGAAAAAGGCAGGCCATGCCGGTACATTGGATCCGATGGCCAGTGGCCTGCTGCCGATTTTGTTTGGCGAAGCAACGAAATACGCCGCCCAGGGCTTAGATGCGGATAAGACTTATCTCGCAGAGATTTGTCTGGGTGCCCGCACGCGCACCGGCGATCGCGAGGGTGATGTGATTGAGCAGGCGCTGGTGCCGGCTTTGGATCGGGCGCAGGTGGAGTCTGTTTTGGTGAAATTTCTTGGCCAGAGTTTGCAGGTGCCGCCCATGTATTCGGCGATCAAGAGAGATGGGCGGGCCCTTTACGACTACGCCCGATCGGGAGAAGAGGTGGTGCGTGAACCCAGATCGATCAGGATTCACGCGCTGGAATTGACCCGCTTTCATCTGCCGGTGCTGGAGGTGCGCGTCGTCTGCAGCAAGGGCACCTACATTCGGACTCTGGCTGAAGATATCGGCGCTGCCCTGGGCTGCCCCGCCCATCTGCAGTCGCTGCGGCGCACGGGTGTCGGACCGCTTCAGGCGCCCGAGATTGTGCCCCTTGAGTCGATTGAGCAGGCAGACTCACAGGGCCGTCTACGTTTTTTAAAGCCGGTGGACTGGCTGATTCGTGATTGGCCTGAGGTGGTGATTGATGCAGCAGCCACCGAGCGGTTTTTTCATGGACAAACCATTTTCTGCTCTGGCCATTCGCCGCTTTCGCAGTGCAGGGTTCGAGATGAATCCGGAGAGTTTCTTGGTACCGGCCGGATCGATGCGGCAGGCCTTTTGCACCCCAGCCGGGTGCGATCACTTCATTCTTAGATCGGAGACCCGTATGCGGGCCCTACGCAATATCGCCATCATCGCCCACGTCGATCATGGCAAAACCACCCTGGTTGATAAATTGCTTCAGCAGGCAGGCACGTTTGCCCGGCATCAGCAGGTGGCTGAACGGGTGATGGATTCCAATGACTTGGAGCGTGAGCGCGGAATTACGATCCTGGCCAAAAACTGTGCAGTTGATTACGAAGGCACGCACATCAACATCGTCGACACCCCGGGCCATGCTGATTTTGGCGGTGAGGTGGAGCGGGTCCTCTCGATGGTCGATGGCGTGCTGCTCTTGGTGGATGCAGTTGAAGGCCCGATGCCCCAGACCCGATTTGTCACCCGCAAGGCCCTTGCCCAGGGCCTGCGTCCGATTGTGGTGGTCAATAAGATTGATCGGCCTGGCGCGCGGCCCGACTGGGTGGTGAGCCACACCTTTGATTTATTTGATAAGTTGGGCGCCACCGAGGAGCAGCTGGATTTTCCCGTGGTCTATGCCTCGGCGTTAAATGGCTATGCCACGCCTGCCCATGATCAGCCGGGAAGCGATATGCGGCCATTGTTTGAGGCCATCTTGCAGCATGTGCCTCAGCGGGCTGACGATACCGAAGGGCCATTGCAGCTGCAGATCTGTTCATTGGATTATTCCAGCTACGTTGGAAAAATTGGTATTGGCCGGATCAACCGTGGCCGATTAAAGTCTCTACAGGATGTCATTATCCAAGACGGGCCCGAGGGTGCGCCGAGAAAAGCCCGCGTCAATCAGATTCTGAAATTCAAGGGCCTTGAGCGTGAGGTGGTTCCAGTCGCAGAGGCAGGCGATATTGTGCTCATCAATGGAATTGATGAATTAAATATCGGCACAACGGTTTGTGCCCAGGACCACATCGAACCTCTGCCGATGCTGCAAGTCGACGAGCCGACGCTGACCATGAACTTCATGGTCAATGCCTCTCCGCTTGCCGGCCGCGAAGGCAAGTTTGTGACCAGCCGTCAGATACGCGAGCGTCTCGAGCGGGAGCTGAAGTCCAACGTTGCGCTACGGGTTGAGTTTGGCGAGGATTCCGATACGTTTGTGGTTTCTGGCCGGGGCGAGCTGCATCTGACTATTCTTTTAGAGAATATGCGGCGTGAAGGCTATGAGCTCGCCGTGTCTCGTCCGCGGGTGGTGTTTAAGACGGCGGCCGATGGCGAACGTCTTGAGCCGTATGAGACCTTAACCCTGGATGTGGAGCAGGACCACCAGGGCCCGGTGATGGAGGATTTGGGTGTTCGCAAGGGCGAGCTTTTGGATATGGTGCCCGATAGTCGTGGCCGGGTTCGGCTGGACTATCGCATTCCGGCCCGTGGGCTGATCGGTTTTCAGGGCGAGTTTCTCACCATGACCCGGGGCACCGGACTGATGAGCCATGTCTTTGATGACTACGGCCCCTTTAAAGGCACCATGATTGATCGGCGTAATGGCGTTTTGGTCTCGCAGGATGATGGCAATGCGGTGGCCTACGCTTTATGGAAGCTTCAGGAGCGTGGCCGGATGTTTGTCAGCCCGGGAGATGTGCTCTACGAAGGCATGATTATCGGTATTCATTCCCGAGACAATGATCTCGTGGTGAATCCGGTAAAGGAAAAGAAACTGACCAACGTGCGGGCCTCCGGCAAGGATGAGCATATTGATTTAACGCCCCCGATTGAGCTGACGCTGGAAAAGGCAGTGGAATTCATTGCGGATGATGAGCTTGTCGAAATCACCCCCAAGAGCATTCGGCTGCGCAAGCGCTATCTCAAAGAGCATGAGCGCAAGCGCGCCCTGCGTGAAGAGGCCGCCTAAGCGGTCAACGCTTCAGATTTTTTGCAGAAGGAACAACGATGCAAGATGAAATCCGAATCTCTTTGATGGCAACCCGCCAGGTCATGGAAGACATGCTGGCTGACAGCATGCTTCAGCAGCAGCTGGTCAAGGCAGTGGATTGCTGTGTGAATGCCCTGAAGTCTGGCGGCAAACTCATGTTTGTTGGCAATGGTGGCAGTGCGGCCGAGGCCCAGCATTTTTCGGCAGAGATGGTGGGCCGCTTTTTGCAGGAGCGACAGCCCCTGCCATCGATTGCATTGACCACGGATACCTCTGCGGTGACGGCCATCGGCAACGACTATGGCTATGAGCATGTCTTTTCCCGGCAGGTGCAGGCCCTTGGCCGTAAGGGCGACGTCTTAATCGCGATGTCGACCTCCGGCCGAAGCAAAAATATTGTGATGGCCATGCAGGCTGCCCGTAGCGCGGGAATTTCTACCATTGGCCTTACCGGAATTCATCCGCGCGATATGGGTGAGTTGGCCGATGTCAGCCTGAAGGTGCCCTCATCGCACACCCCCCAGATCCAGGAAGGCCATCTGGTCCTAGGACATCTGCTGTGCGGAATGGTGGAGAAGCAACTCCTGTCGTAGCGCGTGCGCTGCAGCTGCTGCAGGCCCTCGGGGTAGATGAAGCCACCGAGACTGCGACGCGGCTGTCGGCCGATTTTGACGGCAGTCCAAAGTCGGCCGAGGCCTGCCGAAAGCAGTGGGGCAGTGAAGTCGCCACACTCCTGGTCGCCTTGCATCGGATGGCAGGGCTTGGCCATTGGGTCAGCGCAGATGGCGCAGAAGATGCGCCGGGCCAGATTGAGACCCTGCGCCGTATGCTGCTGGCCCTTGCCGATGACATTCGGGTGGTGGTCATTCAGCTGGCTTTGCACATTGCAACCCTGGAGTCTGTCGCTAGCCAGATGAAAGCCCAAGATGCGGCAGCGATTGAGCGTGGCCGGCGGCTTGGCCAGGAGACCCTAAAGGTCCAGGCACCTCTGGCCAATCGCCTGGGAATTTGGCAGTTGAAGTGGGCGATGGAGGATCTCGCCTTTCGCATGACCGAGCCGCAGGCTTACCGCGCCATCGCACAACGCCTTGATGAGACCCGGCAGGCGCGCGAGGCGTTTGTGAGCACAACGATTGCAAGGCTTCGAGACTTTCTGAGCCAGGCAGGCATCGCCGGCGAGGTCGCGGGCCGGCCAAAGCATCTTTACAGCATTCATCGAAAAATGCAGGCCAAAGGACTTGATTTCGATGGGCTCATGGATATTCGAGCCTTTCGGATTCTTGTCGATACCGAGGCCCAGTGCTACGCGGTGCTCGGTTTTTTGCATGATCATTGGCAGCCGCTGGATTCCGAGTTCGATGACTACATCACGCGGCCCAAGGCCAATGGCTATCAGTCCTTACATACGGTCCTATTGGATGCGCAGGGGCGGCCGTTTGAGGTGCAGATTCGTACTCACGAAATGCATCAGCGCGCCGAGTTGGGCGTTGCAGCCCACTGGAAGTACAAAGAGTCTGGTGCAAGCCATGCCTTTGAGGGCAACTACGCCGACCGTATCTCCTGGATTCGTCAGATGTTGGACTGGGGCCAGGCCTCAGGCGGTCAGGTACGCCTGGCGGACGACCGCGTTTATGCGCTCACGCCAAAGGCCCGCATTATCGAATTGCCCAAGGGCGCTACCCCTCTTGATTTTGCGTATCACCTGCACACCGAGATCGGCCACCGCTGCCGCGGAGCGAAAGTCAACGGCCAGATTGTGGCGCTCACCACCGAGCTTCAGACCGGACAGACAGTTGAACTCATGACAGTAAAGCAGGGCGGCCCGAGCCGGGATTGGATGAGTCCCGAGTCAGGATTTTTAAAAAGTAGCCGCGCTCGGCAGAAAGTCCGCACTTGGTTTCATGCCCTCGATCTTGCAGAGGGCCGGATTGATGAGCGCTCTGCAGAAAAGACGGCAGATCGGACGGCTGAATCGGGCAGTGCTGAGGCAGAGCGCCTAAAGCGTGCCGAGATCTCGGCAGAAGAGGTCATTCTTTCGAAGATTGCCAAGCCCAAGACCGCGGCCAAGGGCCAGGTGCTGGTGGTGGGCGTGGATCGGATGCTGACAGCTCTGGCCCGCTGCTGCAAGCCCGCGCCGCCGGATGCGATTCGTGGCTTTGTGACGCGGGGCCGCGGTGTGAGTGTGCATCGCGCGGAGTGCACAACATTTCTCAGAATGTCGGCCGACGCGCCCGAGCGGGTGATTGAGACCGAGTGGGGCCAGCCCTCTGGCGCATCAGATGGTCGCTACCTCATGGATGCGGTATTGATCGCTCGGCCGCGTCAGGATCTGATTCGCGACATCGCGGAGGTGCTGGCCCGAGA
>Ga0194129_10002086_pt1 | contig 30792 bp, 27 predicted proteins | sample TA2KigCa35mmetaG_FD_150862 | JGI IMG/M metagenome (GOLD analysis project Ga0194129, IMG submission 150862) | Freshwater microbial communities from Lake Tanganyika, Tanzania - TA2015038 Kigoma Deep Cast 35m | ecosystem: Environmental > Aquatic > Freshwater > Lake | place: Tanzania: Lake...
CTACGTCAACGTGCCCGGCTTGAAGGTCGTCGCGCCGGCAACCCCTGCCGACGCCAAGGGCATGTTGAAGGCCGCGATTCGCGACGAAGACCCGGTGATTTACCTGGAGAGCGAGACGCTCTACTCGGTGAAGGGCGACGTGCCCGAGGACGACTTCGTCGTGCCGTTCGGTAAGGGTCGCATCGCTCGTGAAGGCAAGGACTGCACGATCGTCTCGTACAGCCGGATGGTCCCGGTCTCGCTCGATGCCGCCGAGGCGCTCGCCAAGAAGGGCATCGACTGCGAGGTGATCGATCTGCGGAGCCTCCGTCCGCTCGATGAGGACATTCTCGTGCAGAGCATCTCGAAGACGCATCGCGCGGTCGTGGCCTACGAGGGCTGGCCCTACGGCGGCGTCGGCGCCGAGGTCGTCGACCGGATCCAGCGGCTCGCCTTCGACGAGCTGGACGCGCCCATCCTGCGCGTGACCACGATGGACGTACCGATGCCGTACAACGCCAAGCTCGAGCAGCTCGTCATCCCCCAGGCCGATCGCATCATCGCCGCGGTCGAGTCCGTCACCTACCGGAGCACTTGAGATGGCCCGCGTCGTCGAAATGCCAAAGCTTTCCCCCACGATGGAGGAGGGCCAGATCGTCACCTGGCACAAGAAGGAGGGCGACAGCGTCGAAGTCGACGAGCTGCTCGCCGAGGTCGAGACCGACAAGGCGACGATGGAGTTTCGCTCCTTCGACCGTGGCACGCTCTTGAAGGTCCTCGCGCCGGCGGGCTCGATGGTGCGGCTCGGCGACCCCGTCGCGGTCCTCGGCAAGACTGGCGAGTCGGTCGAGGGTCTCGCGGTCGGCGGCAAGGCGCCGGCTGGTTCGACTTCCGCGCCTACGGCTGGTTCGACTTCGGCATCTCCGGCTGGTTCGACTTCGGCATCTCCGGCTGGTTCGACTTCGGCATCTCCGGCTGCTGGGCTTGCGGCGCCGCGTGACCCGTCCGAGCGCGTGAAGGCGTCGCCGTACGTGCGCAAGCTCGCCCGAACGCGAGGCATTGATCTTCATCAACTCGCGGGTTCCGGAACCGGCGGACGGATCGTGGCACGTGACCTCGAGGGCGCGACCTTGGCCGCGCCAGCGGTGACGGCGCCTCTCGCATCCCGTCCGAGCGCCGCGACGGCTCCCTCGCGCGAGCCGCTCGTCAAGCCGCTCAGCATGATGCGGCGCACGATCGCCCGACGACTTACCGAGTCGAAGCGGGACGTACCACACTTTTACCTGACCATCGACGTCGATGCGGAAGCCCTCTGGGACCTGCGCACCCGCTTCAACGCAGACGTCGGGCGCAAGCTCTCCTTCAACGACCTCGTCGTGAAAGCGGTCGCCGTGGCGATCGTCCGCGCGCCCGAGGTGAACGCGCAGTTCACCCCCGAGTCGCTCGTCTTCCACCGCAGGATCGACATCTCGGTGGCCGTCGCGGTTGAGGACGGGCTCGTGACGCCGGTCGTGCGCGACGCCGACACCAAGACGGTCCTCCAGATCAGCGACGAGATCCAGGCGCTCTCGGCTCGAGCGCGTGACAAGAAGCTGACCGCCGAGGAAATGACGGGGGGCACCTTCTCGATCTCGAACCTCGGCATGCACGGCATCGACGAGTTCGCGGCGGTGATCAATCCGCCCGAGGGAGCGATCCTCGCCGTGGGTGCCATCCGGTCGGAGCCGGTCGTGCGCGGCGACGCCGTTGTGCCGGGGCGCCGCATGAAGATGACGCTCTCGTGCGACCACCGGGTCGTCGACGGAGCGGTCGGCGCGAAGTTCCTCGCTGAGCTCCGGAAGGTCCTCGAGCATCCCCTGCAGATCCTCGCTCACTGAGCGCGGTGAAGGTGCAGCGCCGGGTCGATGCACGGGCGTTCGCGACCGAAGGGCTCGTCGATGCGAGGCGAGGCGGCGTGAGGTACGTCACGGCGGCGCGCGCGACTTTGCTTCTCCTCCTCGCGAGCGTCGGCACGACCGACGCTTCGGCGCGCTCGAGAAGCTCGACGCGCAACGGTGTCGTCGTCCTGCGTGCGCCCCTCGACGGGATGGTGCGAATCGCAGGTGGCCCGCTGCGGATGGGCAGCGAGGTCCCCGAGATCACCCAGGCGCAGCGCATGTGCCGCGACGAGCTCGGCCGCGAGGCGTGTCCGGCAAACCTGTTCTCGGACGAGATGCTCGCGCACGACGTGACGCTCAGCGATTTCTGGCTCGACCGGACCGAGGTGACGAACGCGGCGTTCCGGCGCTGCGTCGAGGCAGGAGCCTGCGCGCGAGCCGTCTACCCGGGCGCGCTGCGGTGGACGGCGCTGGATGACGCGCCGGTGACCCTCGTCAGCTGGCACGACGCCGACCGGTTCTGCCGGTGGCGCGGTGGGCGCCTCCCGACCGAGGCCGAATGGGAGCGAGCCGCGCGCGGCTGGACGCGGCGCGTCTTCCCCTGGGGCAACGTGAACGGCCCCCTCAACTCGAACCACGGTCGCACCTCGACCATCGACGCGGAGCGGCTCGACGCCGCCGACGGCTTTGCCGAGCTCGCACCGGTCGGCTCGTTCGCCTCCGGTCGTACGCCCGAAGGTGTCCACGACCTCGCGGGAAACGTCGCAGAGTGGGTCTCGGACTGGTACGCCGAGAGCTACGCCGAGCCTGAGAAGCGCGACCCGCAAGGACCACCGAGCGGCAACTTCCGAGTGGTGCGCGGGGGCAGCTACCGCGATGGGCCGGGCTGGCTGCGCGGCGCCGCCCGCAGCCACGAACTGCCGACGGTCGGGCGCCCGTGGATTGGCTTCCGTTGTGCGTCGTCGCGGAGCTGATGCCGAGGCCGGTCAACGCGGACGCGGCGCGGCGGGACGACGGTTTGGCCGGATTGTTCCGCAATGCTAGGACCCGTTGTCGTGAAGATCGCCCACATCTCCGACCTGCACGTGCTGGCGCTCGATGAGGTCTCGCCGCACCGCCTCCTGAACAAGCGCTTGACCGGGTGGGCGAACCTGAAGTTCCGACGCAGCCACGAGCATCAGGCGTACGCGCTGTCGGCGGTCGCGCGCGCGCTCCGCGAGCGGGTTGACATCGATCATGTGGTGGTCACGGGGGACCTGACCAACCTCGCGCTCGAGAGCGAGTTCGAGGCGGCGCACGCCTTCCTCCAAGACGAGCTCGGGCTCGAACCGTCGAAGGTCAGCGTGATCCCGGGCAACCACGACGCCTACACACGGGGTGCCTACGAGAGCCGCCGCTTCGAGCGACGGTTTCACGACTACATCTCGAGCGACCTTCCGGGCGCCTCCTCGATGACCGACAACGACGCGTTCCCGTTCGTGCGCTTGCGTGGCCCGGTCGCGTTGATCGGCCTCACCACCGCGGTACCGCGGCCGCCGCTCGTCGCCTCCGGCGAGGTCGGGAAGGTGCAGCTCCTCGCGCTGCATGCACTGCTCGCCCACGCCGAAGTTCGCTCGCGGTTCCCCATTCTCCTGCTCCACCATCCGTGGCATCGACCGCCAAGCCTCAAGAAGGCGCTGCTCGACGCCCTCGACGATCGCGACGCGCTGCGTGAGGTCCTCGACGGGCTCTCGCGCGGCCTGCTGCTCCACGGCCACCTGCATCGACGCATGCGCCGCAAGCTCGGCACGGCGAACGGCGAGCTCGACGTGATCGGCGCGACGAGCGCGTCCCTCGTGCACCACGACGCGGACCGACGAAGCGGGTTCAACGTCTACGAGGTCGATGAGCGCGGCCTCGTTCACGCCGAGGGCTTCCGGCTCGACGAGCGGGGAGGTCGCTTCGAGCCCGCGGTGTTGCCGTCCCACTGAGGTGGCGGTGCTTGAACCAGTTGGCCTCGGAGCCGATGACCTCGCCGCATGCCGCGAACGCCATGACTCACCCCACCTGCGAAGACCCGTTCGCACTGACCTCGAAGTCCTTGAAATGACGTTCACTCAGGGCGGCACGGGCCTTGCTTATCGAGGTCTCCATGTCCATGCATGCCGAGCCGATGAGCGACACCCTCCAGGACTCCGCGGGCGGCATCTTCCGCGGCCTCTCCACGGCGGGCGATCCTCGCGGCACGAAGATCCTCGCGCGGACGATCTACCGCGAGCTTCGTGGCGCGGGGATGAGCGAGCGCGATGTGCTCTCGCTCGCGACCGAGTTGCTCGCGCAGACTGCCGCCGATTTCAAGAACGCCCGCTGAGCCGTCGCCGCTCGGCGAACGACGACGAAGTGGTCGCCGCGCGGGTCATCTGGTATCCCCCTGCCTGTTTCGGCGAGGACGGATGATCTCGATCGTCATCAGTGAAAAAGACGGCGCAGAGCGACGAGAGGTCTTTCACCAGGATGAGATCACCGTTGGCCGTGTGAAGGGCAACGATGTCCTGCTCGCGAAGGGCAACGTCTCGAAGCAGCACGCGCGACTGATCGTGCGTGACGGTCGATACATCGTCACCGACCTGAAGAGCACGAACGGCACCTACGTCAACCATCGCCGGATCACGCACGCGACGCTGGTGCGCGAGGGCGACCGCATCTACATCGGCGACTTCATCATCCGACTCGCTTCAGCGGTCGAAGGCGCGTCCGGCGGAGCCGACACCACGGGCGTTCATTCCCACGTGCCCGACGCATCGGTCTTCGCGCCCGACGACGGCACGCAAGGGAGCCTCCACGATCCTCCGACGACGAGCGGCAAATCGCTGTCTTCGCTCCCGGCGCAGCGCAGCAGCATGCGGGCCGAGGCCACGCGCGGTGGCCATGGGTCGACCGAGGACATCGTCAGCCATTTTCCGCTCGAACACGATCCGGACGCCGACGAGCTCGGCGGTGCCTTCGACCTCGGTGGCGCCACGCGCGGTTCACGCACCGAGACACGAGCGAGCACGCCATCCAGCTACGCCGACATGTTCGATGGCGCGCCGCGGGAGTCGACGTTGTCATCGCAGGGCTCACCGTCGAGCATCACGGGTGCGGACGCGGCGCTTAGCTCGGGCGTCGGTGCGCCGCTCTCCTCGGAAGCGACTCCCTCGGGTCGGACGAGCCAGCTTGCCCTCGAAGAGGCGCGACGCGCGATGCAGCGCGAATACGTCGGTGAGCTCGTCGATGCCGTCGAGCCGCAGCTCACGACGGAGCTCGAGGAGCTGCCTCGTCCGAGCGCCGAGACGAGCCGTCGCGTCGAGATGATGCTCGAGGAGCAAGTCGCTCGCGCGGCGCCGCCCGAGTTTGACATTGACCGCTTGATCGCGGCGGCGCGGAGCGAGCTCGTCGGGCTTGGCCCCATCGAGCCGCTCCTGGCGGACGACGCGGTTCACCGCCTGCGCATCGCCCAGCGCGACGTGCACGTGCAGCGCCGAGGCCAAGCGAGCGGACTCGAGGGCCTCGGCTTCGCGCGGGAGTCGAGTGTCGTCCGTGTGATCCGTCGCCTCTGCGCCGACTTCGGAAAGCCCGTTGGCGAGGGCGAAGGCGTCGTCGAGCGCGACCTGCCGGACGGACGGAAGCTCTCCGCGCTGCTGCCTCCCGCCGCCATCGACGGAGCCGTCCTTCAGCTGCGGCGAACCCGATCGGAGCCAACGAGCCTGAACCAGCTCGTGCGCAGCGGGACCCTCTCCCGCGGTATGGCCATGCTCCTCGCACAAGCGATGGCCGCGCGGACGAACCTGCTCGTGGTGGGCCCGGCCGACCAGGGCGGCGACGACGTCGTCAGCGCGCTGTGCCTCGCCGCGCCGCGGACGCACCAGCTGCTCGCGATCGGCGAGGCCGATCACGGCGGGCGCGCGGTTCGACTCGCTGCTCGCGTCGACGACGGGAAGCTCGTCGAGCTCGTTCGTGCCGCAACTCGAATGGCCCCCGATCACCTGTCGTGCAAGCCCCTCGCGTCGGAGGCGCTCGTCGCGCTCCTCGACGCGATCGCCGACGGGCAGCTCGGGGTCGTCCTCGCCAACCCGGCGGGGACGCTCCGGCAAGCCCTCGACCGCATCGCCGCCGACGTCGCTGCGACGCGCGCCATGGATGTGGCGACGGCGCGCGACTGGGTGTCTTCCGCCTTCGAGCTCGCCATCGAGGTTGGTCGACTACGCGACGGTCGAGTCCGCGTGCTGCGCATCGCCGAGCTGAAGGGGCCGGCCCCTCGCGACGTCTTCACGTTCAACTTCCACCGAACTGCAGCCGGTGGTTCGGTCGAAGGCAGCTTCGTCGCATCGGGCTTGATCCCGCGCGTTGTCGACGATCTGGCCGCGCGCGGATTGCCGCTCGACACTTTGATCTTCCGGCGCCACCCTTCGACCTGAGGCACGCCTGGAGCAACCGGCACCGCGAGCGTCACCATGGCCATCCGCACGATCCTTCACTACCCAGACCCTCGCCTGCGCGAAAAGGCGAAGCCCATCACGACGATCGACGACGGGATCCGAACGTTGATCGATGACATGGCCGAGACGATGTACGCAGCGCCAGGCGTGGGCCTCGCCGCGACGCAGATCGGCGAAGCCGTCAGCCTGTTCGTCATCGACGTCGCCGACGAGGATGAGCCCAGCGATCTTCGGGTCTTCATCAACCCAGAGATCCTAACGAAAGCGGGCAAGACCTGCTTCCGTGAGGGATGCCTCTCCTTCCCCGGTGTGAGCGAGGAGGTCGAGCGTGCCGAGAAGGTCACGGTCAAGGCGCTCGATCGGGATGGCAAGCCGTTCGAGCTCAGCGCCGATGGTCTGCTTGCCATCGCGATCCAGCACGAGAACGATCACCTTCAGGGAAAGCTGATGATCGACCACCTCGGCTTGATCAAGCGCCGGATCGTGCATCGGCAGCTCACCAAGGGCGACTGAGGAATTCTCTCAGCTCGGGCCCAGCGCGGTCCCAGCCCAGCGCGACGTCAGTCTTCCTTCTCGGGGAATCGAATGCGGCCGTGGACGTAGGCGTCCTGCCCGCACACTTCCCAGCGAGGATGGACGATCGCCGGCGCCTCCGCAGGAGTGTCGGGACCCGCCCAGTCGACGGCCCCCGGCCGACCACGAGGACCGAGCAACTTCGGCGCGACGAAGGCATGCAACTCGTCGGCGAGACGCGCCGCGAGCAAGGTCCCCGCGAGCTCGGCGCCGCCCTCGAAGAGCACCGAGACGATCCCCATCGAGCCGAGCTCGAGCAGCGCGGCCCCCACGTCAACGCGCCCCTCGGTCGTCATCGGTAAGCGAAGAACCTCGCATCCGGCAGCGGCGAGCGCGCGCTCCTCGTCCTCGGGCGCATCGGCACCGCAGCAAATCAAGGTCGGCACCGCACGCGCCGTCTCGACCAACCTCGAGTCGAGTGGCATGCGCAAGCGCGTATCGAAGACGATCCGAGCGGGAGCCTTCGCCGAACCGAGGATCGCCGCGTCGCGCACGGTGAGTCGCGGGTCGTCGGAGAGCGCAGTGCCGATCCCGACGGCGACCGCATCGTGTTGCGCACGGAGCTGCTGGACCTTCGCCCGAGCCTCAGGCCCCGTCACCCACTTGCTCTGCCCCGAGCGCGTCGCGATGCGGCCATCGAGGGAGAGCGCGAGCTTCAGCGAGACGTGGGGGACGCCCGTCGTGATGTACTTGCCCCAGGGCGCGACGAGGGCGCGGGTCTCGCTGCCGAGCACGCCCACCTCGACCTCGATGCCAGCCTCCTGAAGCCGCTTCGCGCCGCCACCGACGACATGCGGGTTCGGATCGTGGCAACCGATGACCACGCGCTTCACGCCGGACTTCAAGACGGCATCGACGCACGGAGGCGTCTTTCCCTCGTGGTTGCATGGCTCGAGGGTGACGTAGAGCGTTCCGCCGCGCGCAGCCTCACCGGCTTGCGCGAGCGCTGCGGTCTCAGCGTGATCGGTGCCCGCCTGCACGTGATACGCCTCCGCCGCGACCACCCCTTCGCGATCGATGACGACCGCACCGACGGGTGGGTTCGGGGAGGGGCGCGCGCATCGAGCGAGTTCGATCGCCCGTCGCATGCGCTTGGAATCCAGGTCTTTCTCGGAAGCCATTCGTGCCGACCGCCTCGCGCGTCAGGACTCGAGACGGGATAGCACCAGCGAAGCGTTGGTGCCTCCGAAGCCAAAGGAATTCGAGAGGGCGTGCCGGATCGTTCGCTCGCGTGCGCGGAGCGGCACGAAGTCGAGCGCGCACTCGGGCTCGCGGTCCTCGAGGTTCAACGTCGGCGGCACCTGCCCGCGCGCAATCGCCATCGCGACGATGGCCGCCTCGACCGCCCCTGCCCCGCCGAGCAAGTGGCCCATCGCGCTCTTCGTCGAGCTGACCCAGAGCTGGTCGGACCGCGCAGCGCCACTCGGAGCGAGCGCGTGGTCGCCGAAGACCTCGAGAATGGCCTTTGACTCTTGGATGTCACCTTGCGGCGTCGACGTGCCGTGCGCGTTGACGTAATCGACCTCGCGAGGCGAGAGCTTCGCGCCGGCGAGGGCCTGCTTCATGGCAGCGATCGCGCCACGCCCATCCGGCGCCGGCTGGGTGATGTGGTGGCCGTCGCAGGTCGCACCGTATCCCGTGATTTCGGCGTAAATCTTTGCGCCGCGCGCGGTGGCATGCTCGAGCGACTCGAGGAGCAACGTGGCGGCCCCCTCGGCGCAGACGAACCCATCGCGGCCGCGATCCCAGGGTCGGCTGGCCGCAGCGGGGGCATCGTTGCGCTTGCTCAACGCGAACATCGCGGCAAACCCACCGATGCCGAGACCGGTGATGGTCGACTCGGCCCCGCCAGCGATCATGATGGGGGAGCGACCGAGTCGAATCCAGTCGGCGGCATCCCCAATCGCATGCGCGCTCGATGCGCACGCGCTCGTGGTGCAGTAGCTCGGCCCACGCAACCCGTACTCGATCGCGATCTGGCCAGCGGCGAGGTTTGCGATGACTTGCGGGATGAAATAGGGACTAATCTTTCCGGGGCCGCGCTCGTGAAGCGTGACCGCGTACTGGTAGAGGAGCTCGAGGCCTCCCAGCCCGACGCCGATGTACGTGCCGCACGTCGCGCGGATCGCATCGGTGAGCTCGAGACCGGCGTCGGCGAGGCACTCCTTGGTCGCGACCAGCGAGAGCTGGGAAAAACGCGCCGTCTCCTTTTGCTGCTTCTTCGTCAAGTGCAGCTTCGGGTCGAAGCCGCGGCACTCCCCGGCGATTCGCACCGGATAGTCGGCCGCGTCGAAGAGCGAGATCGTTCCGACCCCGCTCCTCGATTCGAGCAACGACGCGAACGTATCCGGGGCCGTGAGGCCGCACGGAGTGACCATCCCGATGCCAGTGACGACGACGCGGTGCATCGTGTGAAGCTCGATGTCAATGCGTCAGGGTGGAGGTCCCCCCCGACGCCGCTCGCTCACTTCTGGTGGGACTTGATGTAGTCGACGGCGTCCTGAACCGTGCGGATCTTCTCGGTGTCCTCGTCCGGGATCTCGATCTCGAACGACTCCTCGAACGCGAGCACGAGCTCGACCAGCCCCAGCGAGTCGGCGCCGAGATCGTCGATGAACGTCGACTCCGGCTTGATGTCGGCTTCGTCGACGTCGAGCTGCTCGGTGATGATGCGCTTGACCTCGGCCGTGATGTCCTTCTCCGCCATGTCGTGTCTCCTCTGAACGCGGGAACCGTTACCCGATCGCAGGCGCCGCTGCACTCCAAAATACGGGGATGCGAACTGCCCCCTCAGACGTACATGCCGCCGTTCACCCTGAGCGCCTGTCCGGTGACATAGGCTGCCTCGTCGGAGGCGAGGAAGGCCGCCGCGGCGGCGACCTCGGCGGCGGTTCCGATCCGACCCAGCGGGATCGCCTTCGCGAGCTCACTGCGTGCGGGCTCCGGGATCGCGTGCGTCATGTCGGTCTCGATGAAGCCCGGGGTGATGGCGTTGACCGTGATGGCCCGGCTCGCGTACTCGCGGGCGAGCGACTTCGTGATGCCCAGCAACGCGGCCTTCGAGGCGGCGTAGGCGGTCTGGCCGACGTTGCCCATCTCGCCGACGACGCTCGACACGAAGATCACGCGGCCGCCCTTCGAGCGCACCATCGCCTTCACCGCGCCTTTCGCGCATCCAAGCGCGCCTTTCACGTTCACCGCGAGGAGCCGATCGACGTCGTCTTCCTTGAGCCGCAACAGCAACCCGTCGATCGCAACGCCGGCGTTCGCGACGAGGATGTCGAGCTTGCCGAGGCGCTTCGCGAGCGCACCGACCTGCTCCTCGGCCACCGTCATGTCGGCGACGTCGAATCCGAGGACCTCCGCGGTCCCGCCCGCCCCCTCGATCGCCGCGACGACCTCGCGCGCGGCCTCTTCGCCGCGGACGTAGTTCACGACGACGTGAGCCCCCTGCCGCGCGAGCGCCTCGGCGATCGCCCGCCCGATGCCACGCGAGCCACCCGTGACGAGTGCGTTTTTCCCTTTGAGAACGAACATCAGCCAGCACCTCCGAGGATGGCCGCCACCTCGTCGAGTCCCGCGGGCTCCGACACGCTGACGACCTTGATCGACTTGTCGATTCGCTTCACGAGGCCAGCGAGCACCTTGCCCGGGCCGAGCTCGACGAGTTGGGTGACACCACGAGCGCGCATGGCCTCGACGGTGCGGACCCATTGCACCGGGCTGTCGACCTGCCGCACGAGCGCATCGGCGATCGCGACCGGATCGGCCTTCGGGGCGGCGTCGACGTTCGCGAGGACCTCGAAGGTGGGTGCGCGCAGCTCCGAGCGCCCGAGGGCTTCGGCGACGCGACGGCACGCCGGCGCCATCTTGGCGCAATGGAATGGCGCGCTGACGTTGAGCGGGATGACCTTGCCCCCGCGCTCCTTGAGCCTGGCCCCCGCCCGAGCCACCGCGGCGGCATCGCCGGCGATCACCGTCTGTCCGGGCGCATTGAAATTCGCAGGGCTGACGACCTCGCCCTGCGCGACCTCCGCGCAGATCGCCGCGAGCGCATCGTCGTCGACGCCCATCACCGCAGCCATCGCGCCATCGCCCGGGGCCACGGCATCCTGCATCGCGAGACCGCGCGCGCGACAGACCCGGACAGCGTCCTCGAGCGAGAGCACCGAGGCCGCCGCAAGCGCCGCGTACTCACCGAGCGAGTGGCCGGCCGCGCACACCGGAGGCGGCAGTTCGGGTAGCCGCTCGCGCAGCGCCGCGAGCACCGCGAGGCTCGTCATCACGATCGCCGGTTGGGTGTTGGCGGTCAGGGTGAGGGACTCGAGCGGCCCCTCGAAACACAGTGTGGACAGCGGCTCCCCGAGCGCCGCGTCCGCCCGTTGGAAGACCGCCCTCGCGGCGGGCGACGCGTCGAAGAGGGCCTTCCCCATTCCCACCGACTGCGCCCCTTGCCCCGGAAAGATCCAACCGATGGTCATGCCCACGCTCCCGGCCGGACCCTAACACGAGCGGACGGGCGATGGGCCGCGCGGCGGAGGCCGCCAACGCTTGTCATTTGAGGCGAGCCAAAAATTCGAGTTACGATTCGCGCCAATGTCCGGAGCAAGACAACAAGCGGGCCGCCCCGACGAAGCTCGCGGCACACGATGGTCGCTCGGGTGGCCGGCGCTCGCAGCCATGGCGCTCGCAGCCGTGGCGGGGAGCGTCAGCGGGGGCTGCACGGGGGAGCTCGGCGGATCGCAGCGCCCCGACACACCACCGACGACGCTGGACCCCGAGACGACCGCGACGTTCGCCCCCGGACCCGCGACGATCCATCGGCTGACGGCAGTTCAGCTGCAGAACTCATGGCGGGCGTTGCTCGGCCAGGACGTGGCGGTGCCGCCCGAGGGCGCGCTGCCCACCGACGATCAGGCGTACGGCTTCCGCTCGATCGCCGCTGCGATGAAGACGATCTCGCCGGTCGAGGCCGAGGAGTACGAGGCGGCCACGTACGCCGTCCTCGAGCCGATCTTCGCGGACGGCGCGCGGCGTGACTCGCTCATGGGCTGCGCTCCGACGACGACCGACGATCCGTGCGTTCGAGCGTACTTCGAGCGTTTCGGGAGGCTTGCGTGGCGGCGGCGACTCGAGGTCGAAGAGGTCGATCAGCTCGTCGCCGTGACCAAGAAGGTCTCCGAGTACACGGCGAGCTTCGGCGATGCCCTGAAGTTCGGGACCGCCGCGGTGCTCCAGTCGCCGAACTTCCTGTTCCGCATCGAGGTCGGCGAGCCCGTCGGCCCCGAAGAGCCGGAGCGCGAGGGCTTGCTTCGCCTGACCGGCGTCGAGCTCGCGTCGCGGATCACCTACCTGCTGCTCGACGCGCCTCCCTCGAGCGCCATCCTCGACGCGGCGGAGAGCGGGCTGTTCGACGACGCGACCACGGTCGAGGCCGGGGTACGCATGATCCTCGACTCCCCGGAGGGACGCCCCGCGCTCGTGCGCTTCTTCCGAGACTTCATGAACATCGCGCGGCTCGACGGCCTCGACAAGAACGCCGAGCAATTTCCCGCATTTTCGCAGACGCTCGGCGTCTCGATGCGCTCCGAGATCGAGAAGCTCTTCGAGCACGTCGTGTTCGAGGAAGGCGGTGATTTCCGGAGCCTCTTCACGACGCGGAGCACCTTCGTCAACGAAGAGCTCGCGCGCATCTACGGCATCGAAGGCGTCACCGGTCCCGACCTCGTGCCCGTCAGCCTGCCCGACGACGGTCGCCGTGCCGGGCTCCTGACGACACCGGGGTTCCTCGCGATGAACGCGCACAAGACCGCGACCTCGCCCACCCACCGCGGGCGCTTCGTCCGAATCGGCCTTTTGTGCCAGGACGTCCCCCCTCCGCCGATCGGCGTGAGCACGGTGCTGCCCGAGCCCGAGCCCGGCAAGACGCTGACGCTGCGCCAGCGGCTCGAGGAGCACCGCCTCAACGACGAGTGCAAGTCGTGCCATCAGCTGATGGACCCGATCGGCTTCGGGTTCGAACATTTCGACGCGCTCGGGCAGTGGCGCGAAGAGGACAACGGTCTGCCGGTGGACGTGAAGAGCGACCTCGATGGCAAGCCTTTCGAAGGTGCGGTCGAGCTGGCGGACCTCGTCGCCGAGCTCCCCGAGGTCGGCGCCTGCATCGCGCGGCGGTTCTACCAGCACGCGGTCGGTCGTCTCGACGGCAAGGGCGATCGCCCGGCCGTCGAAGGGCTGATCGAGAGCTTCGTGAGCAACAACTTCGACTTCAAGGAGCTCGTGGTGTCGATGGTCGTGAACGATGGCTTCCGCTACGTCGCGGTGCCGAAGGAGTCGCCATGAAGAGGAGCCTTCCTCGCCGCGCGATCGATCGCCGCGGGATCTTGAAGGGCATCGTCGGCGGTGCGCTGGTCGGTGTCGGTGTGCCGATGCTCGAGGCGATGCTCGACGAGAGCGGCACCGCGTTCGCGGATGGCGACCCTCTGCCGACGCGCTTCGGCCTGTGGTTCTTCGGCAACGGCGTGCGCCTCAGCTCCTGGACGCCGACGACGCAGGGAGCCAACTGGCAGCTCCCGCCCGACGGCGAGCTCGCGGCGCTCCTCCCCCTCAAGGAGTACGTGAGCGTCGTCTCGGGTCTCAACGTAAAGACGCCGCGGCATCCGCACCACTCCGGCATGTCGGCCGTGTGCAGCGGCGGTCCCCACCTCAAGGTCGACAACGTCCGCGACACGATCGTGTCGACCTTCAAATACAAGTCGGTCGATCAGTTTGCGGCCGACCATTTTCAGGCGACGACGCCTTCCCCCTACCGCTCGCTCGAGGTGGCGGTCACGCGCTTCCGAGGGACCGACGAGGGCACCTCGTTCCAGTACCTGAGCCACAACGGCAGCCAGAACGGCGAGACCAACATCAACCCCTCGGAGGAGTCGCCCCAGGCCTTCTTCGATCGGCTGTTCTCGCTCGGCACCGCGGCGCCGCTCGTTCTCAAGGCCCGCGCGAGCGTGCTCGACGTGGTCGCGGGCCAGATCGAGGCCCTCGAGAAGCGGCTCGGCAACCGGGACAAACAACGCCTCGACCAGCATTTCACCAGCGTCCGCGAGATCGAGAAGCGCCTCAGCGCGCCGCTCGCCGAGTGCACGAAGCCCGGCCCGCCCGGCGACTTCGGTGACGTCTCGGGCAACGAGCAGATGGCGGAGAAGAACAAGGCCATGAGCGACCTGCTCGCCGTCGCCCTCGCCTGCCGACTGACCCAGAGCTACTCGGTGCTGTTCTCGACGTGCGGGTCGGGCGTCATCATGTGGCCTGCCGGCTCGAAGGACGGACAGCACTACATGAACCACACCGAGCCCGCGCCGTACACGAAGCAGCACGAGTCGGTGAAGTTCACGATGGGCCAGCTCGCGTACTTCCTCGATCGGCTGAAGGCGACGCCCGACGGCGCCGGCAACCTCCTCGACCAATCCTCGATCCTCGTCTGCACCGAGCACGCCGAGGGCTGGACGCACTCGCAGGATGACATGCCGATGCTGATCTGCGGCAAGGGCGGCGGTCGCTTGAAGGGCAACGTCCACTTCCGCGGCACGGGCGGGACGACGAGCCGCGCGCTGCTCACCGCGCTGCGCGGGGCGGGGCTCCCGATTGGCGCCTACGGCTACGAGGCCGCTGCGACGGCGGCGCCGATCGCTGAGCTCGAGAACCTCTGAGACGCAGTCGCTCGAAGCCACGGGAAATCCCGTCGCACGGCGGCGACCGATTGCTCCGGCACGGTCGAGTCCCGCCCACCACCGCGAACTTGGCAGCGCCGGCGGTTCCACGGAAGACTTCGTGCGAGGAGCCATGAGCCGTCCCTTCGCCCCGAGCGCCTGCGCGACCTCATCGCCCCGCGACGCAGGCTGCCTCAACGCCTCGAGGAGCCTCGCGCCTGGTCGCCTCGTGCCGGCCTTTCTCGCGATGCACGACGCGAGCAGGGCATCGGCCCTCGTCGCGCTTTGCTGAAGCTCCCCGTCGTCGATGGTCGCCAGCCCCCCCAGGCATTGATTCATGTCAACTCAACCGAAGACCCTCGCTCGCTGGCTTCTCGCTCTGCTGGGCACGCCCTTCACCGCGACGACGGCAGTTGCGGCACCGCCTCCCGCAGCCTCACCCGCAACCGCTTCGGATCCCGCAGCGCGCGCCGACAAACTCGCGGCCGAAGCGACACGCGCCGTCTTGCGCAACGCCCTCGAGGAGGCGCGGAAGCTCTACCTCGAGTCGCTCGCGCTGAAGCCAAGCGCCGAAACGCTGGGAAGTCTTGGCGGGGTCGAGCACGCGATGAAGCGCTATCGCGATTGCGCCGAGCACCTCACGGCGAGTCTTCAAGGCCCCCCTTCGACCGGCGGCGAAGCCGCGAGGACGAAGAACGCGGACAAGCTCGCGGAGTGCCGCTCGAAGGTCGGGGCGGTTCGCCTCGAGGTGACGCCGGATGGGACCACCGTGACCGTCGACGGCGTCGTGGCCGGCAAGACCCCGTTCCCCTCCCCGCTGTTCGTGGAGCCTGGAGCGAGGACCGTGACCTTCGCACTCGACGGTCATCGTGACGCGCAGCGCTCGGTCGAGACGACGGCGGGGCGTGAGGTGCCCCTGATCGTGAAGCTCGAGAAGCCTCCGGCGCCTCCAGCGGCACGCCCCGCGAAGGAGGCGACGACCGCGACCGCGGCGGAGACGCCTCCCGCCGCGCCATCCGCTCCCCCGGAACCGGCGACGATGCCGCTGTGGCCGGTCTTCGCGGGCGGCGCCGCCACCGCCGTGTTCCTCGGTGCCGGCGTCGGCCTGTACCTCGCCTCGAACGGCACCGAGTCGGACGGCGATGCCGAGCGCGCCGTGCTCGCGGGCGCCGGGAAGCGCTGTCCCGAAGACTGTGCCGCGTTGATCGACACCTACGACTCCGCGTCGTCGCAGCGCAACGCCGCGACGGGCCTGTTCATCGGGGCCGGTGTCGCCGCTGCGGGAACCGTCGCCTACTACGTCATCGCCAAGCCCGGCTCACGTGCAAGCGCGATCGCGTGGGTCCCGGTCATCGATGAGAAGGGTGCGGGGCTGCTCGTCCGCGGTACGTTCTGAAGCAAGGTCGTCGTTCGTCGAGGAGTCGTCGCTGGTGAAAACGAATCGCAACATCGTTCACCGAATCCTGTCGGGTCTCTCGCTCACGGGCGTCGCGACCGCAGCAGCCCTGGTCGGCTGCAGCGATCTCGCCGCGCCTTGTCGCGAGGGAAATTGCCTCGTCACCGATGGCTCGAGCGCGAGCACGGCGGGCTCCGGCGGTGCCGGTTCGACGTCGGGCTCCGGCTCGTCGGCGGGCGGAAACGGCGCGGGCTCGGGCGGCCATGGCGAGGGTGGCGCAGGGGGCGAGGCTCCAACGCCGTCGTGCGATCCGGAACTCGCGAACGATCCGGTCGCGGACAGCTGCGGCATCTTCGTATCGACCTCGCTCGGCACCGACTCGGCCCAGGGCCAAGGCACGAAGGCGCTCCCCTTCGCGACGCTCGCCAAGGCGCTCGATGTGCTGAGCACGACGGGCATCACGACGCTCTACCTCTGCGGTGAGACCTTCGAGGAAGCCGTCGTGATGCCCTCGGGCGTCAACGTCTACGGTGGCCTCGAGTGCACCAAGGGCTGGCAAAAGGGCAGCGGAACGAAGAGCGTCATCCAGGGCCCCGCCGACACCATCGCGCTCCGGATCGTCGGTGGCGGCAGCTCCGTGATCCGCGCTCTCCGGGTCAAGGCGGCGGACGCCAAGACCGCCGGCGCGAGCAGCATCGCGATGATGGTGACCGACGCCGGCATCGACCTCGAGGGCGTCGAGCTCATCGCGGGACTCCCGGCGAAGGGGGCGACCGGCGTCGACGCCGCAGGCACCGGAAAAGACGGCATCCTGGGCATCGCCGGCAAGGGCGGCTGCGTGAACGCGACCACGGTGGTGAGCGATCCCGGCCCCTCGCTGACCTGCGACGGCGGCGACTCCGAAGGCGGCATGGGCGGCGTCGGCGTCAACGGCAACGCGGCGGCAGGCACGGCCGGCTCATCGACGCCGTCGGTCACGAACGAAAACGGCGGCTCGGGTCAGCAGAGCACGGCGGGCAGCACCTGCTCGAACGGGAAGCCGGGCCTCGAGGGTGCCCCGGGCACGCCGGGCGAAGGCGCGGTGGGGATCGGTACGATCGGCGGCCCGAGTGGCTACGACGGCGTGAGCGGCGGCCCCGGCAAGTCCTACGGACGCCCCGGTCAAGGCGGGGGCGGCGGCGGCGGCGCGAGCGGCAAGCTTGCGTGCACCACGACGACCAACGCGGGACCCAGCGGCGGGAGCGGCGGCACGGGCGGCTGCGGCGGCAAGCCCGGGACGGGCGGCCAAGCGGGAGGGAGCTCGATCGCCCTCGTCGCGCTCAATGCCAAATTGACGCTTGCCAATTCCGTGCTCTCGGCGAAGGACGGCGCGGCCGGCGGCTCGGGGAGCGGTGGCCAGCTCGGCGGTTCGGGTTTTGCCGGCGGTGCCTTCGGCATGGGCAACAAGAGCCACGCGTGCTCCGGGGGTTCCGGCGGCAACGGCGGACGCGGCGGCGCGGGCGGCGGCGGCCTCGGCGGTCACAGCCTCGCGGTCGCCTACCTCGGCATGGCGCCGACCATCGACGAGGCAAGCGTCACGACGACGATCGCTGCGGGTGGCTTGGGTGGCTTGGGTGGCTTTGGCGGCACGGGCAACGTCGGCGGCGTCGGAGCGAACGGCCTCGCGCAGAAGGTCTTCGCGTTCGACCCGCTGTGACGACTCGCCACGTCGGTTGCCTTTCCGCGCGAGCGATGGCACCGATGTCGGGTGGGTCGGCGCGACGAGCGAGAGACGAGCCCGGCGGTCGCTCGCCAGGGTCGACCGCGCGGCAAGCTCACCCAGGTCCAGAAGGTCTCGCGCCTTCAGCAGCTCCTCCTGCAATTTCCGCGCGGCATGACGAGCGCCGAGATTGCCAAGCACCTCAGCGTCGACCCTCGCTCCGCGCGACGTTACATCGAGGCGCTGCGGAGCGAACTGAAGGTCGAGCTCGAGCGTATCCCCGACTCGGACGGTGTGAAGCGCTGGCGGATCCCCGACATCGACGTCCCGCGGCGCCTCGCCATTCGTCGGACGCAAGCCTACGCGCTCCTCGCGTCTCGGCCCCTCTTCGAGGCGCTGAAGGGCTCGACGCTCTACGAGGAGATCGCCCTCGCCTCCTCCGGTCTCCTCGGGATCGCGCGGCGACCGGGGCGCGGTCCGAACGCCGGCTTGGTCGCCGCCGAGCTCGAGGACCGCTTCCGATACGTCGCCTTTGCGCCGAAGGACTACGGTGAGCGCAGCGAGGATCTCGACACCCTGTTTCAGGCGGTCGCGGATCTTCAGCCCGTGTCGCTGATGTATCCGGCGCAAAGCGGCGCGTACGAGCGCTTCACCGTGCACCCGTACGCGTTGCTCCTCTACAAGGAGTCGATCTTCACGCTCGCGCTCGACCCCCGAACGAGTGACGTTCGTACGCTCGAGCTCGATTTCGTGCGCGGCTCGCGGATGGTCGACGACCAGCGCTTCGAGCTGCCCGAGGGCTTCCGCGTCGATGATTACCTGCAAGGCCAGTTCGGGCTCTGGCGAAGTCGCGGCGAGCCGACCGAGGCCGTGATCGACTTCGACGCACGGATCTCGGCGCAGATCACAGCGAGAACGTTCCACCCGTCCCAGCGTGTCGAGTTGCTCCCCGATGGCAGCGCTCGGGTTCGCTTCGCGCTCGGTGACGTCAGCGAGTTCGCCGCCTGGGCGATCGGCTTCGGTCCGCTCGCCGTCGTGCGCGAGCCCGCGTCGTTGCGGGAGCAGGTCGCGGAGTCGCTCGAGGCTGCGCTGGCGCGCTACCGCCCGGTGGACGCCGAGCCATCACCCGAGAGCGCCCCGCGACAGCGTCGCCCTCGCTCGAGCCCACGCGAGCGCTCCGGCTGACTCGCCCTCACGAGTCGGTCGAGGCCGCCGTGCTGTCCCGCAAGCTTCGGTAGCGGTGGTAGTAGTGAAGCACCTTCGTGACGTACGCCTGCGTCTCGGGGTAAGGCGGGATCCCGCCGTGGCGCGCGACGGCCCCCTCTCCCGCGTTGTAAGCCGCCACCGTGAGCTGGATGTCACCGTTGAAGGTGTTCGCGAGGATCCGCAGGTAACGCGTCCCGGCGAGGATGTTGAGCCGCGGGTCGAACGAGTCGCGGATCTGCATCCGGAGCGCGGTCTCGGGCATCAGCTGCATCAACCCCTGCGCGCCGGCGGACGAGACCGCCCGCGGATCGTAGTCGCTCTCCACCTTGATCACCGCCCGCACGAGCTCCTGCGGCAGCTGGTAGAGCGTCGCCGCCTCGACGATGGCGCGATCGTAACGGGAGAACCGCTCGAGCGAGCGATCCGACGGCGGAACGGGCGTGACTCCGGGGCGCGCCTTGTTCTTGTTGGGCTGCGCCTTGATGTAGAGCTTCGAGTTCGGCTTCTTGACGTTGGTGAAGTGCATGACGCCGTCGGCGTCCGTGTACACGTAGATGTCGGCTCGGGCGCCCTCGGTCACCGCGAGCGCGAAGACCACGGCCGCCCCGGAGACGATGCGCAGACCCCACCCTCGCTGTCCGTCACTCACGCGCCCCATCGTAGACCTACCCTCGTCAAACCGCCAAGTCACCACGCCGTCGTCGGTGGAGCCATCGCCATGAACTCAGAGAGAATCAGCCTGCTCGTGGTGGTCGGACTGTTCGTCGCGACGTTGCTCCTCCGGCTCATGCCCGCCCGGTCGAGCGCGGGACGTTCCCCTGGGCGAGAGGCGCGACGCGTCCGCAAGCAGGAGCGGACGGTCATGCGGCTCTTCGCGACCCTACCGAACGACGCGTAGCTCCGCGTCAAGCGTGCCCTGGACCGGATGCTGCCCGAAGGCGGGCACGAATGAGCCGGCCTCAGCGCGGCCAGAACTGGGAGGGCAGTCCAGCGCCGCGCGCGAGGGCGAGCAGATCCATCATCAGCGCCACGCTGACGTGAACGAAGAACCCGGAGTAGATGCTGCGGGTCCGCATCGCCAGCGAGCCGAGCGCCACGCCCGCGAGGAAGGCGCCTGCCGACTCGAGGTACGGCTTGCCGTAGTGGATCATCACGTACGGCACGCACATCGCGAACACCGCGCCGCTGCCGAAGCTCCTGCGTAGCGGCGAGAGCATGAAGCCGCGGAAGAAGACCTCGAGCGCGAAGAACTGCGCGATGTACATCGTCTCCCACACGAGGAGATCGAGCCACGAGCGCGTCGCACCCTTGTAGAACGGATAGTACGATGCGAAGTCGGGCGAGCGCGACGCGAGGTACACGCAAGGCAGCACCACGGCGAGGCAGACGCCGTAGATCCACGCGTGCGACAGGAGCCCCTTCGTCCGCAGACCCATGTCGAGGAGGCTGTCCTTCGGAAAGAGCAGCTTCCACACGGCCATCGGGAAAATCGTGTATCCGAAGACACGACAGAGCGCCCACCAGCCGTAGCCGTAGAGCTCGCCGTAGAAGCGCGTGTCGACCCAGGTCGGGACGTGGGCACGCTGCCGTACCTGCTCGAAGTCCGCGAGATGCGGTCGAAGGTACGCGCCGAAGAAGCGGCTGCCCCCGTAGTACTCCTGTGCGGTGAGAACCACGGCCACGATCGCGAACATGGCCCACGGCCGCATGTCGAACGCGCCGGAGTCGCGCTGCTCGAGGCGGTACTCCATCGCCTCGGCATCGAGCTCGCGCCAGGTCTTCTGGAAGAACCAATAGAAGACCGGCGCGGTCGCCGCGAACACGACCGCGGGCAGCGCCATCTTGAGGAGGGCGCCCGGCAAGCCACCGACGAACGGGAGCTCGTACGAAGAGGGTGCGAGCCAGAACGGCATCAGCGCAGCCGACTCGCAGCGTCGATCCGAGCGAGAGTCACCTCGCGACCGAGCAGCTCCATCACCTCGAAGAGTCCGGGCGAGAACGTTCGTCCCGTCAGCGCGACGCGGGCAGGTTGGGCGACGTCGCCCAGCCCATAGCCGCGCTCCTCCGCCCACGCCTTCACGGTGGCCTCGAGCGCCGGGGCCTCGAACGCGACCACCGTCGCGAGGAGATCGCGGAGCGGCGCCAGCACGGCCGCCTTCTCGCCAAGGAGGAACTTCTCCTTCGCCTTCTCGTCGAACGTCGGCATCGCGGCGAAGAGCCAGTCGACACTCTCGGCGGCCTCGGCGAACGTGCGGGCGCGCGGGCGAACCGTCGGCAACACGGCGCGCAGCTTCCGCTCGTCGACATGACCGTGTCGCGCAAGCCTCGGCGCAAGCGAGGCAACATAGGCGTCGTTATCGATCAGCTCCGCGCTCTTCATGTGCTCGAAGGCGATTGCCGTCAGCTTCGCCGCGTCGAACTTGCCGTCCGCTCGGCTGGTGCGTGACCAGTCGAATTTGTCGATGAGATCCGCCATCGCGAACACCTCCTGGTCACCGAAAGACCAGCCGAAGCGAACGAGGTAGTTGAGCAACCCCACCGGCGGGACGCCCTGCTCCCGGTACTCGCCGACGCTGACGGCGCCGTGCCGCTTCGAGAGCTTCTCGCCGCTCTTGCCGAGCATCATCGGCAGGTGGCCGAACTCGGGCGGGGTCGCGCCGAGCGCCTCGTAGACGAGCAGCTGGATCGGCGTGTTGATCATGTGATCGCGACCGCGGGCGACGAGCGTGATCCCCATCGTGATGTCGTCGACGACGCACCCGAAATTGTAGAGCGGCACCCCGTCCGAGCGCACGAGGACGACGTCCTGGATCGTGTCGTTCGGAACGCGCTGGTCGCCGAAGACGAGGTCGCGCCACCCGGTGTGCCCCGACTGCGGGGTCTTGAGCCGCACCACATAAGGCCGGTCGGCAGGCCAATCCTTCGGGCCCTTGTCGCGCCACCAGCCCGGGTAGCGAAACTGCGCCTTGGGATCGGCCTGCTTCAGCGCCTCGCGCGCCGCGTCGAGCTCCTCCTTCGTGGCGTAGCAGCGATAGGCGGCGCCGCTCCCGACGAGCTTGTCCGCGAACTCACGGTAGAGGTCGAGCCGCTCCATCTGACGGTAGGGGCCGAAGGCTCCCCCCATCTCGGGGCCCTCGTCCCACTCGAGCCCGAGCCAGCGCATCTCGCGCAGGATGACCTGCTCGTTCTCGACCGTGCTCCGCTCCTGGTCGGTGTCCTCGATCCGGAGCACGAACGTCCCGCCGGTCTTCCGAGCCCACAGCCAGTTGAAGAGCGCGGTGCGCACGCCGCCGATGTGAAGGTAGCCGGTCGGAGACGGCGCGAATCGGACCCTGGGCTTCGTCATGGCAGCCTCTCGTAGCGCGAAATCGCGGCCGCGTCGTCAGGCTCAGGGCGCGAACGAAACCACGAGCGCGACGACCAGCAGGATCGCCGTGAGGGCGACGACCGAGAGCGCGACGAACTGCCGATCGCCGAGGTTTCGACGGACGACCTCGAGCTGCTTCGCGAGGATCGACTCGACGCCACCGACGAGGCCGTCACTCGCGAGCGCGCGCGGCGGAATCACCTGCCCTGCGACGACACCGCGCTCGACGCGACGCGCCTCGTCGAAACGCTCACCCGCCTCCGCTCGCAAGCCACGAGCCGCGAGCGTCGAGGCTTCGCTCGCCAGCCGGGCGGCTCGCTGGGCTGCCGCGGCGAGCTCGGACGCGCGCCGTGCCTCCGCCGCCGCCCGCTCCGCGACCTGCTGCATTCGATCCGACTCTTGCGCAAAGTCAACCCTCCCGCCATCGACGCGCATCGAAGAGTTGTGGCCCGGTCGACGCTCGCGCGGAGTCCCGGGGTCGAGGGGCGACCCCATCCCCGCGGGCCTTCCGTCCGCGGAGGCACGCACGCTGTCGCCGTCGTGCCCGGTGCCTTGCCTCGCCATGGACAATGGCAGCGGGGCCGACACGGCCGAGGGGGTCGGCTGCGGCACCCGGCTGTGAGGGTCATGGCCCCCCGCCTGCGCCTCGTCTCGAGCAGCCACGAGCACGTCGGGGATCGGCATCGCGCCGAGCCCTTGCAGCGTCTTCGGCCCCTGGCGCTTCTCTCGCTTCCGGAGCCCGAAGTCGACCGCAGCATCGGACGATGGTGGTGGCGTCGACGGAACGAGGGCGGTCTCGTCGGGGGCCCGCACGCTCGAGCGGGGCGGAGCCTCGGACGCGGGCGGGACGTCGGAGCGATGCGAGAAGTACGGAGTCGTCGCGCTCGCCTCGTAATCGAAGCTGCCCGCATCCTCCGCCTTCAAGAGCGCCGGATCACCGAAGCCTATCAACCGTGCTCCGAAACTGCCGGGGACGGTGACGACCTCGGACGCGTCCTTCGACCGGTGCTTGCCCGTCGGCAGGTTGTCGAAGTCGACGGTGGACTCGCCGGTCCTCGCGAGCTGCTTGACCGTGGTGCCTTCGACGACGAACGACCCCGGATTTCCGCCGAGCTCGCTGACCAAGGCCGCGGCGTGATCGGTCCCGTGGACGAGCGTCGGCCCCTCCTGCGTCTCCCAGTCGGAGCCGAAATCGTCGGGCTCGGGCTTCTGGTCGGCGTCGAAGGTGTCACGCGTCGTCGCGCGCTCGAACCAGCGCATCTGGCGCATCGCGTTGCGCCGGACGAAGCGACCGAGCGCATCCTCGTTGCTGTCGCGGTACCCGTGAGCCTCGAGCCACTCGTCGAGACGCTGAGCGAGCTCGAACGCACTCTGGAATCGGTCGATGGTGTTCTTCTCGAGGCACCGCGCGACGAGGCGAGCGAGGGCGCGATCGAGCTTCGGACGAATCTCGACGAGGTCGAGCGGCGCATCGTCGGTGATGGCGCGCATCGTGTCGAAGTCGTTCGACGTGTTCCAGGGGCGGCGGCCGCCAAACAGCTCGAAGAGGAGCACGCCGACGGCGAAGATGTCCGAGCGGCCGTCGAGTGGCTCGTTCTTCACCTGTTCAGGCGACATGTACTGAGGGTTACCCTTGAGGAGACCCGTCAGCGTCCGCGTCACGCGCTGCTTCGCCTTCGCGAGGCCGAAGTCCGTGATCTTCACTTCGCCGGAGAAGCCGAGCAGCACGTTGCCGGGGGTGAGATCGCGGTGCACGAGGCCCAGGTGCTCACCGGAGGCGCCACGCAGCGCATGCGCGGAGGCGAGACCGTCGCAGATCGAGCGGGCGATGTAGACGACCAGGCGCTCGCTGAACATCTCGCCGGTCTCGAAGACGGTCTTCATCAAGCGCGCGAGGGAGACGCCGCGCACCAGCTCGACGGCGAGCCAGGGCCCGGTCGGATCGTTCCCCCACCCGAGCATCTCGACGACGTGCGGGTTCTTCAGGGCCGCCGTCATCCAGACCTCGTCGCGGAACATGTCGATGAACGCCGGGTCCTCCGCGACGTGGGAGTGCAGCCGCTTGACCGCGCAGTAATCTCCGTCGCGCGTGCCACCGATGACGCGACAAAGCTCGACCCGCGCCGTGTTGCCTACGGCGATCTCCGCGAGCGGCTCGAAGCGCGACTCGGTCGCTGAGGGGTCCCCTGCCACTCGCGGAGCTTATCAGACGGGCGGGTTCGGTCGGCGGATTCCTACGGCCCCGCGCCACATTCCAAGCCCGCTTCCGCGATCTCAGCCACGGGCGGCAGCGACCGACTCCGCGAAGCGCGCCGGAGAAGCACGGAGCTGGATGTCGAGGTGGTCTTCGCGCGTTCGGATCGACGCGATGTTGAGGACCGGCGTCACCACCGAGAGGGCCTTCTGCACCTTGGCGTTCGAGGCCACCTTCGGGATCTTCAGGAGGTCGAGCACCACCCGGTCATCCTTGGCGTCGACGATCATCGGCGGGCGATTCGGCAGGAAGGCCATCAAGTTGCCGGGCTTCGACAGGTCGAGCGCGCCGGACTTGATGAGCCCCGCGACCGGCGAGTCCGCCCCATCGAGAACCTCGATGTCGAGGTTCGCGATCCGTGCCGTGACGAGCGCCTTGCCGGGCTCGATGTCGACGCCCTCGATGTACAGCGTCACCCGCGCCCGGAGCGCGCTGCCCATCACCTTGAACGAAGCCGCTGCGCGCAACCCCGGCGGCACCGCCTCGAACACCACGTCGGTCGGCGCCTTCTTGCCCGTGGCGATCTCGCGGACGAGGTAGCGGAGGGCGTCGAGCGGGATGCCGATGCGCAGACCGGCCGCGCTCTTCACGACCCGAAACAGCTCGTCCGGGCGAGAGCGGAGGTAGCCTGCAGCGGTCGACAGGAGGACCTTCGGGTTCGGCTTGGGCATGCGCGAACGATGGACCGAGATGCCCCCAAGGCGCAAGCGTGGACGCGGCGTCGACGATGATGCTACGAGCATGTCTCGAGCCCGACGGCACGCGACGGTCGGCGTCGGAGCGCTCGAGGAGCTGGGGATGGCGCTACGAGAAACACTGAACTGGGCACGCAACGAGTGGGGGATCCTGGCGCGTGGGCGCGAGATGTCGCTCGCAGACCGGGCGCGATGGCTTCGCCAGTGGGTGCCGATGGGGGCTCGGACGATCGGTTACGGGACGGTCTCGCTCACGCTCGGACCGCTGACCCGCGACCATGACGCGAGCCTCTGGGCGATGAAGCAATGGTCGCGCGCCTGCATGAAGGGGGTCAAGATCGCGGCCGAGTTGCACGGTGACGTCGACGTGCCGCAGGACGGCTTCCTGTTCGCCTCGAACCACCAGAGCCTCCTCGACGTGCTGGTCCTCGGCGGCACGCTCCCGGGTGACTTCAAGTGGGCCGCGAAGCGCTCGCTGATGAAGATCCCGTTCCTGGGCTGGCACCTCCAGCTCGCCGGTCACGTCCCGGTCGACCGCAGCCAGGGAAAGCGCTCTGCGGTCGAGGTGATCCAGCGGTTCGAAGAGGTGATGCGACAGGGCAAGCCGCTCCTCGTGTTCCCCGAGGGGACCCGCAGCGAGGACGGAGAGGTGAAGGACTTCAAGACGGGTGGCTTCCACGCCGCCGTTCGCGCCGGCAAGCCCGTCGTCCCGGTCGCGCTCGACGGCGCCGCCGAGCTGATGAAGAAGGGCTCGGTCGACACGGGCTCGTACGATGGCCCCGACCGGCGCGTCGTCGTCATGCTCGGCAAGGCGCTGCATGCGCGGACCGATTGCCCCGAGAGGGAGCGCGTCGACGAGCTCCGGAACCGCACGCGGGAGGCCGTCGTCGAGCTCCATCGTCGCGCGCGCGCCCTCCGACTTGGGGAAGGATGACCACAGGTCACGGGCGACGTTTCGGCGTGGGCGCCCTTGGCAGTGCGGTGCTCGCGTCGCTGCTTGCTTGCCAGTCGTCCGCGGAGAGCATCGCAGCTCCTGAAGGGAGCGCGTCGGCCGCACCGCTCGCCACCCCGCGCGAGCTCGACGAGACGGTCGTGCCTCCGCCTCGGCGCACCAACCCGAACCCGCTCGAGTTGCCGCTCTCCGGAGGGCCCTTCGCCGAGGGAGCGTTCGTCTATGCCGTCCCCGAGCGCATGCTGGCGAGCGCGAAGCTCGGTGCGAGCCTCGAGCTGCGTGCGGCGCGCGTCGAGGCGATGGACGGTCGGGACGTGATCGTCCGGATCGGAACCGGGCCCGCCTATTCGATCCACCCGGCCTACGTCGTCGCGCCGCGTCCCGGTCGCGTGCAGCGCGGCACGCGCGTGATCGCCCCGCACCGCGAACGGCTCCGCCACGGGATCGTCCAGCGTGAGACGCGCAACCACGTCTTCGTTCGCCACACGGACGTCGGCGTACCGCTCGGTGACCAGGCCATCCTCCCGGCGGAGCTCGGCGTGCTCGGCACCGGCCTCGAACCGGGCGCGCACGCCCTCGCGACCACGGAGCCCGGCAAGCGACTCGTCGTGCTCGTGTCCTCCGGCGCGCACCCCGATGGCGTCGTGAGGTGGCTGGCGTTGGGAGCCGAGGGAGAAGCGATGCTGCTCGCCGCGACCGACCTCACGCCCGCCGCGAACGCACACAACCTGAAGCCCGGCGCTTCGGTCGTCGTGGCTTGGCGCGGTGAGATGGTCCCGGCCACCGTCCGTACCGTCGAGCCAAGCGGACTCGTGTCGGTCAAGCGACCTCGGATGGGCCCTGCCCTCTTCGTCGGGCCCGACATGCTCCTGCCGGCGCCCGAGCCGAGCGCCGAGTGACGCCGCTCCGCCACCTGGCGCCGCGACGCTGAACCCGCCCCGGCGGGCGAGTCACCGAGGCGACCGACGAGCGTCGGTCGCGGAGGCCCGAGTGACTTCCGTCAAGCTGCGACCCGAGCGTGACCTGCGTCAATTTTGGCTTGCGTCAATTCCCAACGGTCTCGCAGCCGAGGACGATCGTGACCTTGGCGGACGGGTCGTCCTTCAGCGCCTGGCATGCTGCCCCGTAGAGCTGGACCTGCTTCTTGCCGGCGAGGTAGTCCCAACCGTCGGCGTGCGTCGTGTCTTGCGGGACGACCTTGCTGACGCCCTTCGACTCGACGGTCAAGTTGACCTTGTCGTAGTCGGGTGCGCCCATCGTCTCGGGGACGTCGAACGAGCAGTTCATCGCCTCGAGCGCGATCGAGCTCATCGCCGCAGAGAAGTCGGTCGCGAAGCTCTTGGCGTTGACGGGGTACGCGCAGTCGAGGCTCGCCTCGCAGCCGGGGTAACGATCCGTGCCGGCCGCATGCGCCAGGTACGACAGGTACTCGGGGTTCGCTCCGTTCGCGGTGTCGTACACGCCGACGACGTAGGTGCGGATCGCGAGCCCCACACCCTCGGTCACCGCGTCGATCGCGCGCTGGATGTCGTTCGCATCGGGATCCGCCGCCGTGTCGCACGACGTCGGCTGTCCATCGGTGAGCACCACGATGCTGGAGACGCCCGGCAACGAGAGATTCGACAGCGCGTCGATGGACCCCTTGACCGCCGGAGCGAGCGGCGTGCCCCAGTAGAACTCCTTGTCGACCGTCGTCGCGAGCGCCTTCATCAGATCGAGCTGGGAGACGTCGAGTGGAGCGAGCGGGACCGGCACGTTCGCGTAGGTCGCGGCGTCGCAACGCACGGGCGGCTCGGGGAGCGAACCGTTCGCGCAGGCGTTGCAATCGACGATGTTCGACGCGGTGATCTTGCAGCAGGTGACCGGCTTGTCGCCCCACGGGAAGAGCGACAGCCCGCCGACGACCGCCGGCGGCAGCGTGTCGAACACCTCGTAGAGCCCGGCCTTGGTCAGCGACCAGCGCGTATCCCCGCCGGAGCCAACGCGGATGTGCATGCTGCCCGAGCGGTCGACGAGGAACAGGAGGTTCGACTGGGCCGGCTGCACGGCGTGAACGGCGAGCGCGTTGGGACAGACCTCGGGCCCGCTGCCGCCCTCGCCGCCCGCTCCTCCGGTGCCCCCGGCATCACCGCCGCCACCGGAGCCGCCGACGCCGGTCGCGCCGACGATCGTCGGGAGGGTCTGCTCGCTGGTCCCGCATGCGGCGAAGGCGCCAACGAGAAACGCCGCGGGGAGGAGGAGCGAGGAGAAAAACGCCTTCGACGTGGAGCGGCCCATCAGGGGAACGAGCCTACTGCATCGAGGGCGCCGAGAGCGGCATCGACCGTGCCAAAGGACGCTGACATTTCCGCGCGAGCGAGGGCGCCGAAGCCGTTCTGCAACAGCCAGCGGTTGCGCCAGGCCTTGCGTCGGATCGTCTGGAACACGAAGGTCGTGGTCACCTCGTCACCGAAGGTCGCGTCAACCCAGTCGCCGAGAAAGAAACCACCGAACAGCGCCGCCGCGTCCAGGCCGTGCACCTGCTCGAGGTCGCGCACGAGCTCGGGGGTCACCTCGACGAGGAGCGCTCCGAAACGCTCGTAGTCCGCGCGGTTTTCATCGCGCGACGCGGCGTCGACGAGCGCCAGCGGAAGGTCCATCAAGAGGTGAACCGCGATGCCGGTGGCCGCGACGCGGAGCCGACCCACCTCCGGGTCGTGGACGAGGTCGTCGTAGCGAGCCCAGGCCTTGCTCGGCTCGCCGTCTTCGAGCAGCGCGTGCAGCGCTTCGAGGTAACGGGCGGCGAAGGCGACGGTCAGCCGCTCGGCCCACGCACGGTCGGAGAATTCTCCCGCGTGGATCGCGGCCACGGCCCGGCGCGTGATCGGACGATAGACGGTGGCGAACAGCCCACGGTCGTCGCCGCACGCCGCGAGGAGCCCGCCGACGTCGTCGATGCGCGCCTCGACGTCGTCGATCCCGGCGAGGGTCGTCGTGTCCGAGAGCGCGAGCAGCCGCGCGACGCCCCGCGGCGCGAGCCCCACCTCGGCGCAGAGCGGCGCCTCGGTCTCCGAACTGTACGCGTCGAGCTGACCGAAGCCGTCGTCCCCGCAGCCCAGGAGCCCCAACGCGAGAGCGGCGTTCCATGCGCGTCGTCGTCCGAACATGCGAGCCGTATAGCACGCTCACCGGCGGTGACCAAGGCCCCACATACGACTTCGTATGCCAAAACCCCGTGCATCATCGACGTGGTGACCAGCCCGATCGACCACGACGCCTCGGTCGTTCCATCGAGGTCAGCGAACGAGGTCCGCGAGCACATCCAGCCCGCGCTCGAGCTCATCGTCCGAGACGTACGGCGCAGGCCCGAGACGGAGCAGCGGACCGCGCGAGTCGGTGAGCACACCGCGCTCCTTGAGCCGCGAGGACAAGAGCCCCGCGTCGCGATGGCGCAGCGAGACGAAGCCCCCTCGTCGCGCGTCGTCGTCGCTCGAGGCGAGCTCGAACGGCGCCCCGCTGGCCTCTCCCCCGGGTGGTGAGAGCAACCCTCGCTTCCGCATGCCGTCGATGAGGTGGCGCGTCTGCCGCACCGAGATCGCGCGAAGCTCGGCCACGCCGAGACCGAGCTCCTCCCAGTGCCGCAGCACCGCCCGCGCTCGGTAAAACGCGCTCGCCTCGAACGTGGCCCCGGCGAAGCGCAGGCTCCCCCCGGCGTAGCCGACGGGGCGGCTCATCGCGGACGGGTTGTCGCGAGGCTCCGCGAGCGAGGCAAAGTCCGCGAACCACCCGGTATCGGCAGGTCGCAACGAACAGCCCGGGGGGATGCGCAACCAGCACAGCGCGTTGCCGAAGCCTGCATACTTGTACCCGCCGCCGACGATGAACGTGGTGTCCACCGCAGGCCCCCAAGCGAGCGGAACGGCGTTGAACGCGTGGTAGGCATCGACGACGGGGATCGCCCCGACGCGCTTGCACGCGGCGAGGATCTCCGGGATCTCGCACTGCACCCACGCGTCCTCGAAGAGCACGGCGCTGAAGGCCACGAGGAGGGGCGTCGCTCGAGCTTCCCCAGCCCGAGTCTCCACAGCCCGAGTCTCCACAGCCCGAGCTTCCCCAGCCCGAGTCTCCACAGCCTCGATGAGCCGCGCGGCGAGCGAAGCGCGGGGCGTCGCGGCCACCCAGGCCACGTCGAGCCCATCCTCGGCGTAACGCCGGAGCTGGCGGTGCAGCGAGTGGAACTCGCCCGTGGTCGTGACGACCGTCAATTGCTTTCGATCAAATGCGCTCAGCAGGCGTACGAGCAGCGCGTGGGTGCTCTCCGCGAAGGCGATGGCATCCCCTTCGGGGCAGCCCATGCGCGCGAGAATGCCGCGGCCGACCTCCTCGACCAGCGGAAAGACCGCCCGCTCCCACTTGTCGTCGACATACCGCGCGGCGTCGTCGAACACCTCCAGCTGGGCCGCGCGCGCGACGTCGGGCCAGGCCTGGTGTGAATGCCCGGAGAGCAAGATGCGCCCCGGTTCCAAGAAGCGCGAGTACGCCGCGCGGATTCGCTCGATGCTCGCGGTCACTTGCGCACTCCCTGGACGTGCTGACGCAGGCGCAGCTTCGTGTGGAGCGGAGGGGCGCCCGGGGGCCCGCCGATCGCGATCGCG
>Ga0194129_10002090_pt1 | contig 30716 bp, 24 predicted proteins | sample TA2KigCa35mmetaG_FD_150862 | JGI IMG/M metagenome (GOLD analysis project Ga0194129, IMG submission 150862) | Freshwater microbial communities from Lake Tanganyika, Tanzania - TA2015038 Kigoma Deep Cast 35m | ecosystem: Environmental > Aquatic > Freshwater > Lake | place: Tanzania: Lake...
CCGGCGCGCCCCCGTTGCGACGGCCGGCGCGGAGGTCCGGCGGATAGCTGCCCCAACCACCCCCGCGTATTTCAATGTAATCTTGATCGTAGTTCGACCCTGTCCATTCCCATACATTACCCGCCATGTCTTTGAGCCCCCAGGGCGTGTCACCCGCGGGAAAGCTGCCGACGGGTGCGGTCCTGCTGTAGATGTCACCGCAATTGCAGTTGGCCCGTGTCCCGTCGGGGGACGCATCGCCCCACGGATAGATGCGCGAGGCTCCGCTCTTGGCCGCGTACTCCCACTCCACCGCCGTGGGCAGGCGACCGCCCACCCAGACGCAGTAGCTGCCGGCGTCGTTCCAGTCGACGCTGTGCACGGGATGATTTGCCCCCGCGCCGCTCCCGTTGAGGCAGTTGCCGGCTGCCTTGCATTGCTCGTACGCGCCCCAGGTCACCTCGGTCTGCATCATCCAGAACCCGGCCACGTGCTCGGTCCGGCCCGGTCGCTCATCATCCTGGCACTGCGTGTCCTGCGGCTCGCAGCCATAGTGAAAGCTGCCCGAAGGCATCCACACCCAGATGGCGCCGGTGCACGGCTCCGTGCGCTGCTCACCGGCGACGCTGCCGGGTGCTGGTGCTGCGTGTGCGCCTTCGCACCGTCCTTCACCCTCACCCTCACCCTCTCCTTCACCCTCTCCTTCACCCTCTCCTTCACCCTCTCCTTCACCCTCTCCTTCACCCTCTCCTTCACCCTCTCCTTCACCCTCACCTTCACCCTCTCCTTCACCCTCACCTTCAGCCTCTCCTTCACCCTCTCCTTCACCCTCACCTTCAGCCACGATCAGCGAGGCCGGAACACACCTCCCCTCGACGCAGGCGAAGTCGCCGCCGCACGCGCTGCTCGTGCAATCCCTGCCGAACTCAGGGCGCTCCCACAGCGCGCACCCGCTGGCGACGACCACCAGCACGGCCAGCGCCCACGCCGCCCCGCGACCCGCTGCCGCGCACCGCGCAAACGTCATGGCTTGTCTCCCGTCGCCGGCGCGTCGGCGCCTACTTCTTCCTTGTCGTCGTCGGACGGCGGCGGCTCGGCGGCGAGCAGGACGCCGCCCGCCAGCGCCGCGCCGCCCACCACCGCGGCCGAGAGGCCGCCGAGCATCAGCGGCGCCACCGCGCCGACGTCGTACCAGCCCTGCCAGTAGGCCGCGTCATCGAGGGCCTTGTTGACGTCGGCCGCCGCGCCGCTCTGCGCCTGCGCGATCATCAGCGCCGGCAAGGCCCCCAGCCCCGCCGCCACGACGCCGGCGCCCAGCGCGACGCCGCCGCCGTAGACAAGCCCCGGCCTCACCAGCGGCGCGAAGGCGGGCCGCTCGGTCGGCACGGTGACCGTCGGCGTCGGCGGCGGCTCGGCGGCCTTCACCGCCGCGGGCACCGGCGGCGTGGCCATCGCCACCTTGACTGGCGGCGGGGGTGCAGGAGGCGCGATCGCTGTCGCCCGGCACTCGGCTCCGTCCCAGCGGCTGCCGTCGGGGCACGCCACGGCCACCGACGCGCACTGCCGGCCGTTCCACGCCGTGCCCGGCGGGCACGACACGGCGACGGCGGTGGCCTTGCAGACCGCGCCGTTCCAGCGCGTGCCCTCGGGACACGGGATCGCCTCGCACCGCCGGCCGTCCCAGCGCGCGTCATCGGGGCAGCGCCCGAGCACGATGGCGTCGACGTCGGGGGCGCGCTCGCCGACGTGGGTGGCGAGCACGACGCCGGGCGCGCCGCCGCGCGCGCTCGGCAGCCGGCCGGTGCCCTTCAGCGCGGCCTGCAGCGCGTCGCGGGTGAAGCCCAGGGCCTCGTCGACGGTGACGCTCTGGTCGCCGTCGGCGTCGCCCCAGCCGCGCAGCGCGCCGAGCAGCACGTACGAGAACGCCGGCCGGTCGACGCCGGGCAAGGGCCCGGCGAACGTCTCCGACGACGACAGCACCGTCACCGGCGACGGCAGCGCCCGGCGCACCGGCACGGTGGCCTGGATGCCGCGCACCAGCGGCGCGCTGCCGTCGGGCGACCGCCCCGAGAAGCACGCGTCGAACACCGCGACGCCCGTGGCCGGCCCGCTGGCCAGCAGCTCGGTGACCCGCCGCTGCGACAGGCCGCGGGCGGCGAGGCTCTCGATGTCGGACTGCGTGTCGACGCCGAGGATCAAGCCGTCGTCGCCGCCGGGGGCCGGCGCGCCGTGGCCGATGAACACGAGCCACACCTTGCCGCCCGCCTGCGCCGACGACGCCGCCGTGCGCAGGGCGGCCTCGATGCGCTCCTTGCTGCCCTCGGTGTCACGCAGCAGGACGACGCGCGACGACGGGACCTTGCGCGTGCGCACGAAGTACTGCGCCCAGCTGGTGGCGTTCTCTTCGGCGCCCGGCACCTCGGGCAAGAACACGTAGCGCGAGATGCCCACCACCACCGCGGCGTCGCGCTCGCCGCCGCCGGCGGGGGGCAGGTCCGCCGACACCGACGGCCACTGCTGGGCGCGCGCGGCGACGCTGCCTGCCAACAGCGCCAGCACCGACAGAGCGAACACCGTGCGCATCGCGACCCCCTGCAACGTCCCGCAGACGAACGCGGCAAAGGTACCCCGAACGGACGGCCAGGGGAGAGCACCCGCGGAGCAATGACGCGCTACAAGCGCGGCCATGGCCACCACGCTGCTCTACCACCGCGATCCGCTGCTGCTGTCGTTCTCGTCCGTCGTCCTCGCGCAGGCGACCCACGCCGGCCGGCCGTCGGTGGCGCTCGCCGAGACGGCCTTCTACCCCGAGGCCGGCGGGCAGATGGCCGACCGCGGCGTGCTCGGCGGCCGCGCGCTGCTCGACGTGCAGGTCGACGACGACGGCGTCGTGCACCACGTGCTCGACGGCGACCAGCCGCTGCCCGCGCCCGGCGCGACCCTCGACGGCGTCGTCGACGCGCGGCGAAGGCGGCAGCACATGGCGCAGCACACGGCGCAGCACCTGTTGTCGCGGGCGCTGCTCGACGAGAACGGCAAGGCCGAGACGGTGTCGTCGCGCCTGGGCGAGACGGGCTGCACCGTCGACGTCGACGTCAGCGCGCTGTCGGACCGGTCGCTGCAGGGCGCCGAGGACGCGGTGAACGCGATCATCGACGACGACGTGGTCGTCACGGCGTTCTTCCCCGAGGCCGAGCAGCTCGCGCGGCTGCCGCTGCGACGGCGGCCGAAGGTCGACGAGAACATCCGCGTGGTGGTCGTCGGCGACATCGACGCGCCGCTGGACGCCTCGCCGTGCGGCGGCACGCACGTGACGCGCACGAGCCAGATCGGGTCGGTGCGGGTGACGGGCGTCGAGAAGTACAAGGGCATGACGCGGGTGACCTTTCAGGCCGGCGCGCGCGCCCGGCGCGAGGCCTTCGCCCGCGCGGCGCTGCTCGAGGAGCTCGGGCGCGGCATGTCGGCCGCCGCCCTCGAGGTGCCCACGCACATCGACAAGCTGCGCGGGCAGCTGAAGCAGGCGCTGGCCGACAAGGCGACGCTGGCGGGCCGCGTGGGCGCGCTGGTCGGCGAGGCGCTGGCGGCGCGGCACCCCGACGGCGGCGTCGTCGTCGCGGTGGTCGAGGGCGCCGACGTCGAGCTGCTGCGCGCGGTGGCGGCGCGGGCCACGGCGCTGTCGCCGTCGTTGTGCGTCGTCTGCGCCGCCCGCGAAGCCGGCGGCGGCGGCAACGTCGTCGTCACGCGGGGGAGCGCGTCGTCGGCCGACGCCGGCGCGCTCTTGAAGCGGCTCGCCGCCGCCCACGGCGGCAAGGGCGGCGGTCGCGCCGACAGCGCGCAGGGCCGGCTGAACGTCGTCGACGAGGCGGCGCTGCGCGCGACGGTGACGGCGTGAGCGGCGGCGAGCGTGCCAGCGAGCCTGCCAGCGAGCCTGCCGGCGAGCGTGGCGTCGTCGTCTGGGGCATCCCCAGCTGCGGCACGGTGAAGAAGGCGCGCGCGTGGCTCGACGAGCGCGGCGTGGCCCACGCCTTCGTCGATCTGCGGCAGGCGCCGCCGTCGGCGGCGAGGATCGCGTCGTGGGCGCGGATGTTTGGTGTGCAGGCGCTGAAGAACACGTCGGGGGGCTCGTACCGCGCGCTGCCCGCCGACAAGGACACCTGGTCCGACGAGCGCTGGCTCGCCGCCTTCGCCGCCGATCCGATGCTCGTGCGTCGCCCCATCGTCGAGCAGGATGGGGCGCCGTTGCAGGTGGGCTGGCGGGCGCCGCCGGCGCTTTGACCGCTCGGGCTGCGCCCCGCTCTCGGCGCTCTTCACCTCGGCGTTCTTGGGCTGCTGACGTCCTCGAATGGCGAGCTTTCGCCTTCGGCGCGACTCGCTCTTTCGGCTTCCTCGCGGCTCGGGCTGCGCCCCGCTTTCGGCGCTCTCTTCTTCGGCGTTCTTGGGCTGCTGACATCGACGAATGGCGATCTTTCGCCTTCGGCGCGACCCGGGGAGACGTCTGGCCACGTCTCCCCGGGACCCCTCGGGCCTTTGGAGGGGCGAGCACGGCAAAGCGACCCGGGCCCCGCAGGCCGTCACGGCCGCTTCGGCGTCGAGGCTGGCTGCGGCGCGCGGGTCGCTTCGCCTGTCCACGACGACACGCGGGGCGTGCTCGTTCGCGTGGGCGTTCGTCCTGCCGCGCGCTTGCGGCTCGTGAGCCTATGTAAGTCGGGCTTGGCTCCGTTCGACTGACCGCGGGCGGGGCTTGAGCCGCGGGCAACTTTCATGTCGTCACGCGCCTCGGTGCGCGCGGTCGGGGGCGCTCCTCGTGCACAAACCCGCGCCCTCGTTCGAGGAAGGGATGAACACCACCGCGCGAGCCGCGCGACGGCGAAAGGCACCCGCGCACCCCATGACCCCGCCCGCTCCGCCCGACGACGACGATCCGCCTGCCCCGGCGACTGGACCGTGCCGCCCGTCTCCCTCGACGGCGAGCTGCAGGCGCTGTCCGTCGCCGCCGACGCCGGACGCCGCTACGCCGACAAGCTCGTGCGCGTGCGTCGGAAGGCCGGCGACGACGTCTTCGTGCTCGTCCACGTCGAGGTGCAGGGCCGCAGCGACCCCCACTTCGCCGCCCGCATGGCCACCTACCGACGCCGCATTCAAGAGCGCTGGAGCGCCCCGGTCTTCAGCATCGCCGTCCTCGCCGACGACAACCCGCGGTGGCGCCCCGGCGAATACGTCGAGGAGCTCTGGGGCAACCGCGTCCACTTCGTCTTTCGCGTCGTCAAGCTGCTCGATCAGGCCCACCGCATCGACGCGCTGCTGAAAGATGAAAACGTCTTCGCCCTCGCCGTCGTCGCCCACCTGCGCACGCGCGCCTCGCGCCGCGACGGGCACCAACGCCTCGCCTGGAAGATCGAGCTGACCCGCCTGCTCTACGCCCGCGGCGAGACCCGCGAGCGCGTGCAGCGCCTGTTCCGGTTCATCGACTGGCTCTTGATCCTGCCGGCGGCCTTGCGCGTCCGCTACACTGGCGAGGTCGACCGTATCCACGAGGAGAAGCGCGTGCCCTACATCAGCACCGTCGAGCGTGACCACATCGCCGCCGCTGCCGCCGCCGCCCTGCAGCAGGGCATGCAGCAGGGCATGCAGCAGGGGCAGGTGAACCTTGTTCTGCGCCAGCTCGAGCGACGGCTTGGTGTGCTCTCCGAGCACGACCGGAATGCCGTTCGCGCGCTCGCGGCGGACCGTGTCGAGGCGCTCGCCGAGGCGTTGCTTGAGTTCACTGGGATGGCGGACCTGCAGGGGTGGATCGAGCAGGGCTGACGTCCTGGGTCTGGTCGTTCGTCGTCGTTGTCCTCGCTGCAGCCGCTGGCAGCCCGACAACGCGGGCCTTCATGCCCTGCGATCTGCACACCGGCGCGCGCGCTCGACGACGACGCCCGCTCAGCCAAACTCGCCGGCACGCTGCTACATTGATCGCCGGTCCGGCGGCAGCGACGACGCACGACGGTCTGACGGAGCGCGATGAACCTCGGAGAGCTGCAAGGGCGGGCGCAGGCGCTGCGGCAACGGCCGCTGACGGCCGACACGCGCGCGGCGCTCGAGGTGCTGCGCAACGACGCCCTGGGCGCCGGCCCCGCCGTCGCCGCCGCCCTCGACCGCCACCTGCAGGCGCTGTTCGTCGACGTCTACGGCGGCCGCGCGCCGCCGCCGGTCGCCGTCACCAACGCGGGCCCGGCGCGCGGCGCGCAGGGCTTGACCCACGGCGGAGCCCGCGGGTCGGCGCTGCAGTTCTTCGCCCTGCAGGCCGCACCCGGTTCAGCGCCCCCGCACACGGCGGGGGCGCTCGCGGCGCAGAGCCCAGCGCAGAGAGCGGCGCAGATCACCGCGCGGTTGCCGACGCTCCAGACAACGACACCGTTGCCGGTGCCGCTGGCGACGCAGTTTCCGCCGCTGTCGCCCACCGAGCAGCAGGCGGCGCGCCGAGCGATCGAAGCCGAACTGTCTTCGGTGCGCACGCGCGGTGGCGGCGATCTGCTCGGCAAGCTGCAGCAGCGCCCGGGGCTGTCGGCGGCGCAGAAGGAGCGCGTCCTCGACGTCCTCGCCGCGGTCAAGGCCGGCTACGCGCGGGTCGGCGCGGCGCTCGCCGGCAAGCCCGGCGGCGCCGCCTACCAGGACGTCAACTGGAAGCACACGCGCCTCGAGCTCGACCGCGTGCTCGACGTCGCCACGGCGATGAAGCTGTCGCCGGCCGAGACCGAGACCGCCCTGCTCGCCTCGTTCGTCAGCGACGCGGTGAAGACGCCAGCGAACTTCCTCGTGCACAACGTGCACGGCGCGCAGGCGGCGGTGCACCTCTTGGCGCGGCTGTCGCCCGCGCCGACGACGGACCTGATCGAGGACGTCGTCAAGGCGACGCTGGAGCACCAGATCGGGCCGCCGGGCTTCATGGCGAACGTCGCCCTGCGCAACGCGCTGAAGGGCGCCGGCGTCGACGGCGCTCTGGTGGCGTCGATCACCGCCAAGGTGGCGTCGCCCCTCGACCCCGCCCACCAGACCGCCGACCGCACGCAGCTGTCGTTCTCGCGTGACGAGGCGGCGGCGTTGGCGAAGGTCGGCGTGGCGGCGTGGACGGTGCCCCACGAAGGCAGCCGTCACCACCGCGCGTCGCGGGCGGTCATCGACGCCGACAGCCTCGTCAACTACGCCTGCCCCGACGGGTGGGCCAAGCTCGCGGCGCTGCACGGCCCCGACCAACCGGTGTTCCTGCAGGAGCCGCGGCTCGTCGACGGCCTGCTGTCCGAGCGGCCCGAGCACGCCAGCGCGCTGAAGAGCTACCGCGACGCCCTGGGCGTCGTCAGCGACGACAGCCGGGCGCTGTACACGGGCGGGCTGCAGCGCACCAAGCAGGCGAGGGAGCGCGTACAGAAGGAGCTGGAGCGCTGGGTTTCCGGCCAGCCGCCACGCAGCGTGCCGCGCACGAAGGACGGCAAGGTGCCCTACCTCGACGGCGCCCTCGACTACGGCAACGCCACGCAGGTGGCCTTCGCGCGGCGCCTGCGCGACGAGGCGGTGCGCCTGCTGCGCCAGCAGGAGGCCCTGTGACGACGTCGCCGCGGCCGCTTGGCCAGCTGTCGACGGACGAGCTGCGCGCGCGCCGCGGCCAGCTTGCGCAGGGCCTGCAAGGGGCGCTGCTCGAGGGCCTGCCGGTCGACGACGACGACGCCCGCGAGGTCGAGGCGCTCGACGCCGAGCTGCGCCGCCGCGACGACGTTTGACGCGCCGGCCGCGGGTCGCGGCGCGGCAAGCGTGCCACTCTAGACCGACGCCATCCACCGACCGACGCAGTGCTAATGTCAACGCCATGTGCGGCTGTGGGTGGCGACAACCGACAGGCAGCGCAGGCCGCGCGAGCGCGCGGGCGCGGCGGGCCTTCTCGCTCGTCGAGGTGCTCGTGGTCGTCGCGATGCTCGGCGTGATCGCGGCGCTGGCGGTGCCGAACCTGCTGCCGATGACCCAGCAGGTGCGCCTGCAGGGCGACGTCGCGCGCATCGCGGCGTTTCTCGAGGCGGTGCGCGCCCGGACGCTGTCCGAGCAGCGCTGCTACATGGTGACCGTCTCGGGGCGTACGGTGTTTGCGTCGCGGCGCAGCAGCCCCGACTGCGTGAACCTCGGCGCCGACTCGTGGGCGAGCAACGTGCTGTCGACGTCGGTGGACGCCGGCGCGACGCTGTCGCTCGGCGCCACCGACGCGCTGCCCGCGGGCCTGCCTGCCGACCAGCGCATGATCTTCCGCCCCAACGGGCGCCTGCGCGGCGACGGCGACCTCGACCCCACCGAAGAGATCGCGCGCATCGTCGTCGGGCAGAGCGGCATCGCCGACAAGGGCGTGGTGCTCGTGAGCTCGTTCCTGCGGATCTGCACCCTGCCGGCGACAGCAACGGTGCCGACGCTGACGACGTCGCTGGGGTGCCCATGACGCGGTCGACCCGGCGAGGCTATCTGCTGGTCGAGAGCGCGGTGGCCGGCGGGCTGCTGGTGGCGGCGATGGGCGTGGCGTTGGCGCTGGTCGTGCAGGGACGCGCGGCGATCAGCGCCGGTTCGAACCGGGCGACGGCGGCGGCGCTGTTGCGCAGCAAGACCGACGAGATCGCGTCGCAGACGACCTGCAACGCCTCGTCGTCGCTGGTCGATGTCGGCGCGGGCTTCGCCGGCTTTCAGTGGTCGTGGCAGGCGGCGAGCGCCGCGGCGATGAACGACAGCAACCCGCCGCTGACCACCGGCGACGCGCCGCTGTGCGCGGTGGCGGTCACCGTCGAGTATCCGACGACGAAGAACGGCACCGAGGACGGCACCGACGGCGTCACCGGCAACGCGCGCGCCCGCCTGCAGCTAACGAAGATGTGGCGGCCATGACGCGCGCCTGCGACCCGCGCTCGCTGCGCCTGCCCGCACGCGCCCGGGCGCGCGCGCCGGGTGCGTTCACCCTGATCGAGCTGCTGGTGGCGCTGTCCATCGCCGCGGCCATCGCCGCCAGCGCGATGGCGATGTTCCTCGTCGTGCGGCTGTCGTCGCTCGAAGCCGCGGCCCGCGCCCAGATGGCCCGCGACGCCCAGGTGGCGCTCGACACCCTCGAGCGCGACCTGCGCGGCTTCGGCGCCGGCGTACCCCTCGGCGTCAACGACGACGCAGGCTCCCCCGCCGAGGGCCAGAGCCTGCTGCCCATCGTGCGCGTCGGCCGCAGCGACAACCTCGTCTTTCTGGGCGACCTGCCCTACCCCAACGCCGAGCTGCCGGGCCTCGCGTCCCTCGCCTACGTCGGCGCCAGCGGCTCGCCGGCGCACCGGATCGCGGTGACGTCGGAGACGAGCGGCCCGTGCATCCCGCCCTTCGGCACGACCGGCATCCTCGCCTGCCGCACCAGCGCGACGACGTTGCTGCCGGGGCTACAGGCGGCCGCCAACTGCGACGGCGGCGCTCCGGCGCTGGTGGCGTCTTCGACGGCGGCGCAGTTCACGCGCGCGCGCACGTGCCCGTGGGGCATGCACAAGTGGCTGCACGGCAGCGACGGGCTCGTGTACCTGACCCTCGTCGCGGTCGACGGCACCTGGATCGAACGGCGCAGCTCGTCGGGCGGCATCGGCAACGAAGACGTCGACGGCAAGTTCGTCGGCACGCACCTGGACCACGCCTTTCCCGAGGGCGGCGAGTTCGTTGGGCGCGCGCGCTTCTTCGCCAACGCCGGCGGCGGCTACGTGGCGACGCTGGACCGCGTGCTCTTCGCCGTCGAGCAGACGTCGTCGCCGGGGACGCCCTGCGGGGGCACGGCGGGCGGCGACTGCGCGCTGCGCCGGCGGCAATGCTGGGGTCGCCTGCAGGACCCGTCGGCGTCGAGCTTCCCCGCCGCCGGCACGACGTCGTTCATCGGGTCTTCGACGACCAGCCTGCTGAACTGCGCGGCCGGGCAGACGCAGGCAAACGGCACGAACTGGGAGACGGTGCTGAGCGGCATCGAAGACCTCGACCTCCGCTACTTCGAGGGCGCGACGACGCAGCTCGTCGGGTCGGGCACGGGCCAGGCGCTGACGGCGGCGCAGGCGGGGCGCGTGCGGGCCGTCGAGGTCGAGGTGCGGCTGCGGCGCCGGGTGCCCGGCACGCAGCCGGCGCGCTTCGTGTCCGACGTCGTGCGGCGGCGGTTCTTCCTCCCGAACCAGCAGTAGGAGCGACGATGCGGACGTCCCGACCTCGTGGCTTCGCCCTGCTCATCGTAATGGTGCTGTCGGTGGCGATGGTCGTCGTGGCGATGGCGATCGTGGAGACCGCGGGCCACCAGGAGGTCGCGAGCATCCACGGCGAGGGCGCCGAGCTGGCGCGGGTGCTGGCCGAGAGCGGCCTGGCCCGCGCCGACGCCTGGGCGATCCAGACGCTGAAGACCAACGGCTCCGTCGACTTCGACCGCGTCCTCGACCCCGAGCAGGACGCCGACTGCACGAGCCTCGCCTCGACGCCCTTCAACCTGTCGACGAGCGGGTCGACGCCGCGTGCCGGGCTGACGACGTTCCTGCCTCGCTTCAGCGACAGCGGCGCCGACGTCGTCGAGTTCCCCGCGGGGTCGGGGCGGCGCTGGCGTCGCGTGCCGGCGGATCGCGGCGCCTACCTCGTGCGCTACGAGGACAACGCCGACGACAGCATCACGCCGGGCGGCGACTGGTCGCCGCGCACGGGCAACAACCTGGGGATCAGCAACTGCACCGAGGGCCCGGCGGGCGCCGAGAACCTCGCCCGCGACCGCGACGGCGCCATCTGGGCGAACGTCATCGGCCTGTACCCCGGCACGAACCCTGTGACGGCGGTGCACCGCGTGCTGCTGCGCAAGCTGATCCGCGTGCCGGCGTCGAGCCCGGGCGGCCCGGCGTTCCACGTCGGCGGCAACCTCGACAACGTCGAAGGCAACAACGACGTCGGCGGCATGATGGTGCGCGGCAACCTGTCGTCGTCCGAAGGCTTCTGCGGCCGCGTCAGCGTCCAGGGCGACTCGAACGCCAGCGGCAACAGCGACTGCTCGCCCACGCCGAACCCGTTCGTCGATGACGAGGGCGCGACGGTGCCCGCGCCGACGATCCCCGGAACCTCCACGCCGTTTTCGACGAGCGGGCTCGCCGAGAACGCCGCCTGGTACGACTGGACCTCGCACTGCAACTTCTACGTGCGACCGAACGTCGGCTTGTTCTTCTGGGACGCGAGCCGCACCGCCTGCGCCAACCACACCGGCAACGTCGTGCCGCCGAACAACGACCCGAGCGCCGTGGGCGGCTGCTGGGTGCCGATCCTGCTGCGCGCCGTGATCGGCGGCGCCGAAGACGCGCTGCCCTACGGGCCGTTCGCCGGGCGCGTCGCCCGACCTTCGCCCGGCACGGGCTGCGCCGAGTGGATGCCCGACTCGTTCGCCACGCCGACGCCACCTTCGTCGCACACCGACCCGGGCGGCACGTACTCGGCGACGTCGTTCACCGGCACGGCGCCCAACGAGCGCTTCGCAACCTGGTTCTCGTCGTCGCTCACCCTCGCCTATCCCGACTTCTCGGCGTGCTGGACCACGAACAACCCCTCGCAGCTGCGCTGGCCCGCCACGATCACCCCGACAACGCCCAGCCTCGACGACCTGCAGTCGGACACGACGGTGGATCTGGTGAGCTGCGGCGGCAGCTGCGACGGCGCGACGGCGACGCTGCGCATCTGCCCCGCGCAGGCGGGCCGCGAGGTGCAGTTCCTCGAGAACTTCGCCGCCTACGTGCCCGGCGTGCTCTACAAGGAGGGCAACTACGCGGGCTCGCCGGGCTTCGCCTCGACGCCGCCCAGCAGCGTCAACGGCGCGCGCACCGTGTGGCCGATGCTCACGCTCATCGTGCAAGGCGACATGACCACCGACATCAGCGAGAAGCTGTGGCTCGGTGTCGGCACGAGGAAGAGCGGGTTTCCATCGCTGGTCGTGGGCGGCAACCTCGACGCGACCGGCAGCGGTACCGCCGACCTGCGGCTGCTCGGCGGCGTGTACGTCAAAGGCAACCTCACCGTGAAGAAGGACCTGACGCTCTATGGCCCGGTGTCCGTCGGCGGCAACGTCGCCACCGACCCTGGCGGCAAGATCGAGTGGGACTACGACTACGACTTCCGCGGCGACGGCGCGGCGTCGGCGGCGGGGCCCGAGCCCATCGTGACCTTCCCTGTGAGCCTCTGAGCAGGAGACGCGCTGCGCATGGCCAACGACGGCGACTACGACGACGACCGTGGCCGACCGGCCGCGCCGCAGCCGGCCCCGCGGCCCGCGCGTCCACAGCCCTCGTCGTCGCAGGCCGAGATCACCGCCCGCGGCCGCGCCCCGCCGGGCGCGCAGCCGGGGGCGAGCCTCGACCCGCCCCTGCCGCCGGCGCGGCCGCAGGCCTCGTCACCGGCGTCCTTGTCGTCGTCGCGGGCGGCGCCACCGCGGGCCTCGTCACCGGCGTCCTCATCGCCGTCGCGGTCGGCGCCGATGGCGAGCCTCGACCCGGCGTTGCCGCCGGCGCGCCCGCGCAGCCGTGTGTCGGCGGGGCCCCTCGACCCGCCGGTCGAGCCCACCCGGCGCGGCGCGGTGCTGGTGTCGGGCAGCCTTGACCCGGCCCTGCCGCCCGGGGTCGGCGCGCCGGCGCCGGAGCGCCCGGTGCGTCAACACGCGCCGTGGTCGCAGACAGTGGCGCGGTTGGTGGCGGTGGTGCTCGCCGGCGCGGGTGTGCTGGCGCTGGTGGCGCGGCTGTCCGCGTCGCCGGGGCCGGATCGCGAACGCCTGAGCCTCGACGAAGAGCGCGCCGCCGCCGACGCGTGGCGCAAGGAGGGCCTGACCCGGCTGGGGGGCGAGCGCACCGGTCCCGTCGCCGACGCCGTGCAGCAGCTGGTGCGGGATCTGGGTCGCGCGCTGCCCGAGCGCCTCGGCGGCCGCGCGCTGCGCGCGGTGGTGGTCGACTCGACCGCCGGCGACCTGCTCGCGCTGCCCGACGGGACCGTCGTCGTCACCACGGGCCTGCTGGCGCGGCTGTCGACGCAGGCCGAGCTGGCGGCGCTGGCGGCGCACATGGTCGGCCACGTCGCGCTCGGTCACACCGCGCAGGCCCTGGCCCGCAGCGTGCCCACGCTGCGCAGCGCGACGCTGGCGGGCACGGGCAGCGTCGTCGACAGCACGATGACGCCGCTGCTGCGCGACCCGCATGAGCCCGACGACGAGGCCGCCGTCGACGCCTTCGTCGCGCTGGCCTTGCAGGACAGCGGCTGGGACGTGGCGGCCCATCCGGCGGCGCTGCGCCCGCTGACGACGATGGCGCCGGCCTGGGCGAGCGCCCACGGCGTCGACGATGCGCGCCTGCGCAAGCTCGCCGACGCGCCGTCGTCGGGACGCAGCGGCGACGCCGACTACCGCAGCGCCGTGCTCGTCCCGCTCGGCGCCGTCGCCGTCGAGCCGCCGCCGCCGCCGCGGGCGCCCGTTGTCGAAGAAAACGGCAACGAGCAGGGCCGCCCCCGCGGCCCTCGGACATCCGCCCGACGTTCGGTCGAACGCCCGAGGTAGCCCGTGGCCGGGCCGCTACCGTCGACGACATGAAGCCCATGTCGTCATGGTCGTCGCTGGTGTGCTTCCTGTCGCTCGTGGCCGCGTGGGCTGCAAGTCCGGTGCGGGCCTTGGACGTGCGCACCGCGGTGCGCCCGGGCATCGAGCTCTTGCACCGCACGACGACCAACCCGGACGTCAGGCAGGACATCTGGGCGGTGCGCATCGATCTGGCCGACCCGAAGGTGGGGCTGCACGCCTCGGCCGATCGCCGCGGCGTCGAGTGGGCGGTCACGACGCCGACGTTCGCCGCGAACACCGGCAGCGTCGTGGCCATCAACGGCGACTGGTCGGACATCAGCGCGTCGGGCGACGCGCGGCTGCGGCCGCTGGGGCTCGCGATCAGCGACGGGTCGATGTGGAACACGCACCGGCCCACGGCGGACATCTCGGCGACGTGGGGCTTTCTCGCCTGCACCGTCGACAAGCAGTGCACCGCGCGCGCCGAGCTGCCGCTGGATCAAGCGTGGTGGTTCACCGACCCGACGAAGCGGCCGTACCGTTTCTTTCAGGCCATCGGCGCGAACTCGTACGTGTTGCTGCGCGGCGGGCGCGCCGAGCCGGCCTGCTTCGACAGCGCCCGCAACCCGCGCTCGGCGGCGGGCATCGAGGCCGACGGTCGCCACCTCTGGCTGGTCGTCGTCGACGGCCGGCGGTCGGCGGCGGCGGGCATGACCTGCGACGAGACGCGGGCGCTGCTGCTCGACCTAGGCGCCCACGACGCGGTCATGCTCGATGGCGGCGGCAGCTCGACGATGGTCGTCGACGGTCAGGTGAAGAACCGCCCGTCCGGCGGGCAGCCGCGCACGGTCGGCAACCACCTCGGCATCACCTACGTCGACGCCATCGACCCGCGCTGCGCGCTGGCCAGCGGGCGGTTCTGCACCGGCGGCATGATCGCCACGTGCCAGGGCGGCCGCTTCCTTGGCCACGGCGACTGCGCCGCGTTCGGCACGACGTGCCAGGAAGACGGCGCCTTCGCGTTCTGCGTGCATCCGCAGTGCCCCGACGGCGACGGCCTCGGCGCCGCCTGCGTCGACGGGACCCGCATCCGCACCTGCAGCGACGGCGTGCCCGGCGAAGGCGACTGCGGCGTCTTTGGCCTGGCCTGCGGCAGCGACGCTGGCGGCGCCGCGTGCATGGACCCGCGCTGCGCCGCCGGACCGCACTCGGGCTTCTGCACCGCCGGCGGCCTGCTGGCTTCGTGCACCGACGGCGCCTACGCCGAGACCGCCTGCGGCCCCGGCACGCAGTGCACCGATGACGGCGGCGCCCGCTGCGCCGCGCCGCTGCCCGGCGAAGGCGAAGGTGAAGGCGAAGGCGAAGGCGAAGGTGAAGGTGAAGGTGAAGGTGAAGGTGAAGGTGAAGGCGAGGGCGAGGGCCAAGGCGAGAACGCACCACCAGTGGGCGAGGGCGAGGGCGAGGGCGAGGGCGGACGCCGCAGGTTCGCGACGAGCGTGAGCTCCTGCGCGCAGGGCGCCACGCCGGCGGCGTCGTTGTGGGCGTGGGTGCTCGGTGCGGTGGGGGTGCGCCGGCGCCGACGCCGCGCGCGCTGACCCCGGCGCGCGGCGAGCGCCGTCTTCGAACACGTCCCCCAGGCGAAGGGGCGCGGTCCGGCGGAGCGCCGTCGCGGTGCCGCGCGTGGTCGCGGTGGCCCGTCGTCTGCTCTTGCGAGCGGCGGTCGCGGGGAGTGCGCCTCGTGACCGGGAGCCGGGCGCGCCAACGTCGGCGCGCGGCCGGGCTGCCGCAAAGCAAAGGACACGCGAACCCGGGGGACAGCATGAAAAGACAGACGATCGACAAGGCGCGCGGACGCCTTTGGCGGCTGGCAGCGGCGTGGGTGACAGCGACCGGCGTGCACGCCGACACAACGACGGAGCGCTTCACGGTGTCGACGGTCCTGTCGAACCCGTGCGCCACGTTCACCGACCCGTTCTCGGGCCGGCTCACCTCTGGCGAGCCCATCGACCTGCTCATCGACGACGGCACCACCGCGCTCTACGAGATCGACGACGACGGAAACACCCAACTGCGCTTCGATCTACAGGCTCACGGCGAAAGCACCGGGCTGTCGCCGGGCATCGGCAACGTCGTTTTTTGCCCACGCGCTGTGGAAGGCCCGCACGGCAGGCGATCCGCCATCGCCGGACCTCCGGCTCGACGAGACGCTCAAGCTCGACGCGCGCCTGCTCGGCAAGGGCCACGACCGTGGCGCAGGGCGCGCAGGACAACTCCGTGCTGGGCCTCGACGTGCGCGTGCGCATCGAAGGCGGCGAGCTGTCGGCGTGGACGTCGGGGCTGACGCTCCAGTGTCAGGGCTCGCCGCGGCAGGACCTGATGGAGCACCGCGACGCCGCCACGAAGCGGACGTTCACGGTCATCGAGTCGTGCGCGACCTACGGGCCCTGCGATCACGCCGTCGGCGTGCCCTTCGATGGCATCGCCACCAACCCGGTGAACTCGTCGATCCGCACGCTGGCCTCGTACCGCGTGCGCCTCTACGTCGGCACGTTCAACCTGACCGGCGGCCAGTCGTGGTCGTACGACGCCAGCGCGGCGGACGACGAGGCGTGGAGCTACCCAGCGACGGTGCCGGCGGCGGGCGTCTCCGAGCCGCGCGTGCTCGGCGACGTGCTCTTCGTCGGCGCCAGCGGCGGCGCCCCGAACGCGGACCTGTACCGCTACACCAGCGACGACGGCCTGTCGCTCGTCCCTGCGCCGACGAACCCGCTGTACCTGGCGACCAGCCTCGGCACGCCGACGCTGTTCACCACGCCGACGGGCGTGCTGTCGGTCGGCACCATCGAGCTCGAGCATGGCTTCACGCTGCCGACCACCACCGACGGCGAGAGCTGCTCGCTGGGGACGGCCGACGGCTTCGGACAACCGCGCACCGGCTACGCGTGGTCGATGGCCGCGCTGAACGGCCGCGTGTTCGTCGGGACGTTCAGCACGGACTTCGGCAACGGACTGCGGCGGGGTCCCGCCGCGCTGACGGCGACGGGCACCACCGCCACGAGCAGCAGCACCGGCAGGACCTTGACGACGAGCCGCACGCCGCCACTCTAGGTGAATGAAGTCCACGCTGACGACGCCGCACCGCTCCTCCGCGACCACGCCGCGCCGCGAGGCCGCGACAACGGGTGCGGCCGATCGTGCCGAGGCCGCTGTCCCCACCCACCTCGACGCCCACGGACACGTCCGCATGGTCGACGTGTCCACCAAGCCGGCGACGGCGCGCGTGGCCATCGCCCGCGGGCTGCTACGCTGCCTGCCGTCCACGCGCGACGCGCTGTGGTCGTCGTCGACGAAGAAGGGCGAGGCCATCGTCACCGCGCGGCTCGCCGGGATCATGGCCGCCAAGCAGACCGGCACCCTGATCCCCCTTTGCCATCCGGTGTCGCTGTCCGACGTCGCCGTGGATGTCAGCCCCGTCGATGACGGGCTGGCCATCGAGGCCCGCGCCGCGTGCGTGGGCCCCACCGGTGTCGAGATGGAGGCCATGGTCGCCGCCAGCGTCGCCGGCCTGACGCTCTACGACATGGGCAAGTCGGTGGAGCGCGGCATGGTGCTCGAGCAGGTCCGCCTCGTCGAGAAGCGCGGCGGCAAGAGCGGCACGTGGCGTCGCCCTGGCGAGGCTTGACCGCGGCGAGCCTGAAGGGCGCGGGTCAGCGCGGCCGGCCCCGCCGCGGTCGACTCACCCGCGACGGCGGGCCGCGGCGTCGACGGTGACGACGCGGTCGTCGAGCAGCAGCTGCACGCGATCGACGCGGACGCCCGTATCCACGCCCTTCACCAGCGCGACCAGCGCGTCGTCGCCGAGGGCGTGGGCCGCCGCGTTGGCGCGCAGGTCGACGTGCACGACGCCGGTGAGCCCCGGCGGCGCGCCGGGGCGGTCGCGGGTGCCGTCGCCGTTCAGCGTGCGGGCGGCGTGGGCGACGGCGGCGGCCACGTTCATCGACGTCACACGCGAGAACGCGTAGGCGACGCCCTCGTCGAGGTCGATGAGGTCGGCGGCGCCCTTCGCGGTCTCTTCGACGGCGACGCGGTGCCCAGCGGAGACGAGGTCCCAGGCGTCGTTCAGGCGCGCGGCGAAGACGTCGCCCGCCTGTGACGACGCGCGCAGGCCCTCGAGCCACACCTTCAGCCCGTCGGGGTTCGTCAGGTGCTTCGACGTCGAAAGCTCGACGAGGCGCTGGAACACGACCTCGGCATGGGGCGCCCAGCGGCGGGCGAGCCCGAGCGCCGTCTCGTCGACGGAGCGGTAGGCGGCCACCGGCGCGCACGCCCACAGGAAGCGGAAGGCCTGGGGCCCGGCGCCGGCAGACAAGAGCTCCTGCACGCGCGCCGGGGGGACGCCGTGGTCGAGGGCCCAGGCGACGTGGCGCGCATCGACGCCCCGCGCCTGCAAGACGTCGACGACGGCACGCGGCAGCTGCTCGACGACGACGGCGCGCGAAGCGGCGGCGTCGTAGGCGACGTCGCGCAGCACGGCGTTGTCGCCGCGGGGCGCGCCCTGCAGCCAGCTGGCCATCGCCCGACCCGGCGGCGAGAGCATCGTGGCCCGCGGGCCCTCGAACAGCGGCGTCGCGGGGGTCGCGGCGTCAGCGACGGCGACGAAGGCGTCTTCGCCGGGCTTGCGCAGCGCGCCCTTCATCGCCGCGAGGGCCTCGTTCGGGTCGTCGGTGATGGTGACGAGGTCGAGGTCTTCGGGCGCGATGGTCTTGCGCTCGGGGGCGAGCATCGTCTTCTTGAGCGCGTCGAAGATCGGCTGCCAGTAGTCCTTGCCGACGAGCACGACGGGGATCTTGGGCAGGTGACCGGTCTGGATCTGGGTCAGGACCGAGAACACCTCGCCGAGCGTGTTCAGGCCGCCGGGCAGCGCCACGAAGGCCTGGCTGCGGCGGCCCACGATCTCCTTGTGAGTGACGAGGTCATCGACGCTCTGGTGCACGCGCAGGTTCGGCAGGCTGCGCTGCTGGTCGACCAGCCGGCCGTGCAGGATGCCCTGCACCTGCGCGTTGCCGTCGCCGGTTCTCGCGCCGGCGCACACCGCGTCGGCGACGACGCCCGAGCTGCCCACGCGCAGCGGGATGCCGTCACGCGCCAGCGCCGCCGCCATCGTGGACGCCGCCTGCAGCGTCGGGTCGGCGTCGTCCAGGCGACGACCACCGAGGAAGGTGACGCTCGGCGGCAGCCGGTCGAGCACGGCGATGCTCTCGTCGATCTCGCGGGCGAGCTTCGCCGCGCGCACCATCGGCGGCTGCTCGAACACCTTCGTCGTCGTCGCCGACGCGAAGTGCCCGATCAGCTCGGCGGGGTCGTCGGTGACCTTCAGCTTCGCCCACTCGGCGGCGGGGATCAGGTCGCGGCCGCCCTGCCCGGCGACGGCGACCTTTGCGAGGGGCTCAAGGATGGGCGTCCAGAATCCGGCGCCGACGGCGGCCTTGGGCTTGTGGAAGCTCCCCGCCTCGCCGAGCGCCCAGATCTCGAACAGCTCGTCGAGGGTGCCGTAGCCGCCGGGGAAGACGGCGACGCCACGGCAGTTCTCGTACAGCGCGAGCTTGCGGTAGGGGAACAGCCGCGCCTCGGCGCCGACGTCGATGGCGTCGGACCAGTCCTGCTCGAAGGGCAGCTTGATGCGGAAGCCCTGCGTCTTCGTCGCATCGATGCTCGACGCGGCGCCGACGGCGTTGGTCATGCCGCTGACGACGGGATGGAAGGCGAGGGCGTCGTCGACGGGCATGCCCCGCGCCATCGCCTTGCCCGCGCCGCCGTCGTCGCGCCTGCCGGTCTCCTTGAGCGCTTCCTTGTAGCCCTCGGGGCCGGCGGTCATGATCCCCGGCCCGGCCCCCGTGCGGATCGGCGCCCCCGTCGACGCCAGCAGCGCGCCGATGTCGGCGCCGACCTTGTAGTAGGGGTCTTCGGGCTTGATGCGCGCGCCGCCGAAAAACGTCACCGCCGGTGGCAGCTTCACGAGCAGGTCGAAGACGGCGCCGATGTCCGACAGCATCGCCTCGCGCAGCTGCGACGGCTGCCACGCCCGCAGGTCGAGGGCGGCCTTCTTGCCGGGCTGCGGCTGGTACACGGCCTGCGACGGCGGCGGCAACGAGTGGGCGTCGAAGCGCTTGCCGTCGGCGGCCGGCGCGTCGGTCGTCGTCGTCGCCGTCGTCGCGGGCTTCGTCGACGCCTTCGCCGCCGCGGGGGCGGCAGGGGCAGCGGGGAAGCGGGGCGTGGCGATGGGGATCTTCACGTGCCCAGAGTAGCGCCGGACCGCCCACTTTGGCGCGCGCCGACGACCCCTGCGAATCGGCGCGCACGACGACGACGGGCCATGAACGACGCAGGGCGCCGTCGCCGGCGCCCTGAACGCCCCTCGGCGACTTCGCGGACGGACGCGCTACTTGTGCTGCGGGAAGCCGAGGTCGACGCCGCGGAAGCGCGGGTCGGGCCAGCGACCGATCACGACCTTGTTGCGCGTGTAGAACCTGATGCCATCGGGGCCGTAGATGTGCAGGTCGCCGAACAGCGACTGCTTCCAGCCGCCGAAGCTGTAGTAGGCCATCGGTACCGGGATGGGCACGTTGATGCCGACCATGCCGACCTGGATGTCGCGCTGGAATTTGCGGGCGGCGCCGCCGTCGTTGGTGAAGATCGCGGTGCCGTTGCCGTAGATGTGCCCGTGGATGAGCGCGACGGCGTCGTCGTAGCTGTCGACGCGCACCACCGACAGGACGGGCCCGAAGATCTCTTCTTTGTAACAGGACATCGACGGCGTCACGTGGTCGATGAGCGTCGGCCCGAGGAAGAACCCGGCCTCGTGCCCCGGCACCTTCAGCGGCCGGCCGTCGACGAGGATCTTCGCCCCGTCCTTTTCGGCGGCGTCGACGAAGCTGGCCACGCGGTCGCGGTGCACCTTCGTGATCAGCGGGCCCATCTGGCTCTGCGGCTCGAGCCCGTTGCCGGTCACGAGCTTCGCCATGCGCTCGGTGATCCTTGGCAGGACCTTGTCGGCGGCGTTGCCGACGCAGACGAGCACCGAGATGGCCATGCAGCGCTCGCCCGCCGAGCCGTAGGCGGCGCCTACGACGGCGTCGGCGGCGAGGTCCATGTCGGCGTCGGGCAGCAGCACCATGTGGTTCTTGGCGCCGCCCAGGGCCTGCACGCGCTTGCCGTGCTTCGTGCCCGTCTCGTAGATGTATCTCGCGATGGGCGTGCTGCCGACGAAGCTGACGGCGGCGACGTCGGGGTGCTCCAGCAGGCGGTCGACGGCCAGCTTGTCGCCGTGCAGCACGTTCAGCACGCCGTCGGGCAGGCCCGCCTTCTGGAACAGCTCGGCGCAGAAGTTCGTCACCGACGGGTCGCGCTCCGATGGCTTCAGCACGAAGGTGTTCCCGCAGGCGATGGCCATCGGGTACATCCACATCGGCACCATCGCCGGGAAGTTGAACGGCGTGATGCCGGCGACGACGCCGAGCGGCTGCCGCATCGACCACGTGTCGACGTCAGTGCTGACGTCGTCGCTGCGCTCGCCCTTCAAGAGCTGCGACAGGCCGCAGGCGTACTCGACGACCTCGAGGCCGCGCTGCACCTCGCCCTGCGCGTCCGAGAACACCTTGCCGTGCTCGAGCGTCAACAGGCGCGCGATGTCGTCCTTGTGCTTGTTCACGAGCTCGCGAAAAGCGAACAGGACGCGCGTACGCGTCGCCAGCGAGCTGTGGCGCCACTCGCGGCTCGCCTCCTTCGCGGTGGCGACGGTGGCGTCGACGTCGGCCGTGCTGGCGAAGCCGACCTGCCCCTGCACCGCCCCCGTGGCGGGGTTGAAGATGTCGCCCTTCTTGTCGCTGGTGGCCGCGACGTTCTTGCCGCCGATGAAGTGCGTGAGGAGCTTGGTGGTCATGGGGCCTTTCGCGAAAAGAGCGCCCGGCCGTCGAGCGCGGGGCCGACGTTAGCGGTTCTGGTGCGCGCGGTGCACGCCGCGCCCGCTGCCGCCCGCTGCCGCCTCGAAAGCGCCGCTCCCGACGAACGCGCGCGCGTTCGTCGGGAGCAGGGGAGGACGAGCACGTGGAGGCGGTCTACGACCGCTGTCGCCGGCCGGTCAGCGTGGGTGGTTCATCTGCCAGCCGCGACGGGCGGCATCGATGGCGGTGGCGGCGGCGGCGACGCTGTGGCTCGACTGGTTGCCGTTGCCGTAGAACGAGCGGCCGGTGCGCGGGTCGGGCAGCGACGCCCACTCCTGCGCCAGCGCGAGCATGGCGCCCCGCCGGTCGTTGTGCTGGCCGGTGATGTAGCCGTAGGCGTAGGGGCGCTTGTGCTGGATCAGGGCGACGCCGAGCTTGTCCTGGTGCTCGGGGCTGAACTTGTCGTTCGTCGACAGGCCCGCCTGCCCGACGATGCCCTTCATCGTCGACGGGATGAACTGGTAGCGCCCCGCCGCGAACAGACGGCCGCTGCGCTGCGCCGCCATCACCTGGCCGATGGTCATGTCGGTCAGGTCCTTGCCGAGCTTCGACGCCGCGTTGTGGGTGCTGCCGACGATGCGCCCGCCGCGGGTGCCCTGGTTCATCGAGTTGTAGCCACCCTCGCCCGCGGCGATGAACGACAGCAGGCCGCTCATCTTGCCCGCCGCCGTCGACGACGTCGCCGCCGCCATCGCCGGGTCGTTCGTCTGCCCCGAGGCGTGTACGCCGCCGCTGCTGCGCCCCACCTCGCCCGCTCCCGCGCTGCCCAGAGCCGCGCCGCTGCCCGCGCCCGCGCCGCTGCCCACGCCCGCACCGCCGTGGGCCCGGGCGCCCCGCTCGCGCTGCATGGCCGCGCCGACGAGGGCCATCAGCTGCTCCAGATCGAGCCCCTCGGGGAGATCGCCGCCGCTCATGCCCTGCGCGCCGCCGCCCTCGAGCTCGATGGATGACAGGCTGCGCCCGTCAAACCCGAGCATCTGCAGCAGGCGCAGCACGTCGGCGGCGAACTCGCCGTGGGACTGCGCCGCCACCGAGGAGGCGATGTCGCGCACGGCGGCGTTGGCGTCGAAGTCCTGCCCCGCGCTCGCGCGGTCGAGGGCGCGCGACGGCTGCACGTGGGTGTGGTGCTGGCCGCCGCGCCGCGACGCCGACCCGTGGTGCACGTGGGCGCGGGCGGCGTCATCGACGCCGGCGTGGGAGGCACGCGCCGCCTGGGCACGGTCGAGGCTCGCCTCGAGCCCGGGGGCCGGCGGCGACGACGCCGCGGGGACCTCGTGCAACGGCGTCAGGCCAGGCGCGTCGTCGAGCTTGCCGCTGGCCTGCGGGCCGAGCAGGTCGAGCGAGGAGCGCGAAGCGGCGGGGGCAGCGTCGCGGCGGAGGTTCGTGGGCATCACGGCACCTGGGTGGTGGTCGCCAAGGGAAAGCACGAGGCGGGCCAACTTCGCGGGCGTGCGGGGTTGCGGCGGGGGACCGTCGCTTGCGCAACGGCTGCGCAGCTAGGCGGCGGTCTCCGTCCACCGTCCGAGCCGCCCCGTGCGCAATACGCATACGACGTTCGTCGGAGCCGGCTTGCACAACCCGCGACCGCGGGCCTCGATGGGCCGACCGACGGCGTTGACGACGGCGCGGCGGCCCCGGATGTTGCGCGCCATGTCGCGCAACATCGTCTTCGTCGCTCCGTTCCCCACCGACGTCACGTACCGCTTCGTCCGCGCCTGCCGCACGCTGCCGGGCATCAAGCTGCTGGGCGTCATGCACACGCCGCCCAAGGGCCGGGACAACAAGCTCTTCGACGACCGTGTGCGCGTCGAGAACCCGATGAACACCGCCGACCTGATCGCCGGCGTCACCGAGCTGCGGCGGCGCTGGGGCCAGCCCGACCGCATCATCTGCATCCTCGAGAACATGCAGACGCAGGTGGCCGAGGTGCGCGAGCACTTCGGCGTGCCGGGCACGAGCCGCGAGGTGGCCGAGCTGTTCCGCGACAAGAGCCGCATGAAGGCCGCGCTGAACAAGGCGGGCCTGCCAACGGCGAAGAACCGCACGCTGCGGGGGATGTCCGACGTCAAGGCCTTCGTCGGCGAGGTCGGCTTCCCCATCGTCATCAAGCCGCTCGCCGGCCTCGGCAGCAAGAGCACCTTCCGCGTGGGCTCGCTCGCCGAGGCGACGCGCATCATCGAGGGCCTGGGCGTCAGCGAGAAGAACCCGGTGCTCGGCGAAGAATTCCTGTCCGGCCGCGAGTTCAGCTTCGAGACCATCACCGTCGGCGGCAAGCCGCAGGTGCACTCGATCTCGACGTACCACCCGACCTGCCTCGACGCCGTCGAGAACCCGTGGATCCAGTGGTGCTGCGTGCTGCCCCGCGACATCTCGGGCCCCGAGTTCGATCCAATCCGCCCCGTCGGCTTCGGCGCCATCAAGGCGCTGGGCCTGCAAGACGGCATGACCCACATGGAGTGGTTTCAGCGCAAGGACGGCTCGGTCGCCATCGGCGAGATCGCGCAGCGCCCGGCGGGCGCCAACATCAGCATCATGAACTGCTACGCCCACGACGTGGACCTGTACCGCGCGTGGTGCCGCGCCGTCGTCGACGGCCAGTTCGATAAGCCCTGGGAGCGCAAGTGGGCGGTGGGCACGGCGTTCCTGCGCGGCATGGGCCGCGGCCGCGTGGCCGGCGCCACCGGCATCGGCGACGTCCACAGGATGTTCGGCAAAGCGATCTGCGAGGCCAAGATCCCCACCGTCGGCGCGCCCAAGAGCGACAGCTACGAGGGCGACGGCTACGTCGTCGTGCGCGACGCGAAGACCGAGAACGTCAAGGAGATGCTCAACACCATCATCAACACGGTGCACATCTACTACTCGGCCTGACGTCTGTTCGGCCTGACGTCTGTTCGGCCTGACGTCTGTTCGGCCTGACGTCTGTTCGGCCTGACGTCTGTTCGGCCTGACGTCTGTTCGGCCTGACGTCGCGCGCCCCGGCAAACCGCTGGCGGCCCGCGCCGCCGACCGCCCGGGCCCCGCTCGCGCGGGGCCTGTTCTCTTCTCGGGTCGCGGCGTTGGCCACGACGAGGCGTCAACCGCGCCCGACAACGCCGAGGGGGCCTCGCGGCCCCCTCGTGAGCGACGTCGTGGTCGTCGACGTTCGCCGTCAGCGGATCGCGCGGATGGCGTTCTCGGCGGTCTGGTGCAGCGTGTTCAGCACGTTGCTCATGGCCTGCATCATCTCGCTCAGCCGGTTCATCTGCAGCTTGAGCTTCTCGAACATCACCTGACGCGAGCGGCTCTGGTCGGTCGACGTCGGGTCGAGGGCGTCGGCGCCCTGGCCCTTGGGATCGCCGGCGGTCAGCTTGCCGGTGCGCGCGACCTCGTCGGACAGGCCCTTCGCCTCGGCGTCGAAGGCGACGCCGAGGGCGTCTTGCTGCTGGGCGTTCATGCCCTGCGCCTTCGCCTCGCCGAGCAGCTTCGCCTTCGCGGCCGGCAGCGCGGCGCCGAGCAGCTGCTGCAGGCCCGCCTTGTCGAGGGGCCGGCCGGTGTCGGCGACGTCGAACGCCTGACGCGCGACCTGGTTGCGCACGCCGTCGACGGCGCCGTCCACCAGCGAGCCGAGCTCGGGGCTGTCCTTCTTGACCGCGCCCACCAGCGGCGCGACGGCCTTGTCGAAGACGGCCTTGACGTCGAGGTTCTTGTTGCCGACCAGCGCGGTGAGCCCGGCGGTGACGCCGTCGAGCACCGCCTTCTTGTCGGGGCCGAGGGGCAGGCGGTCGCACAGCGTCTTCGCGGTGTTGGCCAGCTCGCCCACGGGGATCTTGCCGGCGACGACGGCGGAGGCGATGCGGCCGAAGCGGTCGCCGATGTCCTGCGAGTGCTGGCTGGTCTTCGGCTGCTCGGCGCGCACGTCGGCGGACGTCTTGCCGGTGACCTGCTGCTCCATCGCGGCGAACAGCGGCTTCATCTCGTTCATCACCGCCTGCATCTTCGGCGCCTTGCCGTCGCCAAAGACGCCCTCGATCACGAAGGCGGCGACCTTGTTCTCGAGCTTGTCGCTGCCGCCGATGGTCTGGGCCAGCGGCGTCGTCGCCTCGTACAACGCCTTGGCGTTGCCGATGTCCGACAGCTTCTTGCCCGTGGTCTGCTCGACCCACGCCGCCAGCGGCTGCATCTCGGGGGTCAGCTCGCCGCCACCGCTGGCGAGGAGCGCGCGGCCCATCGCCTCGGCCTGCAGCTTCTTGGCCTCGGGCGGGGTCAGCCCGTCGAACTTCTTCACCAGCGCCTCGGCCTCGCCGCGGCTGATGACACCATCGTCGGCGCGGTGCGCGGCCGCCGACTGGATGAGCGCCTCGTAGCTGCCCTTCAGCTGGCTGGTCGCGTCGGTGGGCTTGCCGCCCGCGGGCTTCGTCACCTGCCCGACCTGCCCGGTCGCGCCGGCGGCCACCGTCGCCCCGGCGGCGGTCGCCGCCGCCGGCGTCGTCGACCCCGCCGGCTTGCCGCCGGGCTTGCCCTTGGCGTCCTGCTTCACCGTGTCGTCGAGGTCGCGCAGGTCCTTGTCGACCTGCTCCATCTGCTTGGCGCAGACGAGGAACATCAAGGCGGCGATGCGGTCCTCGAAGTACGGCGAGCTCGCCATCTGGCCGGCGAAGTACTCCATGTGGCCGGGGGCCTTGGCGTTGAAATTCTCGGCCAGCTTTGACGCGGCGCCGTCGCTGGCGGCGTCGGCGGCGGCGAACGACTTGGTGAACGCCGGGCGCGCGTCGGGCTGCATCTTCACCGCGCCGTCCTTGCTGGCGTTGCCGAGCACGGCGTTCATGAAGGTCTGCGCCTCCTGCGGCAGCATCTTCAGACCGGCGATCAGCTTGTCGAGGCCGGCCTTGTCGAGGCTCGGCGCCTTGCTCATCGCCAGCAGCGCCGCCGACGCGACGCTGCGGATGCCAGCGCCGCCGACGAGGCTCGCCTTGTCGCGGGCCGAGAACACCTGATCGGCGGGCTTGCCGACGACCTTGGCGAGCACGGCCTGCGCCTCGGGCGACTTCACCTCGAAGACGTCGAGCTGGATGAGCTGCAGCAGGCCCGCGCCCAGCGTCTTCTTCGTCGATGCGTCGGGGATCGCCTCGAACGCCTTGGCGATGTCCTGCGCCTGCTCGACGGAGACCGCCGAGCCACCCTTCTTCGCCGGGTCGACGGCCATGCCCAGCTGCTTGAGGAAGCCCTGCGCGGCGGCGAGGTTCTGCGCGTTCATCGAGATCGACATGGGCGGCTCCAAAGACGCAAGAGGTCGGGTGTTCTTTCGCATCGGCGGCCCTTTTGGCGAGCCCCCACCCCCCGCTCCGCCATGACCACGGCGCGGTGGCGTCCGGATGCGGCCCCGTCACCAGGTCGGCAGATCCGCGGCGGCGTGGTCGACAGCGCACGGGTGGGCTAGCAGCGGGTGTGCCGCAGCCGTTCATGACGCGCACCTCTGCTGACGCGCTCGCGCGCGACGTCGTGCCTCGCCTGCTGGCAGCGCCGACGGAGCTGCTCCTCGACGTGCTGCCGCCCCTGCAGCCGCAGACGCGCTTCCTCGAGGTCGGCGCCGCCGGCGGGCTCGTGGCGCGCGCGCTGGTCGAGCGCATCGCCGGGCTCGGGTGGCTGGTTGCCGTCGATGTCGACCCGACCCACGTCGCGGCGCTGCCCGCGGTGCCGCGGCGGGCGGCCCGCGCCGTCGCCGCGCTGCCGCTGCCGCTCGCCGATGGCGCCTTCGACGTCGCCCTCGCCAACCTGGTGCTCGGCGGCGAGGACGATGCGCGCTGGTGGCCCGAGCTGCGGCGCGTGCTCAAGCCCGGCGGCGCGCTCTTGTGCACCATGTTCGTGCGCGGCAGCTGGGACACGCTGGTCGATCTGGTCGCCGAGGCCGGCGAGGTGGCCGGCTTCGACGCCGTCGCCGACGCGGTCCTGCGCGCGCGCGACGCGCTGCCGACCGAGCACGCGCTGCTCGACGCCGCGCGGGCCCATGGGTTCGCGCCCGCCCTGCCCACCGGCCTCGAGGAGCGGCTGGTGGGCTTCGCCGAGGACGGCGCGGCGCTGCGCGGCGATCCCATCGTGCGCGACGTTCTGCTGCCGAGGTTGCTCGACGGCAGCGCCCACGACCCGCGCGCCCTCGACGACGCCGTCGACGACGTCGTCCACGCCTACTTCCCGGGCGGCGTACCCGTCGTCGCGCGCACGGCGGTGCTCTCGCTGCGCGCGACCTGACGGGACGTCATCGCCGCGGTCGCCCGCGTCGCTGGCGTGCCTCGTCCCGGCCGTCACCCTCGTCGCTGGCGCATCGCCTCGTACAGCAGCAGCGTCGCGGCGTCGGCGGCGTTCAGGCTCATGTCCTTCGCCGCCATCGGCACGGCGACGACGAAGTCGCAGGCCTCGCGGGTCAGCCGGCGCAGGCCGCGGTCCTCGCCGCCGATGACGAGCACGACCTCGTCGCGCAGATCGACCTGCCACGGCGCGCGCTCGCCATCGGCCTCGGCGCCCACGATCCACGCGCCCTTCTCCTTCAGCTGCTCGAGGGCGCGCCGCAGGTTCGTCGCCTGCGCCAGCGGCACGCGGCACAAGGCCCCCGCCGATGTCTTGATCGCCGCCGCCGTCGCCGCCGCGGCGCGGTCCGCCGGCACGACGACCAGACCGGCGCCCAGCGCGTAGGCCGCGCGCACCGCCGCGCCCAGGTTGCGCGGGTCCTCGACGCCGTCGAGCACCAGCGTCAACGACGGCGCCCGCTCGAAGTCCTCGACGTCGGCGTAGGGGAACGGCCCGCAGCGCAGCACCACACCCTGCGCCACCGCGCGCTCCCGCCCGCCGGCCAGCACGTCGACCTCGGCGAGCTCGACCAAGCGCGTGCGCACGCCGTTTTTCTCCGCCAACGTCACCAGCGGCCGCACCTCGGGGCTGTCGGTGTGAAGGAGCTCCTCGGCCCGCGCCGGCTGGTGCAACAGCGTCGCCTCGACGGCATGGCGGCCGTAGACGCACAGGTCGGGCGGCAGCGCCTGCAACGACGATGACGACGACCGGTCGGGTCGCGGCGCGCGCGGCGCGGGCGCGGCGGGCTTCTCCCACGGGGGGCGGCCGAAGCGCTTGCCGCCGGCGGGCGGACCAGCGCGGGACGACGACGGCTTCGACGACGACGGCTTCGACGACGACGGGGGCGGGCGGCGGTTCATCGTGGACTCCGTGCAGGCGGGCGGGCAGCGAGGCCGGCGGCGAGCTCGTCGACGAAGCGACGGGCAGCGTCGCGACGCGAGGGGGCGGTGCGGATCGGGCGGCCAACGACGACGGCGTCGGCGCCGGCCGCGACGGCGTCGTGAGCGCTCTTGACGCGGGCCTGGTCGCCCTTGTCGTCGCCGGCGGAGCGCACGCCCGGCGTCACGCAGTACAAGGACGGCGCCACGCGCTTGACGGCCTCGACCTCGTGGGGGCTGCAGACGAGGCCGCCGATGCCCGCCGCGTGCGCCAGCTGCGCCAGCCGCGGCACCAGCGTCGTGGCGGTGTGAGCGAAGCCGACCGCAGCCAGGTCGTCGTCGGTCAGGCTGGTGAGCGCGGTGACGGCGAGCAGCGTCGTGCGCGACCCGCGGGCGGCGGCGGCGGCGGCGGCCAGCATCGCCGGCCCGCCCGACGCGTGCACGGTCAGGAAGCGCACGTCGAGCTCGACGGCGCGGGTGACGGCGCTCTGCACGGTGTGGGCGATGTCGTGCAGCTTCAGGTCGAGGAACACAGCGACGCCGCGGGCGCGCACGTCGCGCACGATGGCCGGGCCGCAGGCGACGAACAGCTCGAGCCCGATCTTGAAGACGCCGACGTCGTCTTGCAGCTCGTCGACGAGCGCCAGCGCCGACGGCGCGTCGGGGACGTCCAGGGCGAAGCACAGGCGATCGCGGGCGGGGCCAGTCATTCTGGCCGCATGGCGGCTCGGGGCGACGTCGACAACCAGCGTCGGCGCCGGCCACGTCGACGGCGGCTGCGCCCGCGCGATCCCGGTTGCCGCCCCGGCGGGCCCCTGCTAGCCAACGCTCTGTCCGTCTTGTCCGCGGGATCGCCCCGCCGAGTCGCCCGCCGCGTCGTCGTCGGGCAGGAGTCGAAGATGCCCTCGCCAGCGAAGCAGACCAACACCGTCCGTGAACGCAAGCTCCGTCGTCGCGGCAAGGCCCGCAAGAACGCGCTCAACAACGTCGGCACGACGCTGTCGCGCGGCGACCTGTTCAAGGTCCAGGGCTGAACGGTCCTCCGTCGGTGCCCGGCGACGTCGTCGTCGTGTGCATCCCGCGAAGCCGCGCGCTCCCCGCCGTCGAACCGGCGTCGGGGCCGCGGCTTCGACCTTTGGGCAGGGTGCGCCCGGGGGCGAGGCCGCCGTTGTGATCCTCGCCGTCGACCTCGGCCTGTGGACGGGCCTCGCCTGCTACGCCGTCGACGACGGCGGCGACGCCCGGCTGTCGTGGTTCCGCGCGCAGCACTTCGCCACCGTCACCGTGCTGAAGCGCGCGATCCCGCGGGTGCTCGACGAGGCGCCGGGCCTGTCGCTGCTGGTGCTCGAGGGCGACCGCCACCTGGGCGACCTGTGGGCGAAGCTCGCGCAAAAGCGCGGCGCCGCCGTCGTGCGCGTCGCCCCCGAGCAGTGGCGCACGGCGATGCTGCTGCCGCGCGACCAGCGCGACGGCGCCACGGCCAAGGCGGCGGCGGTGCGGCTCGCCCACGAGCTGATCGCCCGCAGCGACGCGCGGCGGCCAAGGACCGCGCTGGTCGACGACGTCGCCGAGGCCATCGTGATCGGGGCCTGGGCGGCGCGCCGGCCAAGCCGCTGACGCCCCAAAACGAAGGGGCCCCTCGTCGGGGCCCCTTCGCGTCCTGCCGGCGGTCAGCGACCGTCGCGGCAGACCATCGTCACTGGCAAGCCGTCTCGTTCAGCGTGCAGTCGGGCTTGCAGACAGCGCCCGTCTGGCCCGGCGTCGAGCAGGCCACGCCCGCCGTGCCGTCGCACTGGTCGGTGCCGTTGACGATGCCGTCGCCGCAACGCGGCGCTTCGCCTTCGCCGTCGCCGCCGTCGCCGCCGCCGCCGGCCTCGCCTTCGCCCTCGCCTTCACCCTCGCCCTCGCCTTCACCCTCGCCCTCGCCCTCGCCTTCACCCTCGCCCTCGCCTTCGCCTT
>Ga0194129_10002092_pt1 | contig 30694 bp, 19 predicted proteins | sample TA2KigCa35mmetaG_FD_150862 | JGI IMG/M metagenome (GOLD analysis project Ga0194129, IMG submission 150862) | Freshwater microbial communities from Lake Tanganyika, Tanzania - TA2015038 Kigoma Deep Cast 35m | ecosystem: Environmental > Aquatic > Freshwater > Lake | place: Tanzania: Lake...
ATATCGTTGTTCCAAATACATTGGATTGCACGGTTTGATTACCTTGCTTCCAATACAATGTCTGATTCAGAAGATCACGAACAATAAATTTTACATCGAACATTGATGAGATTGTTTGCGAAAGAGAGATATCGACAAGATCACGAGGCTCTTCATACCAGTGGGGTGATTTTCCATCACCTTCCAAACCGGGGAATCTTCCCAATTGCGCAACTGATACGATGCGACGTCCTGCTCTGTTATAAGCAAGATTCACTGATGTGCCTGTTTCAGGATTCATATAATACAATGATGCATTGACCGAATAAGGTGATTGACCCCACATTGGTCTTGTTTCTTGTGAATTTCCTTGACTGATCGTAATCTCTGAATTGATGAGTGTGACATTTGTTCCGAACATGAAATTGCTGAACATGGAACCAAGGAATCCAAGACCTTTTCTGAATTCGAATTCCACACCATAGTTATTCGCAAATCCATTCTTGATGATATTTCCAAGCGAGTCACGAACAGCCCCACCGTTTTCCCATGTTCTATCGGGCTTACCACCTGTTTCACCACTCAATGTTTCTTCAATCGGATTTCTGAAATTCTTGTAGAATCCACTGACAGAGAATACTTCACCCGGGCCCATGAATGTTTCAAATCTCAAATCATAATTTTCTACTTGACTGCGATTGAGTTTTGTGTTTCCGCGAACATTCACAAGATCATTGAAGTTGTAAAATTCGAATGGAGCCAATTCACGGAATGTTGGTCGAGTGAGTGTTTGTGAGGCTGATGCACGGACATTTGTCGTCTCATTCAATTTATAAATGAGATTTAATGCAGGAAGAAAGTCGAATGTGTGATAATCAACATTTGCAACTTGCCCATTTGAGAAAAATCCATTGAGATTGATTGTATTGTCTTCTATGCGCAAACCGGTGATTACTCGGAATTTTTCAGATCCGATTTCAAAAGGAGCATCAATCATTGCATAACCGGCATATAAACTTTCAGTTCCGGAATAACCATCACTTGGTTTGGAGTCTTCGCGCACATATAATGTGTCTCCCCTTTTGTCAAAGTTTTGTCCAGAAAACAGTTTGTCGGGAGAAGTTGCAAAGAAGTCTGTTCCCAATAGTCCATTTGGATCATTGGATGCCAATGTGAATGAACGAGCCGAAAAACCTCGATCACGAATTTCCATTAAAGCGCCTGTCTTTACTTTTAGCTCGGCTGTAACGGGAATAGTCACATTGAATGAACCACCATTTACTTTGTCTGTCAAATTCGAGAAGAATCTTCCGGCAAGAGTACCATCACCCAATGGCTGAATATCCGCTATGAAGGGTGCATCAGGTGAAGTTGATTGGCGTGAATAACGAAGTCTTCTGAAATCCGGCTCATCACGCTCAGATTGAGAATAACCATATCTCCAATCAAGCAGCATATTGTTGAGTGGCAATGTATGCTCACCGCTCACTTGTGTTGACAATAATTCTTTTTGTACGAATTGAGCACTGAATTGTCTGAAATCAATTCCTTGTGCTGAATCTGCGCCTTGCAAAAACAATGTCTCATCATCAATCGAACGATTGTATATGTTCTTGAAGCTGATGGAGTTTGTGGTACCAATCTTATATGCAAGATTCACCAAAGCTCCAATGCCTGCTGATCTGTTTGAAACCGATCCGCTGCTCTTACGCTCATAGGATCCATCTGCAAGCAAAGTATTACGGTCTGTTGCTGATTTGATGGCATATGAATTTCCATGTGATACAGAAGCAATCACACCAAGCTCATTTCCACCAACTTCGAAAATATCCGTATAAGCAAGATTAACGCTTGTATTTGGATTTGCGGAACTTGAATCTCTTTGCCACGAATTGGACTTCAGGTCACGAGCAAATTGTTGAAGCTTATTTTGCGCATCTTCCTTTCCGGCATAAGCATCTCGAACCAATCTGTCTGTTTCTGACCTGTTTGCAGGAGCACTTGATGGAAGAGATCTCATTCCATCATCAAAACCCAACCAATCGGAAGAACTTCCGGGTGTGCTTAAGAATGCATTGTCGCGTAGTGTTGTATTGGTATTGAATGCACTTGAAATTGATGCCTTTAATGAAAAACCATCGGGAAAGTCAACTGTGTTCAATTGAACAAGGCCACCAACGAAGTTTCCCGGAAGATCGGGTGTGAATGATTTTGCGACATTTGCGCTTTGCAAAAATTCGGATGGAAACATATCGAAAGCAAATGAACGCTTATCAGGTTCTGTGGTTGCCAAACCTGCACCATTCAATGTGGTATTATTGTAGCGATCACTAACACCACGTACATAGACGAATTTATCTCCAACAAGCGTAACCCCTGAAACACGTTTCAATGCCTGTCCGGCATCGCCATCGGGAGTCTTGGAAATTTCTTCTTTTGAAATGCCATCACTTACTTGAGCCGCATTTTTTCTTTGTGCAAGAATCGTCGACTGCGCTTCATTTGAACGACGTGCTTCAATCACGACATCTTCCGTTTTTTTGGATTCGGGAGATAATGTGGCATTGATTGTGGTTGTTTGACCCGCGGTGACGATTACTGATCCAACCGTTTTTGAGGAAAAGCCAACAGAAGTGAAGATGATGGAATAAGTCCCGGGGGCTACTGCTTTGATGGTATATTTCCCCTTCACATCAGAAAAAGCACCTTTTTTGGTGTCTTTTAAACGTACAGTAACGCTTCTCATAGGTTCGCCTGTTTCGGCATCCTTTACAGTACCTGAGATGATGCCATCTTGAGAAAAAGCTGATGAGAACGCCCCGCCAAAACCTAGTAGAAGAGCGAAAACAATTGCTGAAAAACGATTTTGCATGAGAAATCTGTTCGAAAATGGTACAACACACACGAGAACAATGCAAAATTACCGGCATGATGTAACCTGTATGTTACGGCCATATTACCACTTGGTAATGTACGAGCACTTTTACCTAACTTTGTGGAAAATCCAGGAGCGAATATGTCTTTTGAACTCTTACAAACCCTCTGCAAAACACCCGGAATACCCGGTCGCGAACATCATTTCCGTGATTATGTCACTTCAATCCTCGCCCCACAGTCCGATGAACCTTTAAGAACCGATCCTATGGGTAATCTCTTTGCCATGAAAAAGGGAAAAGGCAATGCACCAAGATCCATCATGCTTGCAGCACACATGGATGAAATAGGTTTCATCGTACGATTCATCAATAAGGAAGGTTTTCTCTATGTGCAACCCCTTGGTGGCTTCGACCCACGAGTATTGATCGCTCATCGTGTGACGGTACATACCAAGTCCGGACAATTTCCGGGCGTATTCGGATTCAAACCCACTCATTTTACCACACCGGAAGAACGCAATAAGGTTGTTCCCCTCTCAGATTTATTCATTGATATCGGATTGCCCGAAGACAAGGTGAAGGAATTGGTGAAAATCGGAGACCCCGTCACCATGCAATGTGATTTGATGGAAATGGGAAATTTGTATTCAGGGAAAACACTTGATGACAGAGTCGGTATATATGTGATGCTTGAGGCATTCAGAAGATTCAAACACAGTGACGATCACATTCATGCAGTTGCAACCGTTCAAGAAGAAATTGGCGTTCGTGGCGCGAGAACCGCTTCATTCGGATTGCAACCCGATATAGGTATTGCATTGGACATCACCATTGCTGCAGATATTCCTGGCGTTGATGAAAAGGATCATTGCGTGAAAGTTGGAAAAGGTGTTGGAATCAAAGTGATGGATAGTTTATCCGTTTCGCATTATGGACTTTATCAATTCTTCTGCGAACTCGCCGAGCGTTTTGAAATTCCGCATCAATATGAAGTACTCCCAAGCGGTGGCACCGATGCGGGTGCAATGCAAGTATCACGAGATGGCATTCCTGTAATCACACTTTCCATTCCATGTCGATATACGCATACGGTTGCCGAAGCAGTTCACAAAGATGACATAGAAGCAACAATACGATTGCTCATTGCATTTCTTGAACATTCGCATGAATTCAGCATATAATACAAAAGGCTTCCGATGGAAGCCTTTTAGTTTTTGATGAAATTCATTCATCAAAAATTGATCTTCAATATTCCTGTCGTTGGATTGAATGTTACAGGAAATTCTCTGAGTGTTTGTGATGGACCGCTTTCCAAAACATTGCCAAAATTTTTCTCATCCACTGAATACTTGGCTTTCATAGGACATGTTTCACAAATGATCTCTTTGTTTTTGGGATTACCCAATGCAGGTGCAGGTGATTTCTTTTCGCAATTTTTGGGGCATCCAACTGCAATGCATCGATAGGTGTTATCTTCGGTTTTAATGATAATGATTGGATCTCCATTATTGTTAGATCCATAAGTTCTTCTCACAAAACCATCAATGTTTCCCAAGCCGGGTTCATCGGCAACCTTCAATTCAATCGAGCCATCGCTTGGAGATGTTGAATCATTGGAACAACTCGATAGCGATAAATTCATGAATAGTCCGGCCGAAGCCAATGGAGCTATACCAAGAGCTTTCAATACAATTCTTCTTTGAGCATCCGTAAGTGGTTTCTTCTCTGACATTGATGTACCCATTGATAGTTTGAAAATGATAATTCAATATATCAAGAAAAGTCTATAATTCAAACATAAAATTGCTTTATATGTGGCTGGTCAGACCATTGCTACAAAGAATGTCCGCATGGAGCCTCTCCCTTTGATCATTGTGGTGCCCCTATCATGAATGGCAAGCTTACCAAAAGGTAGTGCATGTGTACTCGGGATTTCCATATCCGCTGATATATTGCAAATGGTTCTTATGAAGTCTTCACTGACATGAATTTGATCACGTTCACCTTGCGATTCCATTCTTGATGCCGTGTTTACGGAATCACCCCAAAGATCATATGTGTATTTATGTCCGCCAATCACACCTGCAATGACGGGTCCGCAATGTAGCCCGACCCTTATACGTATGGTATCCTGTCCCGGAAAACGATACTTCTTGGATGCTTCCATCACACGAAAGGCAAATTGAACCATTCGCATGGCATGATCTTCCCTGGCAGTTGGGATGCCGCAAGCACCCATATAGGCATCGCCCAATGTTTTTATCTTCTCTATGCCCAATTCAAGAGCAATTGCATCGAATTCTGTGAACAAATCATTCAATGTTCCAACAACTTCGGCCGGTTTCAGAAGCAATGCAGTTTCAGTGAAAGAAACAATATCAGCAAAGATGATACTCACATCATCATGCTGCTCTGCTATCATTGTCTCTCCGGAAACAATTCTATTTGCAATCTCAATCGGAAGGATATCATGAAGAATACGTTCTTTTTCTTCGAATCGAATCATCGCTTCTTTATTGTTACGCTCTATTTGTTCGATTTTGCGAATCAGCTCGAGTTCCACTGCTTGTTTCTTTGCTTGCTCATTCAATACTTCTTTTTCCAAGCCATGAAATAACTTGAAATGATGAAATGCTTCGGGCACTCGATCGAGTGTTTCATAGAGATGTGAAAGTGAAAGATGGGATCGATACTCTTCACGTTTTTGTCCTAATTCCCTGTGTACGGAAAGAGCTTCCTTCAATAATTCCTCTGATATTGTTGTATTGTATTGTTCAAATGAAGGGTCCCCATAAAGATCACCCAATGCAGATTTCCATCCTGCTTCATCGGCTTTGATTCCAAGTTCATTGGAGATAGATATTGCTTCAATAATGTGATCAAAGGCTTGGGAATATTCTTCAATGATAACATAAAGCAAACCAAGATTTCCATATGCAGATGCAACTTCTGATCTGATCCCGATTTTTTTTGCCAAGTCCATTTGAAGCGTGAAATAATGCAATGCATTCTTCACATCGCCATTGGCTCTATAGATTTCACCGAGATTCTTTGCAATAATCATTTCTTGATCAGGATTATGATATTCTCGGAGCAATGCAAGTGCTTGTTCATTATACTTGAGTGCCTGATCAAAATCACCAAGATCTTTATTGATTGTTGCAATATTGCCCAGTTGACGAATGACGCCGATCACATTCTCTTGTTCTTCTTCGATTTTCAATGCTTGTTGATAACATTCCAATGCTTTTTGGAAATCGGAAACCGACCCATAGACGACTCCCATATTGCCATAATACTTTGCCAAATTTTTTGTGATTCCCAATTGCTCATCGAGATTCATCGCTTTGGTATAAAATTCAAGTGCTTTGGTGTATTTTCCAAGATTGCTGTACACAACCCCCATATTGCCAAGCATGTTTGCAATGTTGATTGCATTCCCCAAAGACTCTTCTCTTTTCAGTGCGGATTTATAGTGTATGAGTGCATTCTCATAATCGGATATGCTCACATATGTCATACCGATATTCGTTTCACAGCTTGCTATTCTTCTTTCATCGCCAAGTTGATTCGCAAGTTCCAGTCCTTGCTGATAATAACGAAGTGCCTCTTGAAACTCAGCCATATAATAATGCAGCACACCAAGATTCATCAGATATTTCGACATACCATCTGAGTCTTTATCTTCAATGCATAATTCCAGTGCCACCTTGATATATTCACGCGCTTTCTCAAACATGCCAACTTGCATGTGAAGCACGCCGGCATTACCATATATTTGGGAGATTAATGTTTTACTCCAAGAAGACCCATGTTCTTGCAGCATTTTCAATGCTATTGCAGAAAAGATTTCTCCCTTGTTTTTATTTCCCCTTCTCCAATAAGATTGAGATAAAAAAAGATGCATAGTCGCAAGAAATTCATGTGAATGCTGTGTGGTAGACTCTAGAATGTTTGTGCACTCCTGTTCCAACTTATCATAATGACCCATATCCAGCATTGATTGTAATGCTTCGATTTCAGGATTGGCGGCACTATGTGATTGAGTTTTGATCATCAAAATGCGATGGTGATGCTATTAGCACTTTGATTATATGTCACTACAAATGTCTGAGCAGCAGTAGTACTTTGTCCACCTACATTTTGCGCAAAATTACCCTCGCTCAAGCCAAACATTGCTCCATGGTTTGGGCATATGGCCTTGGTTGAAGATGATATTCCAATGGTTCCTCCTGCATGCGGACAATATGTTGACATCGCTCTGAATTTGTCCTGAGTAGTACGTATCACAATAATAGGCCTATTTGCATTCATGTTCGCACCGAATGTTCTCGTGATATAACCTCCAACATTTTGCAATGTAGTTTCATTTGCAAGTTGCAATGTGACTTTTTCACCTGTCAATGGTGATGTTGCATCTTCGGAACATCCTGCCGAGCACATGCTCATGACTACTGCTCCTGACACAATTGGCAATGCACCGATTGTGCGCATGAATTGTCTGCGATTGATACCGGAATCCGTTTTCTCTTCCATGATTTTCCTCAAGAAAATTTATTGCTTGATGAGTGCTTGTGAATGAATGAGCATTCCATATTCATCCAGCAATGAAATGATATATACACCGCTTGAAAGATCTTTCAATGATAGTTCCTGAGAAGATTGGGTGATGTTTAGCATTACAACTTGCAACCCATTGATTGTGGACACTATTACCTTCCCTTTTCCTATCACATGATTGCCAAAATCAATCATCACTTTATCCTGGGTTGGATTTGGTTTGATCACAAATGGTTCTGATATATGTTCATCTTCCACGGACAAAGCCACAGAACAATCAGCTCCTGCTACGATACCTTCATTTGGTTTTTCATTGTATTGATATTCCAAAAGGGTACAACCGGTGGTGGATGAAACAGCGATGCGCATCCACCCATAATGAAATGCGTCAGCAACTTGAATTCTGAAGCCGACATATCCTGTTTTACCATCCAAAACCTGATGATCAGGACTGTTCAAAACGATAGGTGCACCACCTTGATTCCATACACTTTGAGGTCCAATGACTATACCGGGTTCAAGAAATACAGCTTTTGAACTATTAGCGGATTCGGTAATGAAACCACGTCCATAGTTCTCAATCGCATAGACATTATTATTCTTCCACATACCGTAAAATCGTGGATATGGACCTTGTAATTCAAATACATTCCAGATTGTGTCGGCACTTGCACGCACATAAGTGTCAACGCATGTTTTTTTCCAAGGATCTTTGAATTCAATGCGAATAAGCGTAGATAAATTCAGGATTGCCTTTGATGTACCTTCTGAAAATGCTTCTTCAAACAAGGTGAGTGGCAATGCATTTTTTGAATCATTTGATCCATGCCTCATTGCTTTCCCTGTAATGTTCAATGTTGCAAAACTTCCATCTTCAGAAACCATGATCTCTTCTTTCAATCCATTTGGCAATTCAATCGGAGAATAATGTTCACCTGAAACAAGTGTTTGTCCTTTCATTCCAAATCGCGCACCATTGCTTGCATGAATGATGATGGAGGCATTGGCAATGCTGCCATCATTGAGCAAGAATTCTTTGAGATGCTGTGTTGAATATGAAACATACGGTGAATCAAAGCATGTATCATTCGCTGTTGGCGAAAGCAAACCGGTCGCCACAAGATTGTATGGAGACCAAAGCGTACTTCTGGCAGGATGTTTCATTGCTTTATCCATTCGTGATACTTGATCAATGGTGAAATTCTTATAACATGTGGTATTATAATCCATATAATTCTCACCATTGATGATGCCATTGCAACGTGTGGCATCGCATCCTGCGGCTGAAATATCCGTTGGCGGTGTATCATCACACATATCACCCTGGCCTGTACAAGAATTTCCTTCGAATGTATGGCGAAGATCAAGATAATGTCCGGCTTCATGGGTAAATGTTTGATTGAATTCCAGATAATTATATGATGATCCACCTTTGCCCAAATACACATAATTATACACCATTCGAGCTATGTCATTATCGCTCATCCATGTTGAAGGATACCAACAAACACCTGAATTATTAAATGTGTTATTTGCATATAAATCATGTTGCACATATACATTGAAATATTTGTAATTGTCCCAAGCATATGTTCTGATTTGATTTTCCCATTGGGGTCCGATATTACCAAAACCACCTTGGCGATCTGAATAGTACATCACACCATTGGTTGGCTGCCCGAAAGGATCTTTCTTGGCCAGGGCAAAACGTATATTGGAATAGGATTTGTCATTTGCAAATACAGGATTGACTGTTCCAAAATCCGCATCCGTTCCTGCAAATGTTCTATTCAAATCTTCAATTGCAAATTCCAATTGAGAAAGAGGAACGCCAGCAGCACCATTCGGATGAAATACATGAAACACAACGGGAATGATTCTTCTGCATGTTGTATCAGGCATTTCTTTTGCATCAAGACCATGCTCTTGCGATTTCTTTCTATTGATCTTTGGTATCGGTCGATATGAAGGGTCTGTTTGCACTTGATGTTGCAATGCTTCAATCTCCTTGGACAAACCATGATCATGAGATTTCAAACCACCAGGAATGGGTTCTTTCGGCAGACTTTGACCAAAAAGAAGTGTATTGAATAAGAGCAAGGCAATTGAAGTACATAGTAGCTTCATGGACATTTCTCGTATGTTGTTTGAACCATACCACAAATTAGAGAAATGAAGCGGAACCGAAAACTGAAAACATGGGTTTTCCTGCCATAATGAACACTCCCAATAGCATATTACCCCATGATGGAGAGGCTCTCCTATTTTCGCAATCACCACCCTTTTCCGATCCTCTTTGGTTTGATAGATTGCTGAACTCCCTGATCTGGACTCCCGATACAGTCATCATGTTCGGAAAACTACGTGAAATGCGGCGCAAGAGTGCTTGGTATGGTGATCTTGAAGCCCATTATTCATATGGTGGAATCAAAAGAACACCATTACCATGGACTCCGGAATTACTTCAAATCAAACAATATTGTGAGGCAATCGCTGAAACTACCTTTAATTCTGTTCTTTGTAATCTGTATCATGATGGCAATGATGGGATGGGATGGCATGCGGACAATGAAAAGGAATTGGGTCCCGAGCCGATTATTGCTTCGGTTTCTTTTGGGGCTGAACGTCCATTCGCATTCAAGCATCGCATCACAAAACAACGTGTAGATATTCGGCTTGCACATGGCAGCATATTGATCATGAAGGGGAAATGTCAACAAACATGGTTGCATTCGCTTCCCAAAACTGTCAAAGTTTCACAACCACGCATTAATCTGACATTCAGAAACATCCTAATGTGAACAAGATCATCATGTTCAAATCAAGAGAATTCCATAGTTTGCAAAACCCCGAAACAACTAACAATTTTCACAGACATGAAAGAAAAAACAACAGTCATTTCTATCATGGGATTTCAGGAATCTCCGCCTGATAGTTCCTATCCCCTCTTCCTTTCCGGAGTGAGTGCAGGATTTCCTTCTCCGGCCGAAGATTATATCGATAAGCGTCTCTCTCTGGATGAATATTTGATTCAAAACAAAACTGCAACATTCTTCGTGCAAGTGAGTGGCACATCAATGGTGAATGCAGGCATATCCGATGGGTCATTGGTTGTGGTAGATAGATCACTCAAAGCTCAGTCCGGTGATATTGTCGTGGCAATTATCAATAATGAATTTCTCATCAAGAGAATTGAAATGCGTGGTTCCGAATGTTATCTTCATGCTGAAAATGAAAACTATGTAACCGTGCGACTCAATGAGAATTCAGGAGATTGCATTTGGGGAGTTGTAACATCTTGCATTCAAAAATTCCGATGAATCATGGCACTTGCTCTTGTTGATGGAAACAATTTCTATGTGAGCTGCGAGCGTGTTTTCCAACCTGCTTTGCGGGGGGTTCCCGTGATTGTTCTTTCAAATAATGATGGTTGTGCCATTGCTCGCTCCGATGAAGCAAAAGCACTCGGGATCAAAATGGGGGATCCTCTCTTTAAAATCATGGATATAGTCGAAGCCAATGATGTGCAAGTCTTTTCATCCAATTATGAACTCTATGGAGACATGAGTCATCGCGTGGTTGAAACACTCTCACTGTTCACGCCCAATCTTGAGGTTTATTCCATCGACGAATCTTTTCTGGATTTGAAACATATATCTACTTCAGACCAAACAGAATTCTGCAGAGAAATGAAAAATACGGTGATGCAATGGACAGGCATTCCTGTCGGCATCGGTGTTGGATCTACACGTACTTTATCAAAGATTGCCAATCGCATCGCAAAAAAACGAAAAGAATGCTCGGGAGTATTTGTCTTGCCGGAAGATCTTGATGAACAAGATCAATGGCTTGAGCATATTCCTGTGGAAGATGTATGGGGCGTTGGATATCGTACCGCTCCTCGATTAAAAGGCGCGGGAATCATGAATGCAAAAGATTTGAAATATGCACCGCAGGAATGGATCAAACAAGAATTCACGATTGTGGGATTGCGCATGGTTCATGAATTGAATGGCATTCCTTGCATCAGCATCGATGATCTTCCTCAGCAAAAGACAATCGTCTGTTCTCGCAGTTTTGGGGAATATGTCACTGACTTGCATGAACTCACGGAAGCTGTAGCACGCCATGCCGAAAGTGCATCAGTGAAATTGAGAGCACAAGGAACGGTATGTGGAGCGATTTCCATTTTTATTCGGACAAATTATTTCTCACCAAAATATCCGCAATACTCAAATTCAACAACGGTCAAATGTGAAATTCCCACGCAATACTCACCGGATCTTGTCCATGCAGCGATCGATGGCGTAAAGAGAATCTTCAAAGAAGGATTTCATTATAAAAAATGCGGCGTGATGCTGCATGATATTTGCCCGCAAGAAAGCGTGCAGCAGTCATTGTTCAGTGAACAAAACATCGTGCGAAATTCTGCTGTGATGGAAGCAGTGGATAGCATAAATCTAAGATTTGGAAGAAGAACGATTCGCAGTGGTGCAAGTGGGGGACCCGGAGGAAAACAGCGTCGATGGAATATGAAGAGAAACAAAAAATCACCGGCATTCACAACGCGTTGGAATGAATTGCCTCATTTGAATGTGGATCTTCCTCCAAATAAGATCTGATTCATTTTTTGCGGTGGCTGATGCGACTCAATCCATGAACGCATTTCCTGCACTTTCACTTGATTAAGTCTTACCCAGCGTTCAGTTTCAGAAGTGGCATTGATCTGAGCCAAACTATTCGCATATGCTTCGCAATGACCGGATGCATGCAATCCATGAAATGTTGCGGCATATAAATTCGACCACAAAGGATGTCCCCTATCCAATACTGCATCAAGTGAGTGGAAAAAAGAACAGAGATGAACTGCGAATGAATTGTCACGCCCATCGGCTTTTCTTGATTCATTCAGCTTTTGATATAATGCAGAAAAAATGGAATCGCCGGGGAATAATCCAACATAGAGGGAATCAGAGGCTGGAGCAGTCAATAGAGCTATTCTTTCTTGCAGCATCTTTGCCAATTCCTGAGCATTGTTCATCTCAGAATCCAAATACAATACATATGAAAAACTTAACACCGCTTTGATATTATCACCCCTTGCTGCAGATACCTTGCCTAATAAAACATGGCTGTTCACATGCCCCGGACGCATCTGCAAAGACCTATACAATGCTTCTTCCGACTTTGATAAATTACCGATATCATAATATGCCAAAGCCAGATTATAATGCAATTGGTGAAGGCCTCTGAATTTGACCAATCCTTCTTGATATACCTGAATCGCTTCTTGTAGTTTCCCAGACATATTCAATGCAGATCCCAACATCAAATATGCACCCTGCTGTTGTTTGCTATCAAGCAATATCACTTTCCTACTATACTTAGCAGCTTCATCATACCGCTTCATGGCAAGAAGCGTATAAGCAATTTCATAGTGAACAATACCGGAAACACTGTCAAGTTTAAGTGCTTTGTTATAGTATTCAAGGGCTTGCTCATAATTTCCAACATCATGATGAGCATTGCCCTTGCGAAGTAATTCCACCAATTGCTTGCCTTCACTGGCGATAAGGCCCGGCATTGTAAAGATGAAGGTTAAGAATTGTACAATCTTCATGCATTCATTCCATCGTGGTGCAATGGCAAGGAGTGTACAATTGCAAAAAAGTTGCAATTCAGTACTCCAAACATATATGAGTAATGAAATGTGGAAAACCTTACAAGAATTACAAGATGAATGAATATTATTGCAATCGAAAAATCCTGAAGGCCCCCTTAAAGACCAGAATGAAGATTATACAGCCGATACATAGATCGGGAATTATGGAAGACATTACAATAGTGAGCAAACCTGCGATTATAACTCCGGCATTTACAAGAACATCAGTTGAAGTAAATATCATGCTGGCTCGCATATGGGGCTCCATGCTTTGCTGTTTTCGCAGGATTCCCAAACTTAGTAGATTACCCGCCATTGCAATCAGAGAAATACTAATCATAAGTGTATAATCAGGTATATCGGCCCCAAAAATCGTTCTTCTTACACATTCATAAAGACCCAAAACCCCCAAACCCAATTGAATGACACCACTAAGAACGGCAATGCGGGATTTCATAAGCATTGAACCTGCAATCACCAGAAGCGATAATCCATAGACGAATGCATCGGCTAGCATGTCCAAACTATCTGCGAATAGACCAATTGAGCCTGAAACATAACCCATAACTGCTTCCAATAAGAAACAACATGCATTAATCAGCAATACAGCTATCAATGCCGACTTTTGTTGTTTGTGCTCTTCAATAATTCCAATATGCTCTTCAGTATGCACATGCCGAGCTCCAAGATTCAAAGCAATAATGGCTTTCATGATGGAGTCAATGTCCTCATCATGAACTAAATGAAGCATTCTACCGGAAAAATCAGCTTGCAGAGAATGAATATTCCGAAAACTCTGCAATGCCATGCGAATCATTGCCTCTTCAGACGGACAATCCATCGCTTCGACATATATTTTGGTTGAAAGACTCATGAAACAATATCTAAGAAGTGAATGGCGAAAATAGGATGTTTTCACTTGACATTCAATGAGGCATGATTCCCTTCTCTTCCTTGAATCAAAATGCGTAATTTTACCGCATACTGTTGAGCAACATATATGTCAGAAAAAGATCATACCGGACAATCCAAATATCGCTTCCCGGCTTTGGAAGCCATATTGGATATTAGCATTGCAGCTGAATTTCTACGACAGCAAGTTGATAAGACATGCTCTCCATTAGGGATCAATGGCGGACAATACGCTATCCTTCGTCTTCTTAAACGAGCATATCCCGATGGAATGTCAAGAACAGAAATCGTCAAAAATCTCATCGAAAAAACCACCGATGTCACTCGTCAAATTGATGGTTTGGAGCAGAAAGGTTTGGCTGAACGAATTCGCATTCAGGAAGACAGAAGACTCTCACTTGCTCGTATAACCCAGGCGGGTATGGAAGTCATGGAACAAGTTGATCCTTTATTCATGGCCATGCTTGCTGAGATTAGCAATAGCATAAATCAAGATGAATGCCGCGAAGTATCCACACTTTGCAAAAAAATATATACACCAAAATGATAGAGTCATTACGGTTTCTTGTTTCTCCACTTCTCATGAAATGAACACTATGAACAGAGGTCCGATTTCACAATTCATCGAAAGCAATTTTCTTCATTTCAATGCCGCGGCATTGGTTGATGCGGCAAAAGGATATGAACTCCACTTGGCCGAAGGCGGAAAAATGATGATTACCCTGGCCGGTGCAATGAGCACGGCTGAATTGGGAAAAACACTTGCTGAAATGATTCGCCAAGATAAAGTTCACATCATCTCTTGCACTGGGGCAAATCTCGAAGAAGATATCATGAATTTGGTTGCGCATTCCCACTATAAGAGGGTTCCGCATTATCGCGATCTTTCACCACAGGATGAATGGGATTTATTGGAACATCATTATAATCGAGTAACAGATACATGTATTCCGGAAGAAGAAGCATTCCGCAGATTGCAAAAACATTTACATCGTGTATGGCATGATGCCGACTCACAAGGAAAGCGTTTCTTTCCACATGAATTCATGTATCAAATGTTGCTCTCCGGAGAGCTTGAACAATATTATGAGATTGATCCTAAGAATTCATGGATGCTTGCGGCTGCAGAAAAAAATCTGCCAATCATTGTTCCCGGCTGGGAAGACTCCACAATGGGAAATATTTTTGCATCCTATTGCATAAAAGGTGAATTCAAAAGCACTACGATGAAATCGGGTATTGACTATATGATGTGGCTTTCAGATTGGTATGTACAACATTCAACAGGCAAAGGTGTTGGCTTCTTCCAAATCGGTGGTGGTATTGCAGGAGATTTCCCGATATGCGTGGTACCAATGTTGTATCAAGACATGGAAATGGAAGATATTCCCTTTTGGAGCTATTTCTGTCAGATCTCAGATTCGACAACCAGTTATGGCTCATACTCCGGTGCAGTACCAAATGAGAAAATCACATGGGGTAAATTAGGCATTGAAACCCCAAAATTCATTGTTGAGTCGGATGCAACAATAGTTGCTCCCTTGATATTTGCTTGGCTTTTGAAGATGTAATCAGTTTCTTGCAGCATGAAAAGAAGAGTATTGATATTGGCCATTCTATTGATGGTCCATGGTGGGGTTTATGGATATGGACAATCAATGGGTCAAGGCTTGGTTGACTCACTGAAACAAGTTACCACGCAATTGAATGATGCGAAGAAATTGCAGGGATGGTCATATTCGGGAATCACGAATTTTACATTCAGTCAAGTTGGACTCCTCAATTGGACTGCCGGTGGAAATAGCTCTGTTTCCATCATTGGTCTGGGCATGTACAAAGCAAATTATCTTCAGGATAATTTCACATGGAATAATTATATAGAATTGGGGTATGGCCTAACCAAAATTGGCGATGTGGAATTTCGTAAAAGCGATGATCGCATCATAGTTGTTTCACAAGCAGGGATAGCTGCCGGAAATACAATGAATCATAGTTTGTTGGTTGATTTCCGAACGCAGTTCACAAATGGTAGAAATTATGCAGCAAAGTTCGATTCAACAATCGGCGATTTTCCCTTAACTTCCACATTCATGGCACCTGCATTCCTGACAACAGCGTTGGGTATGGAATTAAAACCAATAAAAGGGCTATCGATTCTTATAGCTCCTTTAACAGGAAGAACCACTATTGTGGCAAATCAATTGCTTTCTGAACAAGGTGCTTTCAATGTGGTTAAAGGACACACCATTCAGGCATTCCTGGGCTCACTTCTGAATGCTCAATTTGCAAATGAAATCTTTGAGAATATCACTCTGAATTCTCGTCTGAATATCTTCTCGCCATTTCGGTCACCTACATTGATGGTCATTAGCATGGAAAATCTGATGACGATGAAAGTGAATAGTTTTATAAAAGTTACATTATCTTTGGATGCTTTCTATGATCATCGAATCGTAATCAAAAGATCCGATGGAACAATTGGCCCATCCACTCAACTTAAAAATACCTTCGGCGTAGGTTTCGGATATACATTCTAATATGCATGATTCACCAAAACATATTGCAGATATTCTGAATGATCTCATCAAAGAACAAAGATGGGAACATAGCATCGCCTCAAACAAAATCCCACTTCTATGGAATGAACTTCTCGGTGATAAAGGAAAAGACATTTGCATATTCCAACGCTTCGATGAAGGAAAACTCTTCATTCATGTGCATAGCGCACCTTGGCGCAATGAACTCTCCCTCCGCAAATTGGAACTCATCAATAAACTTAATCAGAAAATTGGATTTCCGCTTGTGAAAGAAATTATTTTTCGATGAGAAATACTCCATAGGCTCGGACAAATGTCAATTCATTCTACTCTATTCGTGTAGAGAGGGTTTGCACATATAGGGTGACGGGGTGAGCTATTCTAAACAAACAAAGCAACACATATTCTGATATAAAACAAAAAAGCCGATCTTTTTCAAGATCGGCTTTTCTGTTATATGTTCTTTCGAATTACTTGACGAAGAGCATCTTTTCTGTCAATGATGTACCGCTTGTTGTCAATGTGTAATAATACACACCGTTCGCAAGACCGAATTCGGCTGGTACGAAATTGAGAGTATGGATACCTGCATCAAAGTTATTAGCTGTAAGCTTTGCAACTTCACGTCCGAATACATCGGAGATGCTAAGAGTTACAAATGCCGGCTTTGGTAATTCGAAGCGGATTGCTGTAGAACTTGCAAATGGGTTAGGCTCATTATTGTAAAGCTTAAGACCTTCTGCAATGATTGATTCATCAACACTTGTTGAAAGTGTAACTGCTACGGTCATTTCATCAGACTTTGATGTACCGCAAGCATTTGTCACTTCACAATAGTATTTACCTGCATCTGCATTTGAAGCATTGAATTTCACAAGTTCATTTGTAGTTGCACCTGAAACTTCTGTTCCATTGAAGAACCACTTATATGTTGTGAAGCCGTCTTCATTTGCACTCACAGACAAACTAATTTTGGTGCCTGCTTTAGCTGATACTGTTGGTGTGTTAACGACGATACCTGCAATCTTAGAATGTGCGATGGTTGCTGTAGAAGATACTGTACCACAAGCACCTGTTGCTTCTACGGTATAGTCACCTGCAGCTGCTGCATCCATACTTGCAATCTCATAAGTAGATGAAGTTGCACCAGCAATGTTTTGACCATCTTTCTTCCATTGATATGTCATGTTTCCACCGCCTGTTGCTGCAACAGACAATGTTTCTTTTGTACCATCGCAAACTTTTTTACTTGTCAAACCAGAAGTAATTTTAGTTGCAGCTTGCAAGCTGAGTTCAACATTTGCTGATGCAGAAATGTTAACACCTGAAGTCGCTATTGCAACTGCTTTATAAACACCTTCGCACACAGGTTCTACATTCTTGATTGTCAAGGTATTTGTATGAGCACCTGCATACTTATCACCATCAAATAATTGAACATCACCTCTGTACCAACGGTATTCAAGGTTCATGTTTGGAACTGAAGTGCTTGCATTTACTTTCAATGTTGCATCGCTTGACTGACATGCATCAACTTTCGCTGCAACTGCTGTAGCTGTTGCAGTACCAAGTGTCAATGTAAATGTTTGTGAAGTTGCTTCACCGCAAGAACCGATAACTTTCACGCTATAATTTCCTGCATCAGCAGCTACTACATTTTTAACCGTCAACACTGGTGAATTAGCTCCACCATAACGGCCACTATTGTTGATGATTACGCCATTCTTTGACCACTCATAACGAACTGGTGAAATACCGAAGCTACCGGTTGCTTCTGCAGCTGCAACTTCGAATTTCGCTGTCGAGCCAGCTGAAACAACTTGGCTTACAGGTTCTTTGTCGATTTGAGTTCCTTTGGCAACATAAACGATTGCATCTTGTGTGAATACCGAAGTATCAGAAGATGTTGCACCGCAAGTTGTGCGAATACGGCATGTATAACGACCCGATGCAGAGAAGTCCGCATTGCGAATTGTAAGCACATAATTATTTACGCCTTCAACTGAAGATGCAAATGGATATACTGTATTTACCTTGAGTGCTTCGCCGTCTTTGAACCATTGATATGCAATTGAAGTACCACGCTTTGTAGTGAAGTTCAAAACAAAGTCGCTTCCTTTACATACAACTTGTGAAATAGGCTGTCTGCCGATTTCAACAGGTTGATTTACACCAATTTGACGTTGATATGTTGATTGTGTAAGATCAATACCATTGTACTCTTTTGCACCATCATTCAATGTTGCAACGCATGTATATGTACCAGCGTCATATTCATCGGTATTGAAAATAGTCAAAGTTGAGGTTAATACTCCTGTGAACTTAGGTCCGTTTTGTACTGCACGTGAAGTGGTTGAAGACCATTGATATGAAATCGAACTTGCCGGTGCGAGTATTGGATCAGCCATTGGCAATACATATTGATATGGCTTCATTGAAGAGATAACCGGACCAGATGCTACAATTGATGTAGTGTTAACGCATGTACTGTCGATATTTGGGCCTGAGTATGCGATAACCGGAACCAATTCGTGAGCACCCATCATTGGCGGATTGCGGCGCAATGTACCGTCAATGTCAACATTGGTATTACCACCATTCAGGTTATTGATTGCTTGTGTACCACGAAGGAATCTATTGATATCACCAATATACATATCATTTGGTGCATTCAAGAATGTTGCTCTGCTGTAACGTTGCAATTGATAAGAATTTAGATCTCTTAATGTTAGAGAGTACCAATTGGAAGGGGTATTTGCTGTTGACCCTGCATAGAATCCAACATTTGTTCCAATAAAGGCACTTGTGTTTGAACATGTGCTATTACGGATATTGTTGAAATCAGATTCTGTTGGTTGAGCACCTGATGTTATGGTATATGCATAACCATTGTTGGTATTATTGATGATGTTATTATACACCCTAGTACCGGTTGCACTAGCATTCACAACGTTCAATGCAGCACCCAATGTTGTAATTGGAGCATTCACCAATAATGTGTTGAAATAAATATTGGTATTGACAAAGTCCTGAGCAGTCAATGCAAATGTTGTGTTTGCAATTCCATTTCCAACCTTGACCATGTTATTCATCAATTCAGCAGGTGAACTGGAATTTGAATTGGAAGCAAAACGAATACCTGTACCTGTTCTGTTGAAGGAAATCTTATTGCCGATAAATTGACCACCAACTCTATTCAATTCAATATCCAAGGCGGTTACAGGTGTTGGATTAACAGATTGAGTAGTCATGGTATTGGTTCTTACCTGAGCCAATTGAAGATTGCGCATGATGATACCACGACTGTAGAAATCTGTAAGAGTATTATTACGGATTAATGTATTCGAAGAACCATTAGCTCCAAAACCACCATCCAACCACATGTGAACATCACCGAAGTTGAATCTATTGCCTGTGAAGAACAAACCGTCTGTAATATGGCCGGCATCTGTCATGAACAAATAATTGTCTGTACCAGGCAATGTTGTATTCACCCCATTGAATGTACAATTATTGAATACAAAATCGCGTGTAAAGTTGGTAGTACTAACATTTGTCAGCCAGAAGAAACGCGCAACAGATGCTGCACCATCAGCTTGGAATGTGATACCATCAAATGTAGTATATACATTACCAACAACTTTGAACATGTAATTGTTTGCACCAGGTCCATTGTTAGGTGCAACAAATACAGCATTACCCGGTTGAGCAGGGTCTACTCGGAATACAACACGCTTGGAAGGTGATGCACCGGGAATACCTTGTACTTGTGCTGTTACCTGACCAAGTTGACCTTGAACGGGTGAAAATGATGTTGGACGAACATTGAATGTTACCGGTCCTAGAATACCACCATAAGTCAAAGCAATTGCCACAGCATTAGGATTATTAAACCAGTTGGTAGGAGTTTGTGTACCACCTACCCAATATTCTCCACCACTCAAAGCAGGACCAACAAATGCATCCAAAATATTGTTGTTTGGATTATTGTCGCCATTGGCAAACTGACCTTTTACTGAAGCTGCATTGACAGAAACCTGAATGCGATATGGTGTCAAAGGATTTGTGATATCAAGATTCGCAACCAATGGAATAATGGCTGAACCGCCACCTGAAATAGGAGTTGCATACGTTGCTGTTACAGGGGGTACAACATTTGAGTTGTCGGAAACGCGTGTAACCGTTGCTGTATATTGACATTCTGTCATTCCGGAAGTACCAAGATTTGCAAGTGTAAATCCAACATTGTATTGACCTTGAGGAACTGGGGAACTGACATTGGAACCATCGCCTGGATTGGTTATAGATACAGCGATAGGAGATGGATCTGAGAGCGGTGGAAGTATTTCAATCATATAATCTTCTACTTCACCATAGTAGCTGTAGCAAGCGTTTTGAGAATTACCTTCCGGTGGGCCAACTGCCTTGAAGCGTGCCTTATACATACCTGGTTGTAAATTGGCTGCTGGAGTAATAGTGAATGTTCTTGCGTTAACAGAACCATCACAGGGCAAACCTGGTGGATTAAACATCTCATTAAACTCGAATTGAAAGTTTTTGTTGAAGTCAATCCAAATATTGAGTGGTATTTCAGGACTGTATTGCCATACTCCAAATGTTTTTGCTTTTACAGTTACAGAATTAGGCATACCGGCAAATAATCTGAAAGGTATATTGGTACCATAATCAGTGTAGCCAGAGCATCCCGAAGGATTCGAGACACTGCCAATTGTAACTTCAGTAAAACTTGCACCATACGGCTGATTGCAAGCATATCCCCAATCTGTGTAGGAGGGATAACACCACTGTGCATTTGCAGAAGGAGTTGCCAAAAGCAAGCCCACTACCGATAATACTGTGGATAAACAGAGGCGCAGAAAATTTCGCATAAGAAACCTCAATTAGAAAAAATATAATTAGATAAGTACTAGTTCTAAGTGCTACGGTCCTATCTATACTGCAACTAAGCAGTGGAAGAACTCAATTTCAAAAATTACGTAATAAGTTATGAACCCAATAAGGGGTCCATGCCAATAAATGCAAATATACACCTATCTGTCAAAAAAAAAAGCAATATATTCACAGATAAACTTAACAATCATTGTTTATGTGGAAATTTTAATAATTTTAGCCATAAATAGATAGTTTTCTGAGAAATTATTGATCTTTTTTTCTGCACTTTTCAGTCATTTTATAGTATTCCATATGTATAGACAATTTATATGTCCTCATTGTATCAATAGATAATTGTTTTTCTTGAACTTCTTTCCATTTTTCCTTGACCATCAATTCAAGGTTCATTTCCGCAATTGAATCACATGATTTGGCAGATTGTTCAGCATCTGAATCTTTCATGCATGAGCACCATTCTCCGGCAATTTTTTTGGTACCGGTAACTGATGAACATGATTGCATCAGGAATATAGAGGAAACAAATAGTATTGAAAAGAGATGATGTGAAATCATTATTTTTTGACGGTTTTAACAATTGTTGAATTATTATACAATGTAACAGAAACAGCGTTTTTGTCCAGAATCAGATAATGTGGTTGTTGGGAATAATATCCCGATCCATGGTAAAACTCAATCAATTGTTTTTTACCGGACTTGTTTTGCACAATTGCATGAGTAACCTTCTCTTTGAAGTCCAATTCAATGAGCCTAGATGATGATGGCAAAGCATATGAGAAAGTGCGAACGGAGTCTTTACATGAACCAACCATCAATACTATTGAATGTTCTGCATGCTGAGGAATAGATATCATTGAACGTGCATCGCCTGGTACAAAAAATCCTGATTGCAATGTGGTAAGTGGCGTAAAACTTCCTTTTCCATCTCCAAGGAGAATTTCACCTATGCCTGCATCGAATCTCCAAGAATCTCTATCAGGACCATAAAAGTTCCCGGCATGAAAAATATCAAGATTTCCATCTTCATTGACATCAACAAGTTGGGTTCCAAAGATTGGCGACGCCTGTGAAATAACAGGTAAAGGCTTAATAGTAAACGGTTTCCTACCATTATTGACCAATATCACACTTTTCCCCATTGCCGCTTTCAAATAATGCGCTTTGTTTAAGATGGAATCTCCCCCAAAAAGTTTATCTAAACTGACGGGAGCGATATCTTCGATATTTAAAAATGATTTTCGCAGGGTTGGAATTTGGTTGATTAAACTACCAATCACTCTTGATGGAAATCGCACGCCTTGTTCATAATAGCTTTGAAGATAGTCGACACTTCCATTTTCATCGAAATCATGACAAAATAACTCAAATGGATGGGCATTTGTTGGTTCCTCATATCTTCTATTTATACCAACATTACCCAATACATAATCCACATCTCCATCATTATCAATATCACCTGCATTTATGCTATTCCACATCCCCGTGGTTGTATCAATTCCATACTCTGCTGATCTATCAAAAAACACATTTTCGGAATTTTCTAATAACAAGATTTTCATCCATTCACCAACCACGATGAGATCTTTATCACCATCATTATCAAAATCTGACCATAATGCAGACTTCACTCTTCCGGGTTGCATCAGCGGATTTGCCAAGAAATTGGTAACATCAGTGAAAGTGCCATTCGTATTCAGTAAAAGATAACTTCGTGGCTCTTTGGAAAATGCACCGGGAACGCTTCTTCCTCCTACAAACAAATCAATGTCACCATCTTTGTCGAAATCAGTTCCTACAACACATGATTTTGCAAATGGCATATCGGGCAGATATCTACGGGTGAACCGACCTTTTCCATCATTGATATAGAATCTGTCTTGCAATAATGATGGTTGTTCAACTGCAAGTTCATTTCCGCCACTTGCAATATAGATATCCAAATCACCATCTAATTCAGCATCAAATAGCAAGATTCCTTGATCTTCAAATAATGAATCGGCATGAAACACTTCTTGCGTTATTGCTTTAGAGAATTTTCCTGATGTGTTTTGTAGAAAGATGGTTGTGGGATAGCCCTGTGGGCCACCAATAACAATATCATGAAGCCCATTTCCATCAAGATCACCGGAAGCAAGTGCCGGACCATTGATGGACAATTGATTAGGTAAGAGTCGTTCATTATAAAAATCATCGAAATCATTTTCTCTATGCAAAAATTTAACTGATCCAGAATCAGCATGCGTAAGGTCGGTGAGTATGGTGGCACTATTGTTTTTACTCTGGGTGACTTCAATTGCATTTGATTGATTGAGCTTTACATGTTGATTGGATTTGACTTTCGTAAGCTTTTGCTGTTTGCCGCCCGGCCATGTAACAACCAGTTCGTCGATCATTGTTTGTGAACCAAGACCGAAATGAGCTATAGGTAGAACTCCGGATGCAAAGCCGCGAGTTGTTGTCAATTCCACAAGCTGCGTTTTATCTCCGGTTTTGATCTGAATTCTCGCACCCAATCCATTCGTGTTTTTTGTATTGCCGATACAACTAACTTTCAGATAATTATTTTTTCCGGCATTCATCATTGTGTTTTCATAGAGAACTGCCGTTGTATCGATATTATTCAAAATCAAGTCAAGATCACCATCATTGTCAAAATCAGCATAAGATGATGAGCATGTATTATATGGTAAATCCATGCCCCATTCATTCGTGACTTTCGAGAATGTGAGATCACCATTGTTCTTGAAAAGATAATTAGGGACGCGTGTTCTTTTTACTTCTCTGATAAGTCTTCCTATATCAAATTCCTCGGCTATCTCCCGCATGTCTCCTTTTGCTTTCGCAGACTCGGACAATTTTTTATACCCTTTGTCGTGTAATTCCTGCATCATCTCATGCGTTACACCTAGTCTTCTTAGATCTTTGTCCATGATGTCCCAATTCAATCCATTGGCTACAAACAAATCTTTATTACCATCCAAATTAAAGTCTGCGAAAAAGACTGTCCATGACCATTCGGTTGCATCCACGCCAGACATTTGAGCGATATCACTGAATCTTCCATTCCCACGATTTAGTTGAAGTGTATTTTGAATGAATTGCGAAGAATCGAATGTAGTGTTGAATGTATTGAAATTGTCGAACTGCGAGTTCAATCTAACATGGGTCTCAGGAAGCATATCGACCGCAATGATATCCAATAGATTATCATTGTTGAAATCAGCAACATCATTTCCCATGCCAAACATTACGGTATGTGGTAATTCATTTCTGGTTTGTCTTATGAACTTTCCTTGCTTGTCATTGATGTACAAAAAATCCTTTTCTTCGAAATCATTTGCTATATATAAATCAGGGTAGCCGTCATTGTTGATATCTGCAGCTGTTGCACTTAAACCAAATGCTTTATGATTTATTCCCGAACTTTCCGTGACATCAGTGAATGTATTATTTCCATTATTCTTCATGAGAATAGGAGTGACCCCTTCATGTTTGAACCCAATAACTGAAAAACCATTATTGACAATCAATACATCCAAATCTCCATCTAAATCGTAGTCGAAAAAGGTTGATTGAATACCATTGCCTATGGTCGCCAATCCAAACTCTTTAGCTTTCTCGGTGAAAAATCCTTTACCATCATTGATATATAATTTATTTGGTTCTTGATTGTATTTGGTGACATATATGTCGAGATCACTGTCTGCGTCTATGTCGATCATCGTAGAACCAAAACTATATCCTGCTGAATCTGTCACTCCTGCTGATTCTGGTGCCGGTTCAAATTTGAGATTTCCTTTATTGATGAATAGTGTATTCTTGCCTAAGAAACTTGTGAGATATATATCAATCAGTCCATCGCCATTGACATCACCAACGGATGTACCCCCGCTCGCAATGGTGAAAAGTCTGCTTTCTTTTTTTAGTTCCGGCGGACCGGGCGTGAGATTCAAAAAATGTATTCCGGATTGGGCAGGATCCACTTCTCTGAACACAGGGATTTGAGCCTTCTCTTTAACATCTTGTTTCTTTTGGCCAAGAGCAGCATAATGCCAGCCCATAATTCCGAAGAGAAACAGAAAAAGAGAGAACATACTTGAAAGTTTTGATAGTTCTTTATGAATGATTAAAAGCATGGTGTTTTAGTTTGTGTTTGGTGAACTTATAATTCAATCTTCGACAAAGATAGAGACAAAGTATGCAAATGCAGGCTTTGAATATTCGGCTTATTCCGTATCAATTGCATCTCCAATAATGGCCGGCGATTGATATTGATGCTTGGTAAAGAGCGAAAAAGGATAATTCGTGGAAATCACTAACCCGCCACCACCTTGCAATACATGTGCATACTCGATTCGCAGTAAAGGCTTGCCGGTTTGCATTGTTCTTCCTTCAGCCAATATCAATATGCCTCCTCCCAATGATGAATTCCATATGCTATTCATGATTGAGATACCGCTATTCCATACTGTTCCAAGATCCGCAAATGCAGAAAATCCAAGTCGCAAGCCGTTTGCGAGATGCATTGCATCCTTAGCGAGTATAACATTGCAGACCATCATATTGTTTCCAACCCTGCCATTCACTGGCAAACTTCTGACGCCTGACTCATTATCCAACACCAATTGCCTAAAATCTGCCCAATTCCACGTTGTTCGAGCATTCATGTTGAGCATCAATGCAAATGTCGGTTGTATCATATATTGAGCCTTAGCTCTTGCTTCCAATGCAGTATTCTTGGCTTTTCCTTGTAGAAGTCCACTTCCGGCTGAAAGCTTTGCATTAAGATATAATGAATTGTTCAATGTCAATTCACTTTGCTCAACAGTGCCTCCAACATAGTAATAAGATTCACCACCGCTCTCTAAAGATGGCAATATTTTTCCTAAAACGGCACTTCCCCATGCTCCAATCGGAATTTCCTCACCATTTATGATTTGAGTTCTATCGGCCAGAGAGCCAAATCCAAGGAGTAATGATTGCGTATTGTCAAAAGCCTGAATTGTTTTGGGCATGCCTCTTTTTGCGTCTCGTATAGAGGCCTTCACACTGAAGTAGAGATTATCTTTTCTTGGTAAAAGCCAGCCGCCCCAGGCTGAATATTCCTGATATTCATGAGAAATGAGTTGTGTTGGGCCTTCAAATAGAAAATCGATTCCTTCACGAGATTGTACCGAGGCTCCAAGAAATATTCCCCCCATGGGATCAGCATTCATCGTGCCTGATGCAGTGAATCCCTGGGTAAACTGATGGTATGTGATTCCAAACCCAAGTGACATAGCGGAATGCATGGCATTATTCCACATTCCTGATAGCCGAATTTCAGGTCCGATGCCATGTTCTGTTCTATTTCTGCACAGAGCTTGCACATCAATCAGTGAACCGGAGATATTCGAAGTTTGATATACTCCACCTATCGAGGCGACTGAGCCCCCGATTTCCATGTGAATACCAGGTCCTTCAATTGGTAATGCAAGTTCATGGTTGATATAAACAGTAACATTCCGAGCATCAATTGTGTCTATCTCGATGCGAACCTTTCTGAACAATCCTGATGATCTCAATGCTTCTTCAGCTTTTTTCCATTCAAACTCACCGGCTTCCTGACCTGGCTTCAAGCCTGAAATCAAGATGATGTATGAGTTATCGGGATATCCGATGGTAGACGTTTTCCAGGAATCAGCAAATGAACCGTAAGCAGGCATTGATTGTTCAACAATGATGCTGTCAATGGTCATTTGGGCATGCACAGATTGCAAGCCCAGCATGCACCAAAAAGTAATCAGAAAAAAGAATCGTTTCTTTGTGTCTCTACACATAGTAGTCTTAAATGGAGCGGAATTCCGTTAAATTGGATTGAAGGTATGATATACCATTCAGATAAGCAATTTGCAAAATTGATCAATGTCTCTATGCTCGGCACTTTTCTTCCATATTTTCTTGCCTTCTTTTGCATCACTGCATCTTTGCCGACTTTGGCTCAAGTTGCCGGTACCAGCAAAGGCAAGGAGTTTTGGCTGACTTTCATTCCGAATATTCATCGCGGAGTTGGAGCTCTACCGGGATCACAGGAAGATCGTGAACGTCGTTCTGATTCACTCTATATTTTCATTGCTGCTGAAGTTCCTACAACAGGCAAAATCACTTATCGCGATATCTTTAATCGACAATATGTAAGAAATTTCACGATTTCAAATCCTTCGCAAATTTATACCTTCAGCGTGATGTGGGACAATTTCGAACTTGTTGGTGTTAATTCAGGGAGCGAATTGCTTCCTGATGGAGGGCAAGCAGAAAAAAGAGCCGTGCAATCATTCAAGGTAGAGACAGACAATGATGTGATGGTCTATGCACTGAATCAAGCATGGACAACCAGTGATGCATTTTTGGTTTTGCCAAGACCGGCTCTGGAACGTGATTATTATGTGATGTCATATCCTTCCGATAATATCATTGATGATAGAACAGGACGTTTATCCGTTGGTAGTACACCTTCACAATTTGCGGTAGTCGCAGTAGAAAACAATACGCGCATTATATTCACTCCAACTGCACCATTCTTATTTGCCGGAAGGAATCCTTCGCCCGTTGTGTTGAATGCAGGTGATGTCTACTTGGTGCAAGCACTTCCTTCAACTTCTTTCAATTATGATTTGACCGGCACCGGTATAAGTGCCGACAAACCAATTGCGGTCTTTGCCGGACATCAACGTGCGCGCATTCCACAGGAGTCGGGTTTTGATTTGAATTCTCGTGATTGTCTTGTTGAACAAATGGTTCCAACAACCAATTATGGAAAAAGTGCTTTTCTCACACCATATCCTTTGCCTCAAGATGCATCACCTATTGGATGGGATGTGTATCGCGTGCTTGCTGCAATTGACAGCACGCCGATTTTTGTGGACTCCGTGCGAGTTGCAACATTGAATGCAGGTCAATTTTTCACAGGAAGGCTCACTAAAGCTGCAGAAGTGTATTCCGATAAACCATTCATGGTTGCGCAGTATAAAAAAACATCATCAACGGGAAATACGGGTCTGGCTAATAGCGATCCATTCATGATGTCAATTCCCCCCTACGAACAATTCCTCAATTCTTATAGATTCATTAGTGCACAAGCAGTACAATTGAATTCGAATAATGAACGTGTAAAGGTCTATAATTTTCAGTATGTGAATGTTGTGGCACCGCAAACTGTGATCGATAAAGTCGTACTCGATGGCGTCACTGTTTCTTCATCACAATTCTCACGTATCGGTGGCACGCGCTTTTTCTATGCGACATTGCCAGTGACTGATGGCGTGCATACCATATCTGCACCCGAACCCATTGGTATTTATGTCTATGGATATGGTCCGGCCAATAGTTATGGCTATATCGGCGGAATGAGTTTCACACTCTTTGATTATCGTCCACCGAATGTAATCTCCCAACAAGAATGTGCGAAGATCAATGGTATGGTCTTTGATTCATCAGCAAGTGATTCGCATATAGCATCCATCACGACCGAATCAGTGAATAATGTACAAGTTATTATTGCACCATTCACCGGTTTGCCGGATTCCGTTTCATTCAATGCCGAATTGATTGACCCCTTTACCGATGGATCATTTATTCTCAATGCAAAAGATTCAGCCGGTTATACTACAAGAAAACAATTCGACATTCCGGGATTTACGGTTCGCGTCAAAGCAGATACGATACCGGTTGCTATACGAAAGGATGGCCCTGTAAAAAGGGAGTTTTGTTTTCCGATCACCATTGCAAATGAAGGACGCTTTCCTCAGACGATCAATTCGATTCGCATAGAAGATGCAGGACTTGTACAGGTGCGTTTGAATAGCACGACTCCGATTACCATTCCTCCCGGTGGATCTGCAGATATTTCCATTTGTGCAATCGGAGATTCGATCGGAGAAAACTCTGCAAAAATCATTCTTGAAAATAGTTGTGCTTCGCGTCATATCGTGAATTTACTTGTTACGACCAATGCAGATCTTACTCCTCCGATAATCAATGTGAATAAAAGTGATTGTGGTTTGCCGGTTACGTTCAATATCAGCGATGAAACGTTGATTGATTCCGGTTTGGACAGTGTTGCCATCATTGAATCTGAAACAATCAATTGCAAAACGGAAATCACAAGAAACGGAGATCGTGCCACAGTGAATATTTCCATCATAGATCAATTCAAGGATGCGAAATATACTCTACTCATCACTGATAAGGCAGGCAATCGAAGAATATTGTCGGATTCCGTTCCCGGTTTAACTATAAGCGTGAAGGACAAACAAGGAAATGTGCTTTCTTCATTGGCATTTGATTCAACGGCTCTTGGAGCAACTCGATGTGATTCAATCATCATTGAAAATACGGGACTTTATCCGATTACTTTTTCACAAGTGTACTTGTCTCGCAATCTCGCATTCAGTGTTCCTGTTTCTCAATTACCTTTCAGCATAGCAGCAGGCGAACAAAGATCGCTTGCTATTTGTTATCATCCGCTGATTGCTGCCAATGATATTGATACAATGGAGCGTGATACCATTGGTCTATATTTTGCATGTTCGGAGAAACTAATTCCAATGTCTGGCATTGGCGTGCAATTATTAGGCAAAAACAATACTTCATGCGATGTGATGCTGCGCAGTGAAATCGTGAGTGTACCCGGATTGATTGCCGGACCATATCCTCATCCATTGCACGATCGTGGAACAATGGAAATTGGTATGAGACAACAGGGGCATGTTAGCATACGTTTGAGAAATGCATTCAATCCCAATATCATAAACATATTGCATGATCAATTCATGATGTCCGGCTTATATTCCATTTCTTTCTCAACAGATCAGCTTTCATCCGGCTTATGGATCATGGAATTGATCATGCCAGAAGGCATCAAAACCATCCCAATCTTGATTAATAAGTAATTCCCTATTTTCGTCAGAGAACATATGCTTAGGGGCATATTGTTCATGGGTGTTTATACAATAGTGAGGTGTCTATGCGAGTGGTGTACACAATAGTGATTTTATGTGGAATGATCTGTTCATCATGTTCTGAACAGGAAAAGAAAGTTGATCGCGGAATTGACTTGAAAAAGTATGAATCGACAATTGATCGTTCTGAAGAATTAGATCGAAAAGAGAGAGAATTACAACAAAAAGAATTGGAATTAAAACAGCAAGCCGAAGGTTTGTCACAAGAACCTATAGCTGAAGCAAACCCGGATGAATATATTCCACCAACAAATCGTC
>Ga0194129_10002094_pt1 | contig 30672 bp, 22 predicted proteins | sample TA2KigCa35mmetaG_FD_150862 | JGI IMG/M metagenome (GOLD analysis project Ga0194129, IMG submission 150862) | Freshwater microbial communities from Lake Tanganyika, Tanzania - TA2015038 Kigoma Deep Cast 35m | ecosystem: Environmental > Aquatic > Freshwater > Lake | place: Tanzania: Lake...
ATTTAATCAACCCGCGAAACAGCGGTAATTTTTTCCCCTTAGTCGGCGCTAACATCCGGAAAGAATTAAACGAAAGACCGCTTAAGGAATGCAAGCACGCGAATGTGATAAAACCACATTTGTGAGTGCCTCAGCTTTTCGCATTTCGGGCCAGTTTTTGAGTTTAGCTTGAATGTCTATTGTTGGCACCGGGTCGAAAGCCCTGTTTGCACGTCGCCATGGTCTTACGCCTAGCTCTGCTAAAGATTTTTACCGCTAAATATGAAACTGAACTCCCCGGCCTCCGCCCAATCGATCGTCATCGGAACGGTCCTCGTCCTTGCCACCGCCGCGCTCTTCGCCGCCGATGCGAAACCTGAAAAAAAGGCGGAAAAAAAAGCTGCTGCGCCTGCGGTGAAGCCTGGCCTCATCCAAGACGACTTCCCGTTCCAGAAAGCCTGCATCGGCGCGAAATTTCCCGCCGGCAACAAGGCCAACAAAGGCATCGCCATCCGCCTCGGCACCAACGCAGCGATTTGCTTTGATCAGGATTTGCTGCGCTGGAGCGCGGGGTGGACGGGCGGCTTTGTCTCCACTAAGGGCGTGACGTTCGATGGCTCGCACGGCGGGCATCCCGAGTTGGTCGGCGAGCAGCAATGGGGCCTCGCCGTGATGCCCGGCTGGGCGGATGCCGACGGCTCCTTTAAGGACCCGCGTAAGGAACCTTACGGTCCACTTCCGCGCGCGTGGGGCCGTGTGTCGGCGTTACAAGTTCACGGCATGGAAGTGACCATCAGTTACGAAGTTCTTGGCACGCCCATCAAAGAGCGTGCGGAAATTATCGAACGAGATGGGGTCACGGCCTTTGTGCGGAACATCTCGCTCGGCAAAAACGCGAAGGAACTTCTGGCCGCTGTTTGCGAGGTGGACGGTGCGCAAGGTAAGATTGAGGGCAACCAAGCCACGCTCACCGCCAAAAGCGGTCAAGTGACAGTCGTCGCTGTGAGTGGCGCCCCAAAAAATGCAAAACTCGAGCTCGCCAACACTTCGCGTGTGATACTGCGCTTACCTTCTGGGGTCACTGGTGGAGCCTTCAAACTCGTCATCGCGCAAACGGATGCGGCCAGTGCCGGCAAGGTGGCCGCGCTCGCGCAGGGCCCACCGCGCCTCAATGATGCCACTAAAGCTGGCAAAGCCCACTGGCCCGAAGCCGTCGTCACCAACGGCGTCCTCGCCGCGAGTAGCACGCCGGACGGTGCATACGTGCAGGATGTTATCACCCCGCCCGTCCCGAACCCATGGAAACGTCGCGTTCGTTTTGGTGGCATGGACTTTTTCGGCGACGGCAAGCGCGCTGCGCTCTCCACCTGGGACGGCGACGTGTGGATTGTCAGCGGCCTCGACGAGAAGCTGGAAAAGCTGACCTGGAAGCGCTTCGCCAGCGGCGGCTTCGAGACGCTGGGCCTCAAGATTGTGGACGACGTGATATATACCTCGGGTCGCGACCAAATCACCCGCTACCGAGACCTCGACGGCGACGGTTCCTGCGATGTCTATGAGACTTTCAATGACGACATCACCAGTTCTCCTGGCTTCCACGAGTTCACTTTCGACCTGCACACAGACAAGGAAGGGAACTTCTACATGGCCAAGGCCGGCCCCGTGAAAGGCGGCGGACGCGGCTTCGGCGGCGGCGGCGGCAACGGCGAAATCTCCGCGCACGCCGGCTGTTTGCTGAAGGTGGACAAATACGGCCACAAGCTCGAAGTCGTCGCCACGGGGCTGCGCGCGCCCACGGGCATCGGCGTTGGTCCCAACGGCGAACTGACAACTGGCGACAACGAGGGCACCTGGGTGCCGATGTGCCCCGTCAACTGGGTCAAGCCCGGCGGCTTTTACGGCGTCGAGGATCTTGCGCACGGCCGCGACGTGAAGACCTTCAACCAACCGCTCTGCTGGCTTGCGAAGAGCTGGGATAACTCCGGCGGTGGTCAGGCTTGGGTCACGAGCACCAAGTGGGGCCCGTTCAGCGGCGAACTCCTCCATTGCTCCTACGGCCAGTCCAGCATTTACCTCGTGCTGAAAGAATTTATCGGCGGTCAGCCGCAAGGCGGCGTGGTGAAAATTCCCGTCAAGCTTACCTCCTCCGCGATGCGGCCGCGCTTCAACCCCGCCGACGGACAGCTCTATAACGCCGGCCTGCGTGGCTGGCAGAGCAACGCCGCGAAGGAAGGCGGCTTCGATCGGATCCGCTACACCGGCAAATCCGTTATGTCCATCGCCAAGCTCAACGTGTCAAAAGCCGGCGTCGCCCTCACCTTCACGCAACCCCTTGAAAAAGCCGTCGCCGAGGACGTGCAAAACTACTCTGGCGAACGCTGGAATTACCAACGCACCAGCAACTACGGTTCCCCCGAATTTAAGCTCACCAAAGGTGCCGACGGCAAAGAGCAACGCGGCCACGACAAGCTCGACATCACCGCTGCTAAACTCTCGGCCGATGGCAAGACCGTAACCCTAGCTATCACCGACCTCCAGCCGGTGAACCAGCAACTCCTCAAATTTCAGCTCAAGACAGCCGCGGGAGTTGAGTTCAAACAAGACATCTTGCACACCATCAATGTGGTGCCGTGACTCGGTAACTTTCCCGCTTGGCGGGCCAAATCCATAAGTAAACGAAGTGAGGCAAGAAGTAGTCGCTGACTTCAGCACCCTAGATTCAAGGTGGCCAAGGTGGGCATCGTAATTAGTTGCCGTATTGAATTTGCGGGAGGTTCCCGTGGTGAAAGTCCGTCGCGGCCTTGCTTCCAGTCTGCGCTCCGCGTGATTCTCCCCAGGTGACTGCTGACGCGCCAGCTTTGTCGCCGGGACAACTCATCACGGTGACGATTCACGATCTCGCCTTCGGCGGCGAGGGCGTAGGGCGAGCGGGTGAGTTGGTAGTGTTCGTGCCGTTTGTAATTCCCGGTGAGGTGGTTCAGGCGGAAGTGACAGAGGTGAAGAAAAAGTTCGCGCGCGCGCGGCTGGTGCGGGTGGTCACGGTGTCGCCGGACCGGGTGGAGCCGCGTTGCAAGTATTTTGGCGAGTGTGGGGGGTGTCAGTATCAGCATGTCGCATACGCCACGCAGTTGCGAGCGAAGCACAAGCAAATCGCGGACCTCTTCCAGCGTGTGGGTGGGCTCAGCGGCGCGGTGATTGATCCAGTGGTGCCGTGCCCGGAACCTTACGGCTACCGGAATCGTATCATGGTGCGGACGCAATGGAACAGGCGGCGGCAGCGCATCGAGTTGGGATTCTTGGGCTGTGATAACGAATTTGTGGTGAGCATCAACGAGTGCGCCATCGCAGAGCCTGGGCTGAACGAAGATTTGCAGAAGGTGATTGCGAATCCGCCGCCGCGCGGGGGCTTGAAGGTGACGTTGCGGGTGACGCCGGAGGGCTGGGTGGTGCCGCGTGATTCGTTCTTCCAGAATAATTTCTTCTTGTTGCCAAAGCTGGTGGCAACGGTGCGTGAGCGGTTGCGCGAGGCAGGGTCGCGTCGGCTGATTGATGCGTACTGCGGTGTGGGCTTCTTCGCGCTGGAGTTGGCAGACTTGGTAACTTCGTTTGTGGGCGTGGAGTATGACGGGCTGGCGATCAAGGCGGCGAAGGAGAACATGGCGTTGCGCGGGGTGACGAACGGGCAGTTCGTGGGCGGCGCGGCGGAGGATTACCTTGGCGGCCTGCTGGCGCGGCATCCCGGCGAGCCGACGACGTTAGTGGTGGACCCGCCCCGCACGGGCATCCCGCGCCCGGCGCTAGAGCGCATCCGTCGGGCGCATCCCCAGCAGGTGATTTATGTGTCGTGCCATCCCGCCACGCTTGCGCGGGACTTGCAGGTTTTGTGCGCGGATGGGGCTTACACGCTCGCGCGCGTGACGCCGCACGACATGTTCCCGCAGACGCAGCATGTGGAGTGTGTGGCGGACTTGCGGGCGGTGGCTCCGCCGCAGAGGGCGTCAGTAAGCCGCTAAAATCCATTCGCCATAGTTATTTCGCTTCACATCCTTGAGGCGGAAATAGAATATCTCCTCGGCAGCGTTTTTTGTAGGTGGGTGTGCTTCTAAGTTTGGACAAGTGCACGCTGTCTCATAGGGTATTCACGATTATGACTTCACGCCGTAACGCCAAGAGTAGTTCCTCCTCGAAGGCAGCCTCCCTCCCGGCTGGGCCGAAGACGTTCAGCAAGCTGATGGCGGCCAACCGTTCTGAGATTGCCATCCGCATCTTTCGCGCGGCAACGGAGTTAGGGTTGCGCACGGTGGCTGTTTACGCGCAGGAGGACCGCTTTGGCGTGCATCGTTTTAAGGCGGACGAGGCGTATCTGGTAGGGCAGGGGAAGGGACCGGTCGGTGCGTATCTGGACATCGAGAGTATTGTGGCTCTGGCGAAGGAGCGCGGGGTGGACCTGATTCACCCAGGTTATGGATTCCTCTCGGAAAACGCGGCTTTCGCTCGCGCATGTGCCAAGTCGGGCATCACTTTCGTCGGGCCTCGCCCTGAGCTTTTGGAAATGATGGGCGACAAGACGGCGGCGCGGACACTGGCACAAAAGATTGGTGTACCCACGCTGCCCGGCACGGAAGAACCCATTTCTGAGCGTGCCGGAGCGCTGAAGTTGGCCAAGGAGATTGGTTTTCCGCTGATTATCAAAGCGGCTTTCGGCGGTGGCGGACGCGGGATGCGCGTCGTGCACAAGGCCTCGGACTTGGCAAACTTACTCGATGAGGCACAGGCGGAGGCGGGCCGGGCGTTTGGCAATCCGGCGGTCTTTCTGGAGAAGTACATCCCTAACGCGAAGCACATCGAGGTGCAGATTCTCGGTGACCAGCATGGGAACGTTATTCATCTCCACGAACGTGACTGCTCAGTGCAGCGCCGGCACCAGAAGGTTGTCGAGGTGGCGCCGTCCTTTGGCCTACCGGAGCAAGTCATCAAGGAGCTGTGTGCCGCCGCGGCGCGCATGGCTTACGAGGTGCGTTACGATAACGCCGGCACCATCGAATTCCTCTACGATTTAGACAAGCACGAGTGGTTCTTCATCGAGATGAACCCACGCATCCAAGTCGAACACACGGTCACCGAGGTCATCACCGGCCTCGATCTCGTGCGCGCGCAGATTCTTATCGCTCAGGGTCATCCACTGCATGGGCCGGAAGTCGGGATGCCACCGCAAAATCAGATCCCGCGCAACGGCTTTGCAGTGCAGTGCCGCGTCACCACCGAGGATCCGGAAAACAAGTTCACACCGGACTACGGCAAAATTCTAACTTACCGCAGCGCGGGCGGTTTCGGCGTGCGGCTCGATGGTGGCATGGGTTTCGCGGGCGCGGTCATTACGCCGTTTTACGATTCGATGCTGGTTAAGGTTACGAGCTCCGGGCAGTCATTCGAGATGGCACTCCAGCGCACAGACCGTGCGCTGCGCGAGTTTCGCATTCGAGGTGTAAAGACGAACATCCCGTTTCTCGAAAACCTAATTCATAACCCCACCTTCCGCAGTGGGCAGGCCACAACCACCCTAATTGACAACACGCCGGAACTCTTCCAGTTCAAGTCGCGCAAAGACCGGGCTTCGAAGCTGCTGAACTTCCTCGGAAACGTGATTGTGAACGGCAATCCTCACGCGAAAGGGTTTCGACCAGAGAAGCCCTTCGCGCCCGCGCAGCCGCCAGCCTACGATCACAAGCAAGTTCCCGCCAACGGCACGCGCGACCTGCTGCACAAGCTCGGACCGAAGAAGTTCGCCCAGTGGACGCTCAAGCAGAAGCGCCTCCTGATCACGGACACGACCTTTCGCGACGCGCATCAGTCGCTCATGGCCACGCGTGTGCGCACCTACGACATGCTTGCCGTGGCAGACGCCCTCGCCCGCCGCGCGCCGGGCCTGTTCTCGCTGGAGATGTGGGGCGGCGCGACCTTCGACACGGCGATGCGCTTCCTGCATGAGGACCCATGGGAGCGACTGCGCGAGTTGCGCAAGCGCGTGCCCAACATCTGTTTTCAGATGCTATTCCGTGGCAGCAATGCCGTGGGTTACACCAACTATCCTGACAACGTCGTCGCCGGCTTTGTCCGGCATGCCGCCGCGTCCGGCATGGATATTTTCCGCGTATTTGATTCGCTTAACTACACGCCGAACCTGCGTGCCGCGATGGAGGCGGTGCAGGACACGCACGCGATTTGCGAGGCCACCGTCTGTTACACCGGCGATATCCTCGACTCGAGACGCGACAAATACTCACTCAAGTATTACGTCGAGCTGGCCAAGGAGTTGGAGCGCATGGGCGCGCACATGATTGCCATCAAGGACATGGCCGGACTCTGCCGTCCCTACGCGGCGCACAAGCTCGTCAAGGCGCTCAAGGAAGCCGTTGGCCTGCCCATCCACTTCCATACGCACGACACCAGCGGCATCAATGCGAGTTCAGTTCTTCGTGCGGCTGATGCGGGCGTGGACGTGGTGGATCTCGCCATCGCCAGCATGAGCGGCAGCACCAGCCAGCCGAATTTGAACAGCGTCGTCGCCGCGCTGCACAACACGCCGCGTGACACCAAGCTGGATCTCGACGCGCTCAATGAGTTCTCCGATTATTGGGAGCTGGCGCGAGAGTATTATCGACCGTTTGACACCGCGCCCAAGGCCGGCAGCGCGGAGGTCTACCTGCACGAGATGCCCGGCGGGCAATACACGAACCTTAAGGAACAGGCCGCCAGCCTTGGGCTGGCTAACCGCTGGCGTGAAATTGCCCGCACTTACGCCGAGGTCAATCAGCTCTTCGGCGACATCGTGAAAGTCACGCCCAGCAGCAAAGTGGTTGGTGACATGACGATGTTCCTCATCTCGCGCGGCATCAAACCCGCTGATGTGGTCAACCTCGAGCCGGGCAGCGTGCCATTTCCCGCCAGTGTTATTGATATGCTCTCCGGCGGCCTCGGTCAGCCGATGGGCGGGTGGCCGGCTGACGTTCAGAAAGTCGTCCTTGGCCGGCAGAAGCCCATCACTGTTCGCCCCGGCGAGGATATGCCCGCAACCAACTTCAAAAAAGTGGGCGAGGAACTTGCTAATAAACTAAAGCGCGATGTGACGGATGACGATTTATTCAGCCACCTCATGTATCCCGAGGTCTTCGGGGAATTCGCGAAGCTTCAGCGCGACTTCGGCGACGTGAGCGTGCTACCCACGCCCGCATTCTTCTACGGCCTTAAGCCTGACGAGGAAGTCAGTGTAAGCATCGAGGAGGGCAAGACGCTCTTTATCAAGCTCGTGAACCTCGGCGCACCTGACAAAGACGGTCGGCGCACAGTGACTTTCGAACTAAACGGCATGACCCGAGAGACGCACATCCTCGATAAGAGCGTCGCGCCGAAGGCTAGATCTCGCGTGAAGGCTGACCCGGCGAACCCGCTGGAAGTCGGCGCCCCCATCCCCGGCGTCATCACCAGCCTCGCTGTCGGCGTCGGAGCGAAGGTGGCAAAGGACGACAAGCTCGTCACGATGGAAGCCATGAAGATGCAGACCACCATTTACGCGCAAGCCGACGGTTTGGTATCTGAAATTTTTGCTCAAGTCGGCGAAACGGTGGAGAGCAAAGATTTACTCATACGGCTCAAAGCTTAAGTGCTCGCCGCACATTATAGGCATGCGCAACCAAAATCGCTCGGCCGTAGGCTATGCGCCCTTGCTCCGCTTGCTTGTCCTGTCCATCAATCTTGCGCCGCTAACATGACTCGACCTGCGCTGTTCCGCCAGCTTCTCGCTGCCGCACTCACGATGGCCTCCGTCTTGCAGGCCGCCTCCCTCACCTCGGCTGACTGGCCGGCTTGGCGTGGGCCGACGCGCGATGGCCTCGCCGCGCCGGGGCAAAACCCGCCGACCGAGTGGAGTGAGACGCAAAACATCTTGTGGAAAGTGCCGCTGCCTGGACGCGGGCATAGTTCGCCGACGGTTGTGGGTGAATGCATTTACCTCGCCACGGCGGACCCGGTGAAGCGCGCGCAATCCGTCCTCTGCCTCGACCGCCAGACGGGCAAGCTGGTCTGGCAGACCGAGGTTCACGCTGCTAATGCCGAAACAGGTAAGCACGCGAATTCAACCGCCGCTTCTTCCACCGTGGCTTGTGATGGCGAGCGGTTGTTCATCAACTTCCTCAACGGCGGCGCGGTTCACACGAGCGCGCTGGACTTGTCCGGAAAGCTGCTTTGGCAGCGGAAGGTCTGTGACTTTATCGCACACCAAGGCTTCGCGTCGTCGCCAGTTTTACACGCAGGGTTGGTGCTTGTTTCCGCGGACCATCGCGGAGGGGGAGTCATCGCCGGATTAAGCCAAAAAACCGGCGAGCCGATTTGGAGCGTAAGCCGGCCGAAAGTGGCGAACTACACCACGCCAGCCATCGTGCAAGCGGCGGGTCGCACGCAAGCCGTGCTGGCGGGCGTAAACCTGCTCACGAGCCTCGACCCGCTCACGGGCAAGAAACTTTGGGAAATTGACGGCTCCACCGAGGAGTGCGTCGTGACGATGGTCACGGATGGCGAGCGCGTTTTTGCGAGCGGAGGCTATCCGAAGAATCACACCCTGGCCGTGCTGGCCGATGGCTCGGGCAAGGTGGCATGGCAAAACCCGGCGCGTGTTTACGTGCCGTCTATGATAGCCAAGGCCGGCCATCTTTTCGCCGTGATGGACGCGGGCGTGGCGGTCTGCTGGAAGTCTGACACTGGCGAGGAATTGTGGAAGGAGCGATTAGGCGGGGATTTCTTTGCGTCCCCAGTGATGGTGGACGACCGCATCTACGCGTCAAATGTGAATGGCAAAACCTTCGTATTCACCGCCACGCCGAAAGAATTTAAGCTGCTCGCCCAAAACCAGCTCGGCGAGGAAGCCTTCGCTTCGCCTGTCATTTGCGGCGGTCGTATTTACCTGCGCGTAGCGTTGAAATCCGAGTCCCGCAAAGAGTATTTGTATTGCGTCGGGGCGTTGGGAAAATAATACCAATTCAACGACACAAGGGGTGATCGAAGTGGATTCGATGAGGTCAGGTATTTAGCGAGGCACTCTATCGATCACCATGCACGACTCAAAACAAAGAAACCGTAATTGCGTGGCGATGTGAGTCACGCGCTTGATTTGCTAAGTTGCAAAGAACCGCACCGGTTCATTTGTGAACACTCGACTGGCTTAAGTCAGGGCAAATTTACCTATTTGTTCGGCTGCGGTGTATAGCGGAGGTAGGGTTTTACCTTGCGTGCGCCTTTAGGAAACAGCGCGGGGATTTCCTCGTCCTTCACCGCGAGCGTCACGATGCAGTCTTGACCGTCCTGCCAGTCAGCGGGTGTAGCGACCTTAAATTTCGACGTAAGTTGAAGCGAGTCCACTACGCGGAGAATCTCTGCGAAGTTGCGCCCGCAGGACATCGGGTAGGTGAGCGTTAGCTTCACTTTTTTGTCCGGCCCGATGACGAAGACGGACCGGACAGTGGCCTTGTCATCCACATTCGGGTGGATCATGTCGTAGAGTGCTGCAACGGTCTTTGTAGGGTCGGCGATGATGGGAAAGTTCATCGTGGTGGCCTGCGTTTCATTAATGTCGCGTATCCAGCCATGATGCGCGTCCACCGGGTCCACGGAGATGGCAATGCACTTGACGTTGCGCTTGGCGAACTCGTCCTTGAGCTTGGATACCGCGCCCAACTCGGTGGTGCAGACGGGCGTGTAGTCGGCGGGATGGGAAAAGAGAATGCCCCAGCCGGTGCCGAGCCATTGATGGAAGTCTATCTGACCTTCGGTAGTGTTGGCCTGAAAGTTCGGAGCGGTATCGCCAAGTCGGAGTGCCATAGTAATGCTTATTGCTAAATGCCTGCTTAAGCTAAGGGAACCCGGCGACTAGACACAAGCCTGCGCTAGCAAAAAGGCGGTCAGTTCAGCGCGGCAGGTAAAGCCAAAGGTAAAACCAGTTTGCTGCGACGGCTAGCGCGAGGAGCCACTTAAAAACCGGATGGGCGATGAGCGCGGCACCCAACTGTTTCAGCCATTGATCTCCGCAAAAAAGTGATAGCAGCCAAACCAGACTCGCGCCGAGTGCGCTGAGGGAAACCAACGGATTCATGCGCAGCGCGGTAGAAAAATCCAGTTGAGCCATCGCCGCGAAGGCCCGTGTGCTTCCGCAGCACGGGCAGGGCACATCCGTCGCAGCGCGCAGCGGACAGGTTGGAAGCGGCAGCGAAAAGCGCATCGCCAGCCAAGCAAGGGCCATCAGACCTGCGAGCCCAGTAAGCGAAAGTAGTGCCCGCCGGATGGTTGAGGTCGACGCGCGGACGGCTGTTGGTGGCGGCAATTTATCGGGGTTCATGGCGTAAGGCCTCGGCGCGGACGCACAGGCTAGTGATCAAGGCCCAGCCCATCGCGATGCTGAACAAAATTAGGCTGCCAAGACCAAGCAGCAGGTATTTCAACCAATCCGCCGGTAGGCGGCCGTCATTTTCCATTAAAACGAGCATGGGCAGCTTGCCGGCCCGCGCCCACTCCGACAAGAACCAAGCAAACCAGGCCAGCGCCAGCACGAGGGCGCAGCCGGCCAACGCCAGTTGAAGCGCGCCGGACAAGCGCCAACCTGCGCGCCACGAGCCAAGGCCCGGCATGCTGAGGTTGCTCCAGAAGCACACTTGTGCGTCGGCTCGAGAAAGCAACTTGGGCGGAAGGGCAGGCGGCTGGGGGCTCATTGGCGCGCGGGGCTTCAATGGCGGGTTAATTCCCGCAGCTTTGCGGCAGCTTGGCCGCTCTCGAGCACCTGCTCGGCCAGTTCCCAGCCTGCGGAAAAGGATTTTGCCAGGCCGGCTACGAATAAGGCGGCCGCGGCATTAAGCAACACGGCGTCGCGGCGCGGGCCTCGCTCATCGCCGCGTAGGAGCCGGCGAATCAGCTCGGCGTTGGCTGCCTTGTCGCCCCCGGCGAGGTCCGCCAGCGTCGCGGGCTGGAGAGGAAAGTCTTTGGGCGAGAGCTTCGACACCGCGAAACCTCGGTCGTGGTAAAACTCGGCGATGGTCGTCTCGCCTAAGGTGGACAGTTCGTCGAGGAAGGCACAGCCCTCCGCTGGGACTTCGCCGCATACCACCATGCCGCGCCGCACGCCGAGACTTTGCAACACCCTCGCCATCGGCTCGCATAATTCGGGACGAGGCACGCCGATCAGCTGAGCGGTGGGCCGCGCGGGATTCAGCAGGGGGCCGAGGAAGTTGAAAATGGTGCGTTGGCCGCGCTCTGCGCAGAGCTTGCGCGCCGGGCCAATGTGCTTGAAGGCGGGATGAAACTTCGGCGCAAACAGAAACGCAAAGCTGTGCACGCGCAGGGAGGCCGCGGCTTGCTCCGGCGAAAGTTCGATGGGCACGCCGAGCGCGTCGAGCACATCCGCGCTGCCGGACTGCGAGGTGATGGCACGGTTGCCGTGTTTGGCCACGGTGGCGCCTGCCGCCGCGCATACGAGCGCTACGCTAGTAGAGATGTTAAATGTGTTGAGTCGATCGCCGCCGGTTCCGCAGACGTCAAGAATTTCGCCGGCGCGTGTGGCGGCATCGAGTGGCACGGGCACGGCCCGGTCGCGCAACTCCCGGGCGAACGCGGCGATTTCCTCGGTGGACTCGCCTTTCTTAGCTAGCGCGGTGAGGAAAGCGGCCTTGGTCTCGGCGGACACGGCCTCATCTACGAGCGCGGCGACGGCGGCGGTCACCTGCTGCGGGCCGAGCGCGACAGCGGCTTCGAACTGGCGGGTGAAGGCGTCGAACACGGCGCTAGTGTAGGCGGAGTGCGGAGGGTTCAAAGTCGAAAGTCCGGGCGGGGTTCGCAATGGTTTTGGTGGGGTGAGCGTTAAAGCAAGCAATGGCCCGCCGGCCAGTTTACCCAAGCTCGCCGGGACGCGCGCCCCCTCATCCAAGTCTCAAACTTTCTGAGTTCCAATTGAAACAGTTTTGGAAACGCGTTAGAAAATGCACATGAAAGCAAAACTATTCCTTTTTGGTTTGGTGGCCGCGCTGCCCGCCGTCGCTGCCGAAACCGCCGCTCCGGCGCCCGCGCGCCTCGTTGAACACCGCAAAATCTGGGACGCCGCACCGCACAATGCCTTTACCGATCTGGTGCGTTTCAAGGACCGTTGGTATTGCGTGTTCCGTGAGGGCGCGGGCCATGTGTCGCCCGACGGCGCGGTGCGCGTGCTGACCAGCGATAGCGGTTATTGGTGGGAGTCGGTCGCACGCATTGAGATGCCGGGTTACGACCTGCGCGACCCAAAGGTTTCTGTTATGCCCAATCCGCCGCGCCTCATGTTGCTGGGTGGAGCGACGGTGCGTGAGGGGAAACAGCCCGCTACCGAAAGCCAGTCGTTCGTCGCCATCTCCGACGACGGAAAGAAGTGGGGCAAGGTCTTTTGGGTGGGGCCGACTAACCAATGGCTTTGGCGCGTGACGTGGCACCGCAGCAACGGCTTGGGCGTGGCTTACGATGTGTCGCCAACGAGCCGGAGCGCCAAGAAATACGGCACCTCGCTGTTGCTCACCAAGAACGGCACGGACTACGACACGTTAGTAGCAGACCTTTACACGGAGAGCGGTCCGACGGAGGCCACGCTGCGGTTTGGAGAGGACGACATGCTTTACTGCCTGCAGCGCCGGGATGGCCAGACCACCAACTCGGCGTTGCTCGGCGTTAGCAAGAAAATCCCCTATAGTGAATGGGATTGGAAGGATCTGGGCAAATACTTTGGCGGGCCAAACTTTCTCCAAATCCCCGACGGGCGTTGGATCGCCGTGGGCCGCCTGACCAACCATGGGCCGGACAAGAAAACTAAGACTGTCGTTTGCGAGTTGGATACGGCGAAGGCTGAGTTGAAGCCGCTGCTCGATTTGCCCAGTGGCGGTGACAGTAGTTATCCCGGCCTAGTGTGGCACGATAACTTGCTCTGGGTGAGCTACTATTCCTCGCATGAGGGCAAAAGCGCAATTTACCTCGCACGAGTGAAGTTCTGACCGATCTGGCAGCGACCACTAGAAATATTAAAAAGCCCGAAATCTTGCGGATTGAACCAAGCGCCAGTAGTCCGCTCGGCAACGTGACGGAGGGTCACTTTAGGAGCCGCTTTCTGCGCTTCGAATTTCGGGCCGGAAGCGTGACCTTCAGTAAATCAGCTGTCACCGGTATCAAGCCTGACCGGTGAGTTTGTCCAAGTCCACGTTCCCGCCGGTTAGCACGACCCCCACGGTGCGACCGTGAAATTTCTCTGGCGCAGCAAGCACAGCCGCCAGTGGCACAGCGGCGGATGGCTCCACCACCAGCTTCATTCGTTCCCAGATTAGTCGCATGGCGGTGACGATCTGATCCTCCGTCACCGTCACGATGCCGCGTGCGTGCTGCCGGATGATGCGAAATGTTCGTTCGCTCAACGACGCGCGGAGGCCGTCGGCGATGGTCGTAGTGTCAGTGTTCACTCGCAGTTCACCGTCTCGCAGCGAGCGGAACGCGTCATCCGCCAGCGCGGGCTCTGCGCCCCACACCTCAACGGTGGGTTTAAGTGAACTGGCGGCGACGCACAGGCCGCTCAATAATCCACCGCCGCTAACCGGCGCGACTAGCGTATCTAGTCCAGGCACCTGCTCCAATAGTTCCAATGCTACCGTGCCCTGCCCGGCGATAACCAACTCGTCGTCGTAGGGATGCACAAATATCGCACTAGTTTCGCGCTGGATGCGGTCGGCCTCGGCTTGCCGCGCTGCAAGCGTAGGCTCGCAGAGCGTAAGGCGGCCACCGTAGGCCTCAACCGCGCGCCGTTTAATCAGCGGGGCGTTGCGGGGGACGACAATGTGCGCGGGGATGCCGCGCAACTTTGCAGCGAGGGAGAGGCAGGTGGCGTGGTTGCCGGAGGAATGTGTGACCACACCGGCGGCGAGCAGCGCGTCGGGCAGGGCCGCGATCGCGTTGGCTGCGCCGCGGAACTTGTAGGCCCCGCCTCGTTGGAAATTCTCGCATTTGAAATGCAATGATGCGCCTGCGAGCGCATTCAGGCAGCCGCTGGTTTGAACCGGAGTGTGGTGGGCCAGGCGGGCCAGGCGGTTGGCGGCGGCGCGAAGCTCGGAGAGACTGGGAAACATGAATTACTAATCGAGTTGGTGAAATGGAAGCGGGATGCGCCGACTCACTCCGGCGCAGGCGGGCAGGCTCCTCCCGGTGCCGTGTCGAGCCGGCGAAAGTCGAAGCGTATCACGTCCAGCAGGTCGAGCTTCTCAATGACCTCCTTCAGTGCGAGCTTGGCGTCCGCGCTGGCGGACGAGGACCGCGAAGAGAAAGTGGAACGGCGCTTGAGGTAATTGAGCAGAGCTTGTCGGTAGTCACCGGCAAGCCGTCCCAGCTCGACTGGGCTGTTTACTTGGAGCAACTGCAACTGTAACGCCGCACGCGCCACAGCAGACCCATGCTGCTGGAAGTCTGTATTCGCCACTAGCTCGCGCAGCGGCAGGTCCTTGCGGCTGGGAACCGCGTCCGTGCCCAGCCGCACAGTGATGGGTGCGGCCAGCACTTCGTCCAACTGATCCAGTGAGTGCGCCAATGAAAGCCGCATGTATCGGGCGCTGGCTGTGAAATTTATCCATACTACAGACCACCACTTTTCCGCGTCGAGCATCGTGGGGAAGCGCCCGGCGAACGCGCGTTGGAAGGCGAGCTGGCTGTTTAGATAAGCGGGCAAACACCGCAAGAACTCCGTCAGTGTGGCGCGGCCTTCCGGCAGGTTGAGCAGCTCAGCCACGAGCAGTTGTGAAGTGCGGTGGAACACCTGCCATTGCGCGTCGTGTAGTTGGTCCGCCGTGATTAACGAAAGGTCGCTGAACGACACCAGCGCGCGTCCGCGCAAAAGCTGTCGCGCATCGGCGAACACATCCGGGCTGGCCGTGCGAATGACTGCCATGCGCGTACGCACCTCTGGCACAAGCGTCTCGCCGTGCAGTGCGAGCAGGTGCGTGGCCAGCCCTTCCTCCAGCCAAAGTGGGATTTCTGCCGACCGCTGCGAAGCATTGTTACGGTTCGCGACTTCCAATAGCAGCGCGCGGGTCAACGCACGGAGAAGACGTGGGCGGTCAAGCTGTCCGGGTACGATCATCTGGTAACGCCAGCCGCCAGGAAACCACTGCGATACGACGACCACCGGAGACGTTGGTGGCAGGTCGCCCTGCACCGTGATAGTGATACGGCCCGCCCATGCCTCGCCCAACCCCAATTCAGCCAGCAGCTCAGTTCTCACGCGCTCGGCAGTCAGCACTAGAATCGTTGGCTCCATCTGAACATGGTTAGTGAGTAGATACGACAACGACGGCGGCCCTAGCGCGGTTCCAACGGGATAACCCACGACCTTAAACTGCTGAGAACGGCTCTCGAGCAACAGCGGCTTGAGTTCGGGGAATGGCTTTTGGGCCGGGGCCTCCACGAACAGAGCACTACTTACGCCGAGGGCAGCGGCACCAGCTCGCAGGCTGCGAAAACCGATGGCGAAGGCTTTACGCATCAGGGTCAGGTGGCGGCCGGTTTGCTTTTGGCCGGTGTGGGCGCGGGCTTCGTCGCAGGAGCGGCGGGCTTGGCGTCGGAGCCGCTCTTGCTCTCGCCTCCGCCACTAGCAGCGGGGGCAGTGTCCTTCTTGGCGGCTTGCTTGTAGTTTTCGCTGCGGTAGTCGGTGATGTAAAAACCGCTGCCCTTGAAGATCAGCCCCGCCCCCGTGCCGAGTACGCGGCGGACCTTGCCTTTGCCCCACTTCTTCTGACCGCAGACTTCCTTGAGGCAAGTCTTAAGGGGCTCGTCCTTCATGGACTGAAACTTCTCAAACTGTAGGCCGCACTTGTCACAAACGTAGTCGTAGGTTGGCATGGTGAATCAAATCGGTTATGCGCCCTTGATAATGGCGATGGTGAACGAGGCGTCAAGGAAGCCGCCGTGAGGGAAGCTCATCACGGCCCCGTCGGGGGTGTGACCTTGTCGCCTAGTCGGAAGAATTGCCAGAAGGCATCGAGCTGCTTCACCGTCTCGCCGCCCAACACATCGGGCAGTGGACTGGAGCCGTCGTCTTGAAAATAAACCGGCATCTTGGTCTGCGGCTCGATGCGAAGCGGGTTGCGCATCCAACGATCGTAGTAAGCGCGTTGCAAGCGCGCAGCCGCATAAGCGAAGTTCACGCCCTCGCTTTCGAAAACCTGCGAGGCTTTTATGGCGCCGACGCTGTGACAAGAGATGCACGAAAAGCCGCCGTCCACGCCGATTAACTTTTGCCCGATCTTCGCCAACTCCGTGTTCACGGGCGCTTCAAGCGGAGTCTTTGGGGGAAAGCCATGCGTCATTGCAAGGCCGGCGGCAAAGTCGGCGGCATATTTGGGAAAGGCTGGCATTCGATGCGCAAGCCAGTGGCGTGGTTTGTATTGCGTTTCACCCGCAACAAACTGCGCCATCCATTCCGGCTTGAGCTTGCCGCCGAGTTTTTCATAGCTGGTGAAGCCTTCGAGCTGTCCGTGGCAGCTCGTGCAATTTAGGTTGCGCGCCTGACGGTCGGCGAACTCGACTGGCACGTGACGTTGCAGCGACGCTCGATCCGTCGCAGCGAAGGCTTGCAACGCCGTTCGCTCGGCTGGCGTGAACGCAAAGTGCGGAGCCTTTCCTGCCGGGGTTTCAGCGAGGCAGCCGCCGGTCCATTTTGCAGTGGCCAACTCTGCGAGCGGCTTCGCTTTGAGTTGGTTTTCGAGCTTTAGCGAGTGGCAATTCAAACACCCGCTCGACTGCACGAGCAATTTTCCGCGCGCAATGACCGCTGCTTCCGTGGGCGCGCCCGGCTGTTTTGCCATCGGGGCGATAGACGCGAGCAATCCGCCGAGCCGTTGTGCCTCCTCCTCTGTTAGCTTGAAGTGCGGCATTCGCGTCCATGTGTAATGTTCGCCGGGATTTTTGAGGAACGCGAACAGCGCAGCAGGCGGGAATTTCATGTTCACGTGCGTAAGATTCAGCTTGTTCGCATCCGGATCGCCAAAGTCCGGCAGGTTGTGGCAGCCCGAGCAATGCAGCCGCTCCACGAGTATTTTCGCTGCCTCGATGGCTTCGGCATCTCTCGCCAACTCGCCTTTCGGCGCGGCGTCTGTTTGTGTGGCGAGGAATGCCGCGATGGCCTCCGCATCCGCTTGAGCGGTGGGGCCGTGCAGGAGCTTCGGCATGGTCGCGCTTGCGCGTTGTGCTTTGGGGTCCAAAATCCAATTTGCCATCCAACTAAAATGCCTTCGTGCCCCGATTCCTTCGAAGCTTGGGGCGTCCATCGCCAATTCGGGCGCGCCGGTCTCGCTGGCGTGGCATTTTGCGCAGCGTGCCTCAAAAAACGTCTCGCGGCCGAGGCGTAGTTTAGTTTGCTGCGCCAGTGTCTCGTTGCCCGCTGTGCGGTTTACCATGGCCGCATTAACGGGCTCCCATAGGGCTCCCTTTTCCGACCACAACAGCCGCAGCATCGCGTCGCCGCTGGTTGGGCTGGTGAATGTGACCTTGAGCGCGTTGTTGCCCTTCGTCAGGCGAATGGGCTTAGTTGGCTCGCTGGCCTGTTTTCCATCGCCGTTAAACTCAATGATAGTGTTCGTGCCCAATTCAACTTTCACTGTGCCGCAGGCCTCTACCTTAAATAAAAAATCTCCCCGCAAATCCACGGTGATGAACCCAGTGAATGTCGCCGTGAATTTCCCCTCGGGCAGAAAGGGTGTGGGCGGCTGACCGGCCGGTACGTAGAGCCATACGTTGGGCGCGGATATGGTGTCACTTAACGTGCCGACGGAGTAAGCGACCGCTAAACCCGGTTCAGTCTTTACTGTTTGGGCGCATAGCGGCTGGCCAATTGCCGTCAGCAAGCTGGCCAAAATCAAAATTTGCGGGGAGAGCGTTTTTGTCGTCGGCATTACGGATAATAAAATAGCGCAAGCGGTGACGAACTCAAGGAAAGCCACACCGTTAGCGACATGCGGAAGTTTGTTTCAAGCAAGAATATCTTTCACCACCTGTCCGTGCACATCGGTGAGACGGAAATTGCGGCCCTGGAATTTGAAGGTGAGCCGTTCGTGGTCAATTCCCAGTAGGTGCAGGAGCGTGGCTTGTAGGTCGTGCACGTGCACGGGGTTTTTTGCGACGTTCATCGCCAGATCGTCGGATTCGCCGTAGGTGATGCCGGGTCGGATGCCACCCCCGGCCATCCAAATTGTGAACGCGTAAGGATGGTGGTCGCGGCCCCAGCGTTTGCGCTCGGCAAGATTGCCCTGAATGAACGGTGTGCGACCGAACTCGCCGCCCCAGATAACGAGTGTGTCTTCGAGCAAGCCGCGCTGTGCGAGGTCCATGACGAGGCCGGCGCTGGGCTGGTCGGTGTCGCGGCACTGGTTGTACAGCTCGGTGGTCAGGGAGTTGTGCTGGTCCCAGCCGGCGTGCATGACCTGCACGCAACGGACGCCGCGCTCGATAAGCCGACGGGCCATGAGACAGTTGTAGGCGAAGGTGCCCTGCTGCTTCACGCTGGGGCCGTAGAGGTCGAGGACGGCTTGGGGTTCTTTCGAGAAATCGGTGAGTTCCGGCACGCTGGTTTGCATCCGGTAAGCCATCTCGTATTGTGCGATGCGCGTTGCAATTTCTGGGTCGCCGAACTCGCGGAGCTTAATTTCGTTAAGTTGCGCAAGGTCATCGAGCAAGCCACGCCGGACTTGCGCGGACACGCCGTCAGGGTTGCTCAGATATAAAACCGGTTCGCCACTGCCACGAAACTTCACTCCGCTGTAGCGCGTCGGTAGAAAGCCGCTGCCCCAGTAAAAGTCGTAGAAAATCTGGCCGCAAGTTGTGTCCTTGCTGATGGAGGTCATCACCACGTAGCCGGGCAGTTCCTGCGTCTCGATGCCGAGGCCGTAACTCAGCCAAGCGCCAAGGCTCGGCCGACCGGGCATTTCCGAGCCGGTAAGCAGGAAGGTAATGCCGGGCGCGTGGTTCACGGCCTCGGTGTGCATGGACTTGATAAAGCACAGTTTGTCTGCGACCGCCGCCGTGAAGGGCATAAAGCGACTCACCCACGCTCCACTCTGCCCATGCTGCGCGAAAGGTTCGACGGGCTGAAGCATGAGCTTGCCGTCGGCCTTACCGGTCATGGTGCTGAAACGTTTACCGGCGACGTACTCGTCGGGCACCGGTTTGCCGTGCAACTCGGCGAGGCGGGGCTTGTAGTCCCACAAGTCCACATGCGTCGGCGCACCGTTTTGGAAGAGGTAGATGATGCGCTTGGCTTTTGGCGCCCAGTTGGGAAAGGCGGAGTGCGGAGTGCGGAGTGCGGAGTTTGGCCCACTTGCGGCGAATGTTTCCTGTTTTAACATTGCAGCCAACGCGGCGACGCCCAGCCCCGTTGCTCCGCGCCCGAAAAGCTGGCGCCGCGTAAGCAGCGCTTGATATTCGCGGTGCGGTGACACAGTAAAAAGTCAGACCGTGCCGAAAGCTACTTCTTCAATTTAGTCTGCGGCGCGTGCCGCTGGATAAATCCTTGAAGAGCTGCAATAATTGGCGAGTCTCTAAGCGCACATGATTTCCGCCGGTTCCGCCGCCCACCCAGTCTCGCTCTTTGATTTTGCCCCCCGCACGCGGCTTGTGTTTGGGGCCAACACTATGGAGCGCGTCGGGGAATTAGCAGTGGAGCTGGGAGGCCGGCGCGTGTTGCTCGTAACAGATCCCGGTCTTGTGAAAGCCGGACATGCCGCGCGAGTCAAGGAGTCGCTCATGAAGGTAGGCTTGTGGGTGAGCCTGTTTGATCGCACGAAGGAAAATCCTACAACGAAATGTGTGGACGACTGCGTAGCTGTCGCGGCGGCGGAGAGGATAGATTTGCTGGTCGGCCTCGGCGGCGGCAGCTCGATGGACACGGCCAAGGGCTGCAACTTCATTTTCACCAATGGTGGGCGAATGCAGGACTATTGGGGCGTGGGTAAGGCCAAGAAGCCGATGCTGCCGCTTATCGCCATTCCGACCACGGCCGGCACGGGCAGCGAATGTCAGTCCGCCGCCCTGATTGCGGACGAGCAGACACATCAAAAAATGGCCTGCCTCGATCCGAAGGCGCTTGCGCGTGTTGCGATTCTGGATCCCGCACTGACTGTGTCGCAGCCGTCGTCCGTTTCGGCCTGCACCGGCATCGATGCCATTGCGCACGCGGTGGAGACCGCTGTCACGACGAAGCGTAACCCTCTGTCGCAGATGTTTTCACGCGAGGCTTTCCGACTATGTGTCAGCAGTCTACCGCAGGTGCTCAAGCACCCCGAGGATCTTGAGGCGCGCGGGCGGATGCTGCTAGGCGCAGCTTATGCGGGTTCCGCGATCGAAAACTCGATGCTTGGCGCGGCGCACTCCGCGGCAAACCCGCTCACGGCGCACTACAATATCGTACACGGTCAGGCTGTGGGCATGATGTTACCGTCGGTTTTGCGGTTCAACGCGCAGAACCCCGAGGCTCTAAGCGCTTATGCAGAACTCACCTCCGGCCCCGAGTTGGCGACGGCTAAGACTGATCTTAACACGTCGCTCAAAGCTTTGCTTGCTCGGCTGGAATCGCTTTTAAACTTGGCCGGATTTCCGCGCTCGCTGTCCGACTGCGGGGTGGAGCCGGCAAAGATCAGATTGTTGGCTACGGAGGCCGCCAAGCAGTGGACTGCAAACTTCAACCCGCGCCGCATTGCGGAGGACGATTTCGTCAGCCTCTACGAAGCCGCTTTCAAGCGCCGAGGCGACGGGGACTTGCTTTGATTACGCAGATGCACGGGCCAGTCCGTTTCCTCGTGCCTTTGCGTTTGTGTCGAATAGTCATCGTTTTGCTGTGCAGCTTCGCAGCGAGTGCCGCCCGTGCCGCCGCACCTGCGCCGGAGTTCATTTTCCCTGCTGGCGGCAAGCCGGGCCCGACTTTCAACGTCACCGTCGGCGGAAAGCTCGATGGCTGGCCGGTGGGCGTTTGGACCGATCACGCCGGATTGGTTTTTAAGGCAACGACAAACAGCGGCGCGTTCACGGTCAGCATCGCGGCGGATGTGCCGCCGGGTCCGCATCTGGTGCGCTTCTTTAATGATGACGGCGCGGCAGAACCGCGCACGTTCGTCGTTGGCACGCGGGATGAGGTGTTGGAAGCCGAGCCCAATGACGATTTTCGTAAGGCGCAGTTAGTAGACAAGTCCGCTGTGGTTGTGAACGGGCGCTTGGAGAAGGCTGGCGACGTGGATTCGTTTGCGATTAGAGCGGAGCAGGGGAAGTGGATCGTCGCTGCTGTGGACTGCTACGCGCTAGGCGCCTCGGTTGATCCGGTTTTACAAATCCTTGATGAGCGCGGCGTGCGCGTGGCGCTCAACCATGACACGCACAACCTCGACGCGCTGGTCGCGTGGCAAGCCCCGCACAGTGGCACTTACATCGTGCAATTGCTGGGCTTTGCGCATCCACCCGCCGCCGACGTGGCTGCGAAGGGCAGTCCCGCCTATGTGTATCGGCTCACCCTCACCACCGGGCCGTTCGTGCGCTCGACTTTTCCGATGGGCCTCAAGCGTGGCGCGAAGGGCGCGGTGGAACTCGTCGGCTGGAACCTGCCCAAGGCCGCGCAGCCCGTGGACGGCACGCGCTTGGCGGCGGCAGAACAACTGCTTTTCCTCCCCGCAGCACCGACCGGCGATACCCTCTGGCTCGACGTGGCAGACGCCGCTGATGTTGCCGAGCAGGAGCCGAATGACACGTCGGCGCAGGCCCAGCCGGTCGCGTTACCCGCGACCGTCAACGGCCGCATCGGCCGGCCCGGCGACGTGGATCGTTTCGCCTTTCCTGCGAAGAAGAACGAGCGCTTCAACTTCCAGATGCGCGCGGTGGGCCTGCGTTCTCCTATGGCTGCGCGATTGCGGGTCGAGGACACGAATGGCGTCTCGCTCACTGAGCAGTTGGGCGGCGACCTGAGCGACCCGCGCCTCGGCTGGAACGCGCCGGCGGACGGCACCTACGTGCTCGCGGTGAGCGACATGTATGGGCAGGGCGGCCCGGAGTGGCTCTATCGCGTGAAGACCGCGCCCGCGCCGCCGAATTTCACGGCGACTGTCCCGTCGCATGCGTTGACAATAGAAAATGGTAAAACTAACGAGATCCGCCTCACGCTTGCGCGCAATGAGGGATTTAAGGACAAGCTTACGTTGGCGGTGAAAGGCCTGCCCGCTGGCGTCATTGCGCGTATTCCGTCGGTGTCAGATAAGGACAATGAAGTGAAGATTGAACTAGTTGCCGCTTCTGATGCGCGAGCTGCGAATGTCCCGATTGAGTTTATTTTCTCCGCACCCGAGGTGCAACCGCCGATGAGTCGCGCGGTAACTTACAGCATGCGTGGCACTGAGCCGCGAGGTGACCGACTCGTCAACGATGGTCATGTCGCGTGGCTAACCGTGGTGAATAAGCCCGCCCCGCCGAACCCGCCGAAGAAGAAGGAATAATCACGTTTTGAGTCTCTAGCGATGCGTTCAAAAGTATTTCATTGCGGCATGGAGGTGCTGCACTCCAAGACGCGAGCAAACAGCACTAGCACGCTCTGCAATGGCCGTTAGTTATCAAAGTCCGAATGAATTTGGGCGATGCACTGCCGGGCACTATTTCATCTTACAGGGACCCATATGTAAGTGACTTCGGTGGATTTCACGGTGAAGCGTTGACATCGACCTAATCTCCGCACTGGTGAATCTTCTTTGCGCGGCTTGTCCGACGCTTGCCTCGCCGTGCAACTTGGGGAAAGCTCCGCCGCACAAATGAAAAAGAAGTCTGCCCAATCGCAGTCCCTCGAACGTCAGTGGTCGTCCATCGTGGTGGATGGGGCTGAACGCGCCGCCAGCCGCGCGATGCTTCATGCCGTCGGGTTCAAGCGTGAGGATTTTAAGAAGTCGCAAGTTGCTGTGTGTTCCACTTGGAGCCAAGTCACGCCCTGCAACATTCACATTGATCAGCTTGCCGTGAGCGTGGCGATGGGCGTCAACGAGGCCGGTGGCAAGGCGGTCGTCTTCAACACCATCACCGTGAGCGACGGCATCTCGATGGGCAGCGAGGGCATGAAGTACTCTCTGGTGTCGCGCGATGTAATTGCCGACAGCATCGAGACGGTCGTGGGCTGCGAAGGCATGGACGGGCTCGTTGCCGTGGGCGGTTGCGACAAGAACATGCCCGGCTGCCTCATTGCGATGGCGCGCATGAATCGTCCGGCGGTGTTTGTGTATGGCGGCACGATTCTGCCGGGCGACTTCCGCGGCAAGCCGGTGGATGTGGTGTCGTGCTTCGAGGCCGTGGGTCTGCACGCAGCGGGCAAGATGAGCGACAAGGATTTGGCGGACCTCGAAGAAGTCGCCATCCCCGGTGCGGGTTCCTGTGGCGGGATGTACACGGCTAACACCATGGCGTCGGCGATTGAGGCACTGGGCATGAGCTTGCCCAACTCCAGCGCACAGGCCGCCGTCTCAAAAGACAAGACCATGGATTGTGAAGCCGCCGGAGCCGCCGTTTTAAATCTCATCAGAAACGGCATCCGCCCGCGCGACATCATGACTAAGAAAGCGTTCGAGAACGCCATTACGCTTGTCATCGCGCTGGGCGGTTCCACCAACGCGGTGCTGCACCTCATCGCGATGGCCAGCGCGGCCGAAGTGAAGCTCACCATTGATGACTTCACTCGCATCGGCAAACGCGTGCCCGTGCTCGCAGATCTTAAGCCATCCGGCAAATACGTGATGGCCAAGCTCGTGGAAATCGGCGGCACCGTGCCGCTGATGAAGATGCTCTTGGATAAAGGCCTAATGCACGGCGACTGCTTGACCGTCACCGGCAAAACGCTGGTGGAGAACCTCAAGAACGCGCCAAAGTATCCTGCCGGTCAGGACGTGGTGCGCGGCTTCGACAATCCCATCAAGCCCAACAGTCACCTTGTCATCTTTCGTGGCAACCTCGCTCCCGGTGGCGCGGTCGGGAAGATTTCCGGCAAGGAAGGCCTCCAGTTCAAAGGCAAAGCCATCTGCTTCGACGGCGAGGAGAAGGCGCTCGCCGCCATTCTCGATGGCCGCGTGAAGAAGGGACACATCATCGTCATCCGCTATGAAGGCCCGCGCGGCGGCCCCGGAATGCGCGAAATGCTTTCGCCGACCAGCGCCATCATGGGCAAGGGCTTGGGCAAGGACGTCGCGCTCATCACCGACGGCCGGTTCAGCGGCGGCTCACACGGCTTCGTGGTCGGTCACGTGACTCCCGAGGCATACGAAGGCGGCCCGCTTGCCGTGGTGAAGAATGGTGACAACATCACGTTCGATGCCGAGAAGCGCGAAATCAGCCTCGACATTTCCGCGACGGAAATGAAGTCGCGGAAGAAAGCGTGGAAGCGGCCTGCGCCGCGTTACACCCGTGGCATCCTCGCGAAGTATGCCGCCACCGTGAAATCCGCCAGTGAGGGTGCAGTGACTGATTTGGGATTGCAGGTTTAGGCGGTCAATTGAACCCCCTATTCTCAAGATCAATTTGACGAGCATAACCCCAGACAATGGGCGGCCTGTGCTGCCCGTTAATCCGCACTTAGCCCTAACGAAAGAGTGCTTTCAAAAGAATAGCTTCATCGTCGGCAGACTCATTGCCAGTGCCAAAACCATCGCTCGGTTGCGGAAACCAGTTCGGTGAACAAACGCAAACTTCTTAAAGCGATTCTCGCTGCGCTACAAGCGGAGTTGGATACTTTCACCCGCGCCGCCCGGTCAGCCCGCGCTGAGGCTACGGATGAGCAAAGTCGCGCGGAGAACAAATACGACACGCGCGGACTGGAGGCGTCCTACTTAGCGGCCGGTCAAGCACGCCAAGTGGCGGAACTTGAGTCGGCAATCGCCGCGTTCAGCGGTATGCCAGCTCACAAGTTCAAGGCCAAGGAAGGCATCGGGTTGGGAGCGGTAGTCGAATTGGAGCGGGCTGGAGAGCGAACTACTTACTACCTAGGCCCCTGTGCGGGCGGGACGGAGGTAGTTTTGGCGAGGCGCTCCGTGCTCGTTATCACCCCGCAATCACCACTAGGAACCCAATTACAGAGGCGCCAGGCGGGAGAACACTTTGATTTGCGCATAGGCGGGCAGCGTCATCGCGCCTACGTGGTCAGTGTTGGTTGATGACAGCGGGCGAAGTGGCTTTTTGAAAAAAGATTCGGGCAGCAGACGCCAAGGAGGTGGGGGTGGGGAACCCCTCTGAAGAAACGTACTGCCGCCCGAATCGAAACCTACAAATAATTTTTCAAGAATTGGGATTCGGCTCCTCGTTGTCAAATGATAAGATGGGATATTCAGGTTGCATAAAGTTTTTGAAGAGCGCCGCCCGCCAGCCGGGTAAGGTCGATGAACCTTTTACGCCAAGTGCCTTGACCTGTTCTCAGTCGTTTCTCATTCTTCGCGCTCTGCTACCATGCCTGAAAACCGCAATCCCGACCTAACGCCCAAAGTCAGCGCGGAGACCGATGTCGCGCGTCTTAGTCACTCGAGCCAGCCACTCGCCCACCAAAAAACCGGTGCAGAGGGCGTGAACCTTGCGGACTGGGATCAAATTGCCGCGCAACCGCAGTTCAAAGCCCTGCTGGCGGCAAAACTCAAGTTCATCATTCCGGCGACGTTGTTCTTCGTGGTGTATTACTTCGCGCTGCCAGTGCTGGTCGGCTGGTTTCCCGAGCTAATGGAAAAGCGTATCGGCCCGGTGAACCTAGCTTATCTCTTCGCGCTGTCGCAGTTCTTCATGGCGTGGATCCTAGCCTACATTTATTTGCGGAAAGCGGCGCAGTTTGATGCTCAGGCGCACGCTATTGTGTCCCAGCTTGACCAGCCCAAAGGAGGCGCGAAGTAATGAGTCTCCTTCTTGCCGCTGCCTCACCAGCCGCCGCGCCCGCTGGTTTTCAATTCACGCCCGCGCTCGGGATGTTCCTCGCCTTCGTCGTCGTGACGTTGGGCATCACCTACTGGTCTGCGCGCAAGTCCACCGGCGCGAGCAACTACTTCGCCGCCGGGCGCGGCATCACCGGCTGGCAGAACGGCCTCGCCGTCGCTGGCGACTACATGAGCGCGGCGAGCTTCCTTGGTATCGCAGGAATGATCGCCTTTAAGGGTTACGACGGCTTCATGTATTCCGTCGGCTGGCTCGTCGCCTACCTCACCGTCCTGCTCGTTGTTGCCGAACCGCTGCGAAACGCCGGCAAATACACCATGGCGGATGTGCTCGCTTATCGGCTCAGCCCGCGTCCCGTCCGCGCAATGGCCTCCCTTTCCACACTGACCGTTTCGACGTTTTACATGATCGCGCAGATGGTTGGCGCGGGCGCACTGGTGAAGCTTCTTCTGCCTGGCGTGAGTTACGAGGCGGCGGTTGCGGGTGTTGGCGTGCTAATGATTGTCTATGTTGTTTTCGGCGGAATGCTTGCCACGACCTGGGTACAAATCATCAAAGCGGTGCTGCTCATGAGCGGTTCGCTCTTCCTCAGTGTGCTCGTGTTGAAGCACTTTGATTTCAGCTTCGTGAAGTTCTTCGAGGCCATCGGCAAAGTTCCGGTTGCTGGCCCGAACGGGACTCTCGTGGAAAAAGACTTTCTTAAGCCCGGCCTGATTTTTGGCCTCGAAGTCACTAAGGGCTGGGGGCCGATTGACCTTATCTCGCTGGGTCTAGCGCTTGTTTTTGGCACTGCCGGGCTGCCGCACGTGCTTGTGCGTTTTTATACCGTGCCAGATGCGAAGACCGCGCGCGTGAGCGTAGTTTGGGCGATGGCCATCATTGGTGCTTTTTACATCATGACCACCTTTCTGGGCTTTGGCGCAGCAACGATTCTGACTCCGGCCAAGATCAGCGTAGAAAACATGAGTGCCCCATTGCTCGCCAAGGCGCTCGGGGGTGAAATCTTCTTCGCCTTCATTAGCGCAGTAGCCTTCGCGACCATTCTTGCCGTCGTCGCCGGCCTTACAATTAGCGCCAGCACTAGCTTCGCCCACGATTTTTACACGAATGTCCTGCACCACGGCCGCGAACGCGCGCCGGGTGAGGAGGTTCGTGTCGCGCGCATCGCGGCGTTCGTCGTGGGTGCGGTGGCTATCCTGCTTGCCATCAAACTCCAGACGATCAACGTCGCCTTTCTTGTCGGCCTTGCCTTCGCCGTGGCCGCGAGCGCGAACTTGCCCGTCATCGTACTTTCGCTCTTCTGGAAGCGTTTTAACACCGCTGGCGCAGTTTGGGGCCTCGGCGTCGGCCTCGTTGGCAGCATTATCCTTATTATACTCAGCCCGAGCGTCATGGATGCGAACGGCAAGGCGCTCATCAACGCCGCGCCGCTCTTCCCGCTGAAAAACCCAGGCATCGTGAGTATCCCGTTGGGCTTCCTCGCCGCGTGGCTGGGCACACTGATGAGCAACGACCGCTCGAGCGAGGCGAGGTTCGCCGAGTTGACCGTCCGTGCCAACACCGGCCTTGGCGCGGAAAAGGCGACTTCACACTGATTGAGCATAACTAACCGACACTGATGCAGACAGTTCCTCACATTAGTGCAGGTCAGTGCGGGTTAGTGTTTGAGAATCTCGCCTCCACTCGCCGGGCCTTCATTCGACGCGGTGCCTTGGTGCTGTCCGCCACGGCCAGCCTAGCTGATTCCCTCGCTGCCGATTCTGCTGCCGCCCCCGTCCTCCGCATCGGCCTGCTCACGGACCCGCACTACGCGGACATCCCGGCGCAGGGCAAACGCCACTATCGCGAATCGCTCAGCAAGGTTCGCGCCGCCATCGAGCACTTCAATGCGGCGAAGGCTGACTTTGTTGTGGAACTCGGCGACTTCATTGACGAAGCCGCGAGGGTCGAAGGCGAAATCGCCCACCTTAAAACCATCGAGGCCGAGTTCGCAAAGTTCCGTGGTCCGCGCCACTACGTGCTGGGCAACCACTGCGTTTGGACGCTTACGAAAGACCAGTTTTACGCGAACTGCGCCGCGAAACGGGCTCCCTACTCATGGGACTCGGCAGGATTTCACTTCATCGTGCTCGACGCCTGCTTCCGCGCGGACGGCGTTGCTTACGGTGCGAAGAATTTCACTTGGACCGACACGGACATTCCCGAGTCGCAGCGTCGCTGGCTTGCTGAAGACCTCGCTGCCACGCGCTTGCCGACGATTGTCTTTGTCCACCAGCGTATCGACATCACCGGTGACTACGCCGCGAGGAGCGCGCCAGCGGTGCGCGAAATTTTGGAACGCTCCGGCCGCGTGCTCGCCGTCTTTCAAGGCCATCACCATCGCAACGAGCATCGGTTGGTTGGCGGCATTCACTACTGCACGCTCATGGCGATGGTGGAGGGCAACGGCGCGGAGGACACTGCGAGTGGCTTACTGGAGATTTTTCGCGACGGCAGCTTGAAGCTGGATGGTGCGTTCAAGCAGTTGAGCTATGCTTGGCAACCGCCCGCCCACGCCGGTCAGTGAAGCTGACATTCAACTCCACCGTCGAAAGCCTCGCTTGTTCCTCAATCATCTCATGAAACTTTCACCCTTCCTCTCCGTTGGCTTCGCCGCGTTTCTCCTGTCTGGTTGCGCCGCGACTGATTGCCCGTACTGCAAGGTCGACAAACCCGCGGCTACCACTGCGTCGCCTGGAGCAAAGCCCATCGGCGCCGCCAGTGCTGTTCGCAGCCTCTTTGATGGCAAGTCGCTTACCGGTTGGAAGGACTCTGGTTTTGCTGGCGCGGGCGAGACAAAGTTGGAGCCCAACTTTCGCGGCCAAGGCCCGGTCATTCTCATCGAGGCTGGCCAGTCCCTCAGCGGCATCACGTTCACGAATCCGGTGCCGAAGCAGAATTTCGAAATCACGCTCGAAGCCCTCAAGGTGCAGGGCAACGATTTCTTCATTGGACTGACCTTCCCGGTCGGCGCGGCGCACGCGACGCTCGTGCTTGGCGGCTGGGGCGGCGCGACTACGGGCATCTCCAGTATAGACGGTCTTGACGCCTCGGAGAATGACACCACCAAGTTCCTCGCTTACGACAAGGACAAATGGTTCCGCATCCGTATGAAGGTCACGCCCGCAAAGCTGGAAACCTGGATAGAAAATGACAAGGTGGTCGACCAGGAGCTTAAAGACCGGCGCGTTTCAATGCGCTTTGGCGAGATTGAGAATTCCATTCCGTTCGGTCTCGCCACTTACCAGACAACGACAGTCATTCGGAAGGTGGAGATTAAGCCGCTCGAGTAAGTGTTTTCAGTCCGAACCCAAAACACCTTACAAAGACGAAAAGCTGATTTTGACATAGGGCTGCTTTCACCTGGGCAAAAATTCTGAGCAGCCGTTTTCTCCAGCCGCTGTTTCCAAGGTTTGATCTTTTTCCTAGGCTTGAGATTAAGGACTTTGGATTTTGGTCAATGCAGTATCGGCAGATCATGGGGCTGCTGGATCAACTCGGCATCAAGGTCGAGGTAGAATTCGAGGCGGCGGGAAGTTTCGGCGTCGTCAATTCCGCGGGCCATGAGCAGGTAAGCCGCGTAATGATTGCCCTCAGACTCCACGAGGCTGGCATAGAACGAGGCTAGCTCGGGATCGTGCGGCGGTAATTCGCGGGCGAGGATTTGGAATTTTTCGCAGCTCCGACCCTCAATGAGGGCGCAGCAGATTAGGTGATCAATAGCCTGGAGGCGGATGCCCTTGCGCATCGCATGCATCAAGCCAGAAATCCATGGGCTGGGATGCGGCTGGCCAAACGGGATGCCACGCCGGCGGAGCAGCGCAAGCACGAGTTGGAAGTGTTGGAGTTCTTCGATGGCGATGGCGTTCAACTCCTCGACGCGCCCGAAGAGATCACGGTAGCGCTCCAGCGTGATGGCGGTGGTGGCAGCCTTGCGCTCGAGGTGAGCGTGGTCCACCAGCACGGCGGGCAAGTTCGCCAGCGTGCGCGGCAGCCAGTCCTTTGGCACTTGAGCGCGGAGCATTTCCATGCCGGATATTGTTCAAGCCCACCCGTGGCCGGGGCAACTCGGAAGTTCACGCGCGTGTCCGTATCCGGTAGCATCGCGTAAACGTATGAACTCCGAATTGCTCGCGATCATTCGGTGTCCTGAAACTCGGCAGACACTGGCTGTCGCCGATGCGGCCTTGATTGTGTGGCTCAACGCCCAAGTGGCAGCGGGTGCATTGCGCAACACGGCAGGGCGGCAGATTACCACTCAGTTTGATGCTGGTTTGGTGCGGGCTGACGGCCGGGTGGTTTATCCCGTATGCAACGGCGTACCAGTATTGCGGGTGGACGAGGCGATTCTGCTGAGGTGAATGGGACTATCGTGGTGCTCGTGGTGAAAATCCGCTGGCCCCCAACCGATTGAAAATGGGGACAGGAGTTTCCTCTTACGGCGGGGGCAGGTCGCTCGGTGTGAAAGTAGTGATGGGCGGTTCGGGGGCGCGCTTCACGTGCTTGTCGAGCCATTGAATTGTTTCCCAATGCAAGTGTTCAACACTTTCGCGGGCCTCATAGCTGTGGCTTTCGTATGGGAGCAGGACAAGCCGCGCGGTGCCTCCGTTGCCCTTGACCGCCTGGTAGAGGCGCTCGCTTTGCATTGGG
>Ga0194129_10002095_pt1 | contig 30660 bp, 30 predicted proteins | sample TA2KigCa35mmetaG_FD_150862 | JGI IMG/M metagenome (GOLD analysis project Ga0194129, IMG submission 150862) | Freshwater microbial communities from Lake Tanganyika, Tanzania - TA2015038 Kigoma Deep Cast 35m | ecosystem: Environmental > Aquatic > Freshwater > Lake | place: Tanzania: Lake...
CTGCTGACTACCCAAAGACCCAGTATCGAAGCATCAATTACTCAGCTAATGTTTTTCTATGTGGCTTTGCACAACTTCTAATATTTTATCGAATTTGCTTACTACATGATCAGCAGATGTGAGTGACTCGTCTCTACAGTTCTGTTAAACTAGAATAGTCCGCATCCCAAGATTTTTCCCAAACAGCATGTCGCTCTCAGAATCCCCGGCCATATAGCTGAGTTCACATTCAATTTCTAGTTTGGGTATAAGATTAAGCAAAAGCCCTGGTTTGGGTTTTCTACAAGCACAGGCATCTTCAGGAACATGTGGGCAAACCTGCACAAAATCAATTTCAACCCCAGACGACTTACGAATCGCACTTACAATCCTGGCGTTTATGGTTCTAACGGTCTCTTGAGAAGCTAACTTACGTGCGATTACAGATTGATTTGTTACTATTCCAAATCGAAAACCTAATGCTTTCAAACTAGTCAAAGTCTCGAATACACCCGACTGAAACCTAACCTGCGACCAATCAGAAAGATAGGGCACGTACTCAATCAACGTTCCATCTCGATCAAACACAACATATCGGTTAGTCATCAGAGGTCAGGGCTACCTTCCATCATCGGCTTAAACTCTTGATGACTCAGACCAATCTTCAGCGAGTTAATCCAACTTGGGTATTTGGCGTGCCCATGAGAACTCGGCCATATTACAGTACCACGATTCAATAATCCTGCTAAGTAAGAGAGTGAAGACTTTGACTGAATAAGTACTCTGCAGTTACACATATCCAAGAAAGTCTGCATGAATTCCGAACAATATTGTATTTCGACAAGCGAATTCTTCGGGAACCTAACCTTTTCTTCTAGATTGATGCCCGGTAAATCTAATCCATTTGTTTGTGCTTCTACTCCGGAGAATTGCAAAGCCCAATCGGAGGTCTGTGGTTTGTGAGGTCTAAAATTAATGTCAATCGGAGATAAGTCTGTGTGCACTATGACATTAAAATCCCTATCTTTAAAAAACTTTTTTCTAACCACCTCTATTGCGGCACTATAATATTCGTAGGGCAAGTGTCTAGGTCTGAAAGTTGCAGGGTCCGAATACAAATAGCCGTAACCTCTTCTCACATGGACCACGGTTGTGTCATTCTGAAACAACAATCGGCTTTGCAATCGACGCAGATATCTTATGCCGAATAAATAAATCAAGGGGTTCCGATCGGTAATCTTGAAAGGTAAGAGTAGACGCAACAACACCACTTTTCGCGAAAATAAATATCTTAACTTTAGTTTAAGCAGAAGTAGCAATTTTATCTCTCTCATTATGAGAACTTGATTCACTTTAGGATTGGAAATTCTTGAAGGGAATGAGAAAAAATTGTTTACCTCACGTAATAGGTTTGTCTCATCACTGTTATTTCTTAAGCGATGGGAGTACTCTTCAACAAAACTGACAATGGGGGAATGTTGGTACCCAATACCAAGGACTTTTGCGATAGAAAAAATACCTAGGAGTCTGAGCGCTTGTGAACCCAATCCATCTTGCATTGTCTCATTATCGTAAGTGATGAGAAGAGGCATAAGTCCACGGCCCAATCTGTCAGTTGGAGACAAAGATAAAGAATAACATTCAAACGTCCAAACTCTCGGTTTCGTAGTATGAATAGTGCAGGTATCTCTACAATTTGGCTGTTATCAGCCCCACAGAGATGCAGGTGACCATAAGATTTTTATCTGATTTCGGGAACAAAATAAGCCGTCCATGATTTGGTGTTTGTAATGTCCTAGAGATTCGTCAGATAATCGATATTCTGGGTCAAGAGGGAAAATCAACCTAAGGAGTGCTTATGGGAAAGTATTTACATCAGCGCATCCTCCTTGTTGGAATTGGTGGCGCAGCATGGTGGATAATGCAGGGTTTTCAGCGTTGTAACATTGTAATTGAGGGATTCATAGTTACAGATCCAATCTACGAAACTGAGGCGTTTTGTTGTGGTCTACCTTTGTATAAAGCCGAAAGTTGGAGTAATTTGCCTGATGAAAAATCTAATTATACGGTTGTAATTGGGGTTATGAATCCAGGAATAGATATTGGGAAAATTAAAGAGGATCTTCAGAGACAGGGTTGGACAAACGTTCAAACTTTTTCCGAGTTCGCATGGAAGTTGAAAAACGAGTTTGAAATCAATTGTTGCATGCTAGAAGATTTAAATAGAAATTTTGACAAGGAACAGATACAAAATGTTTATAATTTGTTTTTAGATACTCATAGCAAGAATGTGTTTAAAGAGTTCATAAATTATTGTTCGGAATTGGTGGAAACCTCTGATGAAATGATTGACCCCGTTCCCTACTACCCTGCTTCTCTACCGAGATGGCAAAAAGATTTGAGAATCGTCGACTGCGGTTCCTATGATGGCGAGGCTATTAAAGATGCTATCAAAAGCGATTACTCCATTAATTTAGCGATATGTTTAGAGCCAGACTCTTCCAATTATGAAAAACTAGTCTTGAAGCTTCGTGATAAAGAAAACATTATTTGTCTGCCACTTGCTGTTAGCGACCAAGTAGAAGGAGTTAGATTTAATGCTAGAGGAACTACAGGAAGTAGGATAGACAAGGAGAATCTGGGTCAACTTGTTCAGAGTGTTACTCTTGACCATCTACTTCGTAACGTAAAAATGAATCTTATTAAGATGGACATAGAAGGCGCAGAGTACCCCGCCCTACTTGGAGCTAGAGACTTTATTGCTAAGTCACGGCCGGGCTTAGCTATTTCCGTTTACCACCTATCAGGTGATCTTATAAGGATTCCACAATTACTTTTTGAATTACTTGGGGATTCCTATGATTACTACCTCAGGCGACACAGTAGAACCATTGCTGACACAATTTTCTACGCTTTTCCTAGGGAAATTTAATAGCGGTAAGCAAGATAATACTTCTTCCCCCAGAGGGAGTTAACAACTTTTACGATTATGAGGATCATAAAGACAACGAGAGGGGAGAATCGGTGCAAGAGCGATTAGTCATTCTGACTTCCTATATGAGGCCAGAGATGACGAAGAGATCAATCGAGAAAATTTCTAATTGGAAAAAACTAAAGAAACTTATAGTAGTTGTAGATGGTTTGCGTCAAGGTGCGACATATGAAGAGGCTTTGTGGCGTAAACAGACTATCTTTATTGTGGAATCGTTTAGTTCTAAATTGAACGTTGAGCTGTGGGTATATTCAAACAACATAGGAATAACTGAACACACACTTAGACTACAGAAGAGGTCATTGGAGTTAGACCAATTTCCAATCTTGCTGGAAGAGGACATTGATCTAGACCTAGACTCTTTTAACTCCTTGGAAGATAGGGCAGGCTTCAGTTCTAGTATTGCCACCCTTAGGTCTGGGTATTCGCACTTTAACCATCCAAATGTGAGTGATTTAAACTTCAAAGGGAACCTTTTTCTTCCGATGTGGGGCCTCTCATACAACTCTAAGTTTGTTGAACTAGTCGAGAAGACTTGGATGGACAAGAAATATGATCCTAGAGTCGTCAAAAACACGTTGGCGAAAGTGTTATTTACTTCCCGCAGAGCCCCGCTATCTTTTCGAAGACGTGTAGAGAAATACTGGATTGAGTATATGAGTTGGGCATTTATGAATACTAATAGATGGGATGCCCTTGTGAACTATTCTCTATGGACACAAGGCCTATTTAGTACCACCGCAATAAATAGAGTTGCCAATGATATGAGCTTCATGGATGTCCGAGGAATGAATCAAAGGATAGAGCCAAGACCTACACCTAATCACACGCTGGATGCGGTAACTGTGGGAGAAACTACATTTTGTTATGGATGTGAAATTATGGGTAGCCGGGTGCTACCCACTTTCAGAGCGAGGCTGCTGCACTCAATAAATTACCGATTTTCAAAGCAGAAGCAGTTATAGCGTCATGCTAGTCGAGTGAGTGCTGTATTATCCAATTTGTGCAAAGTGACTCTATGCGAAATTTGCAAATCCGACTCCTTGATCAATGCTTTAAGTATAGAAAGGCACACCTTGGCAGCAGTTTTTCTTCACTTTCAGCAATTGTTGAAATCTATGAAAAAATGCTAAGCGATGATGTTTTTATTCTGTCAAACGGTCATGCAGCTAGTGCACTATATGTGGTCTTAGAAAAATTTAAGGGAATAGACTCATCGAGACTTTTCGAATCTATGGGAGATCACCCAAAGAGAGACTTAGCAGCGCACATACACTGTTCCACAGGGAGCCTTGGCATGGGAATAACGGTAGCCATCGGAATGGCCATGGCTAACGAGAAGAAACAGGTTTACTGTCTTCTTTCTGATGGTGAGTGCGCAGAGGGATCGGTATGGGAAGCTTTAAGATTCGCAAATCGCATGAGACTTAAGAACCTTCATCTTTTCTTCAACTTCAACGGTTGGTCAGCTTTGGGTAGAGTGGATACGGCCTCATTATTCATCGAGGTAAAAACAGTTTTTCCTAATGCGGAAATTAGAAACACAAGCCTTTTCCCTTTTGAACAGCACAACTTACATGCCCATTACATGAAACTGAGCGAAGAGGAGTACTTTCAAGCTAGGGCCAAATTATGCGCCTAGATTTTGCGAGGCTGCTTAACGAACAGATGAAGAAAAACAAGGACATTGTTCTACTATGTGGCGACGTTGGTTACGGATTGTTTGATGAGGTTTTTGACACCTATTCCAATCGTAGCTTCAATATAGGTTCATCCGAGCAGTTGATGATTGGAATGGCTTGCGGCATGGCGTTGGAGAAAAAGATTCCCATTTGCTACTCCATCACACCGTTTTTATTATATCGGCCATTTGAATTTGTTAGGAATTTTCTACACAATGAAAAAATCCCGGTAAAATTGGTAGGCAGCGGTCGTGATGATGATTATCAAGAAGCTGGCTTTACCCACCACTCTTTTGAAGCTAAATCAGTCCTATCACATCTAAGTTCTATCGACACTTTTTTTCCGGAGAACTCGTTAGAGTTAGAGTCTGAGTTTGATGATTTTCTTTACTCCACAAGTCCTGCATTTCTGTCTTTAAGACGATGAAGGTGCTTTTTACTGGCCCTAGGGGATTTCTCGGTAGAGAGTTAATTCCTGTATTACAAGAACAATTGCAAGTCTTTGAATACCCCTACGACCTCTCAGACTTCAAATACTTATTTGACTACGTAAAGCAGAACAAGATTGATTTTGTGATACATGCTGCAGCAAGGGGAGGCCGGCGAACAAAGATTGACACCGAAGGTACACTCATTGATAATTTAACGGCTTCGATAAATGTATCTCATCTGGGCATACCGACAGTAGCCTTTTGCAGTGGAGCAATATATGGTCGACAAGACTCGATTTATCTTGCTACCGAAAGTGAATCCTTGCAGAGATATCCAGATGACTTTTACGGACAATCTAAATACATATTCCGCAGTTACGCTAGTCAATTCGAACACATATCTTTTCTACGATTTTTTAACGTGTTTGGTCAAACGGAAGGATTAGATCGATTTATTTCATATAACTTAAATTGCTACAAGAAGAGAATGCCAATGACAGTATTTACCAATTTCACTATGGATTTCTTCTACATCAGAGACTTGTTGCCGATTCTCTTTGATTGGCTAAATGGAATAAAATTACCTCAGGATTTGAATTTGGTTTACAGTCAAAAATTGACTTTGATTGAAATTTGTGACATTATTAATCAGGTGGATAATCACCGTGTCCCGATAAAACTAATGGACACTAAAAAGGCGACAGATTACTGCGGAAGTGGTGAATTGCTCAATTCATTGAACTATGAGTTCGATGGAGTAAGCAAAGGAATCAAGGATCTTTACCTGTCTCAAGTCCCAAATGGCGAGTAGTCCGTATTATTTCGAGTCCCTAGAAGCAAGATGCCGTGTTTGTGTGAATAAATTAAGATCATCTATGCAACAATTTTAAAGAGTAACCTTGTTGGTTACTTGTTACCATCAATTGTCAAATTGCGATGCAAACGAATCATCTTAACGAGAGAGACATATCGGCTTCAGGGTTTGAATACTCTAAAAACTTAATTCATATGGGCCGCGAAGTAATATGTTTTTGCGATAAATATGCGAGGATCAATAATGATAAAGGTATGCTGGGTATTTTGAAACTACACCCGTTTATAAGATTAAATGTGCTTAGCCAAATGATATCTTTCCGGTGAGCCGATATCATAAAAAAATCCATTTAAGGGATATGCTCTCATCCGGTCAATAAATTTAGGAATTAAGTGTTTACTAATATCGATTTCTTCTGCAGTTAGTTCATTGATTGTTTCAGAAGATTCCTTTTTAAATATATAGATAGCTGAATTAGCTAGTTTAGACATCGCATTTGTATTTTTCTCATAAAAATTTTTAACGAAATTCTCATTATCGATGTCTACAACTCCGTATAACTCAGGCGTATCAGTATGAAAAGTGCCAATTGTTAATAAGGATCTGGTTGAATCCGACTTATGATATTCAACCATACTGGACAAATCGTCATTAAAGTAATTATCTCCATGCATTACGATAAAGTTACCCTGTGATAGATGTTTAAGATTCAGTTTTAGTGATCCAGCCGTTCCTAAGAGTTTTTCCTCGCGAGAGATGATTAAATTCTCATAATAAGATCGGGATTTTAAAAAATCCTCAATTAGACCAGCTTTATAGTATATATTTATGACGATTTTTTCAATCTTCAATTTTAATAATTTTTTGATCAAAATATCCAACAAAGGTTGGCCTTTTATTGGTAGTAAAGGTTTTGGTGTAGAACTTGTAAGAGTTCCCAAGCGCGATCCTAAACCTGCGGCCAAAATCATGGCATTCATCTAAGTAAAATCTCTTGAACTGTCTCCCGAGAAATAGGATTATTGCTAAGTTGAGAGACTTGGATTGCTGCCATAACTGAACCAATAAACGCAGCTATATAAATATCTCCACCGCTTGATAGCGCCAATGCTGAAGCTGCAAGCATTGAATCACCCGCCCCTGAAAGATCAATTGGTGAACTGTTCAATGCAGGAACCTGATCAGTTCTTTCGGATAAACCACTTTTGTTTATGCCGTGAAGTAGTACACCATCTGCACCAAGTTTCAAAAGTATGTTCCGAGCACCTAATATTTTTCGTACCGTTTCTGCCAGTACCACTAGGCCGCAATTTTCATCTCTAACTTCTAATCTTGCCTCAACTTCTGTGGGAGTGATTAAATCCGATCCGTAAAACTTTGTGAGATTACCTATACGTGAAGATGTTTGACTATCCGCTGCCACAAAAATGTTATTCTCTTTGGCTACCGTAATAAGTGATTTTGCAAGGCTTTCGCTAATCACTCCAAAAGAGAAATCTGATAAGATAAGGAGATTGAAACTCTTGATATTTCTTTTGAAGTAATCTAAAATGGCGGTCTCAAGTTTTGTTGAAATTGTACTATCACTAAAATGATTTAATTTGAATAGTAATTGACTACCGCTCCTAAATCTTTGTTTCAAGTTTGTTGTTCGGTTAGCTTCTTTAAAAATTACTAAGTTTGACACTAAAGACTTTAAATTAGACTCAGCCCATATTGCGGTAGAATCTTCCCCTAAGATAGATATAAATGTTGTTTTCGAACCTAAGGCTTCACTGTGCGCAGCTACAATTCCTGCCCCTCCGATAAACCTTCTCGAATCAATTGGGGTCATTACTATTGCCGGATCTTCTTGTGACATACCAATAGGGTGGCATTTTATAATCTCATCAATAATTAAGTCGCCTATCACGCAAGTCTTGATATTTTTAATCGCATCTAGCAGGGTATTTACTCTTCCCTTATTTACTTGATTGCGCTTTAAAAATTCTTGAGCATTGTCAAAAATACTCTCTTTTAAGTACAATTGCTGATTAGTGGTTAAATCATTAGTCGAGAAATACGCGGAGCCTGAACTAAATAACAACCTGCCGCCAAATAAATCCAAATATTCACTCTCAGGATTTTTGAGACTCTCAAATTCCTTACCTTTAAGCACTATGTTTGGCTTTATTCTTAACAATAAATCACAAATATCAGAGTTAAAAGTTTCAATTTCATCAACTTGGTTTATTCCCTTTAGTAACTCGAAGCGCCAAGATATTTCTTCCGTTGATAATTTATCAATATCTAAGGCGACAATAATTTTTTTTCCTAAATCTTTTGCTGTCTTAAATAGTCTAATGTGCCCAGAATGAATAACTTCAAATTTTCCAGGAACTAATACTTTATCTACCTTCAAAATTAATTCTCCTCGTTAGTTAATCTTATCAAAGATCTTCCTGGCAACCCAGTGCTTATGTAATTTAATGCTTTACCTACTTCACTTAGATCAAATATCTCTCCAGGCAATAAATGATAATTCATTTCACTTGCCCTGAGAATTCCGGAAACCGAAATAATACCTTGATCTAGATTTAGGCCACCACCCCAACTACCTATAACCATTTTTCCTTTAAGTAGCTCGTGGGGGTCAATTTCTATTTTGGTACCAAAAGGAGGATGTGATGCAAAAATTAGCTTACCTGAACGAGTTAAAAGATTAAAACCTAGCTCTATTGATTCTTTACTGCCCCCCGCTTCAAGCACTAAATCTAATTGCCCAAAATATTTTTTAGATTCACTAATGTCAATTACATCTTTAAACCCAACCAACCTAGCTAAATTTCGCCTTTTTTCAGATTCTTCAATAATAATTACTTCCAAGTTAGTAAAAGAAGTGGCCGTTATTGCCGCTGCAGACCCAACGCCCCCAAACCCAATAACGGCAACTTTTTTTAGACTGTTAGTAAGGTTATGCAACGCCATACCTGCGCCAGTCAAAAATGAACATCCAAATAAAGGTAAGAATTCGTCCTTGAATCCCACCGGTGCATGGGTCACAAAGCATTCAGACGTAACGGTATATTCGCTAAACGTGGTAATAGCTCCAGAATTTACTTTCAATCCATCAATAGTCGTAAAGTTAGGATTCTTTGTCTGTATTCCCTCACCACGTATCCAGCTTGACACCACTTTATCGCCAGGTCTTACTTTGGTAATTGACTCACTAATTTCTTCCACAATTCCTACGGCTTCATGCCCCAAAAGGTGAGGAACCCATTTGTCATGTCCCCGTAGACCTAATACTTCCATCAACTGGCTACGACAAACTCCTGAATAAATATTTTTTATTAGTACTTGGCCAGGAATAAGTTTCGGAATCTCTAGCTCCAAAATTTTGAGTGGCTCAGTAATTTTCACTAAAGTCGCGGCTTTAAATGTCTTTGCCATTAATTTAATTCCAATCCCAAGACTTACTTTTATCATAAGTAATTTGCAATTTTGAAAGACAATCAGATAAACAAGAAAAGCTCTCAAAAAAATCTCCGGGAATTTGAGATTGATTAACTAGCATTAATTGGCTGACGTTCGCAGCATACCCTGCTTCCATATCACTGAGATTATCACCGATCAAAATAGATTTAGAAAGATCAATATTTAGCTTTTTTTGGGCTTCAATTATCATACCAGGATTTGGTTTACGCATGAAACTTTCTATATCAGTCAAGGCGTCACTATCAGGATTTCCAGATGCGGTAAAAATTGAATCTAAACTGCAATTTTCCTCGTGGAACCTATCATAAATATAGTTATTAATACTTAAGTATTGTTCTTCTGTAATCAATTTTCGTCCAATACCACTTTGATTAGTAATTATTACAATTTTATATCGTATGTGCTTAAAAAATCTAGAAATTTTAAATATTTCAGAATTAAACTGGATCTGCTTGACTGTAGAAATATAGCCACATTCTTTATTTACAACCCCATCTCTATCTAAAAATAGCGCTGGTTGAAGTGGTAACAGTTGAGACATTAAAAAGGTGAGTTAAAATTTTCGTCTGGCACATCATGAATCAAATCATTAAGCAAGCTTAAATTAAATTTCATAGGATCTTTACCTAAAATCATTATTACTTTGTAAGCGATATCCATTGCATTATATTTAAAATACTTTGTTACTCCAAAACTAGTTGGCTCCGGTATGTCATGGGCTGAAATGATTTGAGGAGCAATTTTTAGGCAATCGAAAGCTAATTCTGAAATTTTTGAGACTATTTCGGATGCAAATGAAGCTATTCTTGGGCCTGAGTCAATCACCAATAATTTGCCAGTTTTTTTGACTGAATTGACTATTGTATTAGTGTCTAATGGTTTTAAAGTCTTGAGATCAATTAATTCTACATCTACGCCATAAGAGCTTAAAAATTGTACTGCTCTTAGGCTCATTACTGACGAATATCCAGATGAAATAATTGTAATTTGTGTTCCATATTTGATTACTTCGGCCTGCCCAATAGAATATTGATTATTGCTACTAAAGAGATTTTTATCTAATTTTTGGGAATGACACCAACGATCTTCAATGAATATAACAGGATTTGGATCATTGACGGAAGAAATAAGTAAGTGCTTTGCGTCCTTGGCAAATGCAGGAACGACAACTTTTAAGCCAGGTATATGGGTGAACCAGGAATGTAAATTCTGTGAATGTGTGGGACCTTGTCCCCACCCCCTTCCTGTTATAAGTCGAATTGTTAACGGTACACTTTGTTGCCCCCCATACATATAATTCCATTTTGCAGCATTATTTACTAATTGATCCATTGCTAACAGAAAGAAATCCAAACGTTGGTGAATCATAATAGGCTTAAATCCTGTTATTGCTAATCCAATGCCGACTCCGGTCATCGCATTTTCGGAAGTGGGTGTCTCAATTACTCTTCTTGAACCGTATTTACTATAAAGGCCTGAGACTGTAGAAAAAATAGCCTTGGGATCACTTACTCCCAGGCCCATTATGATGCATGACTGATCTTGCTTTAAAAGTTGGTCTAGTCCATCTCGAATCTGGTGACCAAACGTGATTTCCGCTGATACACCTTCAAGCATATGTATCCGTTATTGCATCGTCTAAAGTTGGAAACGGGTCTTTCTTTGCTTGATTGAACGCCAATTCTACCTCAAGGTCCACTCTTTCTTTCATAGAGACTATTTGACTAGCGCCAAGGCTTTCACTTTCTAACAATACCTTCTCGAAATTAATTAGCCAATCTTTAGCTTTCCATTTTTCCAATTCACCTTTCGGTCTATACTCTAAATCATTATCGTCATTCGGGCCACAGTGTTCTAGCCATCTATATGTTTCAAATTCTAAAAACACCGGCTCGCTGGATGAACGCGCATAACTGACAATCTCTTTTGTTTCACGAATGCAGTTCAGGATATTCGAACTATCTATTTTTAGAGACTTAACTCCAATCGCCCCTACCATTTTATGAATTTCTCTACTTTGGGGCTGTCGTTGATTCAAATTTGTATAAACAGAATAAAAATTATTTTCACAGATGAAAACAATGGGTAGTTTATGAACTGCCGAAAAATTGATAGACTCATAAAAGACACCTTGCTCAACAGCTCCATCTCCAAAAAAAACAAATGAAAGGGAGCTAGAACTTTTGAGCTTATGACTCAAGGCCGCACCAACACCTATAGGTATACTGCTGCCGACGATAGCAGAAGATCCAAGAAAACCAGCACTTAAATCAATTAGGTGCATTGATCCACCCCTTCCCTTGCAACAACCAGTTACTTTTCCATACATTTCCGCAATCATTTGATTTAAGTTGCCGCCTTTTGCCAGGTAGTGCGCATGTGCTCTGTGTGTGCTAACTACAGTATCTTTTGTGTCTTGATTTATACCGACTACCGCACTAATAAATTCCTGTCCGATTGATAAATGAACTGGACACCTAATTTCACCTTTCGGATACTCTAATGCTATTTTTTCTTCGACAGCCCTTATCTTCAACGCAATCTCGAAACATTTTATGACGCTCTCAAAGTTTGTTTTCATGGAGTAAACCAAAAAAAGTCACCGGTATAACCAACTTCAAGAAAAAAGTTCTTCCACTCATCTACAGACATTATTGTTTGTGCAGTTAAATTCCAAGCTTCCATTCTTTCTTTTTCTAAATTATTTCTATATGCATCCACAGTTATGAAAGATTTTCCTCTAGAGACTCTTTCGATTTCCTTTAAAGCTATCGCACAATTATGTTTGTCTAGATTGTGAATTGTGTTTACCGATATTACAAGATCAAAAGAATTATTCTTAAACGGAAGAGATGTAGCATTCCCAACGAGCAGATTATTCTTAACCTCAATTTTAGAATTTTCAATCGCATATTCAGAAATATCCAAACCTCTAATTGAGATTGTCGGGATTAATAACTGTAAGTCGTAAAGAAAATAACCTTTGGCGCAGCCAACATCTAACACACTGGACGATCCAGTTAGACCGTAAAAATCTCTAATAGTAGGAATAACAGGTTGCCAGAATTTAGGATTATAAGAAAAGCCCCCATAGCCAAAATTCCGATCACCATCAAAGTAATCAAATCCAAACTTTCTTCCGATGAGTCTCGATTCTGTTGACTTTGAATCAAGTCGAGCAGTTAGATCCCTTTTAGACTTGGGGTAATTAGCGAGTAAGTCTATTTCTTTTCCTAGCTTTTTCATTTAAATCCGATCCTGTTTTTAGTCATCCACTTAACTGTATGCCATCTATCGTCATTAACAATTTCTCCAGTGCTTAGTTTTTCAGAGATATCGTCAATTGCACACCTGACTGATTTAGTCTGTGTAAATCCTGTTCTCAATAACTTTGAAGAATCTTGACGATATGACCTTGGGTCAAGTGATGGACTAATCTCAATTGCAACTTCGAATTTCTCTTGAACACATTTAGCAATATCTAATACCGAGACATTCTCAAATCCTGCATTAAATATCCCCCTGAATAAACTCTCCTCATTGAGAAAATGTAAATACACTGAGGCCATATCCTCAATATGTATATTTGGTCTTACTTGGTATCCTCCATGAACTAGAATCTTATGATTAAGGAAAGCTTGTAGAACAAACATGTTTACGACAACATCGAATCTCATGCGGGGTGAAACTCCACAAACTGTTGCAGGTCTAACGCAAATTACATCGAAATATTTTTCGTAACTTAAGCATATGCGTTCTGCCGACATTTTAGTTTTGTTGTAAACTGAAATTGGCACTAGAGATAATTCCTCAGTAACTTTATCCTCTTCTTTCAAACCGTACACACTACCAGAACTAGCATATATAAACTTTTTGATTGTAGAAATTCGCTTACATAACTCTAATAATTGTGTCGTATGGAGCACATTAACTTCCCACGAAAATGTCGGATTTAATTCAACGCTAGGGTCGTTAGCAATATTTGCTAAATGAATTACCACCTCCACTCCTACTAAATCAGAGTTATTAATATCAGCAACTGATTTCTTCAAAATTTTTAGAGACGGGTGACTGGCTAAGTGGTTACCAAACCACTGTGTATCAACAACACATACTTCGTTTCCTTTATCCAGAAGTTTTGGCACGAGCACGGATCCAATATATCCACAACCTCCAGTCACCAATATGTTCATATCTATTTTTTGTGCTCATAAATATCTGGAAGTGTACTCAAAAATTCTAGATTTGATTTAACCCAAAAATGAACATCCTCTAGACCTTGCTCGACTGAAATTTTATCTTGCCAGCCCAATTCATTTCTTATTTTGGTTGATTGTAATGAGTAGGCTTGATCCTTGCCAATTCTTTCCTCTGTAATTTCCACTAAATCTCTTAAGGGAACATTTCCCATTGATGCAATCTCTGTAACTAAATCAATTATGGAGATTACTCTGTCGGTTGATAGGTGATACGAACTTCCAGGTATACCTTTTCGCATTATCAAATTAAGCCCCCTGGAGACATCGTCGATGTGAATAAAAGAACGCATGGAAGCCCCTCCCCCCTGTAGTAGAAGTTTCCTCCCTGTTAATGCTGCCAAAAAAGCTTTAGGAATTATCCTGTACAATTGTTGTCCAGGTCCGTAAACATTTGCTGTTCGGGTGAAAATCACTGGAAATTTGTATGATTCAAATAAACATTTAAGATGCCAATCTCCTGCAGCCCTTGAAACTGCGTATGGAGTACTAGGCATAAAGTTAAATGACTCCTTAACCCACCCAATAGTTGATCCATAAACTTCTGGGGTTGTAAACTGAATAAATCTTTTGACAGTTGAATGATTCTTAAGCAAATTGGTCAATTTAACTAAACTTAAAACATTAGTGTTGTACCAGTGATCTGGAAACTGCCAACTTTGCTCAACCATACTTTGAGCAATAAAATTAAAGATTATTTCAACTTTATACTCATCAACAATATTTGCAATATCGTCTTCATCTAAATTAATATCAAGTTTCTTAAAAATGAAGTTGTGCGCGTTTAAGTTCTGTTTATAAACATTAAATGGTTGAATAATTTCTTCTGATCTTGATATGCCTATTACCTTATGCCCATTGGATAATAAGAAATTTATGAAACTCGAACCAGAAAAAGAATTTGAGCCCAGAACTAAGATTGGTATATTTGTAAGCATTATTATTATCTGGCTCTTATGCACTCAGTCACGACATGGCAAATTGCTAGATGGATATCCTCAACTAATCCATAATGTCCCACAGGCGTATTTACATGAATATTGAAATCATGTGTCAAATTTTTTACTTTGCCTCCGTCAAAACCTGTTAAAGAAAAAACATGCATTCCAAGATTTTCTGCTCTCTTAATGGCTTGAATTATATTTTGTGAATTTCCCGAGGCTGAAATAACAACTAATAAATCGCTTGAGCAACCAAGTAATTCTAACTGTCTTTCAAAAACATTTAAGTACGCCTGGTCATTAGATACTGCTGTTATCACTGCCGGATTTTCGCTCAAGCTTATTGCCTTCGTAGGATTTTTACGAAGTAGGGATCCAACGCCTAAGTCTGCGGCAAAATGTGAGGCTGTTGTAGCACTACCACCATTTCCAGCCACGAAAACAATTCCATTACTTTGCCTAATTTTATCGATTTCATCAACTAAACTGAGAATTTTTTGCTTATCAAGTAACTTCATATATTCTTGCAAACGTTCAAAATAATTATTTACAATTAAATTATTATCAAACACTCTTAGCACCTAATAACAGTAGATACATAGATTCCACTTTTATCCAATCTTCTTTAGTTTTTCACCTATTAGTATAAGCCAACACCAATAGTTTATCCTCATTAGCCTTGTCCACCTAATACCACTGAGAAATAAAGCACTGGTTGAACCTTTATTTACACAGATTTAATCCTGGTATCTAAAGTCATGTGTAATTATTGGACGATAGTTTATACTTTCCAATTAAGTCGGCAAGTAAGTCTCAAGCGAATTGTAAATTTTTTTCCCAAAATTCTTGTTAGATTTCTCTACTAATAAATGACCAGATTGAAAGTTATTTTTTAGGTAATCCTGGGCAAAATGAAATAAACTAATCTCCTTCCGTCCTCCCAAGTGATATATATTTCCGTATTTTTCGTTACCTTCAATCTGCGTCTTGATAATCATTTTCACTGCTTCTCCAACCTCAGTCAGACTAATTGGAGATATAAAAGTTGAACAACTAAGCTTTATTTTCTTATTCTCTTTTATATACTCAGTCCACTCTTGTATCATAGGTGATTCATTCGATAAAACTTTGGTTAATCTCAAAGTACAAAAATTTGAATTCATGAAGGAATTCTCCACAATAGTTTTCTGCAATCCATAAACTGTATTTGGCGAAGTGAGATCGGAAAACTTACAAAACGGTTTATTACCATTGAAAACTTTATTTGATGACAAGTACAAAACTTTTATATTTGTTTCTATTAATTTTTTAATAAGTTGATTCGTATATGTGACATTAATTAAATTACTAGATGACTCATTCTGCTCACAAAATTTTATGCTTGTAATTCCCGCACAAAAAACTGCTATGTCGAAGCACTCAAAATTTTTTATGTTGCAATTAGATATTAAATCTAGATAGATATATCTATCATCCTGGGCTATTAGTTCTCTACGCCTCGTTGTACCGTAAATTTCTGCACCATTTAAATCTAAATTTTTGAGAAGGAACTTTCCTATTTGGCCATTAGCGCCAATTATTAGAACTTTTTTTACACTCATTTTGAACACCTCCTACCCTTAAAACTAATTTAATTAACTCTACTACAAACATACATTTAATAAAATATATCCAATTGGATCCTAAAAATACTTTGATTTTGTTTTTAAATTCAAACGTTCACATCACAACCTTCACAGTGTACCAACTGCTCTTGTAAAACCTAATATTTTCTATATTAGAACTTTAAAGATAAGAATTGAATATCTCATAACTTTCAAACGATTCTAGGTCGAATATTGAATGCACTAATCGATAGCTTAGTTGATATTTAAACAACAAAGACTTAAGTCAGCTTTATAATTGACAGGTATTAATCAAAAAAATCCATTAGAACGGGGCTAAAAAATGAATTACTAGAGTAATTAGCTAAGTTATCTGACCCTATTAAGTCGCACGGTTCCAGTCCATTAATGGCTCCATGAAGTTCAATTTGATCAATAAACATCTTAACACTTTTCACAATGGTAGCTGAATCATGGAAAAGTGGAAAAATAGTTTTATTTGGATTAATTGTTTTTGGATGAATTCTATACAAATAACTCTCAATATCCTTTATTCCCTTCATTACTGTCCCATCAGTTCCATGCCAAATTCGCGGTAAAGAAACTCCATTATATTGCACCTGAACAAATGGTACAGTGTTAATAATTAAATGTTTTTTATTAAAAAAATGAACTAGCGCTTGGAGCCCTGATTGATCCCCTATACAAAATTCTGAGTTCATAATTGATAAAATCTGAAAGATTCTATCATCTAAATTGTAGTCTAAAAAACAAAAAGCAGCTTTGAGATTATTTGATATACGATAACTAATGAACTCGTTAACATCTCCTAAAATATTCACTATATAGTCATGTTCATTTAGGTAATCAATAGTTTGAATATAACTTTTCAGTCCGTTACCTGACCATGGCTTCCAGGATTTCCTAATTATAATTGAGCAAATTCTTGGTTTAATTTCGATTGATTCACTTAATCTCTTTAGTGCTTTTTGAAATTTCTGATCGAATTTTTTAATTTTAAAATTTGGATTTGGAATCAGTGGGCTAGGCTGCTGAACTAAATAGTGTAGGGTACACGTTTCCTTTCTGTCTTGCGCAATAGAGTATTCTAGATTAATTTTTGAAATAAAATCTCTTGCTAAACTTTCGCTCAGTTTATGTACATTTTCTAAATTCTTAGTTGCTACTAAATCTAACATTGATTGTCTTGTTACTGGTTGAAGATTTCTACCAGTCATAAACTTAATGATTTTTGATTCTTTTAATTGGAGATCAATTGCATCATGAGCTCTTTTTCTTAATGCATGGTATACATTTATATCATGGATTCTGGGCAACCAAAAATGCAACAAAGTATAAGGAACATATAGAAAGCAAAGGTACTTATTCCGATGATCTCTACTGCCTATACTCAAACAAATAGACTCAACTCCGTACTCATCAAAAAAAATGGTTGTTTCAGTAACCGAATGTCCAAATGCGTAGGAATTAAGAAAAATGCTATTAGCTTTTTTAAATTTTCTTAGATTTAAGATAATTATACTAATTAAGTACAAAAATATTAGTTTAGAGAAAAAATAATTTACAAATTTGAGACTGCCGATAATCTGTAAATAATTAAAGGGAAAATAATTCATCTAATCTCAAGCCTAAGATGAGTTATAGATGAAAGGTTATCATATAATTGTTTTGGAGACAACCTGGAATAACGAACTTGCTAAAATAGAAACCTCCAAAATCATCGAATACTATTGATGTATTATATCGCAGCCATGTTTGCACAAGTCCTTATATCCATAGGAATCAGAGTCGATGGGGAGGGATTGCACAACCGACCCTGAAAGAGCGGCTATTGCATCGAGGATTAAGTATGAGGCCAAGTATAATCGATGTTTAGTTAAGATTTATTCTGAAAAGTGTAGAAATCTTGTCTCTACAAGGCAGTTCTGCGGGGGGTATGGTGGGGATAGATTTAATTATATTTTCTCGTGGTCGAGAAAAAGCTTTACTCAACACCTTACAAACAATGTCCAAGTCGCCATTTAGGATTCTGGTGTTTCACAATAGCCAAAGTAGATTACGAGATGATTTAATTCCAAGTAATTCCATATACGTTCATTGCCCCAATATGAAGTACGGAGAGAGGGCCTCTATCGCAAGGCACTATATTTCGAATGAATTTTGTATTATATCATCTGACGACGATGGAATAGTTAGCTCCGCCCTTCTAGAAATGGAAAATTGGTTAATTTGTAATCCTATTTTCAAATCCGTTGGCGGTTTAAGTATTGGTGCATTCCCATATGGTGGTCATGTAAGTGCCTCTGCAGCCTACTCTGAAATGAAAGGGTATTCGCGGAACGAAGAAGAGCTCGATCAACGACTAAAGAGTCACTTATGGTCAGGCCTTGGAGATAAACCTCCAAGAACGGGTCTATATAGATTATTCCGTAGAGACTCAATGGAAAAAATTCTGGAAGTATTCGGCGATTTGTCGAATATCAGTACTCCGTACATATACGAGGTAGCAGCTGAAATTGTATCAACTTGGGTGGGCCCCACAAACTATATCAAAGAACTTTACTGGATTAGAAACTGGAATACTAAAGAGATTTCAAAGAAAGATTGGAATAGACAGGTTAGTTTTCATGATTGGTGGAACAAGAGCGAATACGCCTCTGAAAGAGAAGTATTTATCAACGTACTTGTTAATAGATTAGGACTTGACCAGACATTTATCGAAGAACTTGTTACAACATATGTAATTCGCTGGTATGAATTTTTCCAAAGTGCACGTAAATCTAAGACCATGCCTTTCCCAAGAATAGCTCGGTTAATTTGGCAAAAGATTAAAGTAAAAGTATTTCCAAGTAAGTCACCGAAGAGAATGGAGAATTTACTATCCAACGAATTCGACTTTCTAAATGCCTCCAAGAAAGAGGAAGTCTTTAGAGTGGTGCAATGCATGTTCTCGCAAGCTAAAGTTTAAAGTCTCTATTTAATACTGTTTACTACAAAAGTCTTTCTCAGATTTGTAGGTTAGCTTCACTAGCTAGACCGATGCATGAAGTTTATAGGTGATTTATTACTACATTAAAATTACTTGTTTAATTTTTGAGTCAAAAGAAATGAACAAAGAGTATGATGAGCCGAGGAGAGGGGTACTATAGCAAAAGGGAGGGAAATAATCTCTTGTACCATAGTGAAGTTAAACCAAGCCTTCTTAATAGGTATTTGGATTGCTTATTGAAGAGTCACGCTAGATTAGAACTCGATATAACAGATAGTTTGTATTAGTGAAGATGAAAATTCTTTTCACAGGACATCGCGGGTTTCTTGGACGAGAGTTAATACCTAAACTGGTCATAGATTATGAAGTGGTTAAGTTTAATGGTGATTTACGGAATTTTGATGAATTATCGAAATTTGTCAGTTTGAATCGGATTGATAGCGTTATCCACGCTGCTGTACGTGGCGGTCGTCGATTGAAAGCAGATGACTATTCTGTTTTGGAGGTAAATCTACTTGTCGGCGTAAATGTTTTTAGACTGGGTCTGCCGTTGGTGTCGTTTTGCAGTGGCGCAGTGTACGGACGACAGAGGAGTATTTTTAATGTTAGGGAATGGGAAGCGGGTCTGCACTTTCCAACGGACTTTTATGGACAGTCAAAATTCCTATTTAGGCAGTTGGTAAAGGCAAGCCCCGAAGTAACCTTACTTAGATTCTTCAGTGTCTTCGGAATTCTAGAATCTCCGGAACGATTTTTGCGGTCAAACATCAGTTGCTATTGGAACAGAGAGGCGATGAAAGTATTCCAAGATTCTTATGCGGATTTCTTCTTTGTCCAAGACACTCTTCTTATTTTACAACAATGGCTTAACGGGAATACTCTTCCAAAAGAGATAAATCTAGTTTATCAAGAAAAATACTTATTGAGTGAAATCTGCAAGAAAATCAATGATCTCGGTACTCATAAAGTTAATATAGAAGTCGATGCACAGGGACGGGGGAACGATTATTGTGGAGATGGGTCGGTTCTAGCATCGATGGATGTGGCGTTAAAAGGATTAGATTACGGGTTGGAAAAAATGTTCTCTCACTATAGGATCAAGAAGTCATAAAACGTGCGAATTTCGAAAGTCCAACAGACTGGATAATTTTCCTTCTATGCGAACTTTTGAATCATTCCTAAAAGCGATGTACGAGGCCCACCACACTAGTGAACTTTGGGAAAGTATAAAATTTTTGTACATTGCCATCTCTTGTAGTAAGGAGATAGAGTCAAGAGTTACTTGAGTTTCAGGAAAGTGTTTTTGACTCTCTGGTAAGAAAGACAGAATTTCTTGAGCAGCAGATAGATCGTCGGAGTAGCAGTCAAATTTCGTAAACCCTAAGTTTTGGAATTTTTGAACTGCCTTCCTGTAATACTCTGACCCAAATTGTTGAGTAATAGATTTTGGGTAATCTCGACGTCGAATATGCAAACATACACGATTTGCTACTTTATTGATATTTGATTTGACGTGAGCACGTGGGAAGACCCTATTTAGTGAAGCGATTGGAATTTGGTTAACAATTGTTTTATCTTGGAAGTAACCCTCTAAAAGACTTAGTCTGGGCAATTTGCTGAAATAGTCATGGCTCTCATTCAAAACTTTTGGTACATCTAAGCGATTGCTCGTGGCCATGAGAAATTTTACAAATAATCTTGATTTTGAATTTAATACATGCAGAGATGCGTGCTCTGGAAATAATTCAGATATAGGAAGAGAAAGTGATTCAGTCCCACCCAAACCTCGCTGTAGATGGAACGTGTTTAAATCTGAAATATAGAAATTGGCTTCAAGGGAGCGTGACAAGATGGCAATATTACAAATCTGGAAAAGTTGATTGCCCAACCCACCGCGAAGTAAACAAACCACTCTTCTAATCATTTCAGAAAATACACTAGACGCTTTTTCAAGGAATTGTAAAGTAAGCTACTGAATGATTTTAGCTATTTCTTTATCGGATTTGAGAAAGTGGTATAACTGGTCGACAGACATCATTGTTGTCGTATTTGAAGAGTATTCATTTTCCACGCGAGATTTAGGCATTTCAGACTTGTTTCTTAGTACGATGCTCGGTACGCGAAAAAAAGATTGAGATTCTTCTGCGTAAGTTCTTTCTTCAGAGTTCAATAAGGTCTCATGAATCTTTTCACCCGGCCTTACGCCTCCAATTTCTATCAGACTTGCCCTCTTGGAAAGTAAAGTTTCTACTGCATCGAGAATTGTTCGCAAATTAGCGGCAGATGCCTTTTTGACGAATAGGTCACCTGGACTACCATGCTTTAGAGAGTGGAGGACTAACTCCACAGAATCTTCTAACGACATAACAAATCTTGTCATTGCCCAGTCTGTGATCCTTATCGGTTTCTCGTTTTTTATCGCGGAAACTACCAATGGGATGATAGAACCTCTTGAGCCGACAACATTTCCGTATCTCGTTATACTTGAGGCGGTTCGAGATAAATAACTTGAAGATCTGACCAACTTCTCCATTAGTGCCTTTGTCATACCCATGGCGTTAACCGGGTACACCGCTTTATCAGTGCTTAAGAAAACGGCCGCTCTTACTGAACTGTCGGCAAAAGCAGTAAGTAGATTATGACTACCTTGTATATTTGTTTTTACATACTCAAAAGGGTTACTTTCGGAAGCCGGAACGTGCTTTAATGCCGCAGCATGGAACACATAATCTATTTCATTCAACGCGTAGCGAAGGCTAGTAAAGTCTCGAATGTCGCCGATTTGATAATCAACTCGATCATCTTGTAGCTCGTTTTGGAGAGCAAAATGCTTTGACTCGTCCCTGGAAAAGACGCGTATTAAAGAGCAACCCTCTGCAAGAAGTCGGCGAACTATGGTAGATCCAAAAGACCCAGTTCCTCCCGTTATCAAAAATCTAGATCCCTTGATATTCAATACTTCAGGCACTTCGTTAACTCCCATAACATCACTATAGTGTACGGCGCTTTTATATTGAATTTGAGCTTTAGAACATAAATAATTCCAAAACTATCAGTGATTAGTGTTAGGTCGCACCATGTAGATGACCACTGAGTTTTTTTATATACTTCCCGCTAATAGGTTAGGGGCCTAAACCACTTGAAGACAAACGTAATTGAGTGTGCGAGTTGCAATCACGTTGGTTTGAAAATTCTTCATGATTTTGGACCTGTCCCACTAGCAGGATATTTTCCGTTTGCCGAACAGGTAGATTATGCAAATCTCGTGGACATGACACTTCTTAGATGTGAAAAATGTGGTCTTGTTCAGGTTGATCCAATAGTTGGTGACGAATACCTATTCACTGACTATCGATATCGCTCTTTCTTTGCGATGAACGATCACTTCAGTCAATTGTCTGACTGGTTAGCTGCAAAAGGTTTCCAGAAAGATTCGAAAATAATTGAAATTGGGTCGAACGATGGTACATTATTACAACACCTAATCACCAAGGGCTTTAAGCCAATCGGGGTAGACCCTGCTGCAAATATTGTGAAGCATTCAACATCCTTGGGCCACAACGTTCTAGTTGGACATTTCTCGACAAAGTTTGTCGAAGAAAACAGATTGTTGGGCGCTTTTGATCTTGCGATTTCTTGTAATTCTTTTGCTCATATTGAAGATATTCGCGGAATAGCAAGTGCGGTATACAAGTCACTAAAACGAGAGGGTTACTTTTTAATTGAAGTTCAATCATGGGAGGAATTAGTTAGATTAAGAGCTTTTGACTTTGTCTATCATGAACACAAGTACTACTACGACAAACATTCTATGGAGCACTTGTTGGCTCTTGAGGGATTTAACCTAGTTTCGTCAGAAGTTATAGAGACTCACGGCGGTTCCTGGCGTTTTTTATTTAGAAAAGGTAGGCAAGTGCCAAGCATAAAGTTCAGCTTTATAAGGACGGAAAATTCAGGCAACGACTTTGCACAAAATGCCCTTAGTGAATTTTTTAACGAACTGGTTTTGCTTCAGAAAACAGTTAGGGAGATAATAAAAAGAGGTGGTAAGCCTGTTGGATTTGGAGCCTCTGGACGTGCAAACATGCTTCTAAGCTATATGAGCAACCCAGATTTGATCACTGCCGTGTTTGACGAATCTCCAGAGAGGATCGGGAGAACTATGGCTTTCACTGGCATACCAATAAGGTCTTTTGGAACTTTAGATGAGAGTGAATACAGCCATTGTATTGTTTTGGCCTGGAATTATTTTGACTCAATAAAGGAAAGATGGCCACACAAAGGTAAAATTCTCATAAGACCCCTGCCCAAATTGGCAACCTATGAAACCTAACCAGGATTGTCGAAAGTATCAAGTATTAATCATTCTCTTGTTTTACTAGTACTGAACAGTCCGAGGCGTGTTACTAATTTCTGGAGTCAAAGTTTCTAGTTGAGTAGAGATTTCCTTTGGCAGCAGCGTTGTATATCCAAGACTCAAACCGCGGCGAATTATCGCGATCCAAAGTGATATCTTTGAGTTTGTACCGATGAATAGTTCACTCAAAGCACCTTCTTGGATTACTTTGATTACGTTTTCTTTTTCCACTCGATATTCAACTCCCTTGAAGACATCCTGAAGCAAATCTTTCACTTCGCAAGGTTCACTGTCTGAAAAAATCGTAATCTTGCCTCGGGGTGAGACTAACTTGATTGCGGAGGATAACCGATCGAGATTTATATGTGACTTGGACTTCAATTCTAATAAATCTCCCAGTCTGAGATGCAAAACAATAGAACTTCGTGTGTGTCCTTTTTCTTGGGTAGCCGAAATTGCAAGGCAGCTTGTTACCCAACTAACTTCCTCAGTGGAGAGTAAAATTTGGGTGTAATGTCCGCGTACTTCATACAAACAGGCCTTTAGCTCCGGAAATTCTTTCTCAGTATTGAGTCTTGCTAACAAACCAAGTCTTTCAAAGAGAGGAGTTGTAAACATGAGAATTTTTGACATTGTCGAGAACTTGGGATCGATGCTGTTTTCTTCAGCATTGGAAGTTCTAAAATCATCCTGAGTCAAAACGGTAAAATCACCCGTAAATCCTTTAGGGATCTCCAGGGTTCGACGAGTTACACCCGAACTGTGGAAAATGAGTACAATTTTGCGCGCTGGAAAGAGGGACGCAAGGCGTTTAGCTATTACGCAGGCAAATATTTGTGATCCAAAACCACCCCAGCAATGAACGCGAATGGGAAGTCTGGAGAATATTCTCATTCTGTCAAAGGCCATTGTCATAGTATTTCGAATTATGCGCGGTTCCGATGACTTAAATACAGAGAGTTGTGGGAAGTCAAATATTTGCCCATACTAAAGAACAAGAGTCTATTTTTTTGCATTATAAGAGTTTCCTTTCTTAGTTTTTTTGAGTTAAAAAGCTTGTCAAAAACTAGCGTTAGAGAATCGATAGAGCCACGAGTGAATAGTCCTGGATGGTTCGCTCCTAATACCTCTGGAATGGAAGTTACATTAGATGCGATAACAGGAACGTTGCAGTCAAAAGCTTCTAAAAGAGCAAGACCGAAACCTTCGTAATTTGAAGTAAGTAAGAAAAAGTCAAGATCTTCTAAGAACGGGAATACTTCATCCAGTTTTCCAAGAAAGTATATTCGATCACTTAACCCAAGATTGTGCACCAAGTTTTGAAGATCAATTTTCATCGGACCCGCTCCCACAATGTGTGCTGAAACTTCTCGCCCATTAGCTACTTGGTCACTAACAAACTGGATAAATAAAGATAAGTTTTTTTGCGCTGTAAGCCTACTTATAGTTCCCAGCTTTATTCCGTTACGGTAATCCGGGGGCTTTGATTTCACCTCCAGCTCTCTCTTTGCTTCATAACCATAGTAGATTACGGTTGCATTGCATTCAGTGTGTAATTCCCTATTGAGGCGTAGAAAATCAAGAACTGATTGTGAAATTGCAATAACACTAGCGTTTTGAGTGACCCATCGAGAAAATAAAGATGACATAAAGTGTGGTACTTTTGGGAAGAACTTTTCGGAGTTGTGTCTCGTAATAACTAAGGGATTCTTCCCAAAAGCTATACGCGATATCAACTCTGCACGAGGTAAATGTGCATGCACTATTTCTGACGCTCTCAGTTTCTTCTTCAGGAACTTTATTTGAGTCAAGGGGTTTTGATTCAAAGTGCCTAACTCCACTTCAATATTATTCACAAGAAAATTGTCGGCGAGCTCAGTTATTCCTTTGAGCGGTATAACCCTTACTCTATGGCCATATTTAGCTTGTGCAATCGCTAGCGATAAAACGGCTTTTTCAGCCCCACCGCGCTCAATCGTTGTTATCACATGAGTAATGTTCATCTTTTATCCGCTGGTTCCTGAATTACATCTAAAAGTCTCATTATCCAACCGTTAAGTTCATGCGAAGCTAGCGCAAGTCTATGTTTTCTCTCTATATCCATTTTAACTTTTTCCAAAGAAGAGGTGTACAGAGCACTGATTTGGGCCTGAACTTGATGCGAAATATTCGTGTTTGGAGAGATTCCATTTTCGAATTCAGATAGATATTCCGGGTTAGCCGATACAACTATTCGCTTTAACACCAGAGCCTCAACGATTGCCTTATCAAGAGATCCCCAAAACGCATTAATGAAGGCATCATGAAGCATAGAGACTTCGGCCAACCTTGAATACGGTATCTGACCATGGAAGGTTATCCAATCACTTTGCGCGTATTTTGATCTCAGTAAATTGTAGTAATCCTCGTAGTTAGATGAGGATGGGCTCCCATAGAAGTGCAACTGGATTTCCTGATCTTTAGAATGTAGGGCTTCAAGCGAATCAATTATCACTTCGATATTTTTAGAAGGGTCAATACGACCGACGTGATACCAACTCTTTGGTGGAACATTTGGTAAACGCGTGATATCCCGGGCAATAGAGGCATCAATGGCTTGTCCCAAAAGAATCACTTTTTTCCCAGATATTGGGCAAGAGCCTCGCGTAGACGTGCACAATACATCAATAAATGGATAGCAAAACTTCAAGAACTTTGATGGTGATTTATGCGCATACCAAAGGATATGACGAATTCTAAGAAGTTTGCAGGGTATCGCTATAAGCGCAGATTGAACGTCGGTCATGTGAGAAAATAATGTGCCACCTCTATGTTTAATCAAGAGTGGCATTGTGACTAAATAAAATTTAACTATATTTCTATAAGTTTTTCCTATGCGCCACTCCGTACTAAAGATTTCCACATTCTCTATGGGAGCGTCCTTAAATGTTTCAGACGAAACCACATCAATACTCTCAAGTCTCTTTGAAAGTTCTAAGACAATCCGGCGTTGGTGGGAGAAAACTTGACTAATACTATTCATAGAGTAATTGAGTAAGAGTAACTTCATAGGAGGTCTAGTGTATAACTGCGGATAATGTCACGTCGGGGAGATCTAGCTCATTATCAATCACAACAGTTGTCTTTTTTTTGCTTAAGTGCTTAATGTTAGACTTAGGACTCGCAGAGGCTATTCGAAAATCTAAACTAGGTTTCCAACAAGGAGTGCATTCATTAAAATATCGAAGGTTGCTCCCTCAATTACATCAATTATCGTAGTTGTTCAGAGGTCGCTCCGCATTCTTGGAAAAAAGGATAGACAGAAAGCTGTTCTAATAATCTTTGTTTACCTGGCCATGGGCTTGATGGATGTTGCTGCAGTTTTTGTTCTTGGCTTAGTTGGATCACTATCTGTAACTGGCGTGTCTTCAGGCAAACCCGGTGACCGTGTAACTTCAGTTTTGAGCTTCATGGGTATTGAAGACCTCAGTTTGCAAAGTCAAGTAGCAATCCTCGGAGGAATATCAGCTATAGCCCTTGTACTTAAATCCTTAGTTTCCCTGTACTTATCTCAAAAGACTTTAATGTTCCTCAGCAGACGAGCCGCCCTAATTTCTAGGACGCTTATTTTCCGATTAATGGGACAGCAAATGCTCAAAGTCAGAGACAAGACTGTGCAAGAGACTATCTATGCCTTAACTTTTGGCGTCCAAACTGTTGCCTTGGGGGTGATTGGTGCTGCTATGTTATTGGTGGCGGACCTATTCCTCATTTTAGCTTTTAGCATAAGTTTGTTTGTAGTTGATACTTTGGTGGCGATAATGAGCCTCGCTCTGTTTTCATCTGTTGGGTTTTTTCTTTACCGAGTTATGCAAGAGAAAGCGAGTGTGATTGGTAAAGAGGTTACGCGTCTCAACATAATGAGTGGCGATAAAATTGCAGAAGTTGTGCTGTGTTACAGAGAATTACAAGTTAAAAACAGAAAGAGTTTTTACGCAAGACAAATAGGTAATCTGAGACTTGAGAGTGCCGAGGCTAACGCAAGGCTTGGGTTCATGGGCTTGTTGAGTAAATATGTAATGGAGATAACGCTAGTTGTCGGTGGGCTCTTAATTGGTGTAGCTCAGTTCGCGACCCAGCCAGCGAGCCGCGCGGTAGCTGTCCTTGCAATTTTTTTGGTGTCTAGTGCACGCATTGGGCCCGCAGTCTTAAGAGTTCAAACGGGTCTTGTGATGATGCGTACAAGCATCGGCTCGGCAGCTCCCACTCTTGCTTTAGTGGAAGAACACTTAGAGGGAGATGATTTGGATTCCGAGACTCCTTCTAAGTTTCCGGGTAGGCAGAATTTTACTCATAAGGATTTTGTTCCGAAGCTCGAAATACAGAGAGTCTCATTCACCTATCCAAAAGGGAAAAGTTCTGCTTTAAAAGAAGTGAACGCGAAGATAGAGCCAGGGGAATTTGTTGGGATAGTAGGAGCGTCTGGGGCTGGAAAAACAACCCTAGCTGATGTTCTATTGGGATTAATTGAACCCGATGAGGGTCGGGTATCAATTTCTAACACTAACCCAGTTGGTGCATTTAAAAGATGGCCTGGAGCTGTTGCATATGTTCCCCAAGAGGTGAATATCATTAACGGAACAATAAAAGAAAATGTATGTCTTGGTTTCGACGAAACAGATGTGAGTGATGAAGAAGTTGCGGAACTTTTGGAGTACGTACAACTTCCAGAATTTTCCTCAAATTTAGGCTTACGAACGGCAGCTGGTGAAAGAGGAAATAAATTAAGTGGCGGGCAAAGGCAAAGACTTGGACTAGCTAGGGCACTATTTACAAATCCAAGACTACTGATTCTAGACGAGGCTACGAGTGCTCTTGACTCAACAACTGAAAAAAGGATTACCGACTATTTAAATTCAGTTAAAGGCAGTATGACACTGGTAGTTGTTGCCCATAGATTATCTACTCTATATTCAGCAGACAAAATTCTCTACATGGAAAAAGGTAGAGTGTTGGCGGAAGGCTCATTTGAAAGCTTGAGAAATCAGTTACCTCAATTTGAATTACAAGTCAAGCAGATGGGTATTTCTTGATAAAGCGCAAACATTGGGGTTATCCTTCTTTAGGATGAAAATAGAAAATTTCTTACGGGCCTCTAGGGAAGAGCCTAAACAGGGTGTTATGAGTGGTATACGGCCTGAACCCACTCTTGATGAAGCGAGAGCTGAATTATCTGAGGCGATCAGCAGGGTTGCTACCTCTTTATTTAAAGATAAATACGGTCCGTTATTGGGCGTAGTTTCACAGCCCGCTGTCAATGAATTCCTCAAGAGTTTTGAATCAAACCTATCTCGCACGAAGGGCGATCTGACCATAGTTCTCGAAGAACTTCTAGATCGAGTAGTTCCTAAGAATCTTCGAAAGAAAAGTTAAGCGGGTAACCTTTAATCATGGCTATCTCAAAAGTTGCGATTGTAGGTACCGGCGTCATGGGTGAAGGAATGATTAATTCACTTGTGACAGCTGGTATCGAGTCTGGTGCAATCTTGATTAGAGATAAGCGCACCGAAAGAGTAGATGAGTTGGTAAGAAAGTACGGGGTGACTTCGGGTCATATCCACGAAGTTGACGCAGTGATCCTTGCTGTTAAACCACAGGACTTTGAAACCTGTATTGCAGAGTTAAGAGCTGAGTTTGAGCATAATTTTCTATTGGTTTCTCTTCTTGCTGGTGTAAAAAGTTCTCGAATTGAGAAAAAAATTGGTAGAAAGGCGCGCGTAATTCGAATTATGCCAAACACTCCGATTTTGTTGGGCGAAGGAATGTCAGTAATTACAAGAGGAAAGAGTGGAACTGAAAGTGATTTGGCGTGGATAGTTAATCTTCTTTCAAATTCTGGCAAGACTTTAGTGGTGGAAGAGGAATTGATGGATGCAGTTACTGCAGTAAGTGGATCGGGTCCAGCATATTTCTATGGCTTTGTTGAATCGATGATAAAGGCAGCAAATAAGTTAGGCCTTTCAGAGCGAGACTCAAAGTTACTCGTCCACCAAACTCTTCTTGGCGCGGCAAAGATGGTTCAGGAATCGGGGAAGGATGCCGCTACTTTAAGAAGAGAAGTGACAAGCCCGAATGGCACAACTGCTGCGGCTTTAAGCTCATTTGAATCAAATGGCTGGGAAGAGATTGTTTACAAGGCGATGAAGGCTGGTATGGATAGGTCTAAGGAGCTTAGTAACTAGCGCGGCAAAACTTCGTCCGCATCGATAATTCGATAGGAGTAGCCCTGTTCAGCAAGGAATCTCTGACGGTTTTGAGCAAAGTCCTGGTCCATCGTGTCTCTTGCAACAACGGAATAAAAACGAGCTGTTCTTCCATCAGATTTTGGCCTAAGGATTCGACCTAATCTCTGGGCTTCTTCTTGGCGTGAGCCGAAGGTGCCCGAGACTTGGATTGCGATTGAGGCTTCCGGTAAATCAATCGAGAAGTTTGCAACCTTTGAAACTACTAGGCACTTTATTTCACCACTGCGGAATTGTGAGTAGAGAATCTCCCGCTCCTTGATTGGGGTTTCTCCTTTGATTATTGGCACTCCAAGCTCGGCTGCAATCTCATCTATCTGATTTATATATTGGCCAATAATCAATGTCTGATCATTTGCGTGCTGACGCGCGAGCGCAATAACTACATTTTTCTTAGTCGCAGTTGTTGAGCACGAGCGGTATTTATCTTCCTGTTCAGCTGTTGCATAAGCTAATCTCTCATGATCAGTGAGGGTCACTCGTACTTCTACGCAATCAGCCGGAGCGATATAACCTTGGGCTTCAATCTCTTTCCACGGAACATCAAATCTCTTTGGGCCAATCAATGAGAACACTTCACCTTCCATCCCATCTTCTCTTACAAGAGTTGCAGTTAATCCAAGGCGCCGTCTTGATTGGATATCAGCTGTGAATCTAAAAATTGGTGCCGGCAAAAGATGTACTTCGTCATAAATAATTAATCCCCAGTCATGTGAATCAAATAAATCCAAGTGCGCGTAAACACCCTTCTTCCTTGTTGTCATTACTTGGTAGGTAGCGATCGTTACGGGGCGAATTTCTTTTTTTTCACCTGAATATTCACCAATTTCATCTTC
>Ga0194129_10002104_pt1 | contig 30553 bp, 44 predicted proteins | sample TA2KigCa35mmetaG_FD_150862 | JGI IMG/M metagenome (GOLD analysis project Ga0194129, IMG submission 150862) | Freshwater microbial communities from Lake Tanganyika, Tanzania - TA2015038 Kigoma Deep Cast 35m | ecosystem: Environmental > Aquatic > Freshwater > Lake | place: Tanzania: Lake...
GCTGGTGAACCAAGGCTCTACTCCAAGATCGCCTCATCCCGTTTCACAGAAGACACCCTAGCCACCGTCACCCGCCGCCGAGGGCTGGAATGGCCCCATTGGAACAAGAAGCCAGCGCACCTCGTGGAAGGCCTGGCAACCATCCGGGATGTTCCCCGCCTCGTGATGTTCGTCCTCAAATGAGTGCAAAGTTCACCAGGCGGTGCAAAGTCGTCCCGCGACGTGGTAGATTAAGACAGTAACGGCAACCCCCTCAAACGGAGACATCGCATGAGCAAGATGAACCTGAATGTCGGCATCAAGGGTTTCAAGCGCGGCACCAACATCACGGACATCACGGTCCCGGCCGCCCTCCGCGACCGCAAGAAGGTGGGCATCGAGTGGTTCGACGACGCCATCGGCGGCGAAGGCTTCGTCCCCTCCTCGGTCATGATGCTCACCGGTACCCCCGGCGCAGGCAAGACCACCCTCCTCCTCCAGCTCGCCGACGCCATCACCAAGTCCGGCCACATCTGCCTCTACAACACGGGCGAGGAATCACTCTACCAGGTCAAGATGGTGGTCGAACGCCTAGGCCTCCGCGCCGGCTTCGTCGTCGGCCAGGACACCCTCGTCCCAGACCTCCTCGAGCACGCCGACCACCTCCGCGCGGCGTACCCCAAGAAGCAGGTCTTCATCCTCCAGGACTCGCTCCAGACCCTCGACGACGGCAAGTGGAAGGACGGCGCCAACTCGATGACTCCCGTCCGCGCCACCGAGATGCTCACCGACTGGGCCAAGTCCAACTACGGCATCGTCGCCTTCATCGGCCAGGTCACCAAGTCCGGCGACTTCGCAGGCAAACAAACCATCCTCCACGCCGTCGACGTCCGCGGCCAACTCTACATCGACGAGGAGAAGCGCAGCGAGACGTACGGCGAACGCATCTTCGAGGTCACCAAGAACCGCTTCGGCTGCTCCGGCCGCTCGTACGTCCTCGGCATCAACCGCAACGGCCTCTACGAGAAGGGCTCCTTCGGCGGCAGCTGACCCACTCGCTCTCTCACACGGCTTCCTTACGCTTCACTCTACACGCGCACTCCCCCCCACCATGGACGACACGACCAAACCCACTCCACCCGCACCCCGCAACTCGATCTGGGAACTCACCTGGGACGCCTCGCCCCACCTCTCCTCCACCACCGACTCTCCCTCCGACACGGCGCTCCCGTCTCCTCTCTACGAGGTGGGCCTCCACGGCGCGTACGCTCCCACGTCGCTCTCGGTCTTCGAGGCTTGGACAGGCGATCGCCGCCTCAACGGCTCTCCACACCACGGACCCATCTTCAACCTCGGCACCACGGTCTCATACACAGGCCCACGATCGTGCCCGTGCTCGACGTGCCAAGCCACCGTCGACCCACAGCACCGCAAGGACTAGCCCGGCCCCCCCGCTGTTCTACCACGACGACAGGGGCCGGTGGGCCCCCCACTCCACACCCCGGAATAGGTGGGGGGCGCCCCCCTACAACAGCCCCACAAAGGCCCCTAAATTATGGGGGCCCCCCGCCCCTAAATGGCATCTTTTGTGGGGCTTTCTGGCGGCCGGGGGCGCTAAGGCCGCTCAAAAAATTCTGGAGAATTTTTCTGGATAAAAACTAGTCCACCCTGTCGCACACCACATGGACATGCGCCTCTAGTAACCTCTAGTAACCTCTAGTAACTTCACGTACCGATTCCGGAGCGGCTAGTTTTTCGATCCCGGGCCTCGAGCTCAAAAAATTCTGGAAGCAAATTTTGGTAGAAAACCAGTGCCTCTCTCCACCGAGTGTAATACATATCCTCCAGTAGCCCCTAGAAAAAGGACTCGTATTACGATGAAGATCCGCATGTCGCAGTTAAAGAAGTTGATCCGTGAGGCCGTCACGTCCCTCGCCTCGTCCCAGGGTTTCCGCGCCGCTGGGTTGGCCGCCGGTGGTCCGTATCGCCGAGAGATTCCGGTGTTCCGCGATCCCTGGGCCCTCACCCAGCGCGTCGTCGACGGCGCCGACTATGAGCTGCTCTTTGACACGCTGCGGCAGATGCTCGCCGACGACGAGAAGTCGAATTACCTCGACGCGAGCCTCGTCGCGTACATCAAGAGGTTCATCGGCGTGTATGAGAAGATATCCGGAGGCCTGACGAGCGGCGACCACAAGATCACCGCCGCCGCGACCGACAGGATCCTCGAGACCGGCATCGCCGGCCTGTACGACGCCGGATCCCCTCGGCGCGAGGCCCTCGACATGTTCGGCCTCGTCGAGAAGCTGGGTCCTGAGGCCCTCCAGCAACTCGCCCTCGCCCCTCGGTCTCCGTCGTTTCCAGGTGCCTGAGGTGAAGCTCGTCGAGGGTGTCGACTTCTACCGAGACGCGTCCGGATGGGCGGTCTGGACCCGTAAGTTCCTGCTGGATCGTGGGTTCTGCTGCTCCGGAGGGTGCCGGCACTGTCCGTACGACGACGCGGGGCGCGTCGTGCCTGAGCCTTGGGAGAAAGTGGGTATCATCGATGTCGAATCGACCTGACGCGCTGCTGAGGAAGTTCATCCGTGAGGTCCTCCTTCGAGAGGGCCCGGCCGGCCCGGGCGTCACAGCCGATCCGTCGACGGGAACGTCGGGCGGTGCCCGAGACTACGACCTCGAGCGCGGTGTCGACATCGCCGGTTACTGGTACAAGAGTCCGGGCGACAAGGGCAGCGGCGATCCGGGTCGACCTGAAGACGTCGCCGAGTACATCGGGATGGTCCCGCCCGAGGCCGGCGAGGCCCCGGCCGGATCCGCTAGCCCAGCCGAGTGACGCGTCGTGTACATACCTGGTGCCCGAGTGTAATTTGTCGGGTATGTTTGATGCATCCAGCATTCTTGATCCGTGGTCGGCCGGTTTTATCGAAGACTTTGTCAGAGAGTTTCGCGACGACGTCGCCGACGTCCTGCGGATCCGGTCCGAGCTGCGGCGCGATCCCCGGGGTTACATCGCGGCGGTGGCCGGTCTGCCGGTGTCACGAGCCGCGGCGGACCCGCGGTGGCGTGTCGATCCTCCCCCACCTGACCTGCTCGATCGCCGCGTCGAGATCACGGGTCCTGCCGTCGATGCGAAGATGGTCGTGACGGCCGCCGGTTCCGGCGCGTGTGGCTACATGATAGACGGCGAAGATTCGTTGTCTCCGACGTGGGCCGGCGTCCTCGCGACGCATGCCAATACGATTTCCCTTGTCCGTGGAGCCCTGCAGGCCCCCACCCGAACCTTGCCTGTCCTGCACTACCGTCCCCGGGGCCTGCACCTTGTCGAAAACAACTGGCTCGTCGACGGTGAGCCCGTCCCGGCGTGCCTCTTCGACGCCGGGATGTTCCTGTACCACAACGCTCGGGAGCTGCTCGCCCGAGGCAGCGGGCCCTACCTGTACATCCCGAAGCTTGAGCTTGAGGGTGAGGCGCGGTTCTGGCACCGTGCCTTGACGTGGTGCGAGGTGATGCTGCGGATTCCGCCTGGGTCGATCCGCTGCACGGTCCTCATCGAGACGCTGCCCGGCCTCGTCCGAGCCGAGTCGATACTGTGGGTCTTGCGGACGCGCGTGACGGGCCTCAACGTTGGGCGGTGGGACTACATATTTTCTTGTATCAAGTCTCTGCGGCACGTGGGCTATGTGCTGCCTGATCGACAGGAGCTTGTGATGACGTCTCCGGAGCTGGCCGAGGCTGCTCGTTGGGTCGTCAATGTCGCTCACCGGCGCGGATGCCATGCGATCGGCGGTATGGCCGCCGCCGTTCCGAGCCGGCGCGATCCTGCCGCCGCGGGAGCGGCGCTCACGGCCGTCGCGCGCGACAAGGTTAGAGAAGCCGAAGGTGGGCACGATGGAACCTGGGTCGCTCATCCCGACCTCGTTCCGATCGCCGCGGCGGCTTTCGGTGGAGTGCTGCGGGATCGTGTCGAGCAGCGTCACGTCGTTCCTGGTGCTCCGTGTCTTGATCTCGACCTCGCGGTGCGGCCCCTTCGGGGCCGAGTGACGTGGGATGGTGTGGCCTCGGCGGCGCGAAGCGCCGTGGTGTATGTCGATGCCTGGCTGCGAGGGACGGGGTGTGTCGCGATGGCCGGGCAGATGGAGGACGCCGCGACGGCCGAGATCAGCCGGGCTCTGCTGTGGCAGTGGGTCGCCGCCGGGGCCGTGCTCGACGATGGAACGCGTGTGACACGAGAGCTTGTGGACGCCGTCGTGCGGGGTGAAGCAGCGGCGCTTGGCGGCGCGGGAACTGAGCCCCGCCCCGAGGCTGTACAGCTCGTCCTTGATTCAATATTGACGCCAGACATCCCGGAATTTATCACGACGCTTGGGTATCCCATCCTTTTAAAAATGTCGTCTAAATAACTCTACAGTTGCACATGGTCGATTTTTTAAAACATCGCTGTGTGTCACAGAACCTTTAAGATTCGTGTTTAAAACGAGTTTGTACAACATGTCAATGCGATCTTATACTTAGAACTAGCATGTCGTACGTAACGATGCGGATCTTTACGAGGATTTTGGAAGAGGGTTCCAAGAGTTCCGAGATCCACGTTTTTGATTTCGATGATACGTTGGTTCGGACAAATTCTCGTATATACGTGACCCACGCAGACGGATCCAGTAGCACGATGAATCCGCGCGAGTATGCTGCATATCGGCGGCATCCCAACGACATTTTTGATTATTCTGATTTTGAGCAAGTGATCGAACCGATCCTCATGACGGGTACGTTCCTTCGTTTGAAAAGATCGATCTCTGAGGTCGGTGAAAACAACGTTTTTATACTGACTGCCCGGGGCAATCCGGATCCGGTTGCAGAATACATGAGCAGTGTTGGTGTCGATGGTATCAGAGTCTTTGCGACTGGAACGAGCGACCCTCGAGCGAAGGCCCAAGTTATCCGAAATGAAGTGCTTTCTCGCGCCATTCGGCGCGTATATTTTTACGACGATGCGGCAAAAAACATCGACGCAGTTCGAAACCTGAGAAAAAGTATGCCGGGTGTCGACATAATTACAGTACGAATGAAGTAGTTAGGACTTAATTACCGATATATGCAACCAATCATCATCACGACAGTCGTTCGAAATCCGATGACTTTACCTCTTTTGTTGAGCTTGACAGACAAATTTGTCGAACGTGGGCTATTGACGAAGTTGAGGGTAGTCGATGAAACTCCTGGCGCTGCTGGAACGATTGCCGTGAGGAGTTTGGTCCCAGTGGACGGCGTCACGAATAAGAGGCAGGTCGTTGTCGACTATTCTAAGATTCGACAGAAAGATCCTCGAGCCTACATTTCGACCGGACTGACTGGGTATCATTACAAGACGACCGGTTTCAACTTGGTACAAGGTGGAGACCCTGTGGTTGTGGCTGTCCGAGGGTCACACGGCGGGAGCGTATGGGTTTCTTCTGGGGGTCGTGGTGCCGGTGGAGTCGAAGTTGTCATGAACGGTTCCGGTTGTTTCATTCGTACGGGGCGCGGCGGCGGAGATAAGTTGTCTGAAATTCCAGATTCCGGTGTCGTCGATGGCGGAACCGGATGGAGGACTGTCGAGCTAGCGTTGGCTGGTGGTGAATTTATTGCGACTCTAGACACAGGAGCGCACCTCAAGTGCGGTGTAGGTTTTGGCGCTTCTGTCGTCGGTGTAAATATATCTTCTTCCCCTGTTGGGATCTCCGACATCGTCGCAACGTCCTTGTCCGTCGGCTCTTTAGGACCTGATGTTGATCGTAGCTACGCTCGTTACTACAAGAGTCGACCTCCTGCAGATGAGTCTGGCTTTGAGTTAGTCTCCAACAATGATATCGTATACATAGATCCTGTTGGCTGGGAAAACTTGTTTGAATCCGGCGTCATATTGGCTGTAGGAGATGCTGCTCACTTGCCCGCGGTACGTCGGGCTGGTATCGTGAAGTTTGGAACGTCTGATCACGAAAGTTTTCTAGATCGTTCTTTTCGTTGCACGGCCCGCGTCGAGCAGCTGTGGGCAGACAACATCTCTTTTAATATCGAGAGCGGGACCCATGTACTGAAGAATGGAAGCAGAATCGTTTCTGGTCCGCCTGTTCTTATGTGCGTCCTTGAAGCTTCACGAGTCGACAACCTAGAGGTCATAAAGCGTTATTCATCTCTACTTGAGTCCGGTCCCGTCGGCGAGCCTCTAGATCCGGCGGCGGATGACGTTATCGCTTACTTTGATTCTATTCTCACAGGCCCTAAAGCAGATGAATTCCTCATAGAGCTCGTAGAAAGTTTGAACCAGCGGCAAAAAAGTCGTTTGGTCGAACTGCTTTCAAGAAGCTGAGAAAAAAGTTGTAGTTGTTCGTGGAGAGAACCCGACGTTCTTCAGCGTAAGAGCGTTGATGAACGGTGGTGCTGTGTCGCCTGAGCCGATCTGGACATCGACTGTTGATGACGGAGCGATAAAGTTTCCTGTTACGACTATAAACTCATTTTCGTACAGATCGATGCTGACGTCGGGTGGAGACAGCAATATCTGTTTAGACGTTTTTAGTCTTCCGCTTCCAGCAAAAACCAGCTTGATTTCGTATATGCTGTCTGCGGAAAGAGCATCGATTGACAATCGTAGAAATTCTTCGGGAGGCAGCCGCGGCGCCCAGGCGCCTGTCGAAGAGATCGTTCTTAGGTTTAGATCTTCTGTCGTAAAATCAGGGGAATTAAAAAGGGATCCACAAACGATCGGCGACCGCCGTCCGTTTGAAGTAGTTAGCTTTAAATCGTTAGAAAATTTGTAGTTTATGAACTCTAGACCGTTGACGATAAGGGAGTGCTGCGGTTGTCCAAAGATGTATGCTCTCTGTTCTGTTCCGTCAGCTATGTCACCTGAGGATTGTACGGAAACGATGGAGTTCCATTCAACGGACAACATCCTTTTGAATTTAAATCCACCGCCGTCTCCTTTTTTTCGAAATCGCATCCTTGATTAAGTATTTCGTCGTCAAGAAATAAAAAATCGGTCAATGGTGCTGCACCATTGACCGATTCGGGGCAGATATGTTTTTGTTTCTTATTACCTTGATTCACATTCTTTCGAAAAAACCAAGTTAATTCTTTTTAGGTTTCGATGTCACCTTTTCGGCTTTTTCGATAGCATCTTCCTTAGGGAGGCCAGAAGCCATCATCCTGGATGCCATGACATCTGCGAAGTCAGCTTTTCCGTCTCCTGTGACGTCATTCTTTTTTGACTTCTTTTTTGATTCTTCACCGGAGGTTTTTATCTCGATGATCACGTCGCGAATGATCCTACGCAGTTCTGATAATTGTAGTTCCATGGTATTTTCTTCTACGCCTTCTGCTTCTATCGCAGCGATTTGTCCTTGAGCACGTTTTCTGGACGTGTGACATGCTCTGTGCTTCTTTCCTTTCTTGTCTGTATATGACAAGACGTAAGAGCCTCTCTTTCCGCTCGATTGTTTGCACTTTTGTTTTCGAACCGTGTAAGGCATGATTTCAATAAATATTCTTCCAGACAGGGTTTGTTAACCTTCTGTTAAGAAAGAATATCATTTTGTAGAAAAGCCCATCTTTTCGCCCACTTTTTTTATCTTCTTTTTTATGTCTTTCGGTACGTACACAGACCCCGCTTTAAAGTCAGGATCATCGAGAAGCTCTTTGTCGTACGCCTCGTCTGGGTGTGACCCTCCACGAACTTTCGTTTTTACAAATTCTCTTATGAGCTGTCGTAACAAGGTAATTTCTTTGTCTGACATACCAATACTTATCTAGAGAGGGGGTAGAGCATATGAAATTTACGAGAGTTTTTTATGGATTTTTGTTTTTTGCGATATTTTCTTGCGGCGCCCTACCGAGCAGCCAAGTCGAAGAAACGACAGCAGAAGGTGGTCATATACAATCTGGTGCGTATCCCTCTACGACGTCTTCGAAAAAAGATTCATCTGAAGACCCCGCTCCTGACGTCGATGGATGGATGTGCGGATTTGAACAGATTGTAATTGAAGATCCGGACGGCAAACTAGTGGTAACGGAAATTCCTTTGACGTGCGATCCGATAGCCGACGTTTACATGGGCTGCGAACACACAAAATAAAAAGCCCCGGATATCCGGGGCTTTCTTGTTTTTAACAAAAGAAAATTTGCTTCAGTTTCCTCCGGAGCCGCCCGCGCCGCCCGCCGAGGCCGTCGACGCTGTCGTCATTGTTCCGCCCGTTCCTCCCGTGCTAGCCGTCGAGCCGCCCGTACCTGCTTGACCACCGCTTGAAGCTGTAGATCCGCCTTCACCTTGCGTTCCGCCGGCAGAAGCTGTCGATGCTGAGCTTGATGCTGTCGTCGAAGTCGACGAATCTTTACCGTCTTCACATGCGAGGAAGCACGCGGCGATCGTAACAATTGCGAATAGATTCTTTGACATGTTGTTATCCTTATATCCTGTTTCACCAAAGCTGGTGATTGAACACCAATCTATACTAATAAAGTGAATGTTTACACGCTACGTAGCATTGTTAGGAAAAGTTCTGTTTACGACCGTGCAATCGCCGGCGACAACGCCCAACAAATCCCAAATAATTTTTTTCGCTTTGTCAGAATCGAAGTCCTTACAAGAGAATACGTCCATTGAAAAGCATTTACGAATTGGCCAACAGTGTATGGACATATGCGAAGTCGAAATGACGCACATTCCCGTGATCCCGCCTTCGTCTTGAAAGATATCGGACTGGAGTTTTGAGGCGTCTAGCGGCACTTCCAAAAAGTCTGGTCCCATTATTATCTTCATTTCCAGCGATTCTGCAAGCTTTTTGAATATAGCTGTGAGGTCGACACTGTTGAACGCAGCTGGATCGTTGACAAACCCATCAAGGATTACGTGAATTCCCGCAGAATTTTTCATTTTTCATTCTCCTGTAGCGCTGTGAGGATACTAACTATTAGGAAAATGAGAAAAAATTGACTTAATCACTTCGTACCAGGATCCATCGATCTTTGAAGCTTGTATTCCAACCTTTGTAACACTTTTGATTGATTAGGTTTGTGACCTTATAGACAAAATGGTACTTCTTATAATTCTTCATGAATTATAAGAGTTTGTCCACATTGGGCAATACCACCGGAAGATCATTTTCCTTTTAAAATCTTGGAAACTGGTTTTCTAGACCATAGACGACAGCTCCAGTAGGCCGCTTTTGTCCTATCCGAGGCCCTTGGAGTGCCGCAACCGTGTCGTGCCCTGAACGACTTACGTGCCTTCGGGTTATCTCTACGAATTTCCATGTTTGGATCGCCAAACCCTACCTTTTTTACATTTCCTGTTTTCGGGTCCTTGACGTAAACTTTGTATTTTTTCACGTCACCCTTCATAGGCTTTCCTAATTGAACTTTTCTTCCTTTGTACTCGGCCTCGATCAAAACGGACTCTTGTATCGTTTCCAAATCAAGTTCAAATTGGTCCAACACGCCCAAACGTGCCAACATGATTCCTTCGGTTATGATTTCTTTTAGTATAGAGGGAGTGATTTGCATGCGTTTAAATATAGGCTTCAATCGGCGTTTAAAGTTGCTTCAGTGCAAAGGATGGGAAAAGATTGTTAAGATAAATTTATGCTGAAGTTTGATACAACCAGTTGCAGCCTGCACAACCTCAGTTCTACAAATCTAGTAAAAGAATCTCTTCTTGAAAGGTACGATCTCCAGGCCGCGATCGTTGCATCGTGGGAAGAATTTTGTGATGAACTAAAGATGGGTCATCTATACTACATTGGTAATGAAATTAACCCGCACGCTTCTTGCGGAGACTCGATCGACATCCTAGCTCTTGATTGGGAAGGAGCACCGGTTGTTATTGAATTAAAGCGGTCAAGAGATAAACTCCAGCTGTTGCAGGCGCTTTCTTATGCAGCAATGATGAAGACATGGACACCTGAAGATTTCTTGCAGCGCCTCGCCGGAAAAGAATGCGAAAGTGACGTTAGATCTCTTCTCGAAAACATCGAAGAGATGCCTGACCCACGAATCGTTCTTGTCGCAGAGGACTACGATCCTGAAGTCATCTTGACAGCGGACTTTTTACACAATCGTGATATCGATGTTACTGCCGTCGCGCTACAGTTTGTGAAGCATGGAAACGACCTGTTGATGTCTATCAATCGACGGTATCCGTTACCCGGTCTTGAAGAAACGTACACAGCACGTGGTCATGCTGCAAGAAAGCAAAACCAGTCTAAGAAGACAGAAGAAAGTTCTACTTGGGAAGATGTCCTCGCCGCTGGGAAGCTGCCCGTCTGGGCTCCTGACGTCATCAATGAATTAAAGAAGCGAGGCTTTGGAGACGGGAATCCTAAAACTAGGTTTTTTGGAGCAAAACGTGGCACTTCAATCGGTAACATTTTGATGATCTGTATGCGGTCAGACAACGCCCATGTTCACGTATACGACCAATCTTATGAACATGGTGAGGCACTTCGTGCAAAGTTTGGGCAAGATGTTACTCTAGAACCGTGGGGCCGAGCGGGTGAGCAGCGTTCAGGCTGGAGCTTTCGTCTAAGGACAATCACCGAAGTCCGGAGGTTCTTCGACGTGCTTGATGGTAGGGTTTGATTAAAACCCCGGCGACGAAGGAACTGGCTGTGGAATGTCGACCACCTCGACAATAGCTCCCATCTTCTCGAATGATCTACGAAGTTTCATCTCAAGCTTTAACTTAGCTAGCGCTCTCCGTCGGAGCGCTTGAGTCATCAAATCTGGTTTGCTCGGATCCAGCTTCAATGTAGAGACAAATATCCACAAGGTCACCAACGTGACCATCGCATGCAAAAAAAGCATTTTTTATATTACCTTTTTTTTGCTTCTTGTATCAAACTTCGAATTAAACTTCTGGCCTCAGGAGATTCAATCTTAAGAGTTTTTGGATATCCTTTTTGACCGGGCTTCAAACGAGGCTTACCTGCAGCACGACGTGCACGGATGTTCCCCCAGAGGGTGTTTTTCTTCTTACGCTTTTTTGCCTCTGAAACTTCTATTTCTTGTCGATCTCGAAGGTCACCAAAAGCAGCTTCCATGTCCAACTCAGGTTCAGACACTTCATGATGTTTATACTCAATATAACTGAACATGTCTGACATGTCGTTGTACGCACGGGAGATCTTGTACTGCACCCAACCTTCTAGCTCATCGTTTTCGCCAATCATGTCTAGAAGCATTTCGGCCATTTCGGCGATTCGATGAAGCTGCGTGACAGCCATCACACCTTCGTGATCGGGATGTCCTTCGTTCCAGTCGTGACCTTCCATATCGTGATGCATAATAATAACCTCAGAATATATATACAAATATAATATGAAGATAACAGTATCTCAATTACGCCGATTAATCAGAGAAGTTTTAAGCGAAGAAGCAGATGTTCCTGGACGGTGGCGCGCTAGCGATGGAGAACCAGTTAGCGATGAAGATCTTGTGAAGTTGGGGACCGGCGGGTTCGAGAGTCCTTTACCCGACAAAGAGACTGAAGAAAAAGCTGGTTAATTTTTTCTTTCAAACCTGCAAGATTCTAAGATAGCTCGTTTTGAAGCGTCTTTGGCTGTGGCGTATTGCCTGCAGCGTTCTTCTACGTTTGGATTATAGCTACGAAACGACCCGCCGTGACCAATCATCAGATGGCATTCGTTCTCTCCCATACACAAAACAATCAAGTTTGATTCTACAAGTTCTAGATCAGGTCTGACGCGAAACGGTAGTATGTGATGAACCTGAAGCCGATCCGTTGACCCACACGCGGCGCATACTGGGTTAGTTTCAATAAATTTATCTCGGGTTTCGTCCCATCGAGAAGACCGTCTTGACTTTCTTTTTTCTCGTATAAAACTTTTTGCGTATCGAAAAGATTTAATCAATGATTTCATGGTTGACTCTTAATTTGAACAGCTCGTAAGCTTTGATATATCTATCAAAGAATAGCTATATGATCTTTCCGGAAAATATTAAAGATAGAGAAATCTACATTTTTGATAAGGTTTTTGCTGGAGAGTTTGAAGCAAAGTGGGTCTCAATTGAGCACACTTTTGATGGGAGGACGATACGACTTCAAGTCATGGAAGACGCGCTGAAGATTGATGGTGTACGAGTCAATGTCAGCGCTACTCTTCAACAAAGATTAGCAGACTTATTTGACGCATCTTTGATGACAGCTCAGGTTGCCGATCTGGTTTACATTTCAGCGATGAGGAGGATTAATCCCGCCCCGATGCCAATTTCCACTTCAGTAGCTTCAATGTTAAAGCATTCGACTAATGTCGATGCCAGGTTAAAGTCTTTGTCGACTTTAGACGGGTTGGTCGCAGACCCGGGAAAGCATTGGATCCTCGATAAAAAGCTTGAACAGTCTGCGCGGCGAGCGTGCAATTACGGATGGCATTTTACCGGTCCTTCTTATCAAGGAATTTCTGGATTTCCCGTTGCTTCAAAATTGAACTCTTTGGGTTCTAAAACTATAAAAGTTATTCAGCCGAATGCGACAGCGCATGACGCTTTGCACTCAGATTATTCACAAATCTGTCAACTGGTTTCTCAGACTTGTTGGGTTGACGGTGTCGAAAAAAGATTTTTTGAATTATTGAAAGACCCAACTTTAGCGACTTTGGTTAACCATCAAGGCCCACTAAAAGTGACCCGTCAGCCAGGCGTACCTGAAGTAAAGGGACAAATCGTTTTGTTTCCAACGATTATAATTCAACCTTTACCATCATCGTGACAATTTGATGAAAGGATATACAACACCATGCCAACATATGAATATGGATGCAGCATTTGTAATGTGGAATTTGAAGTTCAACAATCCATTAAAGAAGAAAAAGGCGCAGAGTGTCCACGATGCAAAGTGTTTACTTGCAACAGGTTAATCTCAAAAGGGACTTCCTTTTCTTTAAAAGGCGCGGGATGGGCTGCAGATAATTATTCAAAAACCTCTAATTAACTTTTTCTCAGAGATTCTAGCAGCTCTTCTGGTAATTCAACTTTTGGATTTGTTCCAGTTTGAATATTTTTGCTCTTTGCAAAATCCAAAAGTGCCTGGGATGTTCGTGGTCCCCAGATACCATCAATTTTTGCAGAATATAAGCCTAGATTAAATAGCTTGTTTTGAGCTTCAATAAGCAAAGGTTTTGTCCATGGAATCATTTTCATTACGGTTCCAGAGTTTTCAGTTTGTTTCATAAACAGCTGACTTTCTGACTTTCTTCTATTAAGAAGTCCTTGGTTGGTTTTCATGACACCACCGACTCGGAACTTGCACCATTCTTGCAATCTACTTGGAACTTCTGAAAAGTTACCCGAATTTACGGCTTTTTGAACTCCTGTATTGATGATTCCACCTTCGCCTGTATTAAAAACGAAGCTGACTAGTGCGTCAAACTGGTTTTGGTTAAGTACCACAGAAATATGCTTTTTTACCGCAGATTCGAATCTTTCAACATCCTTGGCTAAGATTTCCATCGCTTGTTCTTTTGTGACCGTCGTGTAATTTTCTCCCGGTAGTATTACATGACCCACACCAATTGTCGGCTTACCAGCGGGACAATTATAACGATTGAGCATCAAACCTTCCCACTTCGTGATGTGCTCAAGTCCTTCTTGCGATGTCTTCAAGTGATCGTTAATTCCCATATGAACACCTTTTTATAAATACGGTGCAATATGAAAACGTTACATGATAAACTAGATTAACAGGCTGGAGACCCAGTGTCGATTGATAAAAGAATGTTGTCCATGGCGGCAGAAGTCGCCAAAGATAAACCTGAAAAACACGATAACAGGTCGTTTTACCTGGGAGCTGTAGGACTTCGAAATGACGGTGTGCTAGTAGTCGCAAAAAATATCGCTGCTAAAGACGTTGTTCCAACGCACCACGCAGAAGCTAGAGTCGTTCGCAAGTTAACTCCAGATTCAATTGTTTGGGTCGCAAGAATTTCTCGATCAACAGGAGAGTGGACGCTGTCTCGTCCGTGTAACGGTTGTCAAGGACGAATGAAGGCAGCAGGAGTACGAAAAGTTGTGTATACGATCGGCCCAGAAGAATGGGGCACAATACAACTAACGTGATGGTGCAATGTTGATCAACTTGATGGTAGCATGAAAGTATAAAACATGTCAAAATCAAATGTAGTTTCTCTCCAAGAAAAGCTCGAAATCTGGCAACGCGTATACAAAAAAGACGAACTTGAAGTTTATATTTCCACGCACGGTCGTTTCAAGATCTACAGTGGAGACAAGATTACTCAACTTGATTTTTTTGATTCAGTTTCATTTTTAAAAGAACTTTCCGAGTCCCTAGAGGTTATGATGGGAAACATGGGAATGTACAACGCTAATCGCTGAACTTATAGTCAAAAGGTAGGTACAAAATGTCGAAGAAAAACAAACTCAACAAGAACTTTAACAACGAAGCACCAGAGATTTTCAACACCGATGATATCGGATACATGACAGATGAAGCTCTCCATGATCGTTCAAACCGTCTTGAGGGTGAAAGGAACCGGCTCGTCGCGATGGGAAGAGACCCTCACCTGTGGGAAGTCGAAATTGCGTATCTTCACCGTGAGCAGCAGCTTCGTCGTACCCGAGCCGCTCGACACATGGAATACATACAAAAATTTCAAATCAATCCAAACTCGATGGAGCTTAAGCCATCCGCCACCACAGATGAGTCGCAAGGTTTGAACTGAGAATATATGCTGGAAAATTCATCTAAGACAGTGGTGTCAAGCTACTTAAACTCGCTGCAAGCCTATCCGCAGCTCGAGCATGAGGAGTTGATCCAGCTATTTCAAGATTATGAAAAAGGTGGAAAAGACTCGATCACTGCGCGTCAAAAACTCGCGCAGTCTAACCTACGACTTGTTGTTTACATTGCAAAGAAGCAAAAAGGACACAATATTCCAATTGAAGACCTTATCCAAGAAGGAAACATCGGTCTTCTTAAGGCGATCGATCGATTCGATTGGAAGAAAGGTTTTCGTTTTTCAACTTACGCGACGTGGTGGATTAAACAAGCAATTAGTCAGTACGTCCTTAAGAGGAAAAAGATAATTCGGTTACCGGCGCATGCGGCTTCTGCACAAAAGAAATTAATTCAAGCTGCTGATTCTTTCAAGGAAACGAATGGATACGGACCGTCATCTGAAGAATTGTCGGCAATGATAGATGTATCTGAGACTGTCATCAAAGCAACGATGCAGTCAGGAAAAAACATCATTTCTCTGCAGCAACCTATCGGTGACGATGGAGCTTCTACCCTAGAAGATCGTTTGGAAGATTCAAACCCGTCCAACGATCCTTTTGAGCTGTTGTCTAAAAAAGAAATGATGGAAATTGTAAAACGCGTTATGTCCAATCTTTCTACAAAAGAAGCGGCCATTCTTCGGTTGCGATTCGGTCTTCACGAAGATATTTCTGTTGAAGACTACGTTATCACTGACGCAGAAGCAGAGCAAATTTCTTCAGGCGAAGGACTGGCTTGAAATGCAAGTCGCCATCATCTTACTTTTATTCTTGAACATTTTAGTTACAGTTTTTTTGAATAAAAAAATTAGCGATCGTCTAAATTCTTTGAAGTTGGATGAAAAAAATGAAACCTTCCAACGAGGCGAAAAAGATATACACACGATTTTGAGTGATAGATTGTTCGATATTCAAAACCGAAAGTACTCGGTGCAACAAAGATTTAGAGATAGAGATTAAAATGGTTCTTAAGAAAGGTTCAAAATTCTTGAAAGGTTATGCAACAGTCATCGAGGATGAAGGTGTTAATTACAGAGAGATCGCAGACATCATGTCTGAGATTGGGTTCATTATGAACCACTCTTCCGCAAGAAACTATATTTTGCGGATAATGCAAAAATTTGCAGAAGAATTTGATACAGAATGGGGTCTGGATCTACCAGAAGAAAAGATCAAGGCTATCGCCGCTTCCCCACAATTTCAAAATGTGATTGCTGACCTGCTACATAATTTAGAAGCGACAAGAAAAAATTAAACATGTCAAAATTCACAATTAAAAAATTACCACCAATTAAGCTCGTCGACCTCCTGAAAAAAAGGAAAACAAACCTAAAGCAGTTTCTTGAAACTTATGGTATCGTTGCGTACTCTACGTTACAACAAAAGTGCAATAGTCTCGGTGTGTCTCCACCATCAGAACAAGAGTTTAAAGAAAACGTCAAATCTGCCATTTCTTCACCCCAAGAAGGCGTCGTTGTTTTAGACCCACCACCTCTGGTCAAGGAAGCAACGGGCGAATTTATCTTGGTTGATGACCTAGGGAATTCGCACGTAATGCACGAAAGAAATGTTTTACGTGAAGCTGAGGAAGAGCAACCAAAAGCTTCAAAAAAAAACAAAGAAAAAAGTCTAAAAATAGATGAAAGCGTGTTTGTAGTTTCTCTTCCAGCTGAAAATTTTGAAAAAACCGGTCCTGATTTAGGGGAAGCCGTAAGCGTTGACGATGATTTAGATTCCTCAGTAACGAAACTTTCAACTTTGAAAAAAACAAAATAGGTCGGTGCAAAGCAGCTGGTTGTTATGATAAACTATGAACATGCAATCCGTCATCGACATCCTGGAACAGCTCGAGGCCAACAATTCTCGTCTATTTAAAGAGGAACTTCTTGAGTCGCAGGTCACTAACGACCTCCTCAAGAAGGTCTTCGTGGTCGCTGGCGATCCGTACCTCAACTTCTACGTCAACAAGTTCAAGATGCCCCTGGCGACGTCGCGCCGGCGCACCGATGATACGATCGTCGGCGACTTCATCGGTTTCATCAAGGAACGACTGTCGACCCGGGCGCTGACCGGAAACGCCGCGAAAGATGCAGTCATCGGCGAATTTACGAAGATGGACGAGCGCCAACAGAAGTGGTGTCAGAGGATCCTCCTGAAGAACCTCCGGTGTGGCGTCCAATCCACCACGGTCAACAAGGTGTGGCCCGGTGCAATCGTTGGATTCTCGGTTCAACTAGCCGAGACCCTAGAGACTCGGTACGAGGACGGTAAGGGAATCATCATCTGCGAACCTGTCATGTACCCGACGTGGGTCGAACCGAAGCTCGACGGTCTCCGGTGCGTGGCCGTGAAACATTCCGGTGAGGTGACTATGTTCACCCGCAACGGTACCGTACTCGAGACCCTACCTCGGATCAAGTCTCTCCTCGAGGCGGCTCCGTGGGACGAGTTCATCCTCGATGGTGAGGTCATGGGTGAAACGTGGAATGACTCTGCGTCTGTTGTGATGTCCCATAAGAAAGGTAAGGACGACTCGAAAATGATCTTCCACGTCTTCGATGCTCTTCCGTTTTCTGATTGGCATGACCAAGAAAGTCATTTGGATCTTGAAGACAGGTTAGAGCTTGTTAAAGAGCTGGTCTCAAAAATTGGAGACCCTGTTGTCGCTCAAGTTCAAGGTAGACTCATCAAGGATCAAGAAGAGCTACTAACCGCATACCTACATGACACCGACGCCGGTTACGAAGGTATCATGGTGAAAGACTTGGTGGCTCCGTACCTCTTTAAAAGGTCTTCAAATATTCGTAAGATGAAACCTATCGCGACTTACGAAGGAGTTATCGTAGGTCACTATGAAGGCCGGAGAGGCTCCAAACGTGAGGGCTTGTGGGGTGGCTTTGAGGTCGTCCTGCCGAATGGTGTGGTGACTCGAGTGGCCGGTGGATTTACTGATAAGCTGAAGGCCGATATCAACATCGATCCGGATTCATGGATTGGACGAATCATCGAGATGGAAGGTCAACCTGATCCTCTTACAGGAGACGGATTGACGAAAGATGGTAAGGTTAGGTTCCCTGTCTACATTCGTGCACGTGATCCTAGGGATGTTGATCAGAAAGTCGTTGCTGCTGGTCAAGCTTATCGGGGATGAAAGATGATCTACATTATTATTTTCGTCGTTGCAGGACTCTTCACGTTCCCGTCCTTCATAAAGCACTTCGTACTCGCTCCTTTTGTTGGAACGGTGTTTGGAGCTATAACATGGTTGATGATCTGCGTTTTCTATCGTGACGCTCTCAATCTCCAGGCTTTTTGTTGCTTTTTAATTTTAGGCGTCATTTTCGCCGAAGTCGGAGCAGCGATGTCAGATTGATGCTATTATCCACGGCGTGGATTGTTTCTTCCGTGACAAAAGTATGACAAAAAAACAGCTACTTTTAGAAAAGAAATCATAAGCGAATTCAAAATTCGCGACAATGCCTTGATACTTAAAATCAGCCGACCCACTTGGGCGGCGTTTAAAGGGGTATCAAATGGCTATTTCAAAAATTCAACAATCTCAGGTCAGCGGTTCACTTTCTTTTAACGATGGACTTGAGGCGGGCCCTAGCCTCGCCGGTAAGGCGACATTGAAGGGCGACCTCGACTCGCTTCGTTCACAGATCAAAAAAATCATCGGTAAGTCAAACTGGTACGATGCTCTCGACGGTACACAAGACCTCGCGGACATCTACACTGCGGTGCGCGTCTCCGGCGCGGACACTGTCTTCCAAGGCGACATCGAAGTCGGCGGAAACGACATCAAGTCTTCCGGCGGCACTGTCGCGATCACACTCGACAACGCAAACGTTTCTATCCTCGGCGCCGCTAGCGTTAACGGTAACCACCACGTCGGTGGTGGTTATGGCAACACAGGCGTCACCTTGTACTCCGACGGTAACCTCTCCATGGACGGCGCGCTCCTCGTCAAGGGCAATGCTAGCTTCGACGGCAACGTCGCGATCGGTGATGATCAGCAAGATCGCGTAACCTTTCTCGCGAAGGCCGCTTCTGACCTCAACATGGATGAATATAAGGTAACAAAGCTCGGTCAGGCAGCTGCTTCTGGTGAAGCTCTTGCCTGGGGTAAGGACGCTGCTGTCTCTGACCTCATCGTCACAGGTGGTGACTTCCAAGTTACCGCCGGTGGTACAGTTTTAGCCGCCAACATGACGCTCGGTGGAACACTCACTGTCGGTGGAAACTCAACGCTCGCGAGCGTTGAGATCGGTGACACCCTCGGCGTCGCAGGTGCAGTGATGCTTGGCAGCACGCTGTCAGTCGCTGGTGCATCTACACTTTCATCACTCGGCGTTACAAACAACGCAACAGTCGGTGGAACGCTCGGCGTTATGGGAGCTTCTACGCTTTCATCCGTCAGCGTCACCGGCAACGCCGGCGTCGGCGGAACCCTCAGCGTTGTGGGTCATTCAACCCTCAGCACATTCGAGGCTTCTGGTCTCGCTGAGCTTATGGGTGGAGTGGATGTCAATGGATTTGCATCGATCTCTGCGGCAGGCGACGCGATCTTCGCATCGCTCGACGTCGCCGGTGCCGCCGATTTTGACGGCGCAGTGACAGCAGCTTCCATTGCAATCGACGGCGATGTGGCACAACGTCTCTACTTCGTTGGAGCCGATGGTTCGATCACTGACAACGCAGCGCTCAACTGGGATATCGCGGCTTCGCGCCTCGACGTCACCGGTTCGCTCGACGTCTCTGACGACCTCCGCGTTCGCGACGACGCTCTTATCGACGGGGTACTCGACGTTGTCGGGCTCGCTTCGCTCGATGGTGGCATCGACGTCAACGGCGCGAAGTTCACGGTTTCTTCCGCCGGCGCAATGTACGTCGACGGCGCAGCGCAGATCCATGGCGCTGCAACTTTCGACAGCAGCTTGACGGTTACGGGAGCCTCAGACCTCAACGGATCTCTCGACGTGCAAGGTGCAGCAAGATTCCAGAGCAATGTTGTGGTCGATGGCAACGCTCAAATCCATGGCGACCTTCTCGTTCAGGGCGCGTTCACCTACATCGAAACCACAAACATGAAGGTAAAGGATGCATTCATCTACCTTGCAACAGGATCTAACGGATCAGTCGATTCCGGTATCGTCTTCAGCAAGGGAGCTGACAGCGGAACCAAGGACCTCATACTCGGTCAAGACGGCGGCGTAGGAGAATTTATCTTCGCGCAGCAGGTCCACAACCCCGACGCAGATTCACCATCTGACCTCAACAATGCCGTCCTCGTTCCGGCCTGGATGTCTATTTCGAAGTACGGTGTTTCGGAAGGCAACGAGGCTGGCAGAGTCGGTATGGATGATGGTGCTTTTGCAGTCAAGGGCGCCAACGCACTTCTTCTCAAGTCAGGAGCCGAGTCTTTCTCACTCGCTTCCGCGGGCGAGCAGACGACCTTCGACGGAAACTTTACTGCGTCAACCCTCGTCGGCGCTCTCAACGAGCTCTACACCGACCTCCAGGCGGCCTCAGCCGGTGGAAACCTCTCGAAGGCTTCTTACGGCGTGGCAGACTTCGCAGGAAACGTCCTCAGCTTCTCTGGTCAGCAAACCCTCGCGTCTGCAGACCACAAGCTCGTCGACGTCTTCCTTAACGGTGTTCTCATGTCCCCAGGACGCGACCTCACCGCAATCACAACCACATCCGTGACATTCGACGCTTCGATCGTCAGCGCTCTCATAGCCGATGACGTCATCGTCATCGTCGCTCGTGGCTGATAAACGACTAGCATCGTAACAAAGTCTTAGTTTAACTAAGCATGGGCCCGGGCGATCCCGGGCCCATTTTTGTTTCTGTCACGGTGTTTACTTCTAAAAAAAATGTAAATAATTTGAGCTGTAAGAAAAACATATGAACAACGAAGACATTTTGAACAAGGATCAGGCAACCGCAGTCGCTTCTTTTTTAGGAGGGCTTATTGTCGAAAAGACTTCGCAGCTCACAATGATGGTTGAAAACCTGAAGAGGGTTGAAGCGCAGGTCGCCGGATCGAAAGAAATTTCCGAGAAGGTGGGAAGTTACATCAAGAAGCAGCAGTTGGACGCGGCGAAGATGGTAGAGAAGCAGCAGATATCTCCCGAGGTAGGTAAGTTCTTTGAAACCGCCTTTGAAGCGACGCGATCTTTCGTCCGAACGACTTGCAGCGATGTAGAACGTCTTTATTTCCTACGACAGGGAGAGATGCTGTGCCTTAAGACCGAGATAGACAAGCTGTCAGAGTTAAAATCTCAGCATGAGCAGAAGGTCAAAGACCTCGAAAAAAAAGTTGAACCCGTTGCTGTTGAAGCTAAGTCTACGAACGTTGAAAAAAGTACCAAGAACAAAAAAGAGAAAGCGCAACGTGTTCGACCAGACCAAGATCCATCAACTCGGGCTGGTCGGGCTGCGATGGATATTGCAGAGCGTCGAAGGAAGTACCAAAAAAAGTCATTTTGAGTACGTCGCGACAACTTTTGAATCCGGCGGCGGAGGTACGCTGAAGGTAACGGAGTTTCCGCTGATCGTGAAGTCGGCGGCGTCGCCGACCTCTTGAAGAACTCCATTTAAAAAGACCATGATAGTCGTCGACGAGGTGGGAGTGTACGCTGTCATGAAAACAGAGTTAGTTCCATCCGCGGTACCCATTAGCTTCTCGTTCCACTCTATATTCTGTACTGATGAGTTTGAAGTTATCGTTATCTGTCCTGTCGATGCGTCAGATGAGAGCGTAATCCCGCTTCCTGCGACGAAGAAAGGATCTCCAAAAGTCGTAGTGATTTCTGACGTCGCGACTCCCTCGGTAAACTGTCCAGCGCCTTGTACGTCGAGAGACCCAGTTAGTTCTAAAAAATCACAATCAAAGTCGAAGGAGCCGGCGAGCTCGCCACCCTCGACACGAAGCGATCCGCTAATGACGACGTCGCCTCCGAAGACTGCGACGCGGCGGTCGATGATGTCTTTCGATGAACCCTTTCCGTTACCGCTGGTTAATCTTGAACCGCTGACATAGAAGTAGACGTCTTTACCGATGTTTTCATAGACGGGTCGCTTCGACGATGAATCACCGACAATCAATGTTCTTGTTTTGTGGTTAGCTACCGCCATCTTTTTGGTTTCATCCTAAAGAATTACGCCTTTATCTCGGTCATTTCGATCGTAACGGTTCCCTTCAAAGATCCAGTGATATCAAATGTCGCCGGTGAGACGGCATCGATATAAAAAGACAGGTCTGAGTTGTAAGGCATGACCGAACCGCTTGATACAATTTCGAGGCTGTAAGTTAGGGCATCGGGCATCGCCAAGGTAGAGTTTAGGTCCAATACAGAAACCGAGCCGGCTGATTTGTACACAAGAGCGTCTGTCACAAACGCAAAAGAATCTAGAGAGTTAGCTGAATCTACAATCGCGGCGGTGGCATGGACTGTATACGTCTTTCCGTCCTCTAGGTTTAAAAACTGTGTAAGACTTCCGCTGGCGTCGTAACCCTTAAATAGCAGACTCTCATCACCGTTTGAGGCCTGGCCGGCCCAAACCAGCCTAGAATACTGCGAAGATCCTAAAGTGTTTCCAAAGTACGTACCTGCCAACCCGCTGCTAGCTTGTGCGTACTGGCCTGTTCTTGATGCATCGGCGAAGATACCTTCCGCAGTTGAAGCCAAACCTGTCGCTTCAGACCCATAACCTCTTGCAGTTGAACCTGTATGGTACAGACTACCGCTATGATACACGTGACCGGTGCTAGAATTTGCGAAGTAGACGTAGTCGTTGGATCCTGCTTTCTGCAAAAACAAAGATCCAGTCGTTATCTTAGTAGACCCGCTAATTTCTAACATATCTCCGAAGAAGCCATCGCTGCTTGTCATATTGATGCTGCCACTGACTACGACGTCGCCATCAAACAATGATCGATTGGCTACCGATCCCGTGGCACCCTGCGTCGCGCGGGATCCACTGACATAAAAATAAACATCAGAAGCGATGGTAGAGGTAAAATCTCCTCCTATGGAAATGGAGTCTTGCGTCTTCATTTGTCCGCCAGATCCAGAGACGATCCAATCGTTTCCTCTGTCAAAAAGGACCCACGTCTGCGATCCTCCTAGAGTGACGTTTTTTGTAGAGAGTATCCACTTAGAACCCTCATTCGCGGTACCACCTTCGACGTAGACTGTAGCACCACATGTCAATGTAGTACCTGGGATCGCGTCGTCGGTACGAGCCCATGTGTTCGTTCCTGTATTAACGATGTATATGCCGTTCTGCGAAGTGGTAGACTGATTTTTTAATAAAATTCTATCATCATTGCTGAGAGTATTCATCGCACCATCGATGGCCTGCGTCGCGCTGCCCGGAGGCAGAGTTACGCTACCTGTCGAAGCATATTGAACCGATTCTTTCCAGTCTAGTGTTGTCACATTTACATCGCTTTCTGCTAGCGTAACATTGAGTGTGATAGGATCTGGTAGACGCTGGACGAAACCGTAGACTTTTCTAGCTCTCTGTCTATCATTGATGATTTTTTTGCCGGACATATTCTATTGACTTTTTTCTGCATCGATCGGCTTTTTGACGCGTCCTTCTGCGATTTAATTATCACGTAGTGCTAATTTCTCGATAAAAAGATTTTCCTTCATTGGGATGTGACGCTATACGCATTTTACACTATTTCAAACTTGTTTTTTACAAAATACATTCAAACTTTAAGTGTATAATTAACTGCGCCTAAAAAAGGCATAATAGGAGACAAAAAATGAAGAATGTTATTCTAACTACAGTTTGTTTGGCATTGGTCGGTTGCAAGTCTGAGGTTGTAGAGCCGAAGTCGGAAGCTTCTGCTTCTGCTTCAGTCGTTGCCACTGCCGTTGAGGCTGCTCCTGCGGCTTCTGCTTCTGCGGCACCAACTGCTGCCGCGACAGTCGCTCCGGCGGCATCTGCAACTCCAGCTGCAGCTGACAAGAAGTGAAACAAAAGCGTAGCCGCGCGTAAAAGCATGGCTACGACGATCTCGCAGTTTTCGCAGCACGGAACGTCTGAGAATTACCTCAGGAGGGGTGGGCGCAACACCCACCGAGATCGCAAATTAATCTCCTTTACACAATAAGTCCAACTCGATTATTAGTTTGATGAGTTCTTTTCTGTACTCTGAACAATCTTCGTTGTTCTTTCTTGCTTCATCAATCATGTGATTTATCCTGTCAATTTCTTGATTTAAGAAATCTTTTATGGACTCTGCGCTTTCCATACCTTTAACTCTCCAAACGTTTCCAATAAACCTACAAAAAATGCATGACACACTTCTAACGCATTAAAAGTAAATCATGCATTCATTCGCCCCTTGACCAGTATTAATTATTGCTCAAATTGAAAGATGAAAGATGAATCTTTAAAAGTAATTCGAAGGTTTACAAAAGAGACAGGCTACGATTTTTTATCTAATTTTTATCCGTGCACTGTAAGGTTTGAAGGACAGTTGTATCCCACGGTTGAACATGCATATCAGGCGGCAAAGTCGGTGGATTTTAACGTTCGAAAAATAATTCTTAACGCTAAAAGTCCAGCGGAGGCAAAAAAGCTTGGCCAAGGAATCAAGATAAGGGATGATTGGGATCTCGTGAAAGTTGATATCATGAGAACTTTAATCACGGAAAAATTTCAAAATCCTTTTTTGAGCCATCGGTTGATCGCGACCAACAGCGCTCAGTTAGTGTTGGATAATAAATGGAACGACAAGTTTTGGGGAGTTTGTCGAGGTGCTGGAGAAAACTGGCTTGGTAAAATTTTGATGGAAGTTAGAGAAAAAATTAAAAAAGAATTAGAAGACGACGGGCATATACAGCCTTCATAGATGTTGTAAAAATTAGACTACTTACGCACATGAAGAACGTAAAGCAGGTCATTGTTTTTCGTAAAGATATTAAGCTTCGCAGGGGGAAATTGGCCAGCCTAGCATCTCAAGCGTCCGCAAAGTTTATGTTTGAAAACAATGAGGCTGACAGGGGAGACGAGCTGCGCGTCAGATTGTCGCAAGAAGAGGTACAATGGATCAAAGAATCCTTTCCAAAGTCAGTCTTAGGTATCGATTCCGCCGAAGAGCTGTCTGATCTCGCGTTTCGAGCAGAGCTGCTTGGGATTAGCGTGTATTCGGTCTTTGATGAAAAAATCACAAAAGCCGACAGAAACGCATATCCTGTTTGCGTGGCGTTAGGTCCAGATAACGAAGAGTTGATTAACCAAATCATTGGGCACTTAAAGTCCATTTAAACGTTTATGTTTTCCTCGATGGTTATAAAATCGAAGTGAACATGAATGAACTACGGACAAAAGATTTCAACGACTTGATCGATCGTGACTATCAAATAGTACTGGCAGACCCACCCTGGAAGTATTACGGCGATCCAAACAAGAACCAGGCAGCCGGTAAGCACTATTCTATGATGTCATATGAAGAGCTAAAAGCCTTACCAGTCCGGTCTATCATGGCTAAAAAATCTATCATGTTTTGCTGGACGACGTCTTCAAAGATGGCAGAAACGTGCCGGCTTATAGAAGACTGGGGGTTGCACTACCGCGGAGTGTTTCAGGTTTGGGTAAAGACGAACTCTGAGGGTAAGGTCATCCATGGACAAGGAATTCGTCCATCCTTTACGAAGCCAACGGCAGAATATTTGCTCGTCGCATCAACAATGAAAGAAGGTAGAGCGTACCCGCTATTGACAGAATCGATGCCTAACGTTGTCCTTTTAAAAAGGCCTGGAAATATTCATTCAAGGAAACCTTCGGAATTTAGAAAGAATATTACTGACCTACTCGGAGACCTCAGAAAGGTTGAATTGTTTTCAAGAGAGTCGATAGAGGGCTGGGACGCTTGGGGGAATGAGGTTCCCACATGAAAAAAGTCAGGATGACGGTCGACAAAGACTCGTCTGGAAAAAAGATACCCGTGTTTAGCAGCCCAGAATCTCTGTACGTGTGGTTACATGATCCGGAGCTTCAAGATTCTCAAAAGATTGATCCAACTTTTGGATCAATGATCATGCTACGGCCGGGGGAGGTTATGGAGGTCGAGTGGATGGGTTGTGAATACGTTTACGAAGAGCAAAGAACAATTCGAATTGATCAAATCAGGTTAGCGAAGACGATAAAGATCAAATCTTTGAAGAGCAGCGGCGTCATCGGGGTGCACAGCGGCTGGACGTCTGAAGAAATCATATCTTTCAAGAGCGGAACAGACGGCGAAATAAAGCGATCCAAGCTAACGAAGAAGTCAAAGCACAAATTCAACATCCAAGAATTATTTTCTGTAAAAGGTCTTGAAAGCAAAGAGCAGCCTTCCGTCATTGATCCTCAAGATTTACATTAGATCTTTTTTCCGTCTTTATTCAAATCTAAGTCTAATCCTTCTTCTCTTCGCTTTCTATCTTTGTAGTACGGTCTTGTGAAATAAAGGTTTAAGAGCCCATCTTCCGTAGCGGGGATCGTTTCTATCTCTTGGTCAGCGAATAATTTTTCTTGAGCTTCTTTCAGCAATCTCTTTTTTATGTTATTGACTTTTCCATCCACGGCGCTCTGCACCCATTGCTGTACGTCGAGCAAGTCGTGTTGCAACGTTTTTTCGTCTAGATCGCTTATTTCAATCTGTATTTTCATGTAAATTTTCTCCTTTATCCTAGCAACCATCCGCTAAAAAAAGAATTTGAAACGCCGTCTACTATATCGGCTTGAGCCGCGCCGCCTTGCTGCCTCACTACGACGTATGCTGTGTCACTAGCATCCATGTCAGCGACGGTTGAACCATTAAGCCACCAGTACTGCGGGTCGGCGTTAAATTGTCCGGGATCGAATAGGGATAGTCTGTAAGACCTATTCGATGTTACTAAATACAACGTATAGTAATCAGCATCGATGTCTATGCTGTTAACCCTAACAGACACGTTGAAAAGATATTTTCCGCTCACAGGAGCCGTAAATTCATAATTTATAGTTGAAAAATTGTTTCCTGTATCAAACACCTCAGAATCAAACTGAACTTTTACGTCTGTGCTCGTAGTAACGTTTGATTGAGTAGAAGACAACGTCACAAGAAATGTAGGCTGGTCTGGCATCGTGACGCAACCGGTGCCGTTGCGTATTTTGACAAAAGAATCGCTGTATTCACTTCCAATAGTTACTTTTTTTACAGCGTTCGTATTGATACCACCACCAGGAGACGGCGACACGCCTCCAATATTGATGTATGTAAGAGCGTTAACAGTCCCTATGTTGATCAAGCTGTAGGATGTTGATTGTGTTGCGCTGTATACGTGACTGACAATGTCAACCTCATGTCCGTTGTAAGAATTACCGTCGCATATGCGGACTATGTTGTACCCAGATGTGTTCTTTGTTCCTATTTGAACATTTTGTTGCTTGGTCGCAGTACCGTCGCCGTCCGACCCTATCTTTATTGTTCTCGAAGTGTATGTATCTTCCGTCCCTATATCGATGTCACCGTTCGGAGTCACTGCGTCGCTGTTACCAGCTTGTATCGACATTCCGCTAGATCCAGCCCTTATCGTCGTGATCGATGCGGCCGTGGGGCTGCCAAGCGAAACTCTTGATTCAGCGCTAAGAGTACCAATCTTCGTGACGCTGTAATTTCCGGGCGTCGTTATGGGCGTCGCTATGGATCCATTGTTGCCCGTGTTTATGTAGACTTCGTGACCGGTGCTAGCTTCATCGTCACAAATTCTTACTTTGTTATAAAAAGTTGATTTTTGCGCTATCTCTACAGTTCCAAGGGCTGCCGTGGTACCTGGCAACAGGTTTATGGCGTTTGCTGCAGTTGACGTTGTCCCTATGTTGATCGTTCTAGTGGAGTTTGATGGACCGATGTTTATGTTGCCTGTTCCTGCGTCAATCGTTACAGCAGACGTACCGGCAGTGTTTCCTAGGACTGTAGTGGTAGATGTACCTGATTTTCCAGTCAAGTATACTTCATTATCATCCATGTAGCCTATGGATGTGTCGTTGTTGGCAAACCTAATCTGCCCGCCGCTCGGCGCATTTAACCATGTATTCTTTGATCCGGCGGGAGACGCTTGAACGAGCGCATAGCCTGTTGCCAATGTCGCGTCTTTGTGCGCAAACGTAGCGTAATCAGTACCGCTTATCGTAACAGTTCCTATTTCTGATTTTCCGACTGTCAACAAGTCTGACGTCTTATCATACGTAAATTCAGCGTCTGCGCCGAACGCCGACCCACCATCGTTAAACTGAACTTGTGAATTAGTTCCTGCAGGAGGAGTCCCCGTCGCAGACACGGTCACCGTGGACGCTCCGCTAGATATTGAGATTCCGCTGCCGGCTGTCAAGACTTTTTCATTCGTCAATGTACCGTTGGCTGTAGTTACGACGTACTCAGCGTTAACAGGAGCTCCTCCACCTGACGTAGCTTCTGAAGTTAGCGCCCAGGCAGAAGAATTCCAAATGAGCTGCAAAAACCCATAATTTGTTGTGATAGATTTTGTTGAAGATCCATCTATTAGGTGTCCTGCAGGACTAGTTACGTCTATGTTTGTCGTCGCGGCTGAGCCTCCAACGTCCTTTATTATGATAATTTGACCAGATGTTGGTCCCACCGGTAGGTTCAGCGTAACTGATCCACCACCGGTTGGATTAACGTTGACGCACGTCGTTTGAAATGGTATGTTGTAAGATTTTCCGCTAGCGAGTTCTATAGTAACTACGCTTAGACTTAAGCCGCCTAAGAGCTGCAACTCGACAGGAGAGTTTAATCGTCCAATTTGAAGCGCTGCGGTCGATGCAATCTTTTCGACCTGTTTTGTATTCTTGTTAAGAGCAAACACAAAACCAGCTTGGTTTGCTTGCGTTATAGTTGGTGTCGACGACATGGTTAGTTACTAGATGATAGTAGATCTTCCAAAAGAATTAGCTAACGTTGTGATCACTATGCTGTTCGGTGGTTCAGTTATAGGAGGTCTATTTCTAGACACATCATCAAAATAAGGTAAAGAAGATGTAGCATATGTGCTCAAATTAGACGACCACGTGTTAACAGGTTGAACAACTTCATAAACCAGTTTGTCTGATTCTAACTGGTTATTAGACGGATAAATCGTTTGCTTGACAAACCCTACTTTTAAAGGCGAATCAAAGGTTCCTTTGAAAGACTTTAAGACTTCATTGTTATTTTTTGTAATCGTATTACTCAATTTTGTGTTATTTGCTAGCGCAGGAGGTGTGGCTGGTGTTTCAAAAGACCCAAAGTAATTCGTTGGTGAGTTTTCTTCGTCAAGGATAAATGGAGCATTCAATCGTTGCTCTAACATGTCTCTATATTGTCCAAATTTATCTCGACGAAATATACAACTTGTGTAATGCGGATTGCCGTCGTATATACCGTATTTCCAACCACGAATGATTGGACTTATCAGACAATTCACGGTATGTGATGAAGGAGATACAGATCCAGACCTAAAAGAAACTGCATTAGAGTAACCGTAACGCGCACCATCATATAGGCCTACAGTGCTGGTGTCTCCAAAGCCATAAAGCACTTTTGCAGCATCTTGGACTTTTGGACCAATAGGAAACGCACCATTTTCGTATGCTATAACATAGTTACCGGCAAACCCGTACTGTATAACTATGTTATTAAATGATTTTCCTGCTGCAGTGCCAGCCGTTGCGACATAGCCGGTTGCTAATTTTTTCAATCTTTTTGCTGTAGAAAATTTTGGTTCAAAAGGAAAAGACATCACAAAGTCTGGTCCGAAGCTAGGCGGTGGGTTCGGCGACGGGTAGTGCACATTGAAAGCTTGTATAGGAATAATCGCGGTAGGACCATTTGACTCTATCCTACCCCCAGAACCGCTTAAACTGTTTACCATATCTACAAGTCTTGGTGGCAAGGTGTCATAAAATCTTTCATTGTTTGAAAAGACTTTCATGTTTCTAATGATCCCAGCGCGCTCGTGTCGCGGTTGTAGATTGTAGCTTCTGTTGGGATCGTTACCAGATCCAGTGAAAATAGAGTCGCGCGCGACGTTTAACCTGCTGAACACTAACCCTCTTTCCCCTCTGACAATTGAGACTTTTCCAGTAAAAAAATTGGTTGAGTATCTTAATAGCGAACCTGTGATGTAGTTGTCGTACGTCGATCCTGCAGCGAGGTTTGAGTAAAGAACGTCATACTGATCGACTACTGGGTAGTCTCCGATAACGCTGAATATTGATTCTGAGTTAGAGTAATGCGTCATGGGTGATACTCCATACCTTCCTTGACATAGCTCCCGTACACTGTCATTTCAATCGATCCAGTATTAAGTGCGACTGTTCCATGGCTGCCAGACAATGCATAGTTGTTGTATACAGTATACACACCAGCATCATTACTACCGCTCATCGAATAAATAACAGGTCGAGTTTTTGATATTGAAACAGTGATATTGTCTCCCGGCAACATTAGGTAGGGCGAAGGTCTAGAATCGACCAGCGAATAAGCCATGACGGATTCAAAAGTAAATCCTGAAGAATCTATCTTCGATTTTAGCTCAGACGATAAAGAACCGCTCGAAGAATAATAGAGCGGGTTTTTTATGACGTCTTCTTGATTGTAGTTAGCTATCGTTCCGCCTAAAATGGAATTTCCATTAAATTCTAATCCCGATGCCCCGCGCGAAAGCGGACTAATTTGTTGAATGTATACTCTTGGAGATCTATTCAAATAAAGAGAAACATCGACAGTACTGCTTCG
>Ga0194129_10002105_pt1 | contig 30547 bp, 31 predicted proteins | sample TA2KigCa35mmetaG_FD_150862 | JGI IMG/M metagenome (GOLD analysis project Ga0194129, IMG submission 150862) | Freshwater microbial communities from Lake Tanganyika, Tanzania - TA2015038 Kigoma Deep Cast 35m | ecosystem: Environmental > Aquatic > Freshwater > Lake | place: Tanzania: Lake...
GGTAACACCTTCGCGTGGTCGTCCTCGCGAAGGCCAGAGCTCGACGGCATCTTCTCGGTGTCGAGCGGCCTCACCTACCGGCCGTTCACGTTCCTCGGCGCCTCGGTCATGGCGCGCGACTGGAACGCACCATTGAACGAGGCGGGCGTCGAGCTCACGCCGAGCGTCGATCTCGGCCTCGCCCTCCGTCCGATTGCGGGGCGGCGTATGCTCGAGGTCGGCGGCACGGCCTCGTATCGCCGCGACGTCGACCGTTGGACGGGTGGGGTCACGCTCGCCGTCGACGTCCCGCGCGTCGGGACGCTTCGCGCCGGGGCCGAGATGCTCGACTTCGAGCGGCCCTCGATCGCGGCGAGCGCCGGCCTTGAGGTGAACCTCGACGCTTCTCAGATCTCGGGTGGCATCGTGTTCGGAAACGCTCTCGGCCGCGACGGTACCGGCGGATACGCGTCGGCCGCCGTGCGCGGCTTCCGCGAGACTCCGTCCTTGCCAAAGGTTGGGCATGTGGTGCGCGTCCGCTTCGCTGCGACGCCCGGCGTCAGGCAGCACTTGCGGCTCTTGCAGCAGCTCTGGAGGCTTGCGCGGACGCCCGACGTCGAGGGCGTGTTGCTCGTGCCGCGCGAGGAAATGGCGCTGAGCGCGGCGTACACGGAAGAGCTCGCCGATGCGCTGCGCCTGCTTCGTGCCAACGGCAAGAAGGTGCTCTGCCACCTCGAGGACGCGACCGGCCGGCAGTTGCAGGTGTGCGCGCACGCCGATCGCATCGCGATGAACCCCGCGGGCGGACTCCGCTTTGCGGGCCTGTCGACCACGACGTTCTACATCGGCACGCTGCTCGAGAAGCTCGGAGTTCGTGCGGATTTCGTGCGGATCGGACCCTGGAAGAGCGCGGCCGAGCAGTTTGCGACGAGGCCGTCCGACGAGGCGCTCGCGGTCCAACGGGAGCTCCTCGGTGAGCAGGAGCGAGCCTTCCTCGGCGACGTCGCGGCCGGACGCGGAATGACCGTTGAGGCCGCCCGCTCCGCCATCGCGCGTGGTCCGCTGCTCGCGACCGAGGCGCGTGACGCGAAGCTCATCGACGCGCTCGTGTACGAAGACGAGGTCGAGCGCTTCGTCGAGGAGTCCTTCGGAGGGCGTCAGCGCGTCATCGATCTCAACGAGCTCGAGCGCGTGCCGGAGCACTGGATCACTCCTGCGCGCGTGGCCGTCGTGCACCTTACGGGTGACATGATCGACGGCGACAGCCGCGACATCCCGCTCGTTGGTCTCAAGCTCGCCGGGTCGCGGACGGTGGCGCAAGCGTTGAAGCGGGCGCGCGAGGACAAGTCCGTGAAGGCGGTGGTCTTTCGCGTCGAGACGGGTGGAGGCTCGTCGCTCGCGGCCGACGTGATCTGGCGTGAGGCTGCGCTCACGGCGCGCGTGAAGCCGCTCGTGGTCTCGATGGGGAGCCGCGCCGCGAGCGGCGGTTATTACGCGGCGGTCGCCGGACGCGAGGTCTTCGCGAACCGCTCGACGGTCACCGGCTCGATCGGGATCTTCTACGGGAAGGTCGACGCCTCGGGCCTGCTCGATCGCATCGGTGTGTCGCTCGCGACGTCGCGCACCGCGCCCCGCGCCGACGCCGAGTCCTTATTCCGGCCGTTCACGGACGACGAGCACGAGGTGCTCGCGGGCAAGGTGAAGCAGTTCTACGATCTGTTTATCGGGCGCGTGTCCGAGGGCCGCCGCATGACCCCTGAAGCCGTCCACGCGGTGGCGCAGGGACGCGTCTGGACCGGACGGCAGGCCGCTGAGCGCGGGCTCGTCGACCGCGTCGGTGGGTATCGCGCTGCACTCGAGCGTGCGCGGGTGCTCGGCGGGCTCCCGGACGACGCGCCGATCTTCGAGCTTCCTGAGGTCCCGAAGACCCTCTTCGATCGGGCCCTCGCGCTCGTCGGCGCGCCCAAGCTCGAGGCGAGCGACGCTACCTTCCTTCCGCCGCCGGTGCTCGATACGGCGCGCGCTCTCTTGCCGCTCACCTACCTGAGCTTCGAGCGTCCGATGGCGCGGCTCGAGTGGTTGTTCGTGGAGCCGTGAGCGTCACCGACGCCGAACGACCCTCCGGCCCGCCGCTGCTCCGGGCCGAATCGGCTCGCCTCCTCGTCGACGGCGTCGTGATGTACGCGGCGCTCACGTGCGAGAGCCGGGGTGGGCGCGTCGTGGTCTTCGGCGACATCGAGCCGCTCGTTCGCGTGCTCTCTGGCACCGCCGCCGGCGCGTCCTCCGGGAGCGCCGCGGTCGCAGGTGGTGCCTTCGAGGTCGCCGGCGTCGACGTCTCGTCGGCGGCCTTCCGTCACGAGGTCGGCGTCGCGCTGCGTGACGTGCCCCTCCCCGAGCGGTGGTCGGTGGCGCGTTATCTCGAGTGGAGCGCGAGGCTCGCCGGCCTCACGGCTCGAGACGCCCGCGGTCGTGCGAGCGAGTGCCTCGCGGAGGTCGAGCTCTTGCGCCTCGCGGGGAGGCTGACCACGAGCCTCGTGCGTCACGAGCGGCGCCTCGTCACGCTCGTCGCGGCGCTGCTCACGAACCCTCGCGCGCTCGTGCTCGTCGATCCGCTTGGCGAGCTCGAGCCGCAGGGGCGCGCCGCGATGTTCGATGCCCTCGACCGCGCGTCTCGCGCTCGTGGGGTCGTCGTCTTTCAGCCGTCACTCTCGCTCGAGGAGGTCACGCTGCCGCTCGTGCTCGGGGCCACCTGGGTCGTCTGCGTGCGCAGTGGTTCGCTGCTCCTCGAGGGCGAGCCCGAGCGCTTCCTCGGTCACGCCCGGGCCTACGTCGTCTCCGGGATCGGGCCCGTGCTCACGCTCGCCGACGAGCTCGAGCGGCTCGGCGTGACGGTGAGCCGGCGAGCCGGGAGTCTCCTCGTGAGGCTGCCCGAGGGGACGGCTCCGCGTGAGGTGTTGGCCGCGGCGGTCCGCGTCGGGGTCGGCCTCACAGGGCTCGCGCCGCTCGTGTGAGCGACGCGCCACCTCCTGGTGGGCATCCCGCTCGGCGCGGCGTCGTGCTAGGGGACGGCTCATGGACGCGGAGGTCGTGCGCGCACAGCGCAAGGGCTCGGAGCCGGTGCCCGGAAGGCTGGGCGTGTTCACGGGGATCTCCCTAGCGGCGAGCGCCATCCCCATCCCGTTCCTGCCGGAGCGCGTCCTCGAGCGAGTTCGTGGCGCCATCGTGCACGAGACTGCCTCGCGGCACGGCGTAAGCCTCACGACCGACGCTCGCGCGGCGCTCGCGGCGCCAACGAGCGACGAGGGCGTCCGCGTCATGCTCCGCAAGGGCGTGGAGATGGTGGTACGTCGCATTCTTCGGAGCATCGGGCCGTTCGCGCCGCTCGCGTCCGGGCTCCGAGCCTTCGAGGTCTACGCGCTCGGCTACCTGTTCGAGCGCTACCTCGGAGAGGTCCGACCCTCCGGTCGCGTGCGGCTCGGCATCGACGAGGCGAGCGCGCTGCGCCTCGCGATCGACGAAGCGGTCGCGCGCACGTTTCACCCGTCCGTCGCGCCTCGTCGGCTCCTCGTCGCGGAGGCCGTCGAAGATCTGCGCGACGAGTTCACGCGCTGGATCGACTCGCTGCTGCTTACGGGCGCGACGCTCCCGAGCTACCTGCAGCGCAGGCTCGACGCCGCCTTCGACGAGGCGCTCGCGCGTCAGGGCTCGAAGCTCGGCGGATGAGGCTCGCCATGGACGCACGCGCACAGCTCGCTCGCTCGCGTCGGGTCGTCGTAAAGGTCGGCTCGAAGGGGCTGCTCGCCGGCTCGAATGGCCTCTTTGAGGCGCTCGCTGCGGAGCTCGTGAAGGCGACCGGCGCGGGCAAGCGTTGCCGTGAGCTCGTCCTCGTGTCGAGCGGCGCCATCGCGCTCGGCGTCCAGCACCTCGGGATGAAGCGCCGCCCCGTACAGATGGCTGGCCTTCAGGCGGCCGCCGCCGCGGGGCAGGGCTTGCTCATGCAGCGCTACGGAGAGGTGTTCGCCGAGCACGATCGCAAGGTCGCGCAGGTGCTGCTGTCGCACGCCGACCTCGCGAGCCGTGAGCGTGCCAACAACGCGCGCGCCGCGATGGAAGAGCTGCTCTCGCTCGGGGTCTTGCCCATCATCAACGAGAACGACGCGGTCGCGACCGACGAGATTCGCTTCGGCGACAACGACGAGCTCGCAGCGATGGTAACCTCGCTGCTAGGAGCCGACCTGCTCGTTCTGCTGTCCGATGTCGACGGTCTCCTCGACGGTGAGAAGCGCCGGGTCCCCTACGTCGCCGAGCTCGACGGGGCGACCCTCGGTCTCGCCACGACCGAGATCTCGAAGGTCGGCCGCGGGGGGATGAAGAGCAAGCTCGAGTCGGCGCATCGGGCCACGTTCGCCGGCGCCAGCGTCGTCATCGCGTCGGCGTCGACGCCGGACGTGCTGCCGCGGATCCTCGCTGGCGAGGACGTGGGTACGCTGATCGCGGCGCGCGCGCGCCCTCTCAGCACGCGCAAGCATTGGATCGCGTATACGCTCCGCCCGCGTGGGACGGTGCTCGTCGACGACGGCGCTGCCCGCGCGATCCAGCGCGACGGCTCGAGCGTGTTGTGCGTCGGCGTCGTCGGCGTGCGCGGTGGCTTCGCGCACGGCGAGTTGATATCCATCAAGACGCTGGCGGGGGACGAGATCGCGCGCGGCCTTGCGGGCATGGCGGCCGCCGAGGCGGCGAGGCTTGCGGGCACGTCGGGGAAGGGCTCCTCGCCGCTCGTTCACCGCGACGATCTCGTCGTCTTGCCCCGATGAGCGTGAATGTTGGAGATGCGGGCGCGGCGCGGTTAGCCTCGACGTGCGATGGGAAGCTTCGGCAGGTTCCTAGCCTGGACGTTGATCCCGACGGGGGTCGCGATCGGCGTCCTGCGAGCCTTCGTGTTCGAGCCATGGCTGGTCCCCGACGACGAGTGGCTCGCGGCTTCGGTCGCGCCGACGCTCGCGACGGGCGATCAGGTACTGCTCCTCACCGTCGGGACGCCGAGCATCGGAGACCTCGTTCGCTGCAAGGATCCGGAGGAGCCCTCGGCGTTTGTCGTCGGGCGCATCGTCGCCAAGGGGGGCGATCGCGTCGAGCTTGGGACTGGCGTGTTCAAGGTCAACGGTTACAGCTACTCCTCGTCGGAGGCGTGCGCTGACAACGGCCCGCCCGTCCTCTTCCCAGAGTCGCGCACGCAGGCGGACCTCGTCTGTGGCCGCGTCGAGTTCGCGGGCGGCTGGCACCTCGTGGGACGCGTTCTCAAGGCCAAGAGCGAAGCGCCGCGCACCTACAAAGTCGATCCAGGCAGGGTGTTCCTCCTCAGCGACAACCGCGACCTTCATGACGATTCGCGTGATTTCGGGGCCGTGCCGCTCGAAAACTGCGATCGTCGCCTCTCGTTCCGGCTTTGGAGCTCGAAGGGTTGGAGCGACGGCAAGCGTCGCCTCACGCTTCTGCGTTGACCGGTCGCGGCGGGTGGATCACTTGCCGCCGTCTGGAGCCGGAGCGTCGCCAACCGACACGCGCACGACTTTCCACTCGCCGTCGACCTTCGTCAGCTCGACGTCGGCGTGCTTCTCGACGCCGCCCTTGAAGCGGACCGCGTAGTCGAAGCGCACCCGTTCGCCGCGGTTCGTGCGCTCGCCGCGAACTAGCGAAACGTCGAGGTTCACCTCGCTCGGGTTGAAGTTCGAGTCGCGAATGGCTCGCGTCGCGGCGACCTCGTCGTCGAGCATCTTGCTCGCGCCGAACGCGGTGTATTGGCGCGCCCGGGGCTGGTCTGCGCGCCCCAAATAGGCGTCGGCGAACGCATCAGCGATGGCCTCCGGCGAGCCGGGCTCGGTCTGCGCGCAGCCGCCGGCGAGCCCGAGGAGGAGGCATGTCCCAACGACGAGGCCTTTACCAGTCATGACCCGGACCATGGCGCATGGCGCCTCGGACCGCAATTCGCCGTGAACGAGCGAACGCCGCGAGTTCAACTCGGGGTCGTGGTACACCACAACCGGGGGCAGCCACCCGGTGTCAGGAGATCGCGACGAGATCGGCGGCGTTTGCAGGAACTGTCGGGCGTTCAACGCGCTTGGCCGGCCGACCTGCGAGCGCTGCGGGGCAGCGCTCACTTACCGGGGAGAGCCCGCGCCCCCCGCATCGGGGCCAGCCCCCGGGGCCGACCACCCCATCACGTCGAGCGAAATCGCCGGAGACATGGTACCTAATTGGGTTGAGGAGACAGCGATGGATCTCGCACGCCACTACGTTTGCCGGTCTTGCTGGACCGGCGTCCCTGCCGGTCACAAGTTCTGCGGTCGCTGCGGGACCCCGGTGCCCCCGGCGGTCCGCGACTTGAAGACGAACTTCTTCGGCGAGATGCAGAACCCCGCCAAGGCGAAGCTCATCCTGATCCGAGGGGAGGGTATGGATGGGCTCTCGTTCCACCTCAAGGCGGAGCAGCACATCGTCGGTCGACAGGGGCAGCTGATTTTCCCCGACGATCCGTTCGTCTCACCCCGTCACGCGAACTTCTTCTACCGAGACGGGCACCTCGTGGTGCGCGACGAGGGCTCGCTGAACGGCGTCTTCGTGCGCGTGCGCGGCAGCATCCCGCTGAAGTCGGGACAGACCTTCCTCGCGGGCGAGCAGGTGCTGCGCGTCGACGCGTTGGCCCCGATCTCCGATGACGGTCCCGACGCCGACGGAACCGCGTTCTACGGCTCGCCACGCAAGGACGTCACGTTCAAGGTCACCCAGGTCTTCCGCGGCAGCGTCGATGGGGCTGTGGTTCAGGCGGGCGCCCGGGGCCTCACTCTCGGTCGCGATGGCGCCGACATGAACTTCCCCGAGGACCTCTTCTTGTCGGGTGAGCACTGCCGTCTCGAGCAGAACGGGCGCGACTTCATCTTGACCGACCTCAACAGCCGCAACGGCACCTACGCCCGCATCGTCGAGGAGCGCGTGCTCCAGCACGGCGACTACGTGTTCATCGGCCGCAAGCTCCTGCGCGTCGAAATGAACTCGAACTGAGCGGTCGGCGCGCGCGTGAACCCTCGCCGGCCTCGCGAGAGCCCTCACTCGTCGACGCAGAGGCTCGCGAACGGCCCGACGGGCTGTCCCCGCTGAAACTCGACCTGGCAGCTCCCAGGGCGGCCGATCCGCTCGATGAGCTCGAGCGCGAACGGGCTCGTCCAGTCCCGGGCCCCGTCGACGCGGGCGCGGATCACGCCGTCGCCGTCGACGAGCCAGGTCTCCGGGAAGAGCGTCGTCCCGAATTTTCCCGCCACGATCTCGGCGTCCGGGTCGAACAGCACGGCGAAGGGCGGCTCCTTGCCTTCGAGCACGACCTGCAGGTGGTCGCGCACGGCGTCGGGCCCCTCGTCCGTCGAGATGGTGACGACCTGAACCCCGTCCTTCGCGACGATCCGCGCGAGGTTCGCGACCGAGGGCATCTCCTCGAGGCAGGGCTTGCAGGTCTTCGTCCAGAAGTTCAAAACGACCGGCTTCTTCTTCGCGAAGAACGACGAGAGCCGTACGCGCTTGCCCGAGAGATCGGCGAGCTCGAAATCCGGCACGGTGCGATTCTGGCCAGCGTAGGTCGGCCGGAACGTGCACAGGGCGGCGCACGAGGTGATGCGGTGGTCGTTGCGCGCCGCTTTGACGAACGAGAAGACCCCCACCGAGGCGAGCGCGATGAAGGCGAGCTGCGCGAGCTGGGAGCGCATCGACGCGGGTCGGTTCGGGGCCCCGTCCGAGGCGGGCTCGGGGGCGTCCTTCGAGGTGACGGTGCGCGCCATGTGAACGCTTCTATAGCATGGTCGCCGTCAAGGCTCGGCGAGGGCGAGGAGTCGCATCAGGCGGGCCTCTTCGACCTCGTATTTCATGATCTTGCGCTCGTCGAGCTCGACCACCGGGACCTCATGGTCATAGGCGGCGCGCTTCTCTGCGGAGGCCTCGCGATCGAGGTCGATCTCACAGAGCTCGAACGGTCGCTCGGCCCTCACGCGGAGGAGGGCCGCGTGCGCCACCTCGCAGAGGTGACAGTCGACCCGCGTGTAGAGCGTCACCTTCGCCATCAGCCGCCCTCCGCCGACGGCTCGAGCCAGCGCGTGTGCCGCCGGCCTTCGCCGGCCTCGCTCTTCACCACGAAGAGGCGCGTCCGCGTCGTTCGCGAGGGTCGCGCCTCGAAGGCCTTGCGGTAGTCCGCGAAGCGGCCGCCCGCGTGAACGGCCTCGCGTACCGCCAGCGCCTCGGGGACGCCGCCTTGCGCGAGCACGTACTCGACCCACGCCCAACGCGCGCTCGTCGCTCGCACGTCGGCGCGACCCTTGAGGCCGCGCCGCAACCGGTCGAGGCGACGATCGACGACGTCGATGCCCGCGAACGGCTGGCCGTCGAGCGGCGTGTTCCGTTTGGCGCAGAACGGCGCGATCGTCAGCGCGACCGGGACGATCTTCGACAGCTTCGTCACGAACGCGGCGCACTCGTCGACGTCCTCGTCCGTCTCCCCGGGCACTCCGAGCATGAGGTAGAGCTTCAGTCGGTGGATGCCGTGGAGCCGCGCCATCTCCGCGGCATGCTCGAGGTGGTTGGTCCGCGCGCGTCGGTCGAGGATCTCGCGCACGCGGTCGCTCGCGCCGTCCATCGCGGTGGTGAGCGTCTTGTAGCCCGCCGATTTCAGCGCCGCGACGAACCGATCTTTCAACCGGTCGGGGCGCAGGCTTGAGAGCCCGACGCCCGCGCCTCGCGCGACGAGGCTCTCGACGATCTCGACGATTTTCGGGTGATCGCTCACCGCAGCGCCGACGAGCCCGACGCGGGTCGCATCCTCGGGGACGAGCTCGAGGACGCGCTCCATCGGCACCACGCGCATGCCGCCGTTGGTCGTGCGCCGCATCACGCAGTAGGTGCAGCCGCGCGAGCAGCCGCGCTCGGTCTCGATGAGGAACATGTCGGACAGCTCGGTGTCCGGCGTTCGGATCGGCGACCACGCCGGCAAGAGCGTGTCGTCGCACTGCGCGACCGAGGGCATCGCGTCTCCGTGGTGCTCCGGGACGAACACGTGCGGCATCCCAGCGAGTCGCGTCAGCGCCGCGTCGCGATCCGCCGCATCTCTCAGCACCCGGAAAACCTCGACCGCGAGGGTGTCGGCCTCGCCCATCACCACGACGTCCGCAAACGCCGCGAGCGGCAGGGGGTTCGAGAAGGTGAGCGGCCCGCCTGCCACGATGACGGGGTGGCGCGCGTCCCGCTCGCGCCGCGACGAGGGTAGCCCGGCGGCCTCGAGCATCTGGATCATGCCGGCGAGCTCGAGCTCGTACGCGACCGAGAACGCGACGACCGGGAAGGTGTCGAGCCCACGCAGCCCCTCGTAGCTCTGCGGTGCATCGGCGATGGAGCCGCTGCCTGCGTCGTCGTCGAGGAACACGCGCTCGCACGCCATGTCGGGCTCGGACTGGATCTGCTTGTAGATCTGCAGATAGCCGAGCGAGCTCATCCCCACGCGGTAAGGCGAGGGGTAGGCGAGCGCGAGCGTGAACGGTGCGACCTTCTCCATTCGACCGCGCTCGAGGCGCAGTCGCGTTCGAACCAGCTCTCGGAGCGCGTCGCGACGCATACGGACGTGGTGGAAGCGGTTCGGTAGGAGAGGGGGAGGGGAGGCACCACGCGCGGGCGGCGAGCACCATCGAGCGGACCTCCGCAGCATAGCGCGAAAGCCGGGCCGACACCCGCCGCTCGGCGCGCATGGGCTCGAGTGCGCTGGTGCGGCCGTCGGTCCGCCACCTCAGCGCCCCGTCGCGATCGGTCCGCGCGACCGACGTGCCCCGCTCCTCGAGGCGTGCCAGCACTTCCCTCGTCGGATGGCCGAAGCGATTCCTCACGCCGCACGAAATCGCGGCGAAGCGGGGCGAGACCGCCGCGAGGAACTCGTGGCTCGACGAGGTTCGGCTGCCGTGGTGCCCGACCTTCAACAGCTCGGCCTCGAGGCCAGCCGGGTAGGCGTCGAGGAGCCTGCGCTCGGCGGCGCGCTCCGCGTCTCCGACGAGCAACGCTACGCGTTCAGCGAGTGCGACGCGAAGCACGAGGGAGGCGTCGTTCGCGCCGCTGTCGGGCTCGACGCTCGGGCACGGGGCCAGCACGGCGACTTCGGCGCTCCCGTAGCGACGCGCTCGTCCGCACAGCTCGGCAGGTCCGCGGATGGGGACCCCGCGCCGCGTCAGCCGTTCGAGGAGGGCTCCGAGCTCGCCCGACCGTGCGTCCCGGTCGGCGAGCCCGCTCTCCCACAGCTCGCCTACCTCGACCTCGTCGAGCGCGCTCGTAAGGCCGAGGTAATGGTCGGGGTGCGGGTGCGTCAGGACCACCACGTCGATTCGCGAGCGCCGCCGCGCGGTGAGCTCGGGCACGAGGACTCGACGACCCACGTCGACTCCGCCGACCTGTCCGCCCCCGTCGACCAGCATGAGCCTCCCGTCGGGCAGATCGATGAGCAGCGCATCGCCTTGACCAACATCAAGAGCGGTCACCCTGAGCTCCCCCGTCGGAGCGCCAGCGTGCTGCGCGACGACCTCTGCCGCGACGAGCGCGCAGATCCCGATGATGGCGACGCGTCGGCGTCGGCCTGGGGACCACCAGAGGGCGAGGGCCATGAGCGCGACGACCACGAGCTCGAGCGACGACGGCGGCGGTAGTCGAAGCGACGAGGTGCGCGCGTCGGAGGCGGCGTCGGCGATCGCGCGCACGACCCTGAGCGCCCCGGTCGCGACGAGCGCGAGGCACGACTCCGCCACGGGCACGCTCGAGCTTGCGGCGTGAAGCAGCGCGGCGGGCAGGGCCACGAGCTCGCCAACCGGCGCCGCGAGCAGGTTGGCGGGGACACCGAGGAGGGGCAGGCGCGCGCCGAGGAGTAAGAGCAGCGGCGTCGTTCCGAGGGTCGCGGCGAGGGTCGCGCGGAGGGTGGGGCGCATCGCGCTCACGAGAGGATGGCCGGCCGCAGGAATGCCATCGTCGCCTCGCGGCATCGCGAGCAGCGCGCTCGTCGCGAACAGCGAGAGGGCGAACGAAGCATCGGCGAGGATCAGCGGTTCGGCGAGTGCGTGAGCGCCGAGGGTCAGGCCGAGCGCCCTCGACGGGTGCGTGCGACGACCCGCTGCCCTCACGAACAACGCGAACCCTAGCATCGAGGCTGCGCGAACTGCGGAGCCGCTGCCGCCCGAGAACTCTGCGTAGAGCCACGCGGCCGGCACGCCGAGCGCCGCGGCGAGCCTCCCGACGTCCGTCTGCCGTGCGAGCGGAGGGACGCGCACGAGCACGGCACGGAGTGCATGCACCAAGGCCATCACGGCCAAGACGAGGTGCGTACCGGACACCGCGAGCAGGTGCGCGAGGCCGCTCTCTTGGAAGGCGACGCGATCGGCCTCCTCGAGGTCGGCCTCCCCGAGCACCAGCGCGCGACCGAGCGGTACCGCATCGGCCGCGAACGTCGCCTCGATCCGCCCGCGAACCGCGGCTCGTACGTCGTCGATCGCGGCATGGATGCCCTCGCCTGGTGTGATGAGCGCGGCATCGATGACACGGCCGCTCGCCACGGGCCCCGTGATGGCCATGCGGAGCGCCGGATCGCTCGCGCCCGGGTTGTCGAACCTCTCGAGCGGCGCGAGCTCGACCACGAGGGCCAAGCGGTCTCCTCGTCGAACGTGCTCCGGACCATCGTGGAGCCGGACGCGCACGCCCTGCGGTACGGCTCCCTCGCACGAGCCCGCCTCAAGCGCGACGTCGAGCACCCCTCGACCGAGGGTGTGTGCTCCGTCGTCCAGTCGCCCTACTGCGTGCACGACGGGAGAGCGGACCACCTCGGCGATGACCTCGCACCGGCGCGGCGGAGTCAGCGCGTCGCTCGCGCGCGCGTGCGCTTGCTCGACCTCCACGAGCCGGGCCTCGGTTCGTGCGGCCGCAACGACGAGCATCAGCGCCGCGACGATGAGCGTGCGCTTCGCGATGCCGGAGCGCACGATGGCACAAGCCACGGCGAGACCGAGGACCGTCGCCCCCGGTTGGAGCACGAGCGCCGGCCCCAGCGCGCTCGCGCACGCCAGGACGAACAGCGGATCGAGGATGGGGCCGGCTCGCACGCCGCTCTCCTTCGCAAGCCCTGCGCCACGGCTCGCTCGAACGATCTCAGCGACTTCAGACCTTCGCAGGCTGGCGGCCGCCAGGGTCTGACGTCGGGGCCGCCAGATCGCTGATTGATAATTATCAAGAATCAGCCTCCGCCGAAGGGGGCGATGGGCGGCGCGCGGAGGCAGGCAATTCGCTTGACTGCGACGAGGACACCTGGGTTACTTCCGCCTTCGTTCCCTCGGAGATATCCCCATGAAGAAGCTCATCCTTGCCAGCCTCGTCGGCGCGGCGGCCCTCTTGTCCACCGGCTGCGAGAACAAGGTCGGCCAGTGCAATGCGCTCATCAAGGTGCTGAACGAAGCGCAGGGCAAGATCAAGCCTGCCAAGGCCGACCCGGGCGCGTTCGAGGCCCTCGCGGGCGACCTCGAGACGGCGGCCGGCGAGGTCGGCAAGGCCGAGGTGAAGCTTCCGGAGCTGCAGAAGTTCCGCAACGACTACAAGCAGCTCCTCCTCGATACCGCGAAGGGCATGCGCGACGCCTCGGTTGGCGCAAAGGCCGGCGACATCGCCAAGCTCGGCGCCGCCGCCAAGTCGATGTCCGAGATGAGCACGCGCGTCGGGAAGCTCACCCAGGACATCAACCAGTTCTGCGGCGGCAAGTGACGCGCGCGGCCTCTGCGCCGCGCCGATCGAATCGAATTTGACCGCGCACCGCGCGCAAGGGCACGGTGCGCCTCGTGCAAGGCCGCATCCGCGATCGCAACATTCTGCTCATCAACCTCACGATCCTCCTCGTCGGGGTCGCGTGCGGCATGGCGATCGCGCTCTTGTCGATCCACCTCGACGAGCGCGGCTATGCGAAGGAGAGCATCGGCACCCTCGCCGCGTGGTTCGCCCTTGGTATCGTCGGGTTCTCGTTCCCCCTGAGCGCGGTGATCGAGCGGCTGACGGCGAAGCGCACCCTCGTCGCGTCCCTCTTCCTCTACGCATGCACCGTGGCGTTGTTCCCGCGCGTGACGCACTCGTTCGCGCTCGCCGCTTTCGTGCGCGTGCTCGACGGAGCGGCCTCGGCGGGCATGTGGATTGGCTGCGAGACGATCCTCTTGCAGCGGGCCGACAAGGACGAGAAGGCCGCCGTCACGGCCCTCTACGCGGCGGCGATCGCGGTCGGCTACATGGTAGGGCCGTTCCTCTCGAAGCTCGTCGTCGCGGTCGCGTCGCTCGAGGCGGCGTTCCTCGTCGCCGGGCTGATCTCTTGTGCGACCGGCGTCCTCGTCGCGCTGCGTCTCGATCCCGACTCGCCCGGCGCCAAAGCCCACGGGGATGCTCCCGCCGAGGCCTTGCCCGCGTCGAGCAGCACCGCCTCGATCGTCTGGCGCATCAAGAACTCGTGCTTCGGCAACTTCGCCTACGGGTACTTTCAGGCGTCGGTCGTGCTGTTCCTCCCGCTTTACCTGATGGCGGCCAAGGGGATCACGAAGGAGCAGACGATCATCATCCCCGGCTTCTTCGCCTTCGGGATGCTCACCTTCGTGCGCGTCGCGGGCTCCTTCGGCGACCGCCACGGCCACCTGCTCACGATGCGGGTGCTCGGGGCGCTCGGGCTCCTCACGGTGCTCGGCTTCGTGGTGCTCGACAACTACTGGCTGATGTGCGGCGCGGTCGCCGTCGCGGGCGCATCGATCGCGAGCATCTCGCCCATCAGCCTCGCGCTCCAGGGCGTCATCCTCGATCCGTCGGAGTACGGCCGCGGCAACGCCCTCTACAACGGCTTTTACGCCGCCGGGATGCTGCTCGGACCGCCCATCTCCGGCCGGTTGTTCAACCGCCACGGCGGACCCGCGATGCTCTACCACCTCGCCGCGCTGTGGGCGGCGTTCGTCGTGTTCACCGTGCTCTTCGCGAACGACGACCCGGCGCGCGCGCGTCGGGCGGCGCCCGAGGGCCACTAACCTAGAGTCCGTACATCAGCGCGAGGCCGCCGGCGACGAGCCTCCATGGATCGCTCGACGCCGTCGTGCCGACTGCCAGGCCCGACAGCGTGGTCTCAGCGACGCCGATGGCTCCGCGGCGCCGATCGCTGTCGAGGCGTAGGCCCCAGGAAGCCTGGAGCGACAGCTCGGGTACGCCCCAGAAGCCGAAGTGCAGCTCGCCTGCGAGACGGGCGCCGGCGCCGAAGCCGAAGCCCGTGAGGCGAAGATCGAGCGCCTGCCCCTCGGTCGATTGGCGGAAGCCGGGCAGCGTCGCCGTCGAGTAGCCAAGGTCGAGCTCGGGGATCACGAGCAGGTTGTGGTGACGCCCCGAGTGAAACGAGATCGGCACAGAGACGCGGGCGGCGAACGTCGTACGCCGCGCGCTCGCCCCCTCCTCGGTGCGGTCGAGGGCCGGATCCGGGTTCGGGACGAGGCGCGTGAAGGTGCCGCGCTCGGTGCCGAAGCCAGCGCCGACGTCGAGGCCGAGGTTGGGCCCGAACCAGTAACGGACGCCGAAGAGCGGCACCGCCGAGTCGTCCGGCGTGACCGCGAGCGACGCGCTGCCCGTCGAGTCGATCGACACCGTGGTGCCGTCGAGGGTGAGGCCCGGCACCACGCGCAGGCCGAGATAGGCGAGCGCGATCCGCCCGGCTCGGAGCCGGTGGTCGTTGGTCGAGGGCGCGGCGGCGGCGGCCGCGGGGAGGGGCGCCGCGGCGGGGACGGACTGGCTGACCGGCGGCTCGACGGCCGCAGGCGGCGCGGATTCCCAGGTTGCGGGCTCGTCGGCGAGGGCCGTGGTGGCGAGGAGCAGCGTCGCGAGCGAGGTTCCGAGGGAGGCGCGCGTCGAAGTCATGATCGGGCCACGAATCATACCCGAACCCAACCTCGTTGGAAGATTCCACCCCCGCCGGTTCGTGGGTTGCTGGCGCTTACGTATTCGTGCTGCTCGATTTCAGAAGGCCACGTAGACTCTGGTCAGCCGTCGATGCTCTCGCGAGCCTCGAAGGCGTCGACTCGTCGCGCCGAATGAGGCGCTCATGGAGGTGATCGGTGCACGCTTCTTGGCTCCCCCTCTCCGCTCTCGCCCTCGGTCTCGGCTTCTCGGCTTGTGGGCTCCCGGCTTCCGACGAGGCGACGCTCGTGGAGGCGGTCGGCTCGATCTCCGAGGCGATCGACGGCGGCTACCTCGACAACGACACCACCTCGGTCGTTGGCATTGTCTCGCTCTCGAACGGCGGCGTGGGGTCGTGCTCGGGGACGTTGATTGCGCCAAACGTGGTGCTTACCGCGCAGCACTGCGTCGCGAACATCTCGACCGGCGCGGGCGTCGACTGCGCGAAGAGCAGCTTTGGCGCCGTGAAGAAGGCCTCCGCCATGTTCGTCACCACGAAGACGTCGCTCTCGCAGAACCCTGGCGACTACGTCGGATCGAAGGAGGTCCTCGTCCCGGCGAAGGGCAGCCCGGTCTGCGGCAACGACATCGCGATCCTGATCCTCTCGAAGCCGATCCCCGAGACCGAGGCCGTGCCGCGCGTGCCGCGTGTCGACACGCCCGTGAAGAAGGGCGAGAAGTACTACGCCGTCGGGTACGGACAGCGCGGCGAAAACGGTGCATCCGGGACTCGCTACCGCCTCGACGACCTCCGCACGGCCTGCGTCGGAGCGGGCTGCAACGCGCCGGAATACATCGCTGACTCCGAGCTTCTCGGGGAGACCGGCATCTGCCAGGGCGACTCGGGCGGCCCCGCATTCGATGTGCAGAACCGCATCTTCGGCATCGTCTCGCGCGGCGGCGCTGGCTGCGTCTCGCCGGTGTATGGACATGTCGAGAAGTGGGGTGACTGGATCAAGTCGGTGGTCGTGCAAGCGACGACCGATGCCGGGCTCGAGACGCCCGAGTGGGCTCTCGGCCAACCGACCGATCCGAACTACAACTTCGACGTCGGCGACGCATGCGCGCAGCCCACCGACTGCGAGTCCAACGCTTGCCTGTACGGCTACTGCACGCGCGCGTGTACGGCGGAGGCGAAGTGCCCTGGGGGCTATTTCTGCGGGTCGCAGGGGTACTGCGAGAAGCTGATGACTCCCGAGGGCAGCACAGGTGCCGGGACCGGCGGCGATACCCCGAGCGATGTCGTGGAGAGCGACAGCGGCTGCAGCTTGACGACCGCCCCCGGACAAACGAAGTCCTTCGCGTGGCTCTCCTCTGCCCTCGCCGTCCTCGCGGCCTCGCTCCGCGTCCGACGCCGCTCTTAGGGCGTCGAGCGCTGCTCGTCGGCGTCATCGCCGCGGTCGGCGGGTGTCGTGAGGCGAGCCGCGAGTCGGCTGGGGTCCGCGTCGTGTCGCTCGCACCCAGCATGACCGAGGCCGTCGTGGCGCTCGGCGGGCTCGAGCTCCTCGTGGGGCGCTCGGCGCACTGTGATTTTCCTGCCGATGTCGCGCGCCTGCCAAGCGTCGGCGGCTACGCCGACCCCGACATGGAGCGGATCCTCGCGCTCGCGCCGAGCCTCGTCGTGGGAGAGCGCGGTCCCGCAGGCCCAGCCCTCGAGGAGCGCCTCCGTGCGCGCGGGATCGCGACCTTCTTTCCGCCGACGGGCTCGGTGGCCGAGATCGAGAGCATGCTGGTCGAGCTCGGAGCGCGCCTCGGTCGTGTCGAGGCCGGACGGCGCGTGCGCGCCACGCTCGAGCGTCGGCTCGCGCGGATCTCGGAGTGGGGGCGCGCGCGAACATCGGTGCGCGCCGTCGTGGTGTTCGACGCGCGGCCGCTCTACGTCGCCGGTCCTGGGGGCTTCCCCGACGAGCTCGTCCGGTTCGCGGGCGCGACCAACGCGGTGACTTCCGGCGGCGCATACCCGACGCTCGATCTCGAGCGAATGCTCGCGCTCGACCCCGATGTCATCGTCGACGCGAGCGCGATGGACGCAGGGTCTTCCGCGCTCGCCTCACTCGTGGGTTGGTCGCGCCTTCGGGCGGTGCGCGAGGGGAGGGTGCGGATGCTCGAGGGCTCGGCCGCCTTGCGCCCCGGTCCGCGGCTCGCCGACGGCGTCCGCGCGCTCGCCAAGGCGCTCCATGGGGAGGCGCCACCTCCCGATCCGGAGGAGTCGTGAAGACCCGCGCCGATCTGCTCCTCGTCGAGCGAGGGCTCGCCGAGTCCCGCTCGCGCGCCCAGGCCCTCATCATGGCCGGGGTCGTCTACAGCGGCGAGCGCCGCATCGAAAAGCCCGGCGATTCGCTGGCCTCCGACGCCTCGCTCCGTGTCCTTGAGCCGCCCCGTTTCGTCTCGCGCGGTGGCGACAAGCTCGAGGCCGCGCTGGTCGCGTTCGCCGACCACGGTCTCGTGACGGATGGACGCATCGGCGTCGACGTCGGCGCCTCGACCGGCGGCTTCACCGATTGCTTGCTCCAGCGCGGCGCCGCCAAGGTGTACGCCGTCGACGTCGGTTGGGGGCAGCTCCACCCGCGCCTGCGTGGCGATCCGCGTGTCGTGGTGATGGAGCGAACGAACGCGAAGGACCTCACGGCGGCCTCGTTCGCCGAGCGCGTCGAGCTCGTCGTGGTCGACGCGTCCTTCATCGGGATCGGAAAGCTCATGCCTGCGATCGCGGGCTTCTCGCCGAAGGGCGGTGAGCTCGTCGCGCTGGTAAAGCCTCAGTTCGAGGCGGGTCGCGAGGAGGTTGCGCGCGGTCGTGGTGTCATTCGGGACGGCGCGGTGCGCGCGGCCGCCATCGCTCGCGCGGTGGCCGAGATCGAGGCGAGCGGGTTCGAGGTCGTCTCGGGCATCGACAGCCCCCTCGCAGGTCCGAAGGGAAACCTCGAGCACCTCGTCTTCGCACGTCGGCGCTGACCTGCCGGTCGGTGGATTCCAAGCCCCCGGTCGCGGGATGGTGTATCGTTTTGCGCCCGCGTGAAGCTCGACGTCACCGCCCTCCCGTCCGGGCTTGTCCTCCTTGGCAAGTACCGCGTCATCGGCACCATCGGTGTCGGCGGTATGGGCGTCGTGATCTCGGCCGAGCACCTGCAGCTTCACACCAAGGTCGCGGTGAAGTTCATGCTCCCCGCGCTCGTTGCGCACGACTCGGTCGTGAAGCGCTTCGTCAACGAGGCGCGTGCCGCGAGCCGCATCCAGAGCGAACATGTTGCCCGCGTGCTCGACGTCGGCTCGATGACCGGCGAGGGGCTGCCCGACGGGGGCGTGCCTTACATGGTGATGGAGTACTTGCGAGGGCGCGACCTCTCGCAGCTCGTGAGCTCCGGCAAGCGGCTCCCCGTGCACGAGGCCATCGATTTCGTCGTGCAGGCGAGCGATGCACTCGCGCAGGCGCACAAGGTCGGGATCATCCACCGTGACATCAAGCCGGCGAACCTGTTCCTCACGGACTACGAGGGGCGCAAGTTCGTCAAGGTGCTCGACTTCGGCATCTCTAAGATCCTCGATGAGGAGCCGCAGGAGATGAACTTGACGAAGACGACGACGGTCCTCGGCTCGGGCCTCTACATGTCGCCCGAGCAGATGCGCAGCGCGAAGAACGTCGACTTCCGCACCGACATCTACTCGCTCGGCGTGTGCCTCTACGAGCTGCTCGCAGGCACGCAGCCCTTCACGGCCGAGACATTCAGCGAGCTCGTGGTGAAGGTCAACATCGACCCGCCGACGCCGCTCAAGCAGTACCGCCCCGACATCTCGGACGACTTCGCCGCCGTGCTCGCGAAGGTCTACGCGCGCAAGCCCGAGGATCGCTACCAGTCGATCCAGGAGATGGTCTCCGCGCTCGGCGCGTTCGCGGCCGAGGGATCCGCGAATGCGGTCCGTCAAGTCCAGGGCATCACCATGGCAGGGCCCGTCCCAGGTGCTCGTGGTCCGCTCGGTTCGCAGGACGGCGCGCTCGGTCGCACGGCGGGGGCCCTCTCCGCCTCGGGGGAGCCCGAGGGCAAGGCCGGCCGCTCGCGCAACCTGCTCGCGGTCGCCGGCATCGCGGCGGTAGTCGGGCTCGCCGGCGCTTTCGTCGCGCTGAAGCCAGGTGCCCCGCCCCCCGCGCCTGCGGCTTCGAGCTTCGCCGCGACGGCAACCGCCGGCGACAGCGCGACCGCGTCCCCTCCCGTGAGCGCTCAACCCACCGCCGAACCGACGGTCGCCGCATCGGCCGTCGAGTCCGCCGACTCCCCTGCCGCGAGCGCGACCGCGATCGCCAGCGCCGCCTCGAGCGCGCCTCCCGTCGGCCGGCCCACGACCACCGTCGTCGCAGGAAAGCCAAGCGCCACGCCGACGACTTCCGCCGTTGCCCCACCGCCGCCCGCGCCGCCCAAGTGTGTGCAGACGCGCGACCCGGAGACGGGGCTCCTCGTGCCGTGTCTTTAGGGTGAGTGCGATGCCTTAGGCGTCAGCCCGTGGCTTGATAGAGATCATGCGCGGGGGATCCTCTCTCGTTCGCGCTCTTCCTGAGGCAGCGCCCCTCGAGGTTTAGCGGCGCCCCTGGGATCGCCGGCAGACCCGCTGCGGGGCGCCGAGCGACCTTCGCGCTTCGCCACGATGAGGCGTCTGCCGGAGCGTCGGTGGGTAGGCGTCCGCCGAAGTGCCAGGGATGTCAGAACACGCCAACCGCACCCAGTCCGAGCGTGTTCGCGCCGACGAGCGGCGTCACGAAGCCGCGGAAGCTCGTCTTCTCGGTGGGCCTCGAGCCGTCGAGCTCGTCTTCCTCGCCGTAGTCCCGCGCCTTCTTCAGCGTGAGCTCCGAGTCGGGGAGCGGATCGTAGATCGAGTAGAAGACGCTTAGGCCGACCAGCACGCCGCTCAGGCCCCAGGCCGCGTAGCTGCCGTACTGGAACAGGTTCTGGATGTCGGGGTCGACCTCCGTTCCCTTCGTCGCTCGGTAGCGCCAATAGAGGACGCCGCCGCCCGCGCCGGCGAGCGCGCCGACCACGCCGAGGCCGATCGCCTTGCCGCGCGGGTAGCTCGGGTTCAGCACCGCCGAGACCGGCAGGTCCTGCCCCCGCGGGACGTCGACGTCCATGGTGAGCGTCTTCCGGTCGTCGGCGTCAAGGACGAGCGTGTGCTTGCCGGCCGCGAGCTTCAGGCGATAGGGCGTCTTCGCGGACCGCTCGTACGCCGCCTGCGCGGTCTCGTCGATCATTACCTCGGGGATGTCGACGTTGCCATCGAGCACCAGGTAGCCATGGTTCACCCGCTCGAGCTCGGCCGTCACCTCGGTCTGCTGCCCGTGCCGCACCTCGATGTCCTTCTTCTCGAACGGCTTGTACCCGGGCGACGTCACGACGATCCCGTGCTTGCCGTCGTTCACGGGGCCGCCCTGCGGGGTGCGCGCCCACGGCGCGGTCTTGCGCTTCGGATCGTCGAGGAAGATCTTCGCGCCCTCGACGTTGGATTTCACGCGCAAATAGCCGAGAAACTCACCTTGTGAGAGGTTCGCCTTGAAGATGTAGACCTGACCGGGCGCGAGGTTGATGGCGGTCTCGCTGCGCTTGTAATCCTGGAACGCGTCGATGACGACGTGGTACCGCCCGACCTTGAGCGGCAGGTACTTCGGGGTCTGCGCGTTCGAGACGACCTTGCGCCAGCCGTCGTTCGCCTTGCCCGGCTTGAACTCCGGCGCCGTCGGCACGATGCGCTCGTAGATTTCGATCGGCGCCCCGAGGGGCTCGCTCTCGACGAGCACGAGGGAGCGGATCTCGTTCAACGCGGTCTCGTCAGCGGGCTTTGCGGTCTCGCCACCCTCGGGCGTGGGCTCCGAAGCCTTCTCGGTGAGCTCTCGCTGAAGCTGCGCGATCGTCTCTTTGATGCGCGGCGCCTCAGGCGTCGTCGGATCGCCGACGAGATACTTGTCGTACTGCGCGATCGCGCGCTGCCGATCGCCCGCCTTCTCGGCGGCGTAAGCGGCGTTGAAGAGGAAGGCCACGTTGGGCAGCGCTTCATACGCCGCCTCGAACTCGACGACAGCCTTCCCGTACTCGCCCTTCGCGAACTGCGACTGACCCGCCTCCATTCGCCGCCGCGCCTCGTCGATGCCGGTCGCCTTGGGCTTCTCGGCTTCGGCGGCCGTCTCCTCGGCCTTGGCGTCGGCGGGCTTGTCGGCCTTGGCGTCGGCGGGCTTGTCGGCCTTGGCGTCGGCGGGCTTGTCGGCCTTGGCGTCGGCGGGCTTGTCAGCCTTGGCGTCGGCGGGCTTGTCGGCCTTGGCGTCGGCGGGCTTGTCAGCCTTGGCGTCGGCGGGCTTCGCGGGCTGAGCGGCGGCCTCGGGCGAGACGGTCACGAGAGCGGAGAGCGCGACGAGCGCGGCGAGCGCGGCAGTCCTGTCGATGCGAATCATGCGAGGTCGAGACATATCGCAGCCTTGCTCCGCGCCGAAAGGTCGTTTAGCGGTTGGACGTACCCCGCAACGCTCGCAGCACCGACGCCTTGCCCTCCGGCGCGTCGCGCCTCCTCCCACCCAAGACGACTTCAATGAGCGGTTCCGACTCCGAGCGGCCATCCGACAACCCCTCGATGGTGCCTCCTCCGCCGCGCTCCGGAGGCGGGCTCTACCTCGGCGGCATGCTGCTCGTCGGCGGCCTTATCGTCGGCCTCGTGATGTGGAAGCGCTCGCAGGGCGAAGAGGCCGGCGCGGGATCCGCAGCCTCGGCCACCGCGCACGCCCCGGGTCCGACCGGCGCTCCGACCGCGACCGCCGCTGTGGACGCGAAGCTCCCTGAGTTTGCTCCGCCCGCCTTGCGCAAAGACGACGAGATCGCCACCGCGAGCCCGCAAGGCGGCGCCGCCCCGCGGGCCGGTGCAACCGCGGCCGCAGCCGCGGGGGCGGGCAGTGCGCCGACGTCGACCACTTGCCAGGCTTGTGGGTCCGGCGTCAGCAACGGGGCCCTCAACTCGGCGATTCGCGGCCGCGCTGGGACGGCTCAGGGGTGCTATCAGCGCGCGCTTCGCGACGGCGGCTCCGAGGGCACCGTGACGGTGGCGGTCAGCGTCGGAAGCGACGGCTCGGTCTGCGGCGCGAGCGTCGTCAGCGATACCGTGAACAACCCGTCGATCGCGAGCTGCGTCGTTGGCAAGTTTCGCGGCACGAACTACCCGAAGCCCACGGAGGGCTGCGTGACCGTGCAGGTCCCGATTACCTTCAAGGTGAAGTGATGCAGAAGTCGCGCCCCGTCCACCTCGTCGCCGCGGCGACCCTCGCCGCCGCGTTCGTCCTCGCCGGCTGCTCCATCGGCACCGGCGTCGTGCCCAACTGCAACCTCGATGGCAGCGACCCCGACTGCGATCCGGGGACGAAATGCGACGATGGGCAGGGCGGCCTCAAGGTGACACCCGAGTGTTGCCGCCTGCGCGGAAACGACGAGTACAACCTCACCTGCATGGCCGAGAGCGCGGCGGGGTCGGACTACACCGAGAAGTGCCCGACGAACCTCTCGGACGCGACGGCGGTGTGCTGCACGGCCGCGCGAAACGCCGAGAACAAGTGCCTCGGGAAGTGACCTCGCGCGTCGGAGCGTCGACCGCATGAGCGGCGCCGAGCGCGGCGCGCCACACGCGATCGTGCTCGGCGTGGCCTACGATGGGGCTGACTTCGCAGGGTTCGTCGAGCAGGAGGCGCAGCGCACGGTGGCGGGGGAGCTGCTCCGCGCGCTCCGCACCTTCGACCCCGAGATCCCCAAGCTTCGCGTCGCGAGCCGCACCGACGCGGGCGTGCACGCGCGCTCGCAGCTCACCGCGTTTGACACCGAGCGGCGGATGCCGATGAGGGCCTGGGTCCTCGGTGTCGGACGCCTCTTGCCTCGCGACGTCGCGATCCGCTTCGCGGTGCGTTCTGCGCACGGGTATCACCCGCGCTTCCAGGCGAAGCAGAAGCGCTACCGCTACCTCGTGCACGCCGCGCGCCTCCCCGATCCGCTCCTCGCCCGGCGTGCGTGGCGGGTGCATGGCCTCGAGGGAGTGGACGACGCGCTCGTGGCGAGGATGCACGACGAGCTGTCGTTGTGCCGTGGGACCCATGATTTTGCTGGGTTTGCGTCGTCGAGCGACGAGCGGCGCGTCACCACGCGCACGATGAGCGACACCCGGGTCGCCCGCCTCGGTGGCCGCCCTGACGTGCTCGCCTTCGAGATCGAAGGCGACGGCTTCCTTCACAACATGGTCCGGATCCTGGTTGGGACGGCGGTCGACGTTGGTCTCGGCCGCATCGCCGCGGGGGCGATCGCGCGCACGCTCGCGAGCCGCGATCGACGTGAAGCGGGTCAGACCGCGCCGCCCGACGGGCTCTACCTCGAGCGGCTCGAGCTCGAGCGCGCTCTCGACGGTGAACGCTGGCCCGCGCACGATGACCGAATGGGCGTTCCCGTTACTTAAAACGATCCTTCGCCGCCCGCACCTCTGCGAACACCTCGTCGAGCGTCGCTCCCGCGAAGCGTCGGCGGATCTCCGGCTCATCGCAGCGAAGGAACGGGTTCGTCGCGCGCTCCTCGGCGAGCGTCGCGGGGACCGTCGCGCGCCCGGAGGCACGCGCCGCGAGCGCACGCTCGAGCCGCGCGGCGACCGCGTGGTTCTCAGGCTCGACCGTGGCGGCGAAGCGCAGGTTCGCCACCGTGTACTCGTGGCCACAGTAGACGCGCGTGTCACCGTCGAGCGCGGCGAGCCGCTCGAGCGAGGCGCGCATCATCGCCGCCGGCCCCTCGAACAGCCGCCCGCACCCCGCGAGGAAGAGCGTGTCACCGGTGAATACCGCACCAGCACCGAACCACGCGACCGCGCCGAGCGTGTGCCCCGGAACGTGAAGCGCGGCGAAGTCGAGTCCTGCGACGCACAGCGGCTCATCGTCCCCGAGCTCGTGAACCGCCCCGTCGATGCGGGCGGCGTCGATCGCGTGAGCGTACACCTCGAGCACCCCTCGCCGCGCGCGGAGCTCGGCGAGCCCACCCACGTGATCCCAGTGGTGGTGCGTGCACAGGACCGCCGCGAGCTCGAGCCCCGCCGTCTCGAGCGCGCGCTCGACCGGCGCGGCCTCGCTCGGATCGACGACCACGGCGCGGCCTCTGTCGCCGACGACGAGGTACGCGTAGTTGTCCGCGAGGCACGGCACGACGAGCACGCGGGCCCCGTGTTTGGGCTCGCTCATCGACGGACCGGAGGCTTCTCGTCCGGAGCCTTCGCGTTGCGGTCGGCGTCGGTCACCGGCGCGTTCGCGAGCACCCGGTAGTCGCGGGTTCTGAAGAGGTGTCGCTGCACCCGCACCTGAGGCATCGCGACCGTGAACTTCCCGCTCGCGTAGAGCGCGGCGGCGGAGCGGAAGTCGGGGGTGGTCTCCCGGTAGGCGATCATCAAGAGCTCGTCGGACATCGGCGGCGGGAAGTAGGTCGAGTCGACCACCTTGTAGAGCCGAATGTCCTCGTTCTTGACGGCGTTGCCCTTCTCTTGCGCCGCGACGATGGCGCCAGGCACGAGGTCCTTGCCCTCGGGGTCGGACGACGCAGGGACCGGCGGCCCCTCGGGCTCACCGCCCTTGCAGCCGTACACCCCGACCGCGCACGCGAAGCCGAGGGCGAGGAGCGTTCGATAGGGCCGCATGGCCGGGGTTTATCATGTTAGGAGACCGTCATGCGACTTGAGGAATGCAAGATCATCGTCACCGGAGCCGCCCAGGGGCTCGGTAAGCACTTCGCTCTCCGCATCGCGGAGGCGGGCGGGCGCGTCGCCGCAGGCGACGTCAACGAGGACGCGCTGAAGGCGCTCGTCGAGGAGTCGAAGGCGCTCCCGGGAACGATCGTGGCGCGCAAGCTCGACGTCTCGAGCGAGTCGGACGTCGGCGCGTTCGTCGAGTGGGCGCACGAGGCGATGGGTGGGCTCACGGGCCTCATCAACAACGCGGGCATCCTACGTGACGGCTTGCTCGTGAAGCGCGACAAGGCGACCGGCGGGATCGCGAAGCTCTCGGCCGCGCAGTGGCAGGCCGTGATCGACGTCAACCTCACCGGCGCGACGTTCATGGTGCGCGACACCGTCGCGAAGATGGCTGAGACCGGGCAGAAGGGCGTCGTCGTCAACATGAGCTCGATCGCCCGCCACGGGAACCGTGGGCAGTCCAACTACACCGCAGCGAAGGCGTCGCTCGCCGCGAACACCAAGACCTGGTCGCTCGAGTTCGCGCCGTTCGGAATCCGTGTCGGCGCGATCGCACCCGGCATGATCAAGACCCCGATGACCGACGGCATGTCCGACAAGGCTCGCGAGGCCCTCGTCAGCATGATCCCGGTCGGCCGCATCGGCGTGCCCGAGGACATCTGGCTCGCGGCGAAGTTCATCATCGAGTGCGAGTACTTCAACGGGCGCACCATCGACGTCGATGGTGGGCTCTCCATGTGACCATGCTGCCGCTCGGGGTGTGAGCGTCGGGGCCGTCGTTGGCCTCTGCGCTCCGATGCTCATGACCTAGTAGGTCATTCCGCTTCGGTGCTCGAGTCCGCCTAGGCCGCGCCGCTCCTCCCCTTCGCGGGACCGCTCGGGGTGTGAGCGTCGATTTCGGCGTTGCGTCCTCTGGTGCGATGCTCACGCACTCGAAGTGCGTTCCGCTTCGCTCCTCGGCCGCGCCTTGAACTCGCCGCTCCTCCCCTTCGCGGGAGGGGGCAAGAAGCGAGGGAGGCCGGAGGGGTCTCCGAACGAAGCGGAGACGAGCGCAAGGCGCCCGTTGCGGGCGCCGATAAGGCGCGCGTCGAGCATCGTACGGAGCACCCGCTCCGGGCCTCCCGAGCGCCGCTCGGGGTGTGAGCATCGGGGCCGTCGCCTGCGCATCCTCGCCCGCCGCTCACGTGCTTCGAGCGCTTCGAGCACGCTGCGCGGCCTCCTCGTCGCGCGCCTAGGCCGCGCCGCTCCTCCCCTTCGCGGGGCCGAGGACGTCGTCGCGGACTGTCTCGGGATGGGCGTCGTCGTTCGTCTGATGAGGCGGACGCTCCCGCTCCTGGCGATCGCGACGTCGGCCTTGACGAACGCGACGGCTTGTTGAAAGCTACATTCATCTTCAAGTTCGGTAAGGTCACGCGACCGCCGAGCCCGACCCGAGCCCATCGCCATGCTCGTCTGCATCTGCAAAGCCGTCTCCGACCGTGACGTCGCGCGTGCCATCGCCGAAGGGGCGGCCTCGGTCGACGAGATCGCCCGCTGCACCGGCGCCGGCACCGAGTGCGGCTCGTGCCGTGAAGCGCTCGCGTGTTCTGTCGCCGGAGCGTGCCCGGGCAGCATGAGATCCGAGCGGCCCGCGCTCGTGGCGCTGCGGACACCGTCGCTCGCGATCCCGGCTTGAGTCGTCGTTCGCTTCGGGCGTCGACCGAGGTAGCCGTTCGTCTCTTTTGAGGGTAGGACTCCACTCATGAAGGGACAGCCTGAGATCGTCGCTCTGCTCAACGAGGTGCTCGGTGGCGAGCTTGTCGCCATCAGCCAGTATTTCGTTCACGCGAAGATGTGCAAAAACTGGGGCTACGACCGCCTCGCCGGCAAGATCCGCAGCGAGTCGATCGAGGAGATGCGGCACGCCGAGGAGCTGACCGACCGCATCCTATTCCTCGAGGGCGTCCCGAACTTCCAGAAGCTCGGGAAGCTGAACATCGGCGAGAACGTGAAGGAGCAGTTCGAGAGCGATCTCGCCTTGGAGATGCGCGCCCACAAGGTGCTCAACGATGGGATCGAGCTGTGCCGCCAGAAGGGGGACAACGCGTCCGAGGCCCTGCTCCGAAAGATCCTGGTCAACGAAGAAGATCACATCGACTGGATCGAGACGCAGCTCGACGTCATCCAGCGTGTCGGCCTCGAGCTGTACCTGTCCCAGCAGCTCGCCGGCTAACGGCGCGTCACCGTGCCCGAGAGGATTCTCGTCGTCGACGATCAGCGCAACATGCGCACGACGCTCGCGCTGATGCTGCGCAGCGCCGGTTACGAGGTCGACGAGGCGCAGAACGGCGCCGAGGGAGCCGAGTGCGGTTCCTCCGGCGAGTACGACCTCGTCATCTCCGACTTGAGGATGGGTGCCGAGAGCGGCATCGACGTCCTGTGCGCGGTGAAGCGCAACTTAAGCCTCACCGAGGTCATCGTCATGACCGCCTACGGCACGGTCGAGAGCGCGGTCGAGGCGATGCGACTCGGCGCGCACGACTACATCCAGAAGCCGTTCACCGAGGCGGAGCTGCTCGTGAAGGTCGAGCGCGCGCTCGCGAAGCGGCGGCTCGCGGGTGAAGTGCAGCTGCTCGCGTCCGAGTTCAAGGAGCGTTACCACTTCGAGAACATCGTCGGCCGTTCGGCACCCGTGCGCGCGATGCTCGATCGGGTCCTGCGCGTCGCGCCGACCGACGCCACGGTGTTGCTGACCGGGGAGAGCGGTACCGGAAAAGAGGTCGTCGCGCGCGCCATCCACGCCAACTCGCGTCGAGCCGCGAAGCCTTTCGTCCCCGTCAACTGCGCGGCCATCACCGAGACGCTGCTCGAGAGCGAGCTCTTCGGTCACGCGCGCGGCGCCTTCACGGGTGCGGTCGCTGCGCGCAAGGGGCTCTTCGAGGAAGCGCAGGGCGGCACCTTCTTCTTCGACGAAATCGGCGAGATGAGCTTGCAGCTCCAGGCGAAGCTGCTGCGCTTGCTCGAGTCGCAAGAAATCCGTCGTGTCGGCGAGAACAGCTCCTTTCGGGTCGACGTGCGCATCATCGCGGCCACGAACCGCGACCTGCGTCTAGCCGTGCGCGACAAAGTCTTTCGCGAGGACCTCTATTACCGCTTCAACGTCGCGCGCTTCGTGCTGCCGCCGCTGCGCGAGCGCCGCGAAGACATTCCGAGCCTCGTCGAGCATTACCTCGCGAAGTTCAATCGCCGCCACGGCAAGAGCGTGCGGCTCGCAGAGGGCGTGATGCCGATGCTCGTCGCGCAGCCCTACCCGGGCAACGTCCGTGAGCTCGAGAACATCGTCGAGCAGGCGGTCGCCTTCGCGGCCGACGACGTGATCGTCGTCGAGGACGTCATGCCGGTGGAGTCGCTCGAGCCCCAGACTCGCGGACAGGAGACGCTGGCGGCGATCGTCGACGACGCGGAGCGGTCTGCGATCGAGGCCGCCTTACGCGAGACGAGCGGCAGCCGTGAGCGGACGGCCGCGAAGCTCGCCATCAGCGCGACGACGCTCTGGCGCAAGATGACGCGGCTCGGGATACGGGCGGACGGGTGACATGAAGACCGACGAGCTCGACTACCTCCTGCCCGAGGAGCTCATCGCGCGGTATCCCCTGACGGAGCGAGCAGCGTCGCGCATGCTGGTGGTCGATGACGCGCTCTCGCACGCTTCGGTGCGGGCGCTCCCGGAGCGCCTCTCGGCGGGCGCGGTGGTGGTCGTGAACGACACGCGCGTGATGAAGGCGCGGCTCTTCGGTCGAAAGATCGGCACCGAGGGGCGCGTCGAGCTGCTGCTCGTGCGCATGCTCGGCGATGGGGTATGGCAGGCCATGGCTCGCAGCAGCAAGCCCTTGCGTCCCGGGGCGGCGATCGCGATCGAGGCGGGAGACGAGCGGCTCATCGCGCACGTCGAAGGGCAGCGAGACGCCGATGGTCTACTCAACGTGCGGCTCGAGTCGAGTCGCCCCATCGAAGAGCTGCTCGAGCGCGTCGGCCACATGCCCCTCCCGCCGTACCTCGGTCGGGGCGACGAGCCGAGCGACGAAGACCGTTACCAGACCGTCTTCGCGCGGGTCTCGGGCGCCGTGGCGGCGCCGACGGCGGGCCTCCACTTCGACGAGGTCCTCCTCTCCGAGCTCCGCGCGCGCGGCGTCACCGTCGCGCCCGTCACGCTGCACGTCGGTCCGGGGACGTTTCGCCCGGTGACCGCCGCCGAGCTCGACGAGCACCCGATGCACTCGGAGTGGTACTCGCTCCCGCCCGAGACGGCGGCGGCGATCGCCGCCGCTCGAGGCGTCGGCGCCCCCGTCGTCGCGGTCGGAACCACGGTCGTTCGCACGCTCGAGTCGGCGGCGAGCGTGTCGAGGCCGGGCGAGGTCGAGCCTGGCGAAGGCGACACTCGGCTGCTCATCCAACCGGGGTACTCCTTCGCGGTGGTCGACGCCTTGCTGACGAACTTCCACCTGCCTCGCTCGACGCTGCTCGCGCTCGTGTTCGCGTTCGGCGGTACCGAGCGGGTGCGGGCTGCGTACGAGGAGGCGGTCCGCGAACGGTACCGGTTCTTCTCATACGGGGACGCGATGTTCCTCGCGTCGTGCACGTCGAAGGGACCCCGATGAGCGTGACGCTGACGATCGACGCCGAAGACGGCCACGCTCGTACCGGCTCGCTTAACACGCCGCACGGCGACGTGCCCGTCCCGACCTTCATGCCGGTGGGGACGCAGGGGAGCGTGAAGGGCCTGAGCCCTGACGAGGTCGCCGCGACCGGAGCACGCGTCGTCCTCGGCAACACCTACCACCTGTGGCTCAGGCCCGGCGCGGAGGTGGTCGCAGGGCAGGGCGGCCTGCATCGCTTCTCGAGGTGGCCTCATGCGATGCTCACCGATTCGGGGGGATTTCAGGCGTTTTCGCTTGCGAAGATGTGCAAGCGCGACGACGACGGCTTCGAGTTTCGCTCGCACCTCGACGGGCGCCGTTGCCGCCTCTCCCCCGAGGAGGCTGTCCGCGTGCAGCGGCTGATCGGCGCTGACATTCAGATGCAGCTCGACGTCTGTCCGCCAGGCGGGTCTGCGCGACCGGTGCTCCGTGAAGCTTGCAGCGTTACGACCGCGTGGGGCCGACGGTGCCTCGAGGCGCGCGTGCGCGCGGACGAAGCGTCCCCAATCGCGCAGGCGATGTTCGGGATCGTTCAGGGTGGCACCGACGTGGCGCTGCGGCTCGAGCACGCGGCCGAGCTCGCGTCGCTCGAGGTTCGCGGTGCGCGCTTCGACGGCCTCGCGCTCGGTGGCTTCTCGGTGGGCGAGCCCATCCCCGCGATGCATGAGGTGCTCGGCGCGATCGCTCATCGGGTCGATCCGACGCGCCCTCGCTACTTGATGGGGGTCGGCACGCCTCGCGACCTTCTGGTCGCGATCGGCGCGGGGGTCGACATGTTCGACTGCGTCTTGCCGACGCGAAATGCTCGCAACGGTCAGGCGCTCACGCGCGACGGAAAGCTCGTCATCAAGAACGCGCGTTGGAAGGACGACCCGCGCCCGATCGACGAAGCCTGCGGTTGCCCCGCCTGCCGAGGCGGCTACTCGCGCTCGTACCTGCGGCACCTTTTCATCGCAGGCGAGATGCTCGCGCTCCGGCTGCTCAGCCTGCACAACCTCCACCTCTACGGCGAGCTCGTCGCCGGCGCGCGCGCGGCGATCCGCGCCGGGGCGTTCGCGAGCTTCCAGCGGAGCTGGCTCGACCGCCTCGAGGCGGGTGAGCGCGAGGGCGGCTGAACGAACCGGTCTCGGGCTGAAAGACGAGCCCCCCTCGCG
>Ga0194129_10002106_pt1 | contig 30544 bp, 26 predicted proteins | sample TA2KigCa35mmetaG_FD_150862 | JGI IMG/M metagenome (GOLD analysis project Ga0194129, IMG submission 150862) | Freshwater microbial communities from Lake Tanganyika, Tanzania - TA2015038 Kigoma Deep Cast 35m | ecosystem: Environmental > Aquatic > Freshwater > Lake | place: Tanzania: Lake...
CTCCAGCCGCTGCACGATGCCGAAGCGGTCGCGCAGGGGGGAGGTCAGCAGGCCCGCACGGGTGGTCGCCCCGACGAGCGTGAAGGGGGGCAGGTCGAGCTTGAGCGCGCGCGCCGCCGGCCCTTCGCCGATCATGATGTCCAGCTGGAAGTCTTCCATCGCCGGATACAGGATTTCCTCCACCACGGGGCTCAGGCGATGAATCTCGTCGATGAACAGCACATCGCGCGGCTCGAGGTTGGTCAGCAGCGCGGCGAGATCGCCCGCCCGTTCCAGCACCGGGCCGGAAGTCTGGCGCAGGTTCACGCCCAGTTCGTTGGCGATGATGTTGGCGAGCGTGGTCTTGCCGAGACCGGGAGGACCGAAGATGAGCACATGGTCCAGTGCCTCGCCGCGCTGGCGGGCCGCCTGCACGAAGATCTCCATCTGCTCATGCACTGCGGGCTGCCCGATGTAGTCCGCGAGCAGGCGGGGGCGGATCGCGAGATCCAGAGCGGAGTCATCCGCGCTTGCCGCAGGCGAAGTGAGGGGAGAAGACATCGGCATCCGTTACACGGCGAGTCGCGGCAGTCTACCGCAGCTCCCTGAATCTGGCGTTAATCCGGCCACTGATCCGGGCGCGAATCCCGGGGGCAATCCGCGCGTGCCGATGCAGGGCTGGCGGGTCTGGCCCGGGGTGCTCATCAGGCTCATCGGGCGAGGCTGCGCAGCACTTCGCGGATCAGGGCTTCGCTGGTCTTGCCGGTGGCATCCACCGCATGGACCAGACGGCTCGCCTCCTGGGGCTTGTAACCCAGCGCAATGAGTCCGCTCACGGCGTCGGCCACGGCATCCGTGGGCGGTGCCTCGCTGGGCAGGCTGATGGAGACGCCCTCTACCGAGGCCCAGTCCGCCACGCGATCGCGCATCTCCACCAGCAGTCGCTCGGCGGTCTTCTTGCCGATGCCCGGCAGGGACGTGAGGCGTGCGGTGTCGCCACGCTGGATGCAGACCACGAAATCCTCGGGCTGGATGCCGGAAAGAATGGTGAGGGCCATGCGCGCACCCACGCCATTGACCTTGAGCAGGCTCTGGAACAACCGGCGTTCGGCGAGCGTCGCAAAGCCAAACAACAAGTGCGCATCCTCGCGCACGATGAGCGTGGTGTGCAGTGTCACTTCCTGGCCGGGATCGGGCAGCGCCCAGATGGTCGTCATCGAGGCTTCCACCTCGTAGCCCACGCCTTGGCAGTCCACCAGCAGTCGCGGAGGATGTTTTTCCAGCAACGTGCCGCGCAAACGGCCGATCACAGGTAACGTCCCGCGCGGGCGCGCCGCGCGCCGCGGATCGCCTGCAGTCCGAGGCGAGTCTGCCCGTGGCAGAGGGCGATACCCAGCGCATCAGCAGCGTCCGCACGCGGCTGGGTCTCCAGTGCAAGCAGCATCTTCACCATGTGCTGGATCTGTCCTTTCTCGGCATGACCGCGCCCCACCACCGCAAGCTTGATCTCGTTGGGCGAATACTCATGGACTTCGACGCCGCGCTTGGCGAGCGCGACCAGTGCCGCGCCCCTCGCCTGCCCAAGCTTGAGCGCAGAATCCACGTTGCGGTTCATGAAGACTTTCTCGATTGCGGCTTCGTCCGGGCGCCATTCCTCGATGATGGCCGTCAGAGCGTCAAAGATTCCGCAAAGCCTCTGCGCAAAAGGCAGCTCCCCCACCTCGATGCAACCATGGGTCAGATGCACCGGCTGGTGTCGTTCCATTTTCACCACGCCATAGCCCGTGATGCGGGAACCGGGGTCGATCCCGAGGATGATGCTCATCCTGGGTGCAAGCAGTCGCGGCGCTTGGGAATCGGGCGCATCAGGCGTCGTTGTTGCCGTAGATCACTGTGTGCTGACCCGCAGAGAAATCGAGCAGGCGCTTGATCGGCACCGCGGCCCTGCGTCCGATTTCAGGCGCCACGTGAATCTCGTTGCTGCCCTCACGCAGCGCCGCCGCGAGCTTGCGCAGACCGTTCATCGCCATCCAGGGGCAGTGCGCGCAGCTGCGGCACGTGGCGGAGTGGCCCGCGGTGGGCGCTTCGATCAGCACCTTGTCTGGTGCCGCCTGAAGAATCTTGTAGAAGATCCCCTTGTCCGTGGCCACGATGAATTCGCGCGCCGGAAGGGTCTGCACGGCCTTGATGATGCCGCTGGTTGAGCCAACGAAATCGGCCTGGGCAATCACGGAGGGCGGCGACTCGGGATGCACCAGCACCTTGGCCGCAGGGTGCCTTGCGCGCAGCTCGGCGAGCTCCTGGCCCTTGAATTCCTCGTGCACGATGCACGCGGCATTCCAGAGCAGCATGTCGGCGCCGGTCTGTTCCTGAATGTAATGCCCGAGGTACTTGTCCGGTGCCCAGAGGATCTTGCGCCCCTCGACCTTCAGGTGCCGCACCACATCGAGCGCACTGCCGGAAGTCACCATCCAGTCGGCGCGCGCTTTCACCGCCGCACTGGTGTTGGCATAAACCACCACGGTGCGATCGGGGTGCTGGTCACAGAAAGCGGCAAAGGCATCGGCGGGACACCCAAGATCGAGCGAGCATTCGGCCTTCAAATCGGGCATCAGCACGCGCTTCTCGGGATTCAGGATCTTGGCGGTCTCGCCCATGAAGCGCACCCCCGCCACCACCAGTGTGCTGGCCGGGTGCTCGTGGCCGAAGCGCGCCATGTCCAGCGAGTCGGAGACGTGTCCGCCCGTCTCGTCGGCCAAGGCCTGCAGCTCCGGATCGGTGTAGTAGTGGGCAACCAGTACCGCGTTCTCGCGCACCAGGAGCGTCTTGATCTCTTCACGCAGCGCGTGACGTTCGTCTTCACCCAGCACTTCCACCACCGTCGGTGGCACGTGGAAGGTCTGTACCGGCAGGGCCGCCGTGACTATTTCGTGAGGCTCAGCTTGAGGCGCGGCAGGCATGGCGGGCGGCGTGCCGGCTCAGGTCCCGGCGGCGCCTTCGAGCCGACGCGGACGGATGCCGAGTTCGCGCAGCTGAAGCTCGCTCACCGCGGAGGGAGCGGAAGTCAGTGGGCAGGACGCGGTCTGGGTCTTGGGGAAGGCAATGACGTCACGAATCGATTTTTCGCCGGACATCAACATCACCAGACGATCGAGGCCGAAGGCGATGCCACCGTGCGGCGGGCAGCCGTAGTTGAGGGCGTCGAGCAGAAAACCGAATTTCTCGCGCGCCTCGTCTTGACCGATGCCGAGCAGGGTGAAGACCGACTGCTGCATCTCCGGTCGGTGGATACGGATCGAGCCGCCACCAATCTCCGAGCCGTTCATGACCATGTCATAAGCGCGGGACAGTGCTGCCCCTGGCGCACGCGCCACGCTTTCGGCGTCCTCATGCGGCGCGGTGAAGGGATGGTGCAAGGCGGCCCAGCGCTTGCCGTCGTCGTCCCACTCGAACATCGGGAAATCGACGACCCACAGTGGCTTCCAAGCCTCCGCCACCAGGCCGAGATCTGCCGCCACCTTGTCGCGCAGGGCGCCCAGTGCCGCATTCACCACCTTGGCATCATCCGCACCGAAGAACACCACATCGCCGGTCACGGCACCGGTGCGCTGCATGATGGCCGTGATGACTTCATCGGGAAGAAATTTGAGGATGGGCGACTGCAGGCCGTCCCGGCCGGCATCGAGGTCATTGACCTTGATGTAGGCGAGGCCCTTGGCCCCATAAATGGCGACGAAATCCGTGTAATCGTCGATCTGCTTGCGCGACAGCGCGCCACCACCGGGCGCCCGCAGTGCCGCGATGCGCTTGCCGGGATCGTTCGCGGTGGCCGCGAAAACCTTGAAATCCACCGACTTCATGAGGTCCGCGAGTTCCACCAGTTCCAGCGGATTGCGCAGGTCAGGCCGGTCGCTGCCATAGCGGTGCATGGCGTCCTGGTAGGTCAGGCGCGGGAAAGGATTGGGGAGTTCCACGCCCATCACTTCGCGATAGAGCTCGCGAATCATCGCTTCCATCAACTGGGTCACGGCCTGTTCATCCACGAAGGACATCTCGATATCGAGCTGCGTGAATTCCGGCTGACGGTCCGCGCGGAGATCCTCATCGCGGAAGCAGCGCACGATCTGATAGTAGCGATCGAAACCGGACATCATCAGCAACTGCTTGAACAACTGGGGTGACTGCGGCAGGGCGAAGAAGCGCCCTTGGTGCGTGCGGCTGGGCACGAGGTAATCGCGTGCACCTTCCGGCGTCGCCTTGGTGAGCATGGGGGTTTCGATATCGAGGAAACCCGCCTCATCGAGAAAGCGCCGGAAGAAACGCGCCACGCGGGCACGCAGCAGAAGGTTGTTGCGCATGCGCTCCGTGCGCAGATCCATGTAACGGAAACGCAGTCGGGTCTCTTCCTGTACCGTCGGATCATCGAGCTGGAACGGGGGAGTCTGGGCGGTGTTCAGAATCTCCAGGGTGTGCACCAAGAGCTCCACCTTGCCGGTGGGGAGATTCGGGTTGACGGTCCCCGCAGGGCGCGGGCGGACCTTGCCAATCGCCCGCAACACGAATTCACTCCGGGCACGTTCGGCCAGCAGGAAAGCTTCCGGTGTGTCCGGATCCACCACCACCTGCAACACGCCTTCGCGATCCCGCAGATCGATGAAGATCACGCCCCCATGGTCGCGCCGGTGGTGAACCCACCCGCAAACGGTGATCTCCTGGCCGTTGAGCTGCTCGTCAACCTGGCCGCAGTAGTGGCTACGCATGAACTGGAACTCTTGAATATGATTAGTCGGATCAGTTGCTTACCGACAGGCGCTGGCATGATACGGATTGCGCCTGCATGCCGCAACGCCGCAAGAGCCCGCAGCTCGCGTGCCCTCGGCGCCGCAGCCCGATCAGGCCCGGCGCACACCCCGCTGGAGGCTCAGTCCGTGGTGCTCGCGGCCGCGGGCTTGGGGGTTTCTGTCTTGGTTTCGGTGGCGCCCGCACTCGGGGCCGCCGCCGGCTCCTTGCCGGAGCTGCTTTCGGGAGTGCTGCTTGCCGGCTTCTTGCCCTTGTCCCTGAAGTCCGTCACGTACCAGCCAGTGCCCTTGAGTGCGAAGCCCACCGGCTGGATCTGCTTGACCAGCTTCGGCGCCTTGCAGGCAGGGCAGTCCGTGAGTGCGTCCTCGGTCATCCGCTGCACCACCTCCAACTCGTGGCCGCAGCCCTCACAACGATAGGAATAGGTCGGCATAACATCCGTCTCCGCAAAAAGTGCGGGGGGAAGATAGGGATTCGCGCGATTTTTTCAAGGGTTCTTGCTTGTCCCGCCTTGCCGCGGTGGCTATCATCCGCCGCTCTCCGCCGGACACCCCGCGCCGTTAGCTCAGCTGGTAGAGCAGTGGACTTTTAATCCATTGGTCGTAGGTTCGAATCCTACACGGCGCACCATTCCCCCGCTCAGGACGCATTCGCGCCCCTTCGCCGCCGCAAGTCGCGCGCTTTGTCTGTACTGGGATGCCATGCTCAGCCGCACCGGATGTTCCCTGTGTGGCACCGTATCCTGAAACAACGTAGCGCGGTCCCGAGCGTTTCCGCGTGCTCCGCCCTTGCTGGCGGGGGATGTCCAACGCTGAGGGTTTTTACGCGATCTTCGGAGTTGAGCCGGAAGGCTTCGAATCGAGAGGACAGTGGCTACCTGCATCTCCAGCTGGCGCGTCATGCATAACGCAGGAGGGATGGCGGGGCATTGCACCCCGCCATGTGATTACCGCTTTTCTGTGGTCTTACTGCGCGAGATACCAAGGACCGACCTTTACCTGCGCGGAGGTGGAATCCGCGGAGTCCGTCGTCGGGGCTTCCGGCCGATAGAACGGACCAGCGGCAGCGACCGACGAGCGCTCAGCGGCGCCGACGCTGCCGGCGGCTCCCGCGACAGCCTCGGTGGCCACTGCGTTGGCCCAAGGTGCGAAACCCTGAGCCTGGGCACCCATGCTCGCTGCACCAATGATCATTGCGATGATCGACTTCTTCATGACTTGCTCCTTCAAAAAATGTTTGTCTGGCGGTCTTCCACCGTGGAGCGGTGTCTGCAGTTCATTTAGAGCGCTGTGAAATTGGAAGTTGCTATGCACCTCATGGCCGAAGGCTATCAAGTCCGCACTCCTGTTGCGCTGAAATTGGTGACAGTTACCCTATTTCACCAACAGGGGAGACGGCCGCCGGCAGACAGTTGCCGATCGCGGAAATAGGGTAACTGTCACCAATTAGTCTTGTTCAGAACTTGCCTTGTACGCGTCGCAACTCGAACTTGCCGGGATAACCATTCGACAGTGCAACGCCATAGCCGCCATACGCAAGATTGTTGACGTGGGCCATGTCGAGCTGATGCAGGTAGAGGGTGCCCGTCATGGTTTCGGTGATGCCAAACTGGCCGTAGGTAAAGGTGAACGTGGCGCGGCAGGCGGAATCCACCGCATAGGTGCCGCTGCCCGGTACGGTGACGATGATTGGCGGGCCCAGACGATCTTCTATCCCGGTGGCCTCCACCGTCAGCACTCCCGCGCCATTGAAATTCATGCGCGCAATGGCGCCATCCGCATCGGTGCTGTCGGTCTCCGTAATGTCGGCGGTATACCAGCCACGCAAGGTTCCGTTATTGCACGTACCAGCTTCAACCGCCGCTGTCGCCAGCGTGAGGGTGAGAAGCAGGCCAGCGCGCGGCATGCAAGTCGTGGGGATTTTCATGCGTCACATTCCCTCGTTCGTTTCCGTAACCGGATCCTGACCCGACTCGGCGCTCGATGCGAGTCATGGGCAGGCGCCGTCGCGGCTGGATCTCCACAAACTGTGGACCCCGTCACAAAAGCATCTACAACCAGCGCCTGATGTGCGGGAGATTTTCCACCCAGCTCGGGGCTTTGCGGCGTACCGGTTTTTCCCAGGGCTTTTCCGCCTGCATGAAACGTCGGAAAGGATGATCAGATTCGGCTGGCAGGGTCGTCCCAAATTCGGCCGGCAGATCGCCACCCCACAGATGGCTCGAGTCTGCCGTGTATTCGAGCATGAAGACATCCCGCAGCGGCCCTTCCGGGCGGCGATTACCGCGATGTGCGCCGTTGGAATCAAACACGAAGACATCTCCAGCACGCCCGGTGGCGTCGAAGATGCGGATTTCAGGGAGATAGCTTTCGCAGTACTTCAGTGGGCAGGAGTTACGGAAGAACATGCTGTAGGGATGCCGGGCGCGATGAGAGCCCAGCACGAAGCTCATGTGCTGACCACCCACCGGGACATCCGTCAGCAGCATCATGATCTTGAAACGCTTCTCCTCCAAGTCGTGATGCCAGCCAAACATGTCATTGGAAAGATGCGGGGAAGGCAGATACCGCATCGCAACCGCCCTTTGTACATAGGCTCGGCGCCCGAGGTAGAGTCCCGCAGCATCGAGCAGGGTGTCACTTGATGCGACGCGCGCGAGCTCAGCGGAATACTTGAAGGCATTGTTGCAGACGAAAGCCAGATCACTTTCCCAGTAATGCTCCTCTTCGTCATAGTGGCGATGCCTGCCCTCTCCGCGCGCGAGCTTGGCCTCGAGGCTGGAGATGAAACCGGCAAAACCTTCTCTGAGTTTGGCGAGAGCGTCGGCCGGCACAAAACCCGGCAAGCGGGCGATCCCATCCGTTTCCAATTTCTCGGCCAGAGAACGGGCCTCTGCGGAGGGGTTCGGGGTCCAGGTGGCATCCTTTTCGCGACGCCGATGGTAAGCCTGACGAATCCGGTGCAGCCCTTCGAAGGGGATTTGGGGAGCGGCCAGTGGTGCCCGCCCTGCGCGATCCCGCAAATCCGGATTCGCACCCTTGGCCAGCAACAGGGCCGCTGCTTCCCAATGGCCGCGCAGCGCGGCGTGGTGGAGTGCTGTCATTCCGCGCAGTCCTTGGGCATTCGGATTTGCGCTTGCCGTGAGCAGATGTGCGAGCGTGTCGAGATCCCCCGCCGCGGCTGCCCGTGCCAGAGGAGACTTGAAGGGCTCGACCAAGGCGAGGTGTGCGCGCCATCTGGACAAAGTCGGCTTTTCCGCGGGAGATTTTTCTGGAGAGCCCGGGCTTGGGTTCATGGGTGTGCTCCTTGGATTGCGGCAACCGCCAATCTTCACTTCGCGGGTGACTGGGACATCTGATACCACTGCCCCCTCAAAACATTCATGTCCCAATCCCGGCGTGCCCGCCAGGCCTCTGGCGAGGTAGAGGCCCAGCGCAACGAATACAGCGCACATCGCGCTTCCAGCAGCAGCCAGTGCAACAAAGCCTTGCCCCGCCGGGGCGACAGATCCGTGTGCCGTGCGCCTTTCAAGCGCCCGAAGCGGAACCCACGTTGCATCACCCATTCATAGCTGTGCTGCTCCTCGCGGATGAGGTGCCGGACCACAGGGCCACGACTGAACCAGCAGGTTTTACCGGCTTCATGCAGCCGCTTCACGAAGCTCGTTTCTCCTCCCGTGAGGTAGCGGCTGCTGTCGGAACGTGGTCCGCGATGGGGGTCGAAACGGTACCCCTCCGCGAACACCGTGGCGCGGACGCTCATGTTTGCGCCCCAGATTCTCCTTGGCGGTGATACTCCCTCCTCCCAATCGGAATCCGTCTGTCCAAAGCACACATCGAAGGGGATCGCGTCTGTCATCCATGTCGGCGGAGGAGACTCCCACTGCGGCAGGATGGGCCCGCCAAACACAGCAGCTCCAGGGTGTTTATCAGCCAGTCGTCGATGCTGGCACAGCCAGTCCGCTGCAGGGATGACGTCATCGTCCGTGAACACCACCAGATCTCCGCTGAAGTGGGGGATGATGCTGTTGAGGGCGCGATTCTTCCCCCGCTCTGCGCAGTGATGCACCTGCAGAGGCAGTCGGCCCACGAAATCCGCCAAAACCCGGGACGTGTGGTCGACGCTGCCATTATCGACGACAAGAAGCTGCCAGCCGCCCGTCGGCTCCTGCAGGGCGCACAGCGCCTGCAAGGTGCGGGCAAGTGTGTCCGCGCGGTCAACTGTTGAGAGAGCGACACTGAGCATCGTCTTCCCTCCACGCTCATCCAGGCTTCTTCAAGCCAATCCGCTCGTAGTACTTGAGCGGTACTTCCGCCGGTTTCTTGTAGATGTGCATCACGCAGTGCTCCTTGCCGATTTCCGCGGCAGGCTCGACGACCACGAAAGGATGTCCGTTCTCCTCGATGTCGATACGCTCCATGGCGTACTCATGCGCGCAGTACACCGGGTAATCCTTGCAGCCATAAGTCAGCGGCTGGGGCTTTTCGATCTTGAGGAAGGCGTCAGGCCCTTCATATTTCCCCTCCTGCACCAGACGCCCGCCACTGCCGCAAGGGCACATGCGGAGGGAGACCTTCTCCTCGTCCTCGGTGATTTCCAGCGGCTGCAGGTGGCCATGGAGGCCGGCTGCGAACATCTTGATACGTCCTGGCAGGGACTCGGGATCCTTGGGCAGACTGTCGAGGATGGGTTTCCACCAGGCGCGTACGCCCTCGACCATGATGTCGTCCAGTGCCTGATCGCCGAAGCGTCGCCCCACCTCACTCAAGGTGGCGGTGATCCAGTTGCGGTAGAGGTCGTGCATGCTCAGGAATTCGTTGTACATGCGCCGCGCCAGCTTGCGCGCCCTCTCCGAATCCCCGGCATCGATGGCATCGACCAGGCGATCGACGGTGCGCCGCTCCATGTCGCGCAGCTCGGCTTCGCTGAAAAAACGTTCGGTCATGATGTCCTCCCCTGTTCTTTTGTCTGAGCGGGTTTCCGGACCGGACAACCCCGCATGCTGCATGGTGTATCGTGTGCGCATCCGGCATGCAAGCGTGCCGACGGATCCCCTCTTGTGCAGGAGCAGCCATGAATCTCGAAGCCATCTCCACCGGTCGCAATCCGCCGGATGAAGTCAATGTCATAGTCGAAGTTCCCGTTGGTGGCGAACCCATCAAGTACGAGATGGACAAGGCCTCAGGCGCACTGGTGGTCGATCGGTTTCTCTATACGGCCATGCGCTATCCCGGGAATTACGGGTTCATCCCCCATACCCTGTCTGACGACGGCGACCCCATCGATGTGCTGATTGCCAACCAGCGCGGCATCGCCCCGGGCGCCATCATTGCCGTGCGGCCGGTGGGCGTGTTGAAGATGCAGGACGAGGCAGGCGGCGACGAGAAGATCATCGCGGTGCCCGTGCCGCGGCTTACGCGGCGCTACGATCACGTGAGGAATTACACCGATCTGCCCGACATCACCCTCCGCCAGATCCAGCATTTTTTCGAGCACTACAAGGATCTCGAGGACAACAAATGGGTGCAGGTGGTGGGCTGGGGCGACGCAGCGGAAGCCAAGGACATGATCAGCAAGGCCATGGTGCGGGCGCAGTGATTTACGCTCGCAGGCTTCTGGACAACAATGCATCCGGGTTGCCTGCCTGAGAGTCCGCGCGGCGGACGGCGGTGCACCGGAGCATCGGATGTCTGCAGGAGATGATGGAACCGGCTTTGATGCCGGGCGACGCCACTGGTTGGGGGGCACCGTGGCTTGTGCGGCAATGCTCTCGGCCGCCCTTGCCGAGGGCGCTAGCCCTGACCCCTCGCGAATGCCGCCACAAAAGGGCGATGTCCTGGTGTTTCCGCCCGAACAGAACGCAGGCCGCGCGATCACGGCGAGTGATCTCGTGGCCGGTGCCGCACCGCTGCTCGCTTATCCGCGCGATCCGTCATCCGGCGCTCTGCGCGCGCGTTCTCGCCTCAACCAGATCCTGTTGCTCAAACTTGATCCCGCGAAGCTGGATCGCATCGCCGCACGGCATGCCTTGGACGGCGTGCTGGCATTCTCCGGAGTCTGCACGCACGCCGCCTGTGGCGTGTCTTCCTGGAAGGCGGAAACCTCACGTTTGGTCTGCCCTTGCCATGGCTCTGAATTCGACCCCGCCGCCCATGCGACGGCGACAGCCGGCCCCGCACCACGCGCCTTGCCCATCCTGCCGCTCGCCCTTCAGGGCGAGCATTTCATCGTGGCTGGCGCATTCACCGGCAAGGTCGGCGTGAAGAAACCCTGAATCAACCCGCAGGAAAGCCCAATGTCCAAGCGCCTGATGTATCCGCTGCTCCCGCTCGGTCTGCTGCTCGGCACCGTCACCTTTGCCCATGCCGGGGAGCAGGCGCCAACGTCCAGGAAAAACAAGGCCTATCCCGCTGTCACCGATGCGCGCCTTGCGGCGCCCGAGGCCCGCAACTGGCTCATGTATCGGGGCACTTACGACAGCTGGGGCTACAGCGGTCTGACCGGCATCAACACCGGCAACGTGCAGGCCTTGAAGCCACTCTGGACTTATTCCACCGGGATGACGGAAGCGCATCAGGCGCCACCCATCGTCAATGAAGGCCATCTGTTCATCACCACCCCGCACAACCATGTACTGGCACTGGATGCGCGAACAGGCGCGCTCAACTGGCGCTACTCGCGGGAGCTGCCGGAAGATCTGATGCAGATGCATCCCACCAATCGCGGTGTCGCCTTGCATGGGGACAAGGTCTATCTCGCCACGGCGGATGCTTTCCTCGTGGCCCTCGATGCAGCCACCGGTGAAGTGGTGTGGGAGCAGCAGGTTGAGGACTACCTCAACGGCTACTACATGACGCTGGCGCCACTCGCGGCAGAAGGACTCATTCTGGTGGGTGTGTCGGGCGGTGAATTCGGCATACGCGGCTTCATCCAGGCTTTCGAGGCCACCACAGGCAAACCGGTCTGGAAGACTTACACCGTGCCGGGCCCGGGTGAGCCCGGGAATGACAGCTGGCCGGGCGACAGCTGGAAGCGCGGTGGTGCGCCGGCCTGGGTCACCGGCAGCTACGATGCCAAGGAAAAAATAAGCTACTGGGGCACCGGCAACGCGGGTCCGTGGATCGGTGCGACGCGCCCGGGTGACAACCTGTATGCCACTTCCGTGCTGGCGCTCGACATCCATACCGGCAAGATTCGCGCGCACCATCAATACCACTGGAATGACAGCTGGGACTGGGATGAGGTCGCGGCCCCGGTGCTGGTCGATCGGCAACAAGGCGGACAGGTCCGGAAAACCCTCGTGCACGCCGGCCGTGACGGCTACCTGTGGACGTTGGAGCGCAAGCCGGATGCCTTGGGATTCATCGAAGCCACGCCTTATGTGAAGCAGAACGTCTACAGCGCGATAGACCCCACAAGCGGTCGGCCCAGTTATGTGGAAACCCGCATTCCGAAAGTCGGCGAGCGCGTGGAGTATTGCCCCAGCCTGTGGGGCGGCAAGGACTGGCCGCCCGTCGCCTACAGTCCGCAGACGGGCTACCTCTACATTCCCGCCAACGAAAATCTCTGCGGTGCCGTGAAAGGGAGTCCCGTGGAATATCGCGCCGGCGAGATGTACATGGGCGTGAATATCGAGGACATTGAAGTGCGTCCAACACCCGAAGCCAAGGATCACATCGGCGAGCTGCAGGCCTGGGATCTCAACAGTGGAAAGCGCGTGTGGACCAACACGTTTGCCTCACACAACTGGGGTCCGGTGCTCGCCACCGCCGGGGGCCTCGTCTTCTCCGGCGGCACCAATGACCGGCAGTTCCGCGCCTTCGATGCCAAGACTGGCAAACTGCTGTGGCAGCAGGGCACCAACTCGGGTGTGGTGGGCGTCCCCGTGAGTTACGAAGTGGAAGGCCGGCAGTACATCGCCGTGCAATCAGGCTGGGGAGTGGATGCCGAGCGCAAGCAGCATTTCCTGAACCAGCACCTGGGTACGGCAGTGCAGGTGCCGCAGGGCGGCGTGCTGTGGGTCTTCGGACTGCCTGAATGATCGATCACGCGCACGGGAGCGCGAGAGGACTACACCACCTTGCGCTCGCGCAGCGCTGCGATCTCCGCGTCACCGTAGCCCAGCTCCTGCAGGATCTCCTCCGTGTGCTCACCCAAAAGCGGCGCACGGCTGCGCAGTGTGCCGGGCGTGGCTGAGAGGCTCACGGGGGACGTGGCGATGGGCGCAGGTCGCGCAAGACCCGGGTATTCAACATCCCTCAACATCGCAGTGGCCTTTATGTGCTCGTCATCCAGCGCCTGCTGTGGAGAGTAGATCGGGGCTGCTGGCACCTGCGCACCCGCCAGCGCATCCAGCGCCTCGCGACTGCTGAGCGAGGCAGCCCAGGCGGCCACCCGGGCTGAAAGCTCCTCGCCATGCCGGCCACGTTTGGCATCGTCCCTGAATCTCGGGTCGGTCAGCCAGGCTTCCTCACCCAGCAGGCGCGCGATGCGCCTGAACATGGGATTGCCGACACAGGCCACCATGATCCAGCCATCCCGGGTGCGGAACATGTCCGATGGCGCCGAGGTATAGCCGCGATTGCCAATCGCCTCGCGGCGGGTCTGCGCCACCTGCTGTTCGATCAGCATGCCGTTATTGAAAGCGATGGCCGTGTTGAGCAAGGCCGTCTCCACTTTCTGTCCTTGGCCGGTCTTGCCTAGCGCCATGAGTGCGGCAAGCGTGCCGAAGGCATTGAGGCAGGCCGTGCCAAAGTCCACCCAGTGGGCCGAAGATTTCACGGGCTGCTCCGGCGTGCCACTCAGGTGAACCGCACCGCACATGGCCTGGCCTATGCCATCAAAACCATGGCGATTGCTCCAGGGCCCACCGGCACCAAACGCCGTGGTGGTGGTGAGGATGATGTCCGGCTTCACCGCCTGCAGGCTTTCGAGATCCAGTGACAGGCTCTTCAGTACATCCGGTGGCAAGTTTGCGATCACCACATCGCTGCGCGCAACGAGGCGCTTGACGATCTCGCGGCCCTCAGTAGAGGCGGGATCCAGCGTCAGGCAGCGCTTGTTGCGATTCATGGCAAGAAAGAGCGCACCAGGCCCGTCCGGCGCCACAGGCAGGATGCTGCGGTCCTCGCCGCCATCGATGCGCTCGATGCGGATGACATCGGCGCCGAGATCCCCCAGCAGAGCGGCGCAGTAAGGGCCCGCGATGTAGCGGCCGAAATCGAGTACCCGGATGCCCGCAAGAACGGCGTTTTCTTCGGTGGGATGATTCATGCGCCGAGGTTAACGCGCGGCACCCCGAGCCGCCAGCCCATCACGCCTGCATGGGTTGTGACGCCATTGGCGTGCGTGTTAAAGATGCGTGGTCCGTGACCGCCTGTTTCCGGGGGGAGGCTGGCGGTGCGCAGCGCGCAAGGCGCGGCGAGCGGATTCAACAAAGAGTGCAGCATAATCCACGGAGTCTTGGCTCCCGAGGTAGAGAGGTCCTGTTCATGTCATCCCGCACGATGCCCCAGGCATTCACCCACAATTTCCTGGGTCATTCGCCCCAGTGGTACAAGCTCACCATCCTCGGCTTTCTCATTGCCAATCCACTGCTGCTCTTCATCGCAGGTCCGTTCGTGACTGGCTGGTGCCTCATCGGGGAATTCATCTTCTGCCTCGCCATGGCCTTGAAGTGTTATCCCCTGCAGCCGGGCGGGCTACTGGCCATAGAGGCGGTGGTGCTGGGACTGACCCAGCCGGAGACCATCTACCACGAAACCTTGAGCAACTTCCCGGTCATCCTGCTGCTGATGTTCATGGTGGCAGGCATCTACTTCATGAAGGAGCTCCTGCTCTTCATCTTCACCAAGGGTCTGCTCAAGATCCGCCCGAAGATTGCAATCTCGCTGGCCTTCAGCCTGCTAGGCGCGGTGTTGTCGGCTTTCCTCGATGCGCTCACCGTGGTGGCTGTCGTCATCGCCGTGGCCCAAGGCTTTTATCTTGTGTTCCACAAGGTCGCCTCCGGCAAGCACATGCACCACGATGATCACGATGGGGGCGATGACGATGGCGTGCAGACCCTGCATCGCGAAGATCTGGACAATTTCCGCGCCTTCCTGCGCGACATCATGATGCATGCGGCCGTTGGCACCGCTCTGGGCGGTGTGTGCACCTTGGTCGGTGAGCCGCAGAACCTGCTCATCGGCAAGGTGATGGACTGGAATTTTCTGGAGTTCTTCCTCGAGGTTGCGCCGGTCTCGCTGCCGGTGCTGGCCGCGGGTCTCCTGACCTGCGTGCTGGTGGAATCACTGCACCTCTTCGGCTTCGGCAACCAGTTGCCGGCCTCGGTACGCCAGATCCTGGAGGACTATGACGAGGAAATGACCCGTCGCCACACCCGGCAGGATCAGGCCCGCCTCATCGTGCAGGGGATCGCCGCCATCTTCCTGGTGGCGGCACTCGGGCTGCATCTCGCCGAAGTCGGTCTCATCGGTCTCACCATCATCGTGGTCCAGACGGCCTTCAACGGCGTAGTGGAAGAGCATCACATCGGCCATGCGTTCGCGGAGGCCCTGCCTTTCACCGCATTGCTGGTGGTGTTCTTTGGCGTGGTGGCGGTCATCCATGAGCAGCACCTCTTCACCCCCATCATCAACTGGGGCCTGGCGCTCGAAGACTCACAGCAACTGGTGGCCTTCTATGCGGCGAATGGGCTGCTTTCGATGATCAGCGACAACGTCTTCGTCGCCACGGTCTACATCACTGAGGTCCAGAACGCCTTCAAGGCGGGCACCATCAGTCGCGAGCAGTTTGATCTGCTGGCGGTGGCCATCAATACCGGCACCAACATCCCGAGCGTGGCCACGCCCAACGGCCAGGCGGCGTTCCTCTTTCTGCTGACTTCGGCTTTGGCGCCACTCATCCGGCTGTCCTACGGACGCATGGTGTGGATGGCCCTGCCTTACACGGTGGTGATGTCCATCACCGGGTTGCTGGCAGTGATCTACGTCCTCTGAGGACCGAACAAGCCCCCCCCGGCGGGTGTCGCGCCCAGATCAGGCTGATTGGCAGACTGAATGGCCTGATCAGCGCGGCACGTCGCCCTTCAGGGTCACGCGGTGGAGAAGACGCTTGAAGCCGTGATAGTCGTTGACCGGGTTGTGCAGCATGCAGCGGTTGTCCCAGAAGGCGAGTGATCCGGCCTGCCACGAGAAGCGACAAGTGAATTCCGGCCGAATCTGGTGCTGGAAGAGATAGTCGAGGAGAGGTTTGCTCTCCTCCTCGGTCATGCCGGCAAAGCGCGCGGTATGGCCGAAATTCACATACAGGCTCTTGCGCCCCGTTTCCGGATGCGTGCGCACCACCGGATGCGCGGACACCAGCTCTTCCTTGGCTTTGCCTTGATCAGATCCTGAATCCTTGATGCGATCTTCACGGGTCTTGGTCACATCGGCCTTGGCCGAAGTGTTCACACCCTTCAGCGTTTCAAGCATCGCTTTCATGCCCGGCGACAAGGCCTCGTAAGCCGCATAGCCGCTGGCAAAAAGCGTGTCGCCGCCGTAGGGCGGAATCTCGCGGGCGATCAGCATGGTCGCCATCGGCGGCGTCTTGAGATACGCCGTGTCCGTGTGCCAGATGCCACCGAAATTGTTGCGCTCATGCTCGAGCTTGAGCACCGGAATGATCAGCGGAAAGCCATCGATGCCCTTCACGAACGGATATTCGACCACCTCACCGAAACGGTTGGCGAAGGCCAGAAAATCGGCCGGCGGCAAGGGCTGGTCACGAAAGAAGATGACGCCGTGTGCCAGCCAGGCGGCGCGCAGCTCGGCGATCGCCTCGTCACTGACTTTTTCCAGCAGGTTGATGCCGGAAATCATGGCGCCGCAGGCGCCGGCGATCGGTTGAACGGAGAAATGGGTGTAGTCGGTCATGGCTTCAGACTCGCTTGGTCGTTTCAGGCGCCGCGCAGCCCGGTCTCGGGGGGCAAGCCCAGCATCAGGTTCATGTTCTGTACTGCGGCGCCCGAGGCGCCCTTGCCGAGATTGTCCAGCAGCGCACAGAGCACCACCTGATGATGTTGTTCATTGCCAAAGCAGTAGAGCTTCAGCGCATTGGTGTCGTTCAAGCCCTCGGGTCCCAGGCGCTCCAGCGCGGCGCCGTCCGCCAGCGGTTCGACCGAGACAAAGGTCTGGCCGGCATAGGCCGCAGCGAGTGCGGCATGCACGTCGTGCACGGAGGGCTTGCCCGGCAAGGCGCGCAGCTGCAAGGGCAGTTGTACCAGCATGCCTTGCGCGAAGCGTCCCACCGCAGGCAGGAACAGGGGACGCGTCTCCAGCAGGCCGAAACGCTGGATCTCCGGCACATGCTTGTGTTCGAGCCCAAGCCCGTAAATCCAGAACGGCAGGGCGAGTGGTTCCGCAGAGGCGGGATCCTCATAGCGCTGGATGAGCGCCTTGCCACCACCGCTGTAGCCGGACACCGCGCTGATCGTGACGGGGAAATCGGCGGGCAGGATGCCGGCCGCCACCAGCGGACGGATGAGCGCGATGGCTCCGGTGGGATAGCAACCGGGATTGGCCACACGAAGGGCCGCGGCAATGCGCGCGGCTTGCCCGCGATCCATCTCCGGAAATCCGTATTCCCAACCCGCTGCCGTGCGGTGTGCCGTGCTGGCATCGATCACCCGCACCGCAGGATTGGTGATGAGCGCAACCGCCTCGCGTGCCGCATCGTCCGGCAGGCAGAGCATCACGAGGTCAACGCTGTTGAGCAGCTCCGCGCGCGCCGCCGGATCCTTGCGCCGCTCCGGCGCGATGCTGACCAGCGTGAGGTCCTCGCGGGACGCAAGGCGATCCTTGATCTGCAGGCCGGTGGTCCCCGCCTCGCCGTCGATGAAAATTCGCGCTGTCATGTCTCCTGCCTGCGGCACGGTATCTGCGGACCCGCAGCCTAACGGGCCGGGTGCTTACGTGAAAGTCTCGCCTTGCCGGCGCGCAAGCTTCCCTCCGGGTCGCCTCCGCCGTCCTGTCGGCCGAGGCGCCACGGACCCGTTCAAATTATTGCCAGCCCCCCCCCAGCGCACGCACCAGAGCCACCGTGGTGGCGGCACGGGCTCCGTCCACCTGCACGCCCAGGCGCTGGGTTGCCAGCAGGTTGCGCCTCGCATCCAGCACTTCGAGCAGGCCTGTCGCCCCAGCCTCGAAGCGTGCCTCGGCAATCGTGCTCGCGGCTTGCGCTGAATCAACTGCACGCGTCAGCGCCGCGCGCTGGGTGGCGAGCGTGCGCAGGCCCGAGAGGCTGTCCTCCACTTCGACGAAGGCATCCAGCACGGTCTGGCGATAGACCGCCACTTCCGCATCCAAGCTGGCTTCCGCCGAGGCGAGGTTGGCCTTGTTACGTCCCCCATCAAAAATGGGCAGGCTGAGCAGCGGCCCGGCAATGGGGCCAAGGGCCCAGGTCCGGCTGCTCCACTTGAAGAGCTCACCCACGCCACCGGACTCCACCCCGAAATTGGCCGTAAGGTTGATCAGCGGGTAAAACGCGGCCTTCGCCACCCCGATGCGCGCATTGGCGGCAATCATGCGGCGCTCGGCTGCCGCCACATCCGGGCGACGCTCCAGCAGGCTGGACGGCAGACCGGGTGGAATCTCGGGCAGGGCGCGGGTGGCGGGCGCTTCCGCCAGACTGAATGCCGCCGGGGTTTCTCCACACAAGACGGCGAGCGCGTGTTCGTAAGCCGCACGACTGCGCGCGACGGCTTCCAGTTCGGCGCGTGCGGTTTCCAGCTCCGCCCGGCTGCGTTCCAGATCGAAATCGTCGGTATCGCCCGCTGCCACGCGCGCCGCCACCAGCTGCAAGGTGTCCTCGCGCAGCTTGATGCCCTCCCGCAGCACCCGCAGTTCCTCGTCCGTCGCGCGGATGAGGAAATAGGTCTGGGCGACATCGCCCTGCAGACTCAGGGTGAGGCTTTCGTAGAGTGCGCGCTGGGCCGCGAAATCGGCCTCGGCTGCCTTGACCGAATCCCGCACACGGCCAAACACATCGAGCTCGTAGCTTGCGCTGAGTCTGGTGTTGATCTGTGTGTAATCTTCCAGGGTCTCGGGCCCACCGCCCCCGAAGGAATCGAGGATGACCGCACTCGGCTGGATCCGCGAGGCCCCCACGCCGAGATCGATCCGCGGTAACCGCTGCGCACTCGCCACGCGCACCTGGGCCCGGGACTGCTCGAGTCTTGCGAGTGCCGCCTGCAGATTCTGGTTACCGGAACTGGCGCGCGCCACCAGTCCATCGAGCACCGGATCCCGGAATACCGTCCACCACTGCCCACGGGCGGCGTCATCGGCCGGCGTCGCGACTTTCCAGTCACCCGTAATCTGGGCCGGGCTTTCCTTCCATGCCGCTGGGGTGTTCACGGCAGGATCAGGCAGAGCAGGCGCCAAGGAGCAGCCGCCCAGCATCAGCAGCAAAGGCCAGGCAAGACGTGGGCTCATGTCATGCCCTCCCCGGCGCTTGCCTTCACCTGCTTCTCGCGCCGCGGTTTGCGATGGAGCAGCACGTAGAACACGGGCGTCAGGAAAAGGCCGAAGAACGTCACGCCAATCATGCCGGACAGCACGGCAATGCCCATGGTGTGTCGCATCTCGGCGCCGGCACCACTGGAGGTGACCAGCGGCACCACGCCCATGATGAAGGCAATGGACGTCATGAGGATGGGCCGCAGACGCATGCGGCAGGCCTGCAGGGCAGCGACCACCGGGCCTGCGAGCGGCTCGCGCATCTCGAATTCCCGCGCGAATTCCACCAGCAGGATGGCGTTCTTGCAGGCCAGCCCCATCAGCACGAAGAGCGCAATCTGCGTGAAGATGTTGCGATCGCCGCCCGTGAGATACACCCCCGTCACCGCGAACAGCAGACACAGCGGCACGATGAGGATGATGGCAAGCGGCAGCTTGAGGCTTTCGTACTGGGCGGCCAGCACCAGGAAGACGAGCATCGCACACAAGGGAAACACGATGACCGCCGTATTGCCGGCGAGAATCTCCTGATAGACGAGATCAGTCCACTCGAAGGTGACGCCGCGCGGCGCATTGGCACGCACCAGTTCCTCCAGCTTGGCCTGGGCCTGGCCGGAGCTGAACCCCGGGGCAGTGGCGCCGTTGATGTCCGCCGCCGGAAAGGCGTTGTAGCGCATCGCGCGATCGGGCCCGAAGCTCTGCTGCACATTCACCAGCGCGCCCAGTGGCACCATCTCGCCCATGCGGTTGCGGGTCTTCAGGACGGGAATGTCTTCCGCGCTTTCGCGGAAGGGCGCATCGGCCTGCACGATTACGCGGTAGGTCTTGCCGAAGCGGTTGAAGTCGTTCACGTAGTAGGAGCCGAGATTCACCTGCAGGGTGGCGAAGACGTCGTTGAGGCTCACCCCCATCTGCTTGGCCTTGGCGCGATCCACGTCGGCAAAAAGTTGCGGCACGTTGATCTGGTAGCTGGAAAAGACGCCCGCCATCTCGGGACTTTGCCAGGCCTGCATCAACACGGACTGCAAGGTGGCATAGAGTTCCTTGCTGCCGAGGCCCGCCCGATCTTCCAGCTGCATCTTGAATCCGCCGATGGAACCAAGACCATCCACCGCGGGCGAAGGGAACACCGCAACGAAGGCATCCTGGATGACCGCCAGCCGCTGGTTGAGCGCCATCGCGAGCGCACCACCCTTGAGCTCGGGGCTCTCCCTTTTCTCGAAATCCTCGAGGCCAAAGAAGAACACCGCCGCATTCGGTGAATTGGTGAAGCCGTTGATCGAAAGCCCGGTGAAGGCCACCACGTCCACCACGCCGGGAGTCTCGCGCGCAATGTCCGTCACCTTGTGCACGATGCGGTCGGTGCGTTCCAGCGACGCGCCATCGGGCAGCTGGATGAAGCCCACCAGGTATTGCTTGTCCAGATTGGGAATAAAGCCCGTCGGCACCTTGTGGAACAACACCCAGGTCAGGCCCAGCAGGCAGACATACAGGGCCAGCACCACGAGCTTGCCGCGCAGGATGCCGCGCACCGCGCTCACATAACGGCGGGCAGCGCCGCGGAATACCGCATCGAAGCCGCGGAAGAACCAGCCAAACAGCGCGTCCATGAAGCGCGTGAAGGCATCCTTGGGCGCGTGATGGGAACGCAGCAGCACCGCTGCGAGTGCTGGCGACAGGGTCAGCGAACTGAAGGCCGAAATGGCGGCGGAGATCGCAATCGTCAGCGCGAACTGGCGATAGAACTGTCCCTGCAGGCCGCTGATGAAGGCGATGGGAATGAACACCGCGCACAGGGTGAGCAGGATGGCGATGATGGGGCCGGAAACTTCCTCCATCGCGCGCCGCGTGGCGGCCACCGGGTTCAGGCCGAGTTCGATGTTGCGCTCGACGTTCTCCACCACCACGATGGCATCGTCCACCACGATGCCGATGGACAAGACCAGCCCGAACAGGGTCAGCGTATTGATGGAAAATCCGGCCAGCAGCATCACTGCAAATGTGCCGACAATCGACACCGGCACCGCGATGAGCGGAATGATGGAGGCGCGCCAGGTCTTCAGGAACACGATGACCACCACAACCACCAGCGCCACAGCCTCCAGCAGGGTTTTCACCACGGCCTCGATGGATTTGCGCACGAAGCGCGGCGGGTCGTAGATGACCTGGAACTCCACGCCCTGCGGAAAGTCCTTGGCGGCCTTGGTCATCAGGTCGCGCACGTTGCGCGACAGCGCGACGGCATTCGCACCCGGCGCTTCGAAGAGCCCCAGTGCAACGGCGGGCTTGCTGTTGAGATAGCTGCGCAGGGAGTAATCACCCGCGCCGAGTTCGATGCGCGCCACGTCCCGGAGCCGCAGGATGCCGCCATCGGGCGCGGTGCCAACGATGATCTCGCCGAACTCTTCCTCCGTGGTGAGTCGGCCCTGCGTGTTCACGGAGAGCTGGAATTCGATATTGGTGGCCGCGGGTTGCGCGCCGATCACACCGGCCGCCACCTGCTGGTTCTGCTCCTGGATGGCCGCCACCACGTCGCCCGCCGTGAGTTCACGGGCGGCAAGCTTTTGCGGATCCAGCCACACGCGCATGGCGTAATCACCGCCACCAAAGATGACCACATCGCCCATGCCCTCCAGGCGACGCAGATCATCGCGCAGGTTGATCATCGCGTAGTTGCGCAGATACAGCTCGTCGTAGCGACTGTCGCTGGAGATGAGATGCACCACCATGGTCAGGTTGGGCGACTGCTTCTTGGTGATGACGCCGTACTGCCGCACTTCCATCGGCAGGCGCGGGAGCGCGCGCTGCACCCGGTTCTGGACCTGGGATTCGGCCAAATCTGGATCCACCCCAATCTTGAACGTGACCGTGAGCTGCAGGATGCCGTCGGTGGTCGCCATGGAAGACATGTAGAGCATGTTCTCCACACCGTTGATCTGCTCCTCCAACGGTGCAGCAACGGTCTCGGCAATCACTTCCGGATTGGCGCCGGGATAGGTAGCGGTCACCACCACGGAAGGCGGTACGACGTCCGGGTATTCGGAAACCGGCAGAACATAGATTGCGATGAGACCGGCCAGAAAGATCGCCGCGGACATCACGCCCGCAAGAATTGGCCGTTCGATGAACGTGCGCGAGATGTTCATGCTGCTCAGCCGCCCGCGGAAGTGCTGCTGGCGCTGGCGTCCCCTGCCGGCCCTGACGGCGAATCAGCAGTCGATTCCTCCATCGGCACCTGTTCCGGTGTCACGGGCGTGCCGGGACGCAAGCGCTGCAGGCCATTCACCACCACCAGCTCGCCTTCTTTCAGTCCGCTGGTGAGCACCCGCAGGCTGCCCATCTGGCGACCGAGGGTCACTTCGCGATAGTTCGCAACATTGTCCGGGCCCAGCACCAACACGAAACGCTTGGTCTGGTCGGTGCCGATGGCACGTTCCGCCACCAGCACCACGCGTTCGGCGCCGGTGGTTGCGCGCAACCTCACGCGGGCGAAAAGTCCGGGCGTGAAGCGCCGATCCGCATTGGGCAGCACCGCCCGCATGCGCACCGTGCCGGTGGTGAGCGCCACCTGGTTGTCCACGAATTCGAGCGTGCCCTGATGCGGGAAACCCTCTTCACCGGCGAGTCCCACTTCCACGGCCAGGCCCTCGTCGCGGGCGCCTGCGATGTAGCGCAGATAGGCCTGCTCATCGGCTTCAAAGGAGACCCGGATGGGGTCCAACGAGACCAGCGTGGTCAAGACGGGAGAGTCGGGGCCCTCACCCTGCACGAGATTGCCGAGAGTCACCTCGTCCTTGCCCACCCGCCCCGCGATGGGCGCAGTGATGCGCGTGTATTCAAGATTGAGACGGGCGCGCTCAATGGTGGCGAGATTGGCCTGGCGCGCAGCTTCCAGGGTTTGCACCTGCGCCACTGCCGTGTCGAACGCACGCTGACTGGTCGCACGTGTGGCGAGCATCTTGGCCTGCCGATTCTTCTCAGTGCGGGCCAGGGCAAGTTGAGCTTCGGTGTTGGCGAGCGCCGCGCGCGCCTCGGCCAGCTGGGCCTTGAAGGGTCGCGGGTCGATCTGGAACAGCAGGGTTCCCTTGGCAACCTCGGTACCCGGCTTGAAGTGCACGGATTCGAGATAGCCGTTCAACCGGGCCCGGATGGCCACCTCGTCCACCGCCTCGAAGCGGCCGGGATATTCGTCCGCAAGGGTGACCTCCCGCGTGACCGCCGCGGCCACGCTCACAGGAGGCGCGCCGGCGGGGCCTCCGGCCGGGGGTTCAGGGGCGCGGTCACACGCAACGAGAAGGGATGCGAGCAGGACGACACTGCCGATACGCGGCAGGCTGGGAGCACTGATCATGGCGTTTTCCGGGCTTTGGGCACTCCCCGCGTGCAGTGCCCAGGGCATTCTCGTTTTTCGAGCGCACGGGAGCGCCCGATTCTACATGCTCTGCCCTTCCGGATCCGTCGGAGGATGGGAGGTCCCGGGAGGCAAGTTACCGGGCTCGGCACAGGAGCGTCGCGCCACGGGCGCTGGCGGCAAGGAACCGGGTGCCCAACGCCTCAGGCGATGATGAGACCACTCAAATCGGTCGTCGGTTGAGGCGCGTTCATCGAGAGGCCGGCCAGGCAATCCCGCAACAAGGTCGCGACAATCAGGTTGCGGGTGGTTTTGCTGTCTGCCGGTATCACATGCCATGGGGCCTGCGGGGTGGAGGTTTCACGCAAGGCATCCTCGTAGGCCTCCATGTAGTCCGCCCACTGCCGCCGCGCCTCCAGATCAGAAGGCATCAGCTTCCAGTGCTTGGCCGGATTGTCGATACGGGCCTGCAGGCGCTCGCGCTGCTCGTCCTTGGAGATGTGCAGAAAGATCTTCACCAGCGTGGTGCCGGTTTCGACCAGCATGCGTTCGAACTCGCGGATGTGGTGGTAACGCTGCACGCATTCCTTCGCACTCACGAGCCCCTGCACGCGCACCACCAGCACGTCCTCGTAATGGCTGCGGTTGAAGAGCACGATTTCACCGGTGCGGGGCACGTGCTGGTGAATACGCCAGAGATAGTCGCGAGCGCGTTCCTCTTCCGAGGGCGCGCGGAAGTTCACCGCCCGCACCCCGAGTGGCGCCACCCCGGCGAACACGCTGCGGATGGTGCCATCCTTGCCCGAGGTATCCATGCCCTGCAGCACCACCAGCAGGCGATGGTGCTGGGTGGCGTAAAGCAGCTGTTGCAAGTGGCCGATTTCCTGCGAGAGCGCCTCGGTTGCCGCCACACGCTCCGCTTTCTGCGGCATGCCGAAATGATCACGCGTGGGCAGTTTTTCCAGCACGAGCCGGGAGCCGGGTTTGAGCAGATAGCGGGAGGGATCCATGGCGGTGCCGCCTTATTCAGGAATGGAGGAGGCGGCGTACTCTGCCTTCCGACGGCACGAGCGTCCACTCCGGCCGCTCGTCATGCGCTGCCATCCAGCGCGGAGTGACGAACGCGGTGAGGCGGCGCCTGCAGGCAGTGGAATTGACCAGCATGGCGATGAATCCTGTTAACATCGAATCATTGAAATCCCGCTGATTTTCCCGTGCAGCAGCCCCCCAGTTCCAGCTACGTCGGTACCGATGCGGCAGAGTTCTCCCATGCCGCAGGCAGCCGGGTGGGCGTGCTCCTGTGCAATCTGGGAACGCCCGCCGCGCCCACACCCAAGGCCCTGCGGCGTTACCTGGCGGAGTTCCTGTCAGACCCGAGGCTCATCGAGCTGCCGCGCTGGTTGTGGCTTTCCATTCTGCACGGAATCATCCTGAACATCCGGCCGCGACGCTCCGCCCATGCCTACGCCAAGATCTGGACCGAGAAAGGATCGCCCCTGCTGGTGCTGTCGCGCGCACAGGAAACGGCCGTACGCGAGCGCCTGCAGCAGCAGTTTGGTGATCACGTGGCGGTGGCGCTGGCCATGCGCTACGGCGAACCCTCGGTCGCGCAAGGCCTGGAGGCGCTGCGCGCTGCCGGGGCACGTCGCGTGCTCGTGCTGCCGCTTTATCCGCAGTATTCGGGCCCTGCCACCGGCTCGGTTTTCGATGCAGTGGCCGCAGTGCTGCAAGGCTGGCGCTGGGTGCCTGATCTGCGCTTCATCAGCAGCTATCACAACGAACCGGCCTATATCACGGCGCTGGCGGATTCGATAACCGCGCACTGGTCAAAGGCCGGCCGTCCGGACCGGCTCTTCTTTTCCTTCCATGGCCTGCCCTATCGCTACTTCATGCAGGGCGATCCCTATTTCTGCCACTGCCAGGCCACCGCCAGACTGGTCGCGGAAAAACTCGGACTTGCCGCGAACGAATGGCAGGTCGTGTTCCAGTCGCGCTTCGGGCGCGAGCGCTGGCTCGAGCCCTATGCCGACCTCACCCTTCAGGAAACCGCACGCCAGGGTGTGCGCACCGTGGATGTGGTGTGCCCGGGCTTTTCGGTGGATTGTCTGGAGACGCTGGAAGAAATCGCGATTCAGAACCGTGAGGCCTTCATCGAGGCGGGTGGCACCGATCTGCGCTACATCCCGGCGCTGAACGCGGCACCGGCGCATGTGGAGGCCTTGTGCGGCTTGATCGAAAGAAACCTGCAAGGCTGGCCCGAAGTCGCGGGCAACACGCCGGACACCGAGGAAGCTTCACAACGCGTGATGCGGGCGCGCCGTCTCGGCGCTGTGGGCTGATCCCGCGCGCCGAAGCGATTCACGCAAGGATGCGCGTGAGCTCACGCACCGGCCGACGCACCTGTTCAGGCACTTCGGCCGGATAGCCGTACCAGAAAAGACCCACGGCAAATTCCTCGGCCGCATCGGCGCCCAGAATCTCCAAAAATGCGGGCGACCGGATCACCTTGCCCGTGCCCCATTTGAGGCCGATGCCGCGCGCCCACAGCGCCAACGCGAGATTCTGGGCCGCACAACAACACGCCGCGTAGTCCTCGCGTTCGCGCGCCGAATCCTGATTGACCTGACAGGTCAGCACGAGCCAGCCCGGCATGGTGTTCCAGCGCTTGCGCTTCGCCTCTGCCGCCGAATCCCCCTTGCTGGCGCGCACGATCGCGGTATTGAGTTCGATCACCTGCGCACGTGCTGTCTCGCCCAGAAGATAGAACCGCCAGGGTTCGGTGCGATGGTGGTTGGGCACCCAGCAGGCAAGCTCCAGAGCTTCCAGCACCGCCGCCTCGGGCACTGCATCGGACGTGAAATCATGAATCGTGCGCCGCCCCTTGATGAGGGCCGCAAGCACGACAGGCGAAGGTGACTGCTCACCCGCAAACGCACCGGACATTGTGGGTCTCTCCTCGAATACCCCTGCGGCCTGCAGGCTTCGTATTTGCAAGCATCGCGGGCTGCAGTGAAAATTGCGACATCCTGGCTGCGTGGTGCCGATGAAGCGATTCCTGTTACTTGCCGCACTCTGCGGTTTCACTCTCGCGGCCATGGCCGATGATCTGGCCAGGCAGCGAGCCCTATTTGAAGCGAAGTATCGGGAAGTCCTCAAGGGCGCCACGCCGCGTGCCGAGACGCTGACCGCGCTGCGCGGCTATCCGCTTACGCCTTGGCTCAGCTATCACCCCCTGAAACGCAAGCTGCGCGCCCTGCCGGCGCAGGAGGTGCGGGCGTTTCTGGCGGCCCATGCGGGCAGCCTGCCGGCCGAGCGCCTGCGCACCGACTGGTTGCGCGAAGCTGCGCGCCAGGGCCGATTCGATCTCTTCAACGAGGACTACACACCGCAAAGCGATCCCGAGTTGCGCTGCCACGCCCTGCGCCGGGATCTCGATGGCGGCAACAAGCCGCGAGCCGTCAAGGCAGGCCTTGAATTGTGGCTGACGGGCAAATCACAGGCCCCGGGCTGCAATGCCGTCTTTGAAATCCTGCGCACTCGCGGCGCACTCACGGATGCGCTGGTCTGGCAGCGGGTGATGCTCGCGGCCAAGGGCGGCAACACCAGTCTTGCCGTGGTTATTGCCAAGAACTACGCGGCCCCATCGGATCGCGTGCTCGCCGACCTGCTGCACAAGGTGCACGGCACGCCCTCCCAGACCCTCAAACTCACTGCCGGCAAGCCGGACAGCCTGCAGCTGCGCGATGTCATCGCGCATGGTCTCGGACGCTACGCCCACCAGGGGCTGGCGAGTGCGACCCTCGCGTGGCGCCAGGTGCGGGACAAATATCCCTTCACCCCCGCCCAGGCCGGCGTGGTTCAGCGCGAACTGGCGGTGGCAGCGGTGGCCGCGACTCATCCACAGCGCCTCGATTACCTGCGGGACGTGAACGATGCCGGCGTGGACGATGCCGTGGAGCGCTTCCGCCTGCGCGAAGGCCTGAGGGCACGCGCTTGGCAGGATCTGGTGGTGTGGACGGCGGGACCGCCGCGCGGCGCCACCACCAATGCCTTGCGCTGGCGCTACTGGCATGCACGCGCCTTGGGCGAGACCGGGCAGCAGGAGGCCTCACTCACGACTTTTCGCGAACTGGCGACCGAACGCGACTACTACGGATTCATGGCGAGTGATCGCGCGGGCGTGCCCTATGCGATGACGCACAAGCCGATACGTCCGACGGCCGAAGAGCGACGCGGCATTGGCGAATCCGGAGGCCTGCAGCGTGCACGCGAGTTCTACCAGCTGAACCGGCCGGGTGAGGCACGCAACGAGATTGCCTTCGAGCTGGAAGGCCGGCCACGTCGTGAGCAGGAAGTCGGCGCGGCGCTGATCTACGAATGGGGCTGGCACGCGCAGGCCATCCTCATGCTGGGACAGATGCAGAGTTATGACGATCTCGATTTGCGCTTTCCCTTGCTGCACAAATCACTGGTCACGAAATTCGCCGAGGCGCGGGGTCTGCCGCCGGCGCTCATCTACGCCATCATCCGCGGCGAGAGCGCTTTCGTCACCGATGCCCGCTCACCGGTGGGCGCCCTGGGCCTGATGCAGGTGATGCCGGCTACGGCCAATGCCACGGCACGACAGATTGGGCTGCGGCTGCGTTCCAATGCAGAGATCACCCAGGTGGACACAAACATCGCCATCGGCAGCGAGTACTTGCGCCAGGTGCTGCGGCAGTTCGGCGGTTATTTTCCGCTGGCAGCCGCGGCCTACAACGCAGGGCCCAGTCGCGTGAAAGCCTGGTTGAAGAACGCGGCCTGCACGCCGGAGGACGTCTGGGTGGACACCCTGCCCTTCCTCGAAACCGAGGGCTACGTGCGCCGTGCCCTCTTTTACGCGGCGGTCTATGAATTCCGGCTCGGCGTGACTGTGAGCCCGCTCGGCTCCAGAATGGCCGACATGACACGCTTTGGATCTGCCAGTACCACATGTTGAAATCTCCCGCCCCTCTACGCACGGTTGCGCTGCTCGGTGGCAGCGGCTTCGTCGGCCAGGCGCTCGCCAGTCGCCTGCAAGCCGCCGGATTTCGCACCCGCATCCTCACCCGTCGCCTGGAACACGCAAAACCTCTGTGGCTGCTGCCCGATGCCCGTTGCGAGGCCGTGGAGGTGCACGACCGAGCCGCGCTCGCCACGGCGCTGCGTGGCTGCGAAGCCCTGGTCAATCTCATCGGCATCCTCAACGAGAAAGGCGACAGCGGACGCGGCTTCCGGCGCGCGCATGTGGACGCCACGGTCTCCGCGCTCGCGGCGGCGGAAGCAGCCGGTGTGTCGCGCTTCGTGCAGGTGAGTGCGCTCAATGCAGATCCCGAAGGCCCCAGCCACTATCTGCGCAGCAAGGGCGAGGCCGAGCAGCGCGTGCTCGAGACGCGCACCCTGCGCACGGCAATCGTTAGACCCTCCGTGATCTTCGGGCCGGGCGATGGCCTCTTCGGGCGCTTCCTGCCGCTGGTGACTTGGCTGCCCTTCCTGCCCTTGGCAGGTGCCGGCGCGCGCATGCAGCCGGTATTCGTCGGCGATGTGACAGAGGCCATTCTGCGCATTCTCGGCAACGATCAGCTGGCGAGCGGCAGTGTGTTCGAATTGGGTGGGCCGGAAGTCTGGACCTTGGGTCGCCTCGTGGAATACACCGCGCGCACCAGCGGCCACGCCTGCCCGGTCATTGGCCTGCCTGCCTGGGCCGGGCGGTTACAGGCGGAAGTCTGCGAGCATCTGCCGGGCAAGCCTTTCTCGCGCGACAACTGGCGCTCGCTGAAACGCGATTCCGTCGTTCAGGGTGAAGATGGCCTCGCCGCGCTCGGCATCACGGCCACCCCTATCGACTCCATCGTCCCTGCGCTCCTCAAACCCAGCCGACGCGCCCGCGACTACAGCGCGAAGCGGCGCAGCGCGCAGCGCTGACTCCCACGCAAGCCCGCAGACGATTCATGAACCCCCTGCGCGGATGAAAATCTACGAAGTGGGCGGCGCGGTGCGGGACCGCCTGCTGGGCAGGCCGGTCGCGGATCGCGACTGGGTGGTGGTGGGGGGCAGCCCGGAAGCAATGCTCGCCCTCGGCTATCGCCAGGTGGGCCGTGATTTCCCGGTCTTCCTGCATCCGGACACACACGAGGAATACGCGCTCGCACGACTCGAGCGCAAGCAGGGCCAGGGTTATCGCGGCTTTGCCTTCGATACAGGTGCCACGGTCACCCTGGAAGAAGATCTCGCGCGACGCGATGTGACCATTAATGCGATGGCGCGCGATGAGCAGGGAAACCTCCACGACCCTTATGGCGGACAACAGGATCTGGCCGCCGGGGTATTGCGCCACATCACGCCTGCCTTTGCGGAAGATCCGCTGCGGGTGCTGCGCGTGGCGCGCTTCGCGGCACGCTTCGATTTCCGCATCGCGCCGGAAACCTTGGCTCTGATGCAGCAGCTGGCAGACAGTGGCGAGCTGCTTACTTTGTCTCCGGAGCGAGTGTGGCGCGAACTCGAACGCGCCTTGATGGAGACCCATCCCGAGCGCTTCGTCGAAGTGCTGAGAGCCTGTGGCGCGCTCGCGCCCCTGTTGCCGGAACTCGCCGCACTCTTCGGCCGGCCCCGGCTGCTGCCCGATCAGTCCGCAGTGGATGCGGGCGAGCATCTGCTGGAAAACCTCGAGCGCGCCGCAGAAGCCGAACTCCCGCTCCCGGTGCGCTTCGCACTGCTGGCGCAGACGCCTGTGGATGATGCAACCCAAGATGGGCACGCCTTCCAGCAGACTGAACGTCTCTGCCAGCGCCTGCGTGCCCCCGTCGCGCTCACCGAAACGGCGCTGGCGCTGGTGCGCGAGCAGCAGGTGATTCGCTCAGCCTGCGCCTTGGAAGCGGAGGCGGTGGTGACGCTG
>Ga0194129_10002109_pt1 | contig 30518 bp, 26 predicted proteins | sample TA2KigCa35mmetaG_FD_150862 | JGI IMG/M metagenome (GOLD analysis project Ga0194129, IMG submission 150862) | Freshwater microbial communities from Lake Tanganyika, Tanzania - TA2015038 Kigoma Deep Cast 35m | ecosystem: Environmental > Aquatic > Freshwater > Lake | place: Tanzania: Lake...
GGCTCTGCTGGCGAGGGCGGCTCTGCTGGCGAGGGCGGCTCTGCTGGCGAGGGCGGCTCTGCTGGCGAGGGCGGCGCCTGAGCGAGGGCGGCTCTGCTGGCGAGGGCGGCGCCTGAGCGAGGGCGGCTCTGCTGGCGAGGGCGGCGCCTGAGCGAGGAGGCTCGAGCGGCCTCGCTCAGCGCTCGAGCACCGTCAGTTCACCCTCCGAGAAACAACTCACGACGGCGCGCTGGCCGTCGCGCGAGAACGACACCCGCGTCGCGCCCTCGCCCGTCGCGAGGCGCGCCACGATCCGCGGCGGGGACTCGCCGATGATCACGACGCCCGAGCCGGTCGGCGGAAAGGCCGAGCCACCGAGCGTCACGGCGAGCCATTTCCCATCAGGGCTGGTCGCACCGGAGTGCGGCGTGTCGGGGAGCATCAGCGTGTTCGTGCGCTTTGCGGTCTCGAGCTCAATCACCGTCGCCGTGCGCGCTTGGGTGTCGAGCGTGATGCCATGACGGCCCTCGAGGATGAACGCGGCCGTCGGTCCCTGGCCCACCGGGATCGACACCGGGCGGCGGCTCGCCTCGGTGTCGAAGAGGAGCGCGCTGTTCGCGAGGCGATCCGCGCAGAGGAGCATTCGGCCATCGGGCGTCACGGCGCCGCCGCGGGGATCGCGCCCGAGCGAGACGCTGCGCCGCGTCGCGCCGAACGGCTTCTCGAGCGGATCGAACACCTCGAGCATCGCGCTGGTCGGTGAGGCGCCCTGATGGAGGGAGCCGAGCGCCCCGACGAAGGCGCGCCCGTGGCCGTGCAGCAGGAAGAGCCGCGAGGTCTCGTTCGGTAGCCGCAGCGTCGCGAGCGTGCGGCCGGTCGCGACGTCGTGCCAGCCGACCTTGCGGGCGTTGCTCGAGGCGGTGAGCACGGTCTTGCCGTCGGGGAGCTCGATCACGTCGGCCGGGTGGGTGCCGGTCTGGAGGAGCGTCGGCTCGCGGTCCCAGGTCTGAACGTCGACGAGCGGGATGTGCGCGCCTTCGCGTTGATGGATGACGGCGAGGTAGCGACCGTGCAAGAGCTTGAGTCGTTCGCCCTGCGCCGGCACCGTGAGGATCTGCGTCCGGCGGCCGCTCACGACGTCGTAGGCGCGGATCTTTCCGTCGTCGCCGCTCACGAGGAGCGTGTTGCCGTCATCGGAGAAGACCGCGTCGAGCGGGTGCGCGTCGAGGTGGATCCGGCGCGTTCGCCAGCCTCGCGCCGCTTCCGGCGCGACGGGGGTTGCGGCCGCGCTGTCGGCGGTCGTCGGATCGGGCGCGGGGCCGAGCGCACCGGGGGCGGGCTCGCCGAGCGTCGTGGCGTCGGCGCTGCCGGCGGGCGTCATCGGCGTCAGCGGGGGTGCTTCACCGACCGTCGTGGGGCGCCGCGCGATGGCGAAGCCGCCGAGCGCCGCCGCGACCAGCCCGAGGACCGCAAACCTCCACGGCATCGGGCGATGCTCGGGCGAGCCGTCGAGCCAGCGCCGGCACGAGCGGCACTTGCGCGCGCCGACCAGGATGGCCGACCCGCAGCGCGGGCAGGGGAGGCGCGGCTCCCCGTCCGAGGAGAGCGGCTCCGATTCGCTGGCGTGGCTCACCTCGCTCATCGCAACACCCACGCCACCTTGCTCGTGTCGGAGACGGCCACCGCGGTCTTGCCGTCCGGGGCCACGCGGACGCGGTGCGCCTCGGCGCTCAGCGAGACGAGGTGCACCTCGTAGCTCGTCAGATCGAGGATCCCGACGGCCCCGTTGCCCTCGCGTGGCAAGGCGACGATCGCCTGCTTGCCATCGGGGGTGACGACGAGGTCGCTGACCCGCGCGTTCAGCTCGATCCGCCGCACCGAGACGCGCCGCGCGAGATCGAGGACTTCGACGGCGTGCCCCGCGTTGCAGCGCACCACGGCGCGGCGACCGTCACGGACGAGCTCGATCTGCTCGGGCTGCGCGCAGACGGCGATCGGCGGAAGCTGGCGGATCGCCTCGTTCGGCGGGTGGTCGAGCGGCACCACGGCGTCGCGCTCGCGCAGCACGACGAAGCTCGTCGAGGCGTTCGGGGCCATTATGATGTCGACAGGATTTCCCTCGAGCCCGGTACGGATCCGGTCCTGCTGGGAGGGCAGGCGGCTCGGATCGAAGGCGTACGTCGCCCCAAACAACGTCGCCTGATGGGAGGCCTTGAGGCCCGGGGGAGGCTGGTGGCCGTTGCTCGTCATCGCGCGCTTCCCAGCGTCGTCGAGCGCCACCGGTCCAACCTGATCGTCGCCGAACGTGAAGCGCGCGACCTCCGCGTGGTAATCGGTCGCGATCACGGCCAGCGCGCGCGCCGCGGGGAGCGAGACGACCACCCGGGCTCCGTTCGCGCCGATGGCGAGATCACCCACCGGCCAGCCGACCTCGATCGACTTCTGCACCGCCATCGTCGCGGGATCGATGACGTGGATGCGCTGGAGCGAGCTTGCGTAGATCGCGTCCCCGATGCGGTGGAGACCCCGGGCTTGCGGCGCGTCGCTGATCAGGCTCTGCGCCTCGCCGCTCCGCGCGCTCGCCACGTGAACGCCAGCCATCGACGAGGCGAGGTAGCGTTCGCCGTCGACCGGGAGCACGTCGACGACGTCGCTCGGCAGCGGGAACGGGCCCGCCACGCTCGGTGAGGTTGGCAGGTGCCCCACGTCGTTGCCCGCCCGGAAGACGCAGGTCCCCAGCTCGCAGGCTTCGCCGTTCCAGCAGGGGACGTCGCACGCGGGCTCGGCGAGCCGCACCGCCGGCGCGCTCGACGCCCGCGCCGGGGTGAACGCCTCCGGCGCGAGAAACCGGAGCGCAAAGCCCGACCCGAGCAGCGCCGTGATCCCGGTCACGGTCACGATCGGGCGCCAGTGCGTGACGAACCAGCGACCGAGCCCGCCGCGCCGCGGTCGTGGTGCCTGGCCGAGGGGCTCGCCGCACTCGGGACAGAGCCGGGCCGCCGCGGGCACGCGCTCGAGGCACGCCGAGCAACGCTCCGTCGCTGGGGGGGACGCTTCGGCGGTCCGCCCGGATGAGGCTCGTTCTGGGCGCTGCGCCACGGCCCCGAACGGGTAGAACGAGGGCTCGAGCGAGTCGATACGCTACATTCGATCCGGATCACGTCTGTTCAGGTTGCGAGCCTCAGCGCCCGTCGGTCTCCTCGTCGTCGCTCGCGAGCTGCGGGTAGCGGAGCACGGCGTCGGGCCCGACCTCGTCGGGTCGCGTCGTCTCGTCGGCGAGAAAGCTCCGCCACTCGATCCGGTGACGGCCCGCCCGCACGCCGTCGAGCCGCACGCGCGCCCGTGGCGCGAGCACCGCGGCGGGTGATCCGTCGACGACGAGGAACATCGTCCGGTCGCCCCGGTTCTGCGCCGTCAGCGCACCCTTGCCGGCGCTGGCCTTCGCGCTGCCGGCCTCCTTCGCGCCGAGGGCCGCGCGCTCCTCCTCCGTCACGAGGACGACCGAGCTCGCGGAGGGCGTGCCATCGGCGCGCGGCTGAAGCTCGGCGGGCGGTACCGGGATCGGGGTCGCGTCCCGCTCGTGCACGTTGAGTTGCTGGACCTCGAAGCGGAGGGCTTCCTTGCCCTGGCTCGAGCCCCACGCGTAGCTCGCGACCAGCGGGACCTCGGCCTCGAGGCCACCCCGGCAGGGAGCTTGCGCGGGCTCGATGCCACCGAGCTCGACCAGCGTGCGGCACAACACGAGTCCCCCCGCCCCTGCCTCACGCTGCCGAGCCAGCTCGAGCGTGATCGCGCCGTAGCTGCCGGTCAGCTCGACCCGACGCACCGGCCGCCCGAGGCGCTGGCCTTCGCCGAGGTTCGCCAGCGACGCCTTCGAGAGCGGGGAGGCGTCGAGCCGGCGGTCGTCGAGGAGCGCACGGAGCGAGCCTGGCGGAACCGCGCGGTACTCGGGGCGGTCGGGCCACACGACGAGGTGCCCGTAGCGATCGCTGCGCCCGAGCAGCGCGGTCCCGACCGTCAGGGTGGTCGTCGCGGTTCGGAGCGCGAGCCGCATCCGACCCGAAGCCACCAGGTGGATCTGGACGTCGACGCCGGGCTTCGCGCGCGGCTCGTCACCGCCCCCATCGGCGCGCCGTGGCCAGCTCCATTGGGCGTCGAGGTCGAGCCCCGCGAGCTCGAGTCGTGGGGCGTCGGGCTTGGTGGCGTCGGGCCTGGTGGCGTCGGGCCTGGTGGCGTCGAGCCTGGTGGCGTCGGGCCTGGTGGCGTCGGGCTTCGCCGGGCCAAGCTCCGGGGAAAGCCGCTCACCCGGAAGCAGGGGTGCCGGGGCCGCCGACGTGCTGCCGCTGCTGCTCCCGACCGCCGCCGCCGCCGAGGCCAGGGCGGGGTCGAGCGCACGGGGCTGCGGGACGACGCTCGAGGCGAGGCCGTCGACGCCTTCGCTCGCCACCGGTGCCGGAGTCGAGCTCGTCGACTCGCAGCCCGCGAGCACGAGCGCGAGCGCGAGGCGCTTCATGTCTCGAAGGTGTCGATCACCGTGACGCCCTGACGAAGCGGCGGCGGATCGGGGGCGTGCTGGGTGTCGATCAACACCGACAGGCATGCCGGATGCGCCTCGAGCAGCGCGTTGCAGTTTCCCGGCTCGTTGTCGAACACCGCGAGCACCGGACCGACGCGGTCGAGGGTCGCCGCGACCTCGCGCTTGAAGCGCTCGTCGGGGATGTCGAAGGCGGGCTTCGTCACGAGGCTCGTGCCGACGACCCCGATCGGGAAGCCGCAGTCGCGCAGGCTCGCGAGCGTCCCGAGCGACATCTTCGGCAGATCGCGGCCCGTCAGGTACATCAGGCTCGCGCCAGCGTCGTGGCAGCGCTTCGCGAACGCGACGGCGCCCGCGAGCGGCTGATCGTGCCGCAGGTAGTCGTCGATGAAGAAGCGATCGAACCAGAATTTCTGGCCCTCGCGGTGGAGCTCGGGGTCGTCGACGCCGAGCCGCACGAGGTTGTCGACGATGCCGTAGCCGATGTCCTCGTCGGTCGCCTTCGCGAGCAGCTCCGCGGCGTTGGGGTAGCGCGTGCGCCAGTGCGCGGCGAGCTCGTGGAGGATCGCGACCACCCGCGGTCGGTTGTCGAGCAGGGTGCCGTCGAGGTCGAACACGATCAGCGGCGCCCGCCCGCCGATCCGCTCGGCGGAGCGATCGACGAGGCTCTCGAGCAGCGTGCGCCGCGCGTCGGGGGTGAGGCGGAGGTGCGTGAACAGGCGGGTCACCGGAAGGCTCTACTCCACCCGCGGAGGCCGCGAAAGCGCAGGTTTTCCGCGAGGACGCGTCATGTGTGCAGGTGTGCGACAATCTTGTCCCTCGTCGAAGCCGCGCGCGTACGATGTCACCATGACCCGCTTCATCGCCTCGCTCGCTCTGCTCGCGTGTGCGCCCTCGCTCGCCGCGTGCAGCCAGGATCCCCGCAAGCAGCTGGAGGGCCGCTGGGTCGGCGAGAAGGTCGAGCATTTCTCCTCGGTGCAGGCCGCCCGCGCGGACGGCTGGGCCGCCGGGACGAGCTTCGAGTTCCGCGGCTCCAAGGTGACCGTCAGCGTGCCCGCCGAGTCGCCTCGTGAGGGCTCCTACCAGATCACGCGCGTCAAGGAAGGAGCTCTCGAGCTGGCCTTCCTCGGCCCGGATGGTGCCCGCGACAAGGCCGAGTTCCAGCGCGAGGGCGAGCGGCTCCGCTGGCAGCTCGGCGACGGCCGCAGCATCCTCCTCCGCCGCGCCCACGACTGAGGGTGCGGCGTGTCGCCGCGTTGCCGGTGAGCCTCGCGACGCAGGGCCGGTCGCCGAGGAAGGGTCACCTGCGTTGCGGTGCGGCCTCGGCTGACCTACGCCGGCCCATCATGGTGACGCGGCGCAGAGGCTCGACCGTGCCCGAGCCGGCGGGGCTCTTCGACCATCGCGCGCGTCGGGATGCGCCGCTCGCCGAGCGCGTGCGGCCGCGGACCCTCGCCGACGTCGTCGGTCACGACAAGCTGGTCGGTCCGGACGCGCCCCTCGGCCGCGCGATCGCTGCCGACCGGGTCCCGAGCATGATCCTGTGGGGCCCGCCCGGCGCCGGCAAGACCACCCTCGCGCAGGTGATCGCCGCGAGCACGCGCGCGACCTTCGTCCCGTTCAGCGCGGTCCTCCACGGCGTCGCCGAGGTCCGTGCGATCGTCGAGGAGGCGCGCGTCCGTCGCGCGACCGGCGCCGGACGGACGATCCTCTTCGTCGACGAGATCCACCGCTTCAACCGCGCGCAGCAGGACGCGTTCCTGCCCCACGTCGAGGACGGCACGGTGACGTTGATCGGCGCGACGACCGAGAACCCCTCGTTCGCGCTCAACGCGCCGCTCCTCTCGCGCGCCACCGTCTATCGCCTCGAGCCCATCGACGCCGCCGCGCTCGCGCGGATGTTGCGGCGGGCCGTCGCGCACCCGGACGGGCTCGCTCTCCGCATCGAGGTCGAAGACGAGGTGCTCCGGGCGGTGGCCGAGCTCGCGCGCGGCGACGGGCGACGCTCGCTCAACCTGCTCGAGGTGTCGGTCGAGCACGCCGAACTCGCGGGCAAACCCACGCTCGAGATCGCGGACGTCGTCGCGGTCGCCGGCCATCGCACGCTCGTGCACGACCGCGAGGGCGACGAGCACTTCAACGTCGCGAGCGCCTTCATCAAGTCGATGCGCGGCTCCGATCCGGACGCGGCCGTGTACTGGATGATGCGAATGATCGAGGCCGGCGACGACCCGTTGTTCGTGCTGCGACGCATGCTGATCTTCGCCAGCGAGGACGTCGGGCTCGCCGATCCACGGGCGCTCGAGCTGGCGGTCGCGGCCGACGCGGCGTTCCGCAGGCTCGGGCTGCCCGAGGGGCTCTACGCGATGGCCGAGGCCGCGATCTACCTCGCGTGTGCGCCCAAGTCGAACGCGGCCAACCTCGCGTGGCATCGCGCCAAGGAGCGCATCGCCGCGACCGGTTCGTTGCCGGTGCCTCTCCACCTCCGAAACGCGCCGACGCGCCTCATGAAGGACCTCGGCCACGGCCAGGGCTACCGCCACGCGCACGATGAGGAGGATGGCTATGCGCGTGGTGCCACCTACCTGCCCGACGCGCTCGCCGGCGAGCGCTACTACGAGCCGACCTCGCGCGGACTCGAAGGCAAGATCGGCGCGTGGCTAACGAAGCTGCGCGGCGAGCCAGGGTCGAGCGACCCCGCGTGACGCGAGCCCATCCACTACAGCGCCGCGAGCGCGCTCTCGATCTCGGAGGCGGCGTGGTCGTTGCCGCTCGCGCGGGCCTTGTCGAGGCCGACCGAGAACCAGGCGCGGGCCTCGTCCGGGCGGCTCGCCTTGACGAGCAGCTGCCCGCACATCAGGTAGGTCGGCACGTAGCCGGGGTCACGCTCGCGCAGCGTCGTGAAGGTGGCGATCGCCTCGTCGACGCGGCCGAAGCCCGCGTACTCCATCGCGAGGCCGTACCAGACGAACGCGTCGGCCTTGCCGTCGGCGACCATCGCTTCGAGCAAGGCGAGCCGCTTCTCGCTCGCCATCAGACGTGCTCCACGATGCCGATGAAGGGCAGGTTGCGGTAGCGCTGCGCGAAGTCGAGGCCGTAGCCGACGACGAACTTGTCTTCGATCGTGAAGCCCAAGTAGTCGATCGGCACCTCGATGCGCGTGCGCGACGGCTTGTGCAGCAGCGCGCAGACCTTGAGGCTCGCGGGCTTGCGGGTGCGGAACAGATCGAGCAGGTGCGCGATGGTGAGCCCGGTGTCGACGATGTCCTCGACGATCAGCACGTGCTCGCCTTCGATGGGTCGCGTCAGATCCTGGGTGATCTGCACCTGGCCGCTCGTCTCGGTGCCCTCGCCGTAGCTCTGCACGCCGAGAAACTCGATGCGCACGTTGCCGTCGATGGCGCGGCTCAGATCGGCGGTGAAGACGAAGCTGCCCTTGAGCACGCACACGAGGACGACCGACTGGCCCTCGTAGTCGGCGGCGATCTGCGCCCCGAGCTCCTTCACCCGCGCCGCGATCTGCTCCGCCGAATAGAACACGCTGAATCGTTCGCTCACGGGACGAGTGCTAGGGGCAGCCTCCCGCGCGGTCAAGCGTCTCCGCGCGACCCGGGACGTGCTACATCGCGCCCGTGCGGCTCTCTGTCGAACGGCTCGGCGAGCTCCTCCGCGCGACTCCTCCGAGGAGCGTGGAGCGAGGCCCGAAGACGCGCGTCGCCGCGGTGGCGGCGGTGCTCCGGAACCTCGACGACCCCGAGATCTTGTTCATCAAGCGCGCAGCGCACCCCCACGATCCGTGGTCCGGACACATCGCCTTCCCGGGCGGCCGTCAGGATCCGGGCGACGTCGACAGCCTCGCGACCGCGCTGCGCGAGACCCGCGAAGAGGTCGGCCTCGACCTCGCGACCGCCGCTCGCTACCTCGGCCCGCTCGACGACGTCCGGGCTCAGTGGCGCTCCCAGCGGATCGATCTCGTGATCGAGCCGCACGTCTTCGTGCTCGAGGCCGACGTCGTGCCGCGTCCCGATCCCGCGGAGGTCGAGCTCGCGCTGTGGGCCCCGCTCGGCCCGATGCTGCGCGGCGAGACCCGTACCACCCACGCCTACCACCAAGAGGGCCAGGACCTGCGCTTCCCCGCCTGGCAGGTGGGAGAGTACGTGGTCTGGGGGCTCACCCACCGCATGCTCGACTCGCTGTTCGGCCGGGTGAAACCATGACCTCGCCGCCTCGCCGAGCCGCCGACGGAGCCCGCCGCACGGCGCGACCGAGCGCCGCCTCGCGGCCCGTTTTCCACAGGCTCTCCCCATCCCACGGGTTTTCCACAAGGCGCCTCCGGCCACGAGCGCGGCGTGCCGCACCTCGCGAGCGCCAGGCGGTCAGCCGGCCCGGCGGCCGAGCCATGCGCCACGAACTGCACGAAAAGTGATCTTGAAATGATTGGAATCAAAGATATTTTCAACCATGCCAGCGCGGTCTCGGCGCGCCGTGCCGGGCTCGTGAGGGGGCTCGACCCGGAGTTGCCGCCGCTCGGCTCGGCGCTCGGCCCGGCCCGCCGTTCTGTGGAAAAGCTGTGGTGCGGTTGGCCAATCGGCCGGTTTTCCACAGCTTCGTCGCTCGCCCTCGGGGCCCTTACCTTGATCACCGTCACGGCGAGCGAGGCCCTCGCCGCCGACCCCAACGCGGAGGTCCCAAAGCGCGAGCGCCGCGGTGGGCTCACGTTCGGGGTGGCCCTCGGCCCGATGGCCGGCTCCGCGCGCGGCTACCCGAACGACCTCAAGACGATCGGGCGCCCCGAGTCCCTCACCGAGACGGGCTTCTCCGCCGGGGGGGCAGGCAGCGGTTGGCTCGGAATCACCTTCAACGACTACCTCTCCTTCGGGCTCGCGGGCTACGGCGGCGCCATGTCGAGCGCGCAGCACCTGACCCGGACGACCGCGTTCGCGTTCCGCGTCGAGGCCTACCCCGCGTACGCGCTCGGCGGCCCGTTTCGCGACCTCGGTCTGAGCGTCGAGTCGGGGATCGGCGTCGCCTCGACGACCCTCCACGACGGTGGCGCCAAGGTGATCGAGTCGGGCGCCGCATCGCGCGTCGCGCTCGGTGCGTTCTGGGAGGGCGTGCGGCTGTGGAAGCTCGGCATGGGGCCGTTCGTCTCCGCCGATCTCCTGTGGGGCTCTCCCATGTTCCGCGGCGCGACCTGGCTTGGCTGGCGCACCAGCTTGACGCTCGATCCGTGACCGAGCCGGTCGACGCCATCTCGGAGCGGCCCGGGGGCGTGCGCCTCGCCTTGCAGGTCAAGCCGCGCTCCGCGAAGACCGCCGTCCTCGGCGAGCAGGACGGCGCGCTCGTCGTGTCGCTGCGGTCGGCCCCGGTCGATGGTGCCGCGAACGAGGAGCTCGTCTCGGTGCTCGCCGCGGCGTTCGGGGTGCGCCGTGCCGCCGTGGCGATCGCGGTCGGCGCGACGGGGCGTCGCAAGCTCGTGGATCTCGCCGGTCTCACGGTGGCAGAGGCGCGGGCCCGCGTGGCCGCGCTGAAGTAGGAGAGGGTGATGCGCGCGTTCGAAAAATGGCAGGGGCTCGGCAACGACTTCATCGTCATCGACGGTGACGACCCCGGCGCCGCGCTCGCCCGGGCCCTGTGCGATCGACGCCGCGGCATCGGCGGAGACGGGGTGCTCGCGCTCGCCGAGCAGGCGGACGGCGTCCGGATGATCGTGCGCAACGCCGATGGCTCCCGCCCCGAGATGTGCGGCAACGGCGTGCGCTGCGTCGTCGGCGCCGTCGCGGCACGGCGTGGCCTCGACGCGGGCGAGCTCGTCGTCTTGTCCGACGCGGGACCGCGCCGCTGCGGGTTCTCGCGTGCGGCCGAAGGGAGCTTCCTCGTCTCGGTCGCGATGGGGCGCGCGCGCCTCGAGGGGCCGGTCACGCACCCGGCCACGCCCGGGTTCGGCTTCGTGCGCGTCGACATGGGCAATCCGCACGCGGTGAGCTTCGACCCCTTCGTCGACGCGGACCTCGACGTCGTCGGGCCCGCCCTCGAGCGGGGCACGCCGCTCGGGATCAACGTCGAGCTCTGCCGGGTCGTCCATCCGCGCCGCATCGAGGTCGTGGTGTGGGAGCGCGGCTGTGGTCGCACGCAGGCCTGCGGGACGGGCGCCTGCGCGGTGCTCGCGGCCGCCATTGACGGAGGTCATGCGACCGCGGGCGAGCCCGTCGAGGTCGTCCTGCCGGGTGGCGCGCTCACGATCGTCGTCGAGCGAACCACCTTCGCCGTCACCATGACCGGTCCGGCGACGTTCGTTTTCCGAGGTGGGATCGACGGCTGACGCGGCCTCGGCGGCGCCGGCCGCAGGGAAGACAGCCTCGCGGAGAACGGGTATACGAAGGCCAATGTCGGGCCTTCACCTGTCGCAACGCGGGGCGCAAGCTCCGGCCTCGCCGATCCGCCGCTTGACCCCGCTCGCCGACGCCGCCCGCGAGCGTGGCCTCGTCGTCCACCAGCTCAACATCGGCCAGCCCGACATCGCGACCCCTGCCGCGATGATCGAGGCGTACCGCCGCTACGACGAGCGTGTGCTCGCCTACTCGCCGAGCGATGGCTACCGCGCCTACCGCGAGAAGCTGGCCGACTACTACACCGCGGTGTCGCGCGAGGGCGGTGGGTCGAGCGTCGCCGCGAGCGACATCGTCGTCACCGTGGGCGGCTCCGAGGCGCTGATGTTCGCGATCGCCGCGGTGTGTGAGCCGGGGGACGAGCTGCTCGTCTGCGAGCCGTTCTACACGAACTATGCCGGGTTCGCGCACCTGCTGGGCGTGAGCGTGCGCGCCGTGACGACGCGAGCCGCCGAGGGCTTCCGGATCGATCCCGAGCGGGTCGCGGCGGCGATCGGGCCGCGGACGCGCGCGCTCTGTCTACCGACGCCCGGCAATCCGACCGGCGTGGTGCTCGCGCGCGAGGAGCTCGAGGCGCTCGCCGCGATTTGCCGCGAGCGCGGCCTCTACTTCGTGTGCGACGAGGTCTACCGCGAGTTCGTCTACGACGGGCCGGAAGGGAGCCGCGCACCGTCGGTGCTGTCGCTCGCGGAGTTCGACGAGCACGCCGTCGTGATCGACTCGGTGTCGAAGCGCTACAGCGCGTGCGGCGCACGCATCGGGGCGCTCGTGACGCGCAACAAGGCGCTGCGCGAGGCGGCCCTGCGGTTCGGTCAGGCGCGCCTCTCGCCCGCGACGGTCGACCAACACGCCGCGATGGCGGCGCTCGACACGCCGCCGGAGTACTTCCACGAGGTGGTGCGCGAGTACCGCGCGCGTCGGGATGTGCTCGTCGCCGGGCTCCGCCGCATCGGGGTCGAATGCACGACGCCCGAGGGCGCCTTCTACCTCGTGGTGCCGCTGCCGGTTGATGACGCCGACCGGTTCTGTCGGTTCTTGCTCGAAGAGTTCGCGCTCGACGGCGAGACCGTCATGCTCGCGCCCGCGTCGGGCTTCTACGCGACGGCTGGGCTCGGCACGAACGAGGTGCGCATGGCCTACGTGCTCGACGTCCCGCGTCTCGAGAAGAGCGTGCGGATCCTCGGCGCCGCGCTTGACGCGTACCGGACTCGCTCGGCCGGGTGAGCGTGCTCGGCACGCGATGTGCGCCCTCTGTGCGCGGCGCGTGGCGCGGCAAGGACGGAGCAATGGGATGAAGTGCTCCGAGGTCATGCAGAAAGAGGTCGTCACCTGTCACGAGACCGAATCGGCGAGTGACTGCGCGAGGGTGATGCGCGACCAGAACATCGGCTTCGTGCCGGTCGTCGACAGCCGAGGCTTCGTGATCGGCACCATCACCGACCGCGACCTCGTGGTGCGGGCGCTCGCGGCCGAGAGGGACGGCAGCCCCCCGATCGGGGCCATCATGAGCCGCGACATCGTCGCGTGCACCCCCGAAGATGACGTGCGCTCGTGCGAGCGCAAGATGGCGGAGGAGCGCAAATCGCGGATGCTCGTCTTGCAAGGCGGTCGTTGCTACGGCGTGATCTCGCTCTCGGACATCGCGCGGGTCGAGGACGCGGCGCGCGCCGGCGAGGTGCTGAAGAAGGTCACCGAGCGCGAGCAGCACGCGCGGCATTGACGGGCGACGGCCGTCGAACGCCTTCGATTGGTCCGCAGCCCATCGGGGCAGTAGCCTTGCCCCGATGGTCTCGAATCCGCTCACCGAACGAGTCTTCCCCATCCCCTTCGACCGCGTCGACATCGACGCGATAGGTCCCACCGTCGATGCTCTCATCGCCGAGACGCAAGCGGCGATCGACGCCATCGCCGGTTCCGCCCCGCCTTACACCTGGGACGGGACGCTCGGTGCCCTCGAGCGGGCCACCGAGCGCCTCGAGCACGCGATGCACGTCGTCGGGCACCTCGAGAACGTCGAGACCTCGCCCGCGCTGCGCGAGGCGTACTCCGCCGCCCAGCCGAAGGTGAGCGAGCTCACGAGCCGAATCCCGCTTCACGATGGGCTGTGGCGTGTCCTCGTCGCATACGCCGCGACCGAGGAGGCGCGCGCGCTCGCAGGTCCCCGGGCGCGGCTGCTCGCGAAGACGTTGGATGCCTTCCGGCGCCACGGCGCCGAGCTGCCACGGGAGGGCAAGGAGCGCCTCGCGGCGATCGATGTGGAGCTGGCGCGGCTCACCTTGAAGTTCGCCCAGAACACGCTCGACTCGACGAACGCCTTCGAGCTCGTGATCGAGGACGAGGCGCGGCTCGCAGGGCTGCCCGACAGCGCCCGCGCGGCGGCGCGCGAGAGCGCCGAGCGCAAGGGGAAGGCCGGCCATCGCTTCACCCTCCAGGCGCCGAGCGTCATCCCCGCGCTGACGTACCTCGATGACGCGACGCTGCGCGAGACCATCTACCGCGCGCACGTCGCGCGGGGGACCGACGCCGCCTTCGACAACCGCCCGATCGTCGCCGACATCCTGCGGCTGCGCGCCGAGAAGGCGAAGCTGCTCGGCTTCGCGACCTTCGCCGATCTCGTCCTCGCGGACCGCATGGCCGGCTCGGCCGCCCGGGCGCGCGCCTTCGTCGACGACCTGATCCGCCGCACGGAGCCGGCGTTCGAGGCCGAGAAAGCGGAGCTGTTCGCCTTCCGTCGCGAGCTCGAGGGCCCCGAGGCGCCCGCGCTGGCGCCGTGGGACGTCGGCTACTACGCCGAGAAGCTCCGCCGCGCGCGCTTCGCCTTCGACGAGGAGGCGCTTCGTCCGTACTTCTCGTTCGAGCGGGTGTTGACCGGCTCCTTCGAGATCGCGGGGGCCATCTACGGCGTCCGCTTCGAGCCCTGGCAGGACGTGCCGACTTGGCACCCGTCGGTGCGGACCTACCGCGTGATCGACCGCGCCTCGGACGAGTGGCTCGCCGGGATCTACGTCGACCCGTATCCGCGCGAGACGAAGCAGGGCGGCGCCTGGATGGACGGACTGCTCGCGCGCGGCGGGACCGAGCCCGATCGGCGCCACCTCGGGCTCCTGTCGACGAACAGCACGCCGCCGGTCGGCGACCGCGACGCCGAGCTCACCCACCAGGACGTCGAGACCGTGTTCCACGAGCTCGGCCACCTGATGCATCACGCGCTCACCCGCGCGGCCCTGCGCAGCCAGGCCGGGACCAACGTCGCCTGGGACTTCGTCGAGCTCCCCTCGCAGATCCTCGAGAACTGGTGCTGGGAGCGCGAGGCGCTCGACCGCTTCGCGCGCCACGTCGACACCGGGGAGCGGCTCCCCGATGCGCTGTTCGACGCGATGTGCCGGGCCCGCACCTTCCGCGCCGCGAGCGCCCAGATGCGGCAGCTCGGGTTCGCGTTGACGGATCTCAAGCTCCACACCGAGTACGATGCGGCGCACGACGGCGATCCCGTCGCCTATTCGCGCGCGATCCTCGAGGGGCTCAGCCCGACGCCGTTGCCCCCCGACCACGCCCTCGTCGCCTCGTTCGGGCACCTGTTCTCCGACCCGGTCGGTTACGCCGCCGGCTATTACTCGTACAAGTGGGCCGAGGTGCTCGACGCCGACGCCTTCACCCGCTTCAAGGCCGACGGGCTCCTGTCGCCCGAGGTCGGCGGCGCGTTTCGGCGGGCGATCCTCGAACGCGGCGACGAGGACGATCCGGCCGTCTTGTACCGCGACTTCATGGGCCGCGACCCCGAGCTCTGGCCGCTGCTCGAGCGCCTCGGACTGAGCTCCGCCGGGGCCGCTTTGGCGGCGTCGGAAAGTTAGCCAACTTTCCCCCCTATGTTACGGCGGGACCATGGCCGCAACAGCCGTGCGCCCCGGTACCAGCTCGTCGAACCCCTCCGGTCAGGATGGGCGCGACCGGCTGGCTGCCCTCTCCGAGCTCGAGGGCGATCTCGCCCAGCTTCGCAGGTACGTCGACGTCTTCGCCGAGAACCCGACCGAACCTGGGCCGCGCGACCGCTGCTCGGTGTTGTTCCGCCGACTCGCGGCTGCGGCCGCCGCGCGCGACTGGGCGCTGCTCGGGGGCGATCTCTCCCGCGCCGAGGCCCTCGTGAAAGGTGCAGGTGTCCTCGGCGTCCTGGACGAGCTCGACCGGGCGCAAATCGACACCACCCTCGACCGCTTCGCCGATGGCCTGCAGGCCGATCAGGATCGCGACCGCACCCCATCGTCGGGTCCCGTCCACGCGAGCCCGGCGTTCGATGCCACGCGGCGCCACACCCAGGTCCTCAGCGTGCCCGCGGCCGTGGTCGGCTCCCGCACCATCGCGGACGTCCTGCGGGCGCGCGGGGCTGCCGAGGGTGACGGCTATGCCTTCGCGATCCGCCACCTCGGCCGCGTCGACACCGCGCACGCGCAGTTGCGGACGGTCGAGCCGCGGCCGGATGTCGTCGTCGTCGACGCCGACGAGCCGGGGGCGGTTCAGCTCGTCGAGGATCTGCTGGGCGACGCCCGCACCGAGACGATCCCGATCGTCGTCGTGGGGACGTGGACCTCGCCCGAGCAGGCCGCGCGCTTCGTCGCGCTCGGCGTGTCGCGGTGCCTCGCGAAGCCCCTCGCGTCCGGCGAGCTGCGCCGCGCGTGTGCGCTGGTCGCGCCGGGGGAGGTCGCCACGAGGACCGATCCGCTCGGGGCGCTGAACCTCGACGAGCTCGGCAAGCGCCTCGCGAGCGAGCTCCATCACAGCCTGTGCGATGCGGCGGTCGACGACCGCACGCGCCGAAAGACCGTCGATCTCGGCGAAGGCAGCGCGATCCTCACGGTGATGTGGGACGCGGTCGCCCGGGTGCGCGAGCTCGTCAGCGCCCAGACGGCCGGGGAGATTCGTTTTCAGCCGACGCGTCGCGACGAGGCCTTGCCGGCCGGCCTCGCCCTGTCCCGCCCAGCCATGCGCGACGCCGACGAGCGCGCGCCGGGCCGGACGCGCGGGACCGAGCCCGAGTCGCTCGCCGGGCTCGTCGTCCTCGTCGCCGAGGAGGACCTCACCACGAACTGGTTCTTGACCGGCGTGCTCCGTGACGCCGGCGCCACGGTGCTCGACGCTTTCAGCGGCGACGAAGCGCTCGCGCGTGCGAGCGAGGAGCTCCCGGACGCCGTCCTCGCCGGCCTGGGGCTCGCCGCCGGTCCTGGCCGCTCGCTCGTACGCGCGCTCCGCGAGGATGCGCTCCTGCGCGATGTCCCGGTCGTCCTGGTCGGCGCAGACCCGGCGCAGCTGCGGCGCGCGGAGGATCTCGGCGAGGCCTGCGAAGGAACCCTGCTCAAGGGAGCGCCGGCCGAGCAGGTCGCGATGCGGCTCCTCGAGGCCACGCGCGCTCGCCGCAGCCTCGCGGCCCGCATCGCCGAGCAGCCGGGGACCGTGCAGGGCCGCCTCGACGGGCTCGCCCCCGCCACCGTGCTGCAGCTCGCCGCGCGCGCGCGCCCCGACTGTCGGGTGTCGCTGCACGGCGGCGACGCGGTGCTCGAGGTCGATCTGCGCGGCGGTCGCCCCGTCCGCGCATGCCGTACGGCGACGGACGGCTCGCTTCAGCACGGGATGGCCGCGCTCACCGCGCTCCTGTCGCTCGGTTCGGGGCGCTTCCAGATCGAGCCGAGCGAGCAGCCGTTGCTCCGTGAGATCGAGGGCACCCTCGCCGAGGCGCTCTCGAAGCCCTCGAGCTCGATCCGCAAATGGCAGGCCGCCGTCTCCGGCGCCGAGGTGCTTCGGATCGACCGCGTCGAACTCGATGGCGACGCGGTGCGTGGGCTCCTCGCCGTCACCCCCGAGCCCGCTCGCGCGGTGCTCTCGGCGCTGCTCGACGGCCGCTCGCCCCGCGCGCTCGTCCACGGCGGCGAGGCCACCCTCGACCTCGTCGAGCGGGTGCTCGTCGATCTCGCGCGTCGCCTCGCCATCGTCCACCTCGACCGCGGGACCGACGCCGCCGCTCGCCCGGCCTCCCCGGGGACCGTCAGGGCGCCGGCGGGTGCGCCGCCTGCCGTTGCGGCCGTCGCTCCGGCGGGCAAGCCTTCGCCCGTGGTCGGCACCGTCGCTCCGGCGGGTAAGCCTCTGTCTGCCGAACCGCCGCCGATCGCGGCACGGCTCGAGCCCGCCGTTCGCTTCATCCCAAAGGCGCCGCCGCTGCCTCGGACGCCTTCGCCCCTGCCGGTGCGCGCCGGGTATCGGGCCGACGAGGCGGTCGCGCCGTTCTCGCCCGACTCGTTCGAGGTCGCCCCTGCCGAGGAGCCCCGCTGGGCCGCGCCGGTCGCGCGCGTCCCGGCGACCTCGGCCGCGGCGGCGCACTTCGACGAGGCGGTGTTCGAGCCCGACGACGACGAGGACGAGCTGTCGGTCGAGTCGCTCGCCCGCCGCAGCGTCGGCATGCGTGCGAGCGCCCACCCGGGCTCGTCGCCACCCTCTCCGCCGCCGGCGCGCAGCCGCCTCTCGCGGGGCGCCCACACGCCGCTGCTCGTCTCGCGCGTGGCCCCGACCTCCGAGGTGGCGCGGCTCTCCGGCGAGGTCGTGAGCCTGCCGCGCGCCGAGTTGTCGGTGCCGCCTCCGCCGCCCGTGCCGAGCCTCATCCCCTCACCCCTCGTGCCCGTCGCTGCGCCGTCGCCCTTCGCCGCGGTGGTCGCGCCATCGAACCCGCCGGCGGCGGTCCGTCCCAGCGAGCCGCCAGCCTCGGACGGTGCGGTTGCTCGTGCCATCAAGCCCTCGGCCTTCGCTCCCCGCGCGGTCGTCGGCACCGAGCCGCCGAAGTCGGCGACGCGCTTCCTCGCGCCCGTGCTCTTCGCGGTCGTCGGGGTCGCGCTGGCCGTCGGAGCTCGCTGGTGGCGTTACCAGGACCATCAGGCTGCGGTGCTCGCGCCGCCGGCCCCCGCCGCCGCGGAGCCTGCCGCGCTCCGGGACGCAGCCGAGCCGAAGCTTGGTGCGCCGCCGCCCTCCCCCTCCGCGACGGCAGCGGTGACGGAGGCGCCCCCGGCGGATGCGCTCGTCGCGGCTCCGCCCCTCGGCGACGAGGCACCGCCCGCTCCCACCGCGGACGAAGCCTCGGCGGAGGCCCCGAAGGAGGAGCCGCCGCAGGAGGTCGCACTCTCGGCGAAGGAGCGCAAGCGCCTGCCCCCCGAGCACGGCATCCTCGAGGTCGTCGCCGGTCGGAAGGACGAGATCGTCATCGACGGAAAGCGCGCGGGGATGGGTCCGATCCAGCGGGTCTCCTTGCCGGCCGGCGAGGAGCGCCACGAGGTGCGGATCCGGCTGCGGGGCGAGGAGCGCGTCCGCTACGTCACCGTCAAGCCCGGCGTGAAGCTCCGGCTGCGGATGGCGCCGCCCTGGTCGCGCTGAGCGACCGCCACGACGACGCGGTCGGATGGAGGTATGACCGCCGCGATGAACCGGCGAACCTTCGCCTCGGGGTGCCTCGCGCTCGCTGCGTTGTTCGGCCTGCCGGGCTGCGGTGAGCGGTCGTCGGTGACCGGCGCCGCGACGGCCTCGAGCGCCGCCGAGCCCCCGCTCGTTCCGCCCGGTCTACGCAAGGTCATGTCGATGGTCGACGATCTCGGCTGGTGCGACATCGATCATCGCGGACTCCTCTTCGACCTCGGCACCGACGCCGTCGCCGGTCGTTTCGGGTATGCGCTCGCGACTCCGCGCGGGATCGTGGCCTCCGAGTACGAGGGCGCGACCTGGGCTCGTGTCTACGACGGCAAGCTGTCGCTCACGTTCTTCCAGCCTCGGGCGGAGCGCGTGTTCATCGCGCTGCGAGCCCGCGGTCGGGATCCCCGCAAGGCCGACGTGATGCTCGACGACGTCCCGCTCGGAACGGTGGCGCTCGGCCCCGAAACGAAGGTGCTCTCGACCCCGACGACGCGCCTGCCCATCGACGAGGGGCTCCATGAGCTCACGGTTCGCTTCCGCGGCGCAAAGGGATCCGAGGAGGAGCCCTTCGCCGAGATCGACTGGGTGCGCGTCGGGGTGCCGGACGAGCTCACGCGGAGCTACGGCGCGCCGACGCTCTTCGACGTTCGCGCGCTCGCCGCCCAGCTCGGTGGCGTGCACCGGCGCGCCCTCGCGCTGCGGGCCCCCACGGTGGTCGGCTGCACCTTGCGCGTGCCGCCGGGCGCCACCTTGCGCGCCAGCGTGGGTGTGATGGGTGGTGGCAAGGCGACCGCGGTCGTGTCGATTCGCGAGGATGGCGCGAAGCCCATCGAGTTGCGTCGGGTGGACGTCGAGGGCGGCAACGCCGCGACCTGGACCGATCTCGACGTCCCGCTCGCCGACTTCGTGGGGCGGGTGGTGCGGCTCGAGCTCGACGGCGCGGAGACCGTGGGCACCGGGCGCCTCCTGTTCGGGGATCCGACCGTGTTCGTCGCCGAGCGCCCAGCCCCCGAGGTCGTGCGCGCGAAGGCGGCCGTCGTCGTGGTGCTCGACGGCGTCGACCGGGCCGAGCTTCCTCCCTTCCGGAGCGAGGTGCCGCACGTCCCCAACCTGAAGCACCTCGTCTCCTCGGCGACGGTCTTCGAGCAGCATCGCGGCGCGGCGACGCTCGCGAACGCCGCCGTCGCGACGCTCCTCACGGGTCTGCCGCCGCGCTCGCACGGGCTGTTCGACGCCGGCGCGCGGCTGCCGAAAGGGCTGCGGACGATGGGTGACGTCGCGCGCGAGGGCAGCGTCCGAGCCGCGATGTTCACGGGCGTGCCCACGACGTTCGCGGCGTTCGGCTTCGATCGCCACTGGGAGTCGTTTTTCGCCTTCCCGCCCAACGAAGGGAAGCCCTCCTCGGCCCCGCTCGACGCGGCGACTGCCTGGCTCTCTGAGGTCGGCACCAAGGAGAAGGAAGCGCGCCCGATGCTGGCGGTCATCCACGCGCGCGGCGGCCACCCGCCCTGGGACGTGACGCCCGCGGAGGCCGCCAAGCTGCCGCCGCAAAAGTACGCCGGGGCGATGCGAGCGCGCGACGCGGCCCAGGCGCTGGCCAGCCTCCAGGGCAAGTTCACGCGGCTGACGTCCGCCGACGAGGAGCGGCTCCGCGCCATGCATTTCGCCGCGCTCTACGGCGAGGATGCCGCGATCGGCCGCCTCGTCCGCAAGCTGCAGGACATCGGCCTCTGGGACCAGACCCTGTTCGTCGTGACGGCCGACGCCTCGTCGGCGATGCGCGCCTTGTTCGCGGAGGGCGCGCCACTCACCGAGGACGTGCTGGCGCTGCCGCTCTACGTCCACTTCCCCGGCAGCTCGCCCACGCCGGTGACGGTCTCGCGCGACACCGACAGCGCCGACGTCCCTCGCCCCGTGCTCACGGCCCTCGGCCTCTCGCCGCCCCCCGAGATCGGCGGGCGCGACCTCGCGGCGGTGGCCGCCGGGCTCGACGAGGAGGCCTTCCGCATCCGCGTCGCGCACGCCGAGGACGGCTTCTCGGCGCGCTGGGGCGACTACGTCCTGCTTGGAAAGCTCGACGACAAGCGTCCGGCCCTGTGCGATCTCGCGCGCGATCCGACGTGCGCCTACGACCACGCCGTGCGACGCCCGCTCGTGGCCCACGCGCTGTTCCGGCGCTTCGCCGCCATCGAGGCCGCGCGCCCCAAGCCCCCCGAGCGCGAGCCGCTGACGCTCGACTCCGAGACGGCCGGCATGCTCAAGGTCTGGGGACTCGACTAGCTGCGACGCCCTTTGACTTGACCAATGTCATTTCTGGCGCGACGGAAGTCAATTCGAGGTCCGGACAATCTCCGCGCGCGGCTCGACCAAACTCAAGTTCTGCGCCGGGCCGCCGTTCTCCTCCAGCGTGGATCTCTTCGGCTTCGGGCTCCCGCTCGCCGTCCCCGGCGCGACCGACTCGAGCGCCGGCGCGCCCTCGGAAGAGGCCCCGCGCGACACCCGACCGCGCAACGCGACCCAGCTCTACCGCGAGGTCGACCGCTTGATGACGACCCTCGTGCGCGGCGTCGAAGTGCGTCGCCAGCTCCGCGGTTGAGGCCGTTTCGTCGCGGGCGCTCCGAGGCTCGCCGGTTGCGCCCGGCGCTCAGCGAGCGGCTGGTCCTCAGCGAGCGGCTGGTCCTCAGCGAGCGGTTGGTCCTCAGCGAGCGGTTGGTCAGAGCCCGTCGTGGGCGACCACGTCGCCGTCGACCTGGGCGAGCCCGGTCGCGAACGCACGCAGCTCGGGCGTCAAGGCCCCGCGGACCCGGTCGAGCCGCTTGCACAGCTCCGCGCGCTGTGGCTCATCGAGCCAACCGCAGGTCGCCCCCGCGCGCCGCAGGTACCAGGGCACGCGCTTTGGGTTGAGCAGGCGGTCGATGGCCGCCGCCGCCGTGGCATCCTCGCGCAGGGCATCAAACGCGCGCAGCCGTCCTTCGAGCGCGGGGTTGTCGCTCGTAAAGATGGGCGCGAGCGTGCGAAGACGGGCGGCTCGCCGCAGCGCCTCATGGAGCTCGCCCTCGGGCAGCAGGAAGTGATCGACGAGCCGCGGGCGACCCTCGAGCGTCGTGAGCTCGACGCCGAGCAGCTGCGCCAGTCCGGGCGCGTCGTTCGCCACGAGCAGCGCCTCGAGCTCGGCCGACAGCCGCTTCAGCGCAGCGCGGTCGAGCTGGTAGAGGGCCAGCGTCGAGCGGCTCACGCGCGGCCTCGTGCGCGGTCGAGCACGTCGGCGACGAGCCCGGCGCCGAAGCGTCGGACGCACTGCCGGCCATGGGCGAACGCCGCGTGCCGCTCCGCCCCCTCCGGATCGGCGACCGCCCCCTCGAGGGCGAGATCGCGCGCGGCGACGGTTCGTGCGAGGGCCGGATCGACGAAGAGCAGCTCCACGAGCCCGCGGCGCTGCTCCTCGGGGTCGTTCGCGAGCGCCCGGCTCCAGGCGAGCGCCCAGCGCGGGGCATTGGCGGCGGCCGCTCGCGCACGGAGCGCCTCGGCGCGCGGGGCGTCCTCGAGCACCGACGCGAGCTGCAGCGGCAGCCGCCAGGCGAGTTCCTCTCCCCGCAGCTTGGGCAAGAGCTCCGCGAGCTCGGCCTCGTCACCCGCCTCGAGGGCGGCGGCCGCGCGCAGCACCACCCGCAGCCCGCGCCCGCGGTCGAGCTCGCGAAGGAGCCGGCGCATCTCGTCTCGGTCGCCCGCCTCGCGCGCCGCGAGCACGTCCTCGAGGCTCTGCTGCGACGCAGGCTCGATGCCGTCGAGGGAGGGGCGCTCGCCTCGGTTTGCGTGGGCGGTCCGGCGCTCGGCGCGCGGGGCTTCCTCCTCCAGGTTCTCCGCGTCGTCGGCGTCGAGGACGCCGAGCTTCACCTTGAGCTTGTCGAGCCAACCCATCGTCGTCCGTCACTCCGCGCTCTCGCCGAACAGGTCATCGTCCTGATGCTTCGGCGTCTTCAGGATGCTGCCGTCCGGGGCGTCGCGGCGTACGACGACGGTCCGCGCGGTGCTGGTGTCGGGCGACTCGCGCGCCACGACGCTGATGAGGTTCACGCCGGGCTGCAGCGGCGCCTCGAACGAGAACGTCGCGCGCTTCGGATCGGCGCCGTTGCGGTTCGACTGGTAGTGGAGCTTGCGAGCACCGACGAACAGGTACAGGTCGAGCAGCCGCTCGCTGTCGGTCGCCTCGACGTCGATGCGCACCTTGTCGCCTCGCGTGGCGCGCTCCGCGGCCTTGAGGACGAGCGACGGCGGCGCGTGGGAGAACATCGGCGCGTAAGGGAGCGCGTCGGCTTGGTTCGGTGCGGCCCCGCCGCTGTCGAAGGTGCCGTCCTTGACGAACGCGAAGCGCTCCGGACCGAGCATGATTTTCGTCAACCCGCCGCGCTTCGGGTCGTTCGCATGCCCGACGATCGAGGCGACCGTCGCCGCCGGGAGGGTGCCGAACGGCGCGCGGTCCTGATGCGCGTCGCCGTAGAGCAGGGTGCCTTCCTTCGCGGTGAGGGTCCCGCGTCGCGGCTCGAGGGTCGCCTTCGGCCGCACCGGGATGCGAATCTTCTCGTTCGCGAACTCGCGCAGGTCGCGGTCGCCGACCGAGAGCCCGAGCACGACCTCCTCCTCGGCGAGCTGCGGCTGCACCTCGAACGTGAAGGCGACGTCGCGGACCGCGCCGGGATCCATCGCGTCGAGCTGGAAGCGCCCGTTCTTCAGGAGCACGCCGTCGCCCGAGCGGTTCGCGAGGTTCGCCTGGGTGTCGAGCGAGCGGCCCTTGCCGACGTTCTTCACCGTGAGGAAGACCGTCACCATCTCGCCCCGCTGGATGAGGCCGTCGCCGTTGGAGCCCTCGAGGTTGTCGGTGATCTGGTAGCTGTACTGGAACTGCGGCCGCGGCAGCGCCTCGATGGTCGGTCGCAGCTCGGCGGTCGCGGGCGTGTGGCCGCCGAGGGCGTCGAAGTGGATCTTCACGCCGTCGCTCCGATCGAGGGCCTCCTTCGGGAGCAGGCAGACGCGCTTCGGATCCTTCGGCAGCGGCGCGGTCGTGGCGATCTTGCGCCCCTCGATCTCGCACCACGACAGTGGCGCCGTCGCGGTCTTCGTCTCGCCCGGGGCGATCTTGCCGAAGACGAGCTCCTTCTCGTTGAAGAACGCGTTGTCGCTCTCGGTCACCGCGCGCAGCCGGTACACCGGCTCCTTGCCCTTGTTCGTGACCGTCACGGTGAGGGTCAGCGACTCGCCCGCGGTGACGATGTCACCTGGATGGTCGGTCGCGACCGTCACGGTGAAGTCGTCCTTCGTCGGACCGGTGAGCGCCTTCGCCGCCGGGATCGACCAGTCGATCGCGAGCTTCTTCAGCTCCTCGGTGACCTTGACGATCTCCTTCTGGCGCGTCGTCTCGATGAAGCTCGTCGCCGCGGCGAGCTGGCCCTCGGCGGGCTGGTTCGGGGGGAGCTGCTTGGCGAGCTCGCGCGCGAACTCGATCGGAAAATCGAGCTGGAACTCCTCATCGAGCTCACCCCCGAGCTCGCGCATGGTCTCGCGCTCGCGCTGCGGCAAGAAGTAGCGCACGACCTGCGCGGGGGACGCGGGCTTGGCGGCGCGCTCGTTCGACAGGCGGTGCTCGAGGTCGCGCTCGCGCACGCCGTCGTGCTGCAGCGTCAGATCCATCTCGAGCGGATCGACCGTCATCGGGTCGAGTTCGATGTGCGGCGTCACGCCGACCCCCTGGATCGACTGGTCGCCGGGCGTCAGGTACTGCGCGATCGTCAGCTTCAGCGCGGCCTTGTCGGGCGTGACGTCCGGGAACACGAGCTGGACGCTGCCCTTGCCGAAGGTCGTCTCGCCGACGATCACGGCGCGCTTCAGGTTCTTGAGGGCACCGGCGACGATCTCGCTCGCGCTCGCGCTCGACTGGTTGACGAGCACGACGAGGGGATAGTCCGGCTCGTTCTCGGCGCCCGAGGCGCGCTTCTCTTCGCGACCCTCCGACGCGCCCACGGTTGCGACGAGGGTCCCGCTGCGGACCCAGATGTCCGCCACCTTCGCGGCCTGGTCGAGCAGGCCACCGGGGTTCCCGCGCAGGTCGAGCACCACGCCGCCGATCGGACCCTCGGCCCGCAGCCGCGAGAGGTGATCCTTGATCTCCTCCGAGGAGGTCTGCTGAAACTGCTTCAGGCGGATGTAGCCGACGTCTCCTGGCAGCCGCTTGCCGATCACGCTCGGCACGCGGATCTGCTCGCGCGTCAGCACAAACTCGCGCGAACTCTCCCACTCGTTGGGGCGTGCGACCCACACCGAGACCTTCGAACCGGGCTTGCCGCGCAGCCTTCGCACCGCGTCGTCGAGCGGCATGTTGAGCGTCGACTCGTTGTTGATCTTGAGGATCCGGTCGTACTTCTTCAGCCCTGCGCGCACGGCCGGCGTGTCCGGCATCGGGCGGATCACGGTGAGCAGCTGATCGCGCAGCGAGATGACGATGCCGAGGCCGCCGAAGTGACCCGACGTCGACAGGTTCATCTCCCGGTAAGCGTCCGGGCTCATGAACACGCTGTGGGGATCGAGCGTGCGAAGGATCCCGTTGCAGGCGGCGTACTCGAGGTCGCGGAGGTCGACGCCTTCCGCGTTCACCAGGTTTTTCTGCATGAAGGCGAACGCTTCGCGGAGCTTCGCGGCGACATCCCAGGGGCCGAGCGCGTCGTCCACCCGGAGCTCGGTCTGCTCGGTGTCGACGCGGATGGTGACGTAGCCGGGCTTGTCGGCGCTCGGCAGCACGATGACCTGCGCGACGTCGCGCTGCACCTGGTTCAGCGCGCTGAGGAGCATGTCCTTCGGGTGGACCCGCTCGGGATCGACGTAGCGGTCGCGCACCAGCTTGAGGGTCTGGTTGACCGCCTCGAGGCGGGTGAGGTCGTACTTGCGGCTCGCCCCCGGCTTGGCCGCGGCGATCTGCGAGCGGAAGCCGTACCACAGCCCGCCGGAGCCGAAGGACTGCGCGAGGAAGCCGGAGAGCCCGAGGGCTCCCGCGACGACGAGGAGCTTGCCTACGCGTTCGACAGGGCGCATCGAGCCTCGGCCATCAGGGGTGCCATCACCCGGCGAGTGTGGCACGAACCTGCAGTCCTGGCGACCGGGGTGCGCGCTCAGGCGGCGTCGCCTTCGTTCTTCGCGGCGTCGCCCTTGGCGGCGGGAAGCTTGTCGGGCTCGTCCTCTTCGCGGAGGCCCTTCTTGAAGTTGCGGATCCCCTCGCCGAGCCCCTTGCCGATGTCCGCGACACGACCCGCGCCGAAGAACAGCAGCGCGACGACCAGGATGAGGATGAGCTCGGTGAAACCAATCCGTCCGCCCAACATGAACCTCCAGGGGAGCCGCGACCCGAGGGCTGCGTCCCTGTTCGAGAACTACCACCCGCCATCGAGGCACGCAATCTCGTCGGCGTCGTGCTGCGCCGCGGCGCCCCGGGCGACGGCTTCTATCCTGGGACCATCGACGCTATGGTCAGGACGGTGAGCAAGCTCAAGGTTACCGGGGCGCTCCGGGGCTCGCGCGTCGGCCTCGCGCTGATCGTCCTGTGTCTGGCGATCCTCGGGGGAGGTTGTCGGTGCGCGCGCGGCCCGGTGAACGCGAGCCCGTCGCTGCGCTGGTGGCTGTTCTCGAACTTCGGAGCCAGCCGGATCTGCCCCGAGATGCTGAAGCGCGGCGTAGGGCTTCGCTACCCCGACCCCGGACCCACGGTCGGGCGCTTCTTCCCGACCGGCTGCCGCGTCGACGTCGACAATCAGAACCAGCTCGTCACCGTCAACTTCCGCGGGACCGGCTACGCCTTCCGGCCCGAGACGCGGCGGGTCGGCTTTCAGGCCACCGCGTCGGTCCAGTACCGCCCCGACTTTTACCTCGCCGAGGACGACATCTACGTCTGGGGCAAGTTCAACCGGCTGGTCTCCGGTCCGAGCTTCGAGCTCGGCTACGTCGAGATGCCCGGGGCGGGCGTGGCCGCGGCGATGACCCCGCTCGGGATGATCGCGAATGGCTTTGGTAACCAGATCGTCGCGAGCGAGCTGACGCGCGGCTTCACGGTGCTTCAGGACTGGTCGAACGACTCGAAGAGCTTCGCGCTCGGCATCCTGATGCCCCCGCAGAAGCCGGCGAGCCCGTTCGACACCACCAAGGACGACCACTACACCTTCGCCAACGAGACGACGGTGGTCCAGGCCAACCAGCGCGATTTCCTCGGGCCCTTCGAGGTCGTCGAGGGAACGCAGCAGCTCGTCATGAAGATGATGGTGCAGGGGCCGCCGGTCGATGTGATGGTGGTGTCGCGCACGGTCGGCGACGCGTGGCGCGAGCATTACCAGCTCGGTCGTCCGCTCGGATTGCCGCCCGGGCCGGTGCTCGCAGGTGGCCCGCTCCAGCCGAACCGCCAGGTCCAGCTCGCGTACCAGCTGCCGCCCGGCGCCTACTACGTCGTCATCGACAACTCGCCCTACGCCGGCGTCGTCGCGCCTCCGGCGCCGGGCCTCCTCGGCGTGTTCGGGACTGCGGGCGCCGCGACCCTCAGCTACGTCGCACAGCTCGCCGACCGTTGAAGGGGGGCTCGCCCATGCGCCGGCTCCTCGCGTGCTCGTCGTCGGTTCCCGCCGCGCCTCGATGCTGGTTGACTTGCGTCAATTGCGAAAAATCAATCCGGCTTCGGGCCCCCTCATGGACCGACGCGCTCTCCGCGCCGGTCCGCGCGCCCCTCGGTCGGTGACGATGGGACGGAAGCGGCGACCTGACCGTGCGGCGAGGCTCGCCCCTCGCGCGCCCGCGCCTCCCGCGTCGGAGCCGAGCCGCTCGGCCGCGCCCTCCGCCAAGCCCGGCGCCACGCCTTCGCGCTCGTTCGCGCAGGGGGTAGGCTTCCTCCACCTCGGTTACCTGCTCGCGCTGCCGCTCGCCGGGCTCGTCCATGTGCAGCGCTCGGCCGCGCTCGGCCCGGTCGTCACGACGGCCTGGATCGGAATCGTCGTCTACGCCGTCTTCCTGGTGCAGGGGTACCGGCTCGACGCGCGACCTGCGCGCGCGCTGTTCGTCGCGGCGGCGGTCCCTGGGCAGCTCGGCGCGCTGACCTGGCTGACCGCCGGCGACGTCCTTGCCTACCTCCACGAGGCCGCCGTGGTCGAGGTCGGGGTGCTGCTCTTCGGGCTCGCCGTCGCGATGCTCGTTGCCCGGCCCTCGGGGCTCGGTGGCGCGCTCCTCCTCGTCGCCGTCGCGGCCGCCTGGATCCCGTATTCGATGCCGCTCGTCCGCGCGTGGCCGGACTGGCCGCTCGCCGCGCAGGCGCTGTTCGCGTCGTCGGTGGCGACCTCGTTTCAGCTGCTGACGCGCGATCTGCTCGGCGCCGCGCAGCGCTACAACCGCACCGGCCGAGCGCAGACGGTCCACCTCGAGTTCGGCAGCGAGGACGCGCCGCGTGGCCGGGCGCTCGTCCGCCCGATCGAAGGAACCGCGCGCGACGTCCGGGGTCTCGTCGCGATTGTCGTCGTCGTCCTCGTGGCGGCGATCGGTCTGCGGCTCGCCGGGCACGAGACGCGGCGGAGGTCGGACCCCAGCGCTGCCGAGGGGTACGGGCCAGCGCGTGGTCTGCGCGTGACCGAGGCCCGCGGGTGACCGAGGCCAGTGGGTGACCGAGGTCAGTGGGTGACCGAGGTCAGCGGCGCTTCTTCGCGTGCGCCTTCCGGCAGCCCTCGCAGGTGCCGTAAATCTCGTGCTTGTGGGAGGCGATCTCGAAGCCGAGCCGCTCCGCGAGCTTCGCCTGCAGCGCCTCGATCGCCTCGTCGTGAAACTCGATGATGCGGCGGCACTCGAGGCAGATCAGGTGGTCGTGATGGTGGTCGTTGCCCTCGGCGGCGAGCTCGTAGCGCGCGGGCCCGTCCCCGAAGTTGTGCTCCTTCGCGAGCCCGCACTCGGTGAAGAGCTTCAGCGTCCGGTAGACCGTGGCGTAGCCGATCCGCGGGTCGCCCTTCCGCGCGCGGGAGAGCAGCTCCTCGATCGTGATGTGGCTCGGGCCGCCGAAGAACGCGTCGGCGATGGTGCGCCGCTGGCCCGTCTGCCGCAGCCCCTGTTGCTCGATGTAGGCGTCGAGCCGCGCGTGCAGCGCGTCGTGTGTCGCGGCGACCCCCATGACGTTCCGTCACCCTGCGGTCATCCCGCGCGAGGGTCAAGCGGTGAAGTTGGCCCGAGCGGCGCGCCATTGATACCGGCCGAGCGTCCTCGATGCGCCTTCACCGCGTCCTCCGTGCCGCCCTCGCGGGGCTCGTCGCCCTGGCGGGGGTCGCGATCGACGAGCAGGAGGCGCTCGAGCGCATCACGTCGCAGGCGGCCCGGCTCGGCCTCGTGCCACCCGCCGACGCGGCCCGCCCGCCCCCGCCGAAGCTCGACGCCCGGAGCCTCGCCACGCTGCCGGCCGCGCCGCCCGAGGGCTTCCTCGGCGCCCCGAAGGACGACGCCCGCGACCGACCCGCGCCCACGCCGCCGGGGGGACCCGCGCCCGCCGTGGCGGCGGCCTCCGACGAGCCGAGCTCCCCTGGCGTGGTCGCCGCCGTCCGCGGCGGGGACGAGGCCCGCCCCACGGGCACTGCCGCGCCGGAGGAGCCCGCCCCGACGCTCGATCTCGATGCGCCGGCGGGCGACGCCGACGACGCCGCCGCCGAGACGGTTGATTTCGATCATGAGGCGCCGGGCCCGGACGAGCCCGTCCTCGTCAGCACCGGTCGGGAGACGTGGGTCTTCGCCGAGCCGCGCTGGGAGTCACGAAAGCTCGGTTATTTGCGCGCGGGTGCGATCGTCCGCCGCCGCGCCCAGGTCGCGACGCACCGCGACTGCCGGGGCGGCTGGTACCGCGTCGAGCCGCGAGGCTACGTGTGCGTCGGCTCGCGGGCGTCACTCGAGCGCTCGCACCCGATCGCTCGCTTGAGCGCGCGTCGCCCCGATCGCGCGGGGCTGCCGTACGCCTACGCGCTGACGCGCTACCCGACGCCGCCGCTCTACGCGCGCCTGCCGACCGACGAGGAGCAGCGCGCCGTCGAGGGCCCGGTCGAGGCTTACCGGAAGGCGCTCGCGGCGCTCCGCTCGAAGCCCGAGTTCGTCCCGCCGCCGCCGCCCGACCCGCTGCCCGCCGAGCTCGCGGACGGTCGGCTGCTGCCCGCCACCGCGGGCGATCCGCGGGCGCCCGACCAGCTCGTCCTCGGGCACGCGCGGATGCGTTCGGGGTGGGCGCTCCTCGGCACGTACGAGTCGGGGACGCGCCGCTTCGGGCTCACCACCGAGCTGATGCTCGTCCCGCTCGATCGCACGCGGATCGTGAAGCCGTCGAGCTTCCACGGCGTCGAGCTCTCCGACGAGTACGGCCTGCCGCTCGCCATCACCCGCGCACGCACGACGCGCAGCTACCGCATCGACGCCGGCGCCGCGGTGACCGCCGGGCCCTCGCTCGGGCTGCGCGAGGCGCTGCCCCTCACCGGCCGCGAGCATCGCTGGCGGGACGGCCTGCTGCTCGAGGTCCGGGATGGCAGCTGGGTGCGCGCCGACCAGGTCACCGTGATCGAGCGGCCGCAGTCGTTGCCGCGCTTCGCGAGGCGCGGGACGAAGTGGATCGACGTGTCGATCCTCCGGCAATCGCTCGTCGCCTACGAGGGGCCGCGGCCGGTCTACGCGACGCTCGTCTCCACCGGCAAAGACGGTCTCGAGGATCCGGCCGAGAGCCACGCGACGGTCCAGGGGACCTTCCTCGTCCACACGAAACACCTCACCGTCACCATGGACGCCGAGCCGGAGGAGGGCGAGGAGTTCGACCTGCGGGACGTGCCCTTCGTCCAGTATTTCAAGGAGGGTTACGCGCTTCACGCGGCCTACTGGCACGACGATTTCGGCACCGCGCGCAGCCACGGTTGCGTCAACCTCGCGCCGATCGACGCGGCGTGGCTCTTCGGCTGGACGACCCCGGGCGTCCCCGAGGGCTGGCACGCGGCGATGTCCCTCAAGGAAGGGACGATCGTGCACATTCATCCTTGATCTGGGGCCGTCCCCGGGGCCATATCCCGGCATGGACCGCCTTTCGTTCGAGAAGCTGATCGCCATCGACGAGCACCTCTCCGAAGAGGAGCGCATGATCCGCGACGAGGTAC